>Ga0335072_10006448_pt1 | contig 17138 bp, 10 predicted proteins | sample Lox_Sample_21_FD_206725 | JGI IMG/M metagenome (GOLD analysis project Ga0335072, IMG submission 206725) | Soil microbial communities from Loxahatchee National Wildlife Refuge, Florida, United States - Lox_Sample_2.1 | ecosystem: Environmental > Terrestrial > Soil > Wetlands | place: USA...
CAGGCTCGTGCGGCCCCCGCTTCTGGCTGAACTCCGAACAAGGATGGAGAAGACGCTGCGATCGTTGTCTCCGAAGTCGGAGACGGCGGAGGCCATTCGCTACGTGCTCTCGCGCTGGCGTGCTCTGACCCGCTATCTCGACGATGGCCAGATCGAGGTCGACAACTCGGCGGCCGAGCGGGCGCTCCGCGCCGTCGCTTTGGGCCGGAAGAACTATCTGCTTTGTGGATCAGAAATCGCAGGGCAGGTATCCCTAACTATTTTCCTTGCTCCTGAATACCGAAAAGCTTCTGTCTGCGGGCTCAGCATGAAAGCTTTCCCTGAAGGACAAGAGGTCTACGTTGAGGAGTTTCGGCCGTAGATCCGAGGCCCCCGAAGACCGTCAAAGGGACAGACCGTACGCTTACGGTTCGGTCAAGGGCGGGCGCAGTGTGCCGTTTATGGAGCGTCAGCGAACACCCTTGACGGGTTCCGACCGCGTCTGCCATAAGGCCGCCTGAGGCGGGGGGCACTTAAACGAAGAAGAAATTTTAGGAGCCGATCTGTATGACTCTTAGGGAGGGAGCGTTGCGGGGAGGGACATCCGCCCCGCATAAATGGGGAGCTCAGAACGTCGGCTCTTGGGGTTCGTACGTTCGCAGCAGGCGAAAGGCTGAGCACCTCCCAGACCAGCAATGCTTAAGTAGGGTACGCAAGCACAACAGCACAGCGGCGCGGAAAGACTGATGCAAAGATGCAAATACTCTGGTCCCTCCGGATTCTGCACCCATAAGCTGTAGCGTCAGGATGTCGACACCAAGCCACCGCAAACGCTGCGCAGTTCCGCAGGCATTCTCCGCCACCACCGGTAAACGCTTCCGGAAGCGCTTACCGGTGGACATTACAAATTTCCGAGCACCTTCATCGCAGCCGTTTTCGGATCACCATAGAAAACTGGATCGACCTGCTCAATAATGTCGGCGCTTACATCTAGGAAGTTTCGTTTGTTTTCAATGGGGATCAGGGCGCGTTTGGCGCCATTGTCCTTCGCGACCTGAAGCGGCTCCGCGAGGGATCGGAGAGGTTTGATATTTCCTTGGACGCTCATGTCTCCCAACACGAGCAGAGCAGGGCTAACTGGTGCCTTTCTCATCGCAGAATAAGACGCAACGAAAAGGGCCACCCCAACCTCGGCCTCAACGTGATTGCCAAGCAGATCGATTACCTCGACATGCAAATCGGAAGTATCAAGATCACGAGCAATACCGAGTTCGCCTCTCTTTGAGAGGACATAGCTGAAGGCTCGCTGAACCGATTCCTTCATCGCTCCCGAAATGCCGCCGGCCATCTTTAGCTTCCCAGTTCCACCACTGGACACTGAAACTTCTAGGCGGTAGAGACCAACCGTTCCGTCTGATGTGACACCGGCAGTGTAGACCGTGCCGGGAGACAATGGATCTGTGGAGATCAGATCGCGGCCACCCTGTTCCGGTACGCCCACGAATTTCTCCTCGCCTGTCTCCTGCAAGGTATAGCTGAAGGATGTCTGATAATACTCGAAGGAGCCCATCTTCTTAAGCTGCTCCTTGACTCTGCGCCGCCCTTCAAGAGCAAATTCGAGGATCTCTGCAAGTTCTCCCTGGGGTACATCGCCGTGCGGGAAGAGCACCTTCACCAGACCGGAAACCGTCTTGCGCACGGCCTTGCGGTCGCGCGCGTTTAGGTGGGCGCCCATTGAGAAATGCCGATCGATCGTCTCGGTAAAGTTATGCTTCCGCATCTCGCGGAGCGCCTCGGCGAGGTAATCAACGACGAATCCGTAATGATTTGTGAATAGATCGTTCCGCATCTTCGGGATCTCCCAGCCAGGGAGGTAGAAGTGTATGCGATCGATAAAGGCCATGTCGTCCCGTATGATGTCCGGCATAGGCGCGAATAAATGTCCCGTCTGCACCATCACGTCGACAGGTTGATTTGTGTTGCCAAACATGGCGATGCTTGCATCGCCAGAGACTGCCTCCTGCCCGCGCTGAAAGGTGCCCGACTCGCAATAGGTCTTCATGGTCGTGATGACCTCCTTCGGCATCTTCTGGAGATCGGCGACCTCGTCAAACCCAACGACGTCCCAAATCTGCACCATACCCTTCTGGCGACCATTCATATGTCCAAAGAGATTGGCAACAGTCGTGCCGCCAGTGAGTAGAGCGGAATAAGGTGAGACCTCCTGGACGACGTAGCTCTTCCCCGTGCCACGCGGTCCGAGTTCGACGAGGTTGTAGTTGCGCTCTGCAAGTGGGATGAGACGCACGAGGAGAAGCAGCTTTAGGCGCCGTGACATCTCACTGGGCTCGTATCCCATGCTGCGCACGATGAGATCGAGCCACTCATCGGTCCTGAACTCGCTCCGAATACGGCGGTAGTCCTCGAGATCGAAGGTTGCGATCTGGATCGGTGTAAGCTTGTCGATCCAGAACGGGTTCTTGCCGCGGGATTCCTCGTCGTACTCGAAGCGCATGTCGACCTGCGCCCAAATGCCGCCCATCACCAAGCGTTCGTATTCTCGGATGTAGTGCTCGGGGATATGCACGTTTTTGTGCCCGAAGTTTGTAATTTCGGCCCAATAATCAGAGTCAACGAGGCGAACCTTGACCTTATCGATGAAGGTGTGGCGACCGCGGTCCTTAACTATCGCCTGCGCCTTCATCGACTCGTCGGGGCGAATGTAGTTGCTGGCGAGCGTCTGATTTACGACGTCCAGACCCATCTGGATGGCAACTTCGTCCGATGATGCGCAGTATTTGCCAAGCAGGAACTCGAGGACGAAGACCGGAACATTTGCGCCGACCTTGATCTTTCGCACGAGATCTTTACGCACCACCTTTCCGGCAAATAGGTGGTTCACCCTATCGTCGAGCGCATCTCGTGTTACGTCTGCTCCGTTGGTCATGGCTTAAACTCCAAGTCGAACCGGGATATCATTAGGCGATCGGTACAGCTCAGCGTCTGTCGTCGGATCCTGTATCACCACCCGGAGCGAGGCAACGCTTTCGTCGCTGAGCAGAAACGCGATGGTGACAGGCTTGTTGGGCTCGAGCTTCACGCATCCGGTCGTACGATCGAACTCCGCGCCAACAGCCATCCCTACCGCGCCGACCTGCTTGCCCGCGGTCATTAGCAGCGGACGAACCTGAACGCCGGTCGCGTCAAACATCATTTGCTTTTCGCCAAACGTGAGAGTCACGCTGAAGATGCGGTTGGTGATTGCGTCCGGTAGCGTATCAGCCGTAATTGGGCCAGCCGAAGGAGGGGAAGATTCACGCGTCCTAGTGCGGACGGTGAGCAGCGGGATGACAGTTTCTTGAAGCGACGGGCCGCCATGATGATACGCGAGGTCGCCCCCCGCCCTGAACACGCTGGTGCTCGCTGGGAACACGAAGTCAAGGTCCGAGGCATATCCAAGCGCTGCCGCGGCCGCGCGGACGCAGCCCGTAGGAGTTGCGCCGCCCCGACCGATCCAACAGCGGCGATGTAGCTCTACCGTATCGCCACCTGGATCGTCGATTCGCATCGACTCGTCGCGGTCATTGGCGAAGAAAAGGTGGCCGTGATCGGCGCTCACTACCGCGTGCTCGACGCCTGCAGCCGCGAGCTTTCTGATCGCGCGCGCGATGTTGTCGATTACGGTGTCCATCACCTGACGCGCCTGAAAAGAGAAGCCAGCCTCTCCTGCGTGGTCGATCTCCTGCGAGCGAACAACTACGACTTGGGCGCCGTCGAGCCTCTTAATGAGCTTCGAACTCGGGAGACTCAAAACCTCATCCAGTGCAAAATCGACTAGCTTTGGCACGCGGGCCGCAGCGAACTTCTTTCGATTTGCAAGATCCGGCAGAAAGACGCCGTCGATCAGTGCGCCGAGCTTATTGCTATGCTCGACGACGGAGAAGCTCGCCGACGCGCCGGGCATGAGCGCAGCCATTCCGATCGGCGTTATGCTCGGCAACACACCCATAACGGGTCGTACTGAGACCTCCGAACTCTTCGGGAGGCGATTCGATAGCTCCACCCCCATTTCGAAGCGCATCGCATCGACGAGGAAGTAAGCAACAGGTTTGGGCCTTTCTACGACAATCTCGCTCCAGATGCGGGTCTGGTGGAACGTACCAGGGACAGTCCATCCAGCATTGATGAGCGCCTTCGTGAAGCCCTCAGCCATGGCATGGCATGCATCTTCGTGGGCCCTGCGGACCACGCCAAGCGGACGCTCATCGGGTTCCTCATCGAGGTTCGCGACCCACGCTTCTAGCCGACGCTGCGCCTGGTCGAGACGGAACCAGCCATCCTTCGACACGTATGCGTCCATCCAGACGGCTGCATCCCCGGATGTCTTGGCAACTGCCCTTCGCACTTCAACCGCCACGTTGCCCAGCTCGGCCATGCGCCGAATGGCTTCCCACTGGGCCTTCCTACCTACCTCTCTCTGAAGCCAGAAGCTTTGCTCTCGTTCGGCGACAAGCACCAGCGCTTCGCCGAACTTCCCGTTCGAGATCAGGTCACTAGCGTGATGCAGCAGCACGCGTTCTTCGAAGCGGAATGTATCAATGGCTCCGAGCGCTTCGGGAGGGAGCTTCGCGTTCTTGAGACCGAGTTCTTCTTGGACGCGATCAGCGAGCGCGGGATAGCCATCCGGGAAGTCAGTGCGAAGACGTCGCGCGAGCCCGCACACAGCCGATTCATAGTTCTTTGAGGCCGGCGTGGGCACGCTGTCGAGGGATGCTGGTATGTTGCCACGAAGGTCGAGCCGGAATTCGCCGGCGAGTACGTACCGCAGCGTAATGGCACGCAGCTTGGCGAGCGGCACATCGGGCTCGAGGTCGAGGCCGAGGAGAGCCTTCACGAGTTTCGTTAATTCACGTGTTGCCTTCTTGTTGACGATCTCCGCGTCGCGTGCGTCGTTAACCAGCCACATCGCAAGAAGCGTATCGTTGCCGCTCGCCTCATAGAACACGCTCTTTAGAATCGACGGTGGCTCTGCATTGGAGCTGTCTCCTGCGGTGCGCGCGAGGTCAACGTAGGAGACCCTGCGGTCATAAGGCAGCATCTCGTCGACCACACCGAGCGTATATTTTTGAAGGAGAACATTCTTTGCGAGCTGCTTAAGTTGCGGCTCCCAAGTCATACCTGCCTTCTCGAGTTCCATGAGGACGGAGGCGCGACGATCACGTGCGACATTCGGAATGTAGATGATCACTGCTTCCGGAGCATCACCGCTCACATGCGGCTCTACCAGGGCACGCAGCTCGAACATCGAACCCGAATACACCGCGAGGTGAACGCTCGCGCCATCGATAGAGATCGTCGTCGGATTCGTCGAGGCAGGAGCGTGGCCGCGGACTTCGTCGATAAAGGGTTGGAATTCGGCGCGCTCATCGTACCAGACAACGACGCGACGAGATTTGATCTTATCGACGAGCTGCTTTGCCACGTAGTCGTGTAGCGGGTGCATTAGGCATCTCCTCTCTCAGCGGCAACTGCAACGCGGCGACCGCCTCTCTGGCCCCGTCCACCGTTTCCGATCGCAACGGGCGCTTCAAGCAAGCTCTTAAGCGCAGCCTTTACAGCAGGAGAGGTGCGTTCGCGCACGAGCTCTTCAAAGGTGCGTGTCGGCGTGTTCCGCAGAGTCCACTTTCCGTCTTCACCTTGAACCCAGAAAACATCCTCAAGTCCGTGCGCGACAGCTAGGCTGCGATCCTCAGCGCACCTCGGAACCACCCGCTCAGGCCATAGGTGCATTGCAAGATGGGCCCAGTCATACTTGCCGTCACATAGCGCCTGCCAAGTCGACTTCAGCTCCTTCTGCCAGGACTTGTTCTGAGGGGCGAGCCGCCAGAGTGGCGCGAAGTTAATGATGACGCCGTCGTCTAGATTCGGATTCCAGAGTGGCGCGACGCGCTTCAGGTCTTCAACGAAGGTCCGGAGCTCTTCCACGAAGCTCTCTTGGGGAGACAACTCGTCGCGGTGTGCGGCGGTCGCCCTGTCGCCTAGTTCGCTCCTCAGCAAATCGAGGCGACGTTCTTCGTGCCTAAGTTTCGGGGCGGCGTAATCGTTTTGAACCCGGAACAGCGTGTCCCTGCTGAAGCCATGGATGTAGAGCCAGACCGAGTAACGTCCAGAAGCGGTGGAGAGCTGCCAATAGATCGGGGCAGTTCTGCGGCTTCGTGAGTACATCGCAAGGTGCAGATCCCAGAATTCGGCTCGGACCCACCGACGAAGCTCTTGAGAGTCGAGTTCTGGGAGCACGATGTTCAGTTGGGCGACGATATCGTCCGAGTGGCCGAAGTCATCAACGAGAACCTTCGGAGGCCCTGCACCGCCTCGAACTTCCAGGGATTCGCGGGGTGAGGCGAACGCTCCCGGACGCGGGGCTCGATCAGGGACACTGTTGAATCGGCCGAATACCACCCCTATAGCCCATGAGCGTCTGGCTAATTCGAAATCGAATCTAGTCTCCCGCTCTTCCACCCAAGCATCAATCTGGCTAATTACGCCAGGGTCTGGAGTCAAATCGCAGGAAGCCAACGCATTCATTAGCACGACTCGCTTTTCGGGCCAATGACGCACGGGTGACCAGTCCGCAGCAGGCAGGCCGCAGTATGTTTCACTTGTCTCGTCCACCGCTTCAATTTCATCGAAATACTCATAGAGCTGTTCCCAGGCTTTCTTCTGGGCTAAGACTCGTTCGTCGGGAACTGGCAGGGTCTTGACTGGGCCAATCTCGTACGATCCAAACTTGGACTGTGCCTTTATGAGCCGCTGGTACTCAAGTGAAGCTAGGACTGGAGGTAGTGCGTAGAGCCACTCGGACTGGCCTAACCGAGGCACGATTACCGCTGTTTTATCGGAAAAGCATGCGTTTGGACGTAACCTCCGCATCGAAAAGCCACGTTGACTGCGTCGCGAAAAACAGACAGCTGCGTTGAAGTAGTAGGCCGAAGAGCGTCGAGTGGAAGCAATATTGCCATCGCGTAATTCGGCGAAAGCGGCGATTTCATCTGCGCCATGCCCCTGCTTGACGACTAAGTGTGTCGTTCCTGTGAACCATGCATACTCGCCTCCCTTTGCAAAGGGAGTCCAAACGACGCCCGTCACTGCAGAGCTCGAGCTGATTTCCCAACGAAGACGAACAAAGCGAAAGTCGTCTTTGGTAGTGAGGCCGAATGTCACTCGACCAAGCGAAGGTTCGAAGGAACGACTACTGCCCGACAGTCTCTGCAAGGAATCGTCATCGAGTTCGTAGACAAAGTCGGCTTGAGGGAGCTGCAAGAACCGACTACTCGACCACTCCACTCTAGGAAGAGTGTTCAAAAGCATTGGAAGGTCGTTCCGGTCCACACGCCGCGCGTCCACGAACCGGATCAAGTCATTATCCTCGGGAGCCGAGACGGCTATGACATATGCCGCCGTTTCGACCATGGCACCATCGAGGACACCTCCTCCCAAGTCGGCGAACAGCGCCATCCGGCCCCTGTCCTGCGCTAGCAAAGATCGTCTAAACTGGCGGTGATCTCTGCCTGTAACAAATGCTCTTGATGTGAGAGCTCCGACTCTCCCGCCGACACGGGACGCGAGCTCAACGGCTCTCAGGACGAAAGCCGCGAAGATGTCATTTCTTCCGTCGGTGTAATGCTCATCTGCATACGCTTGAACCCGCGGTGTCATCTCTCCAAATGGCGGATTCATCACAATTGCATCGAACCCATAGCCCGCGAGTGTGAGTAGGCCGAATCCATGAAGGGCATCGTCCGTGAATAGCCGCCGTCGTGCATTCGCTCGATTGTTCTCGTCGGATGCGAACTGTTCGAGCGCCATAGAGATCTGCTCTTCTGGCGGAGAAAAGAGGTTGCCTGTACGTTCCCGGTCTAACCAGCCAGCGAGCGACCTCTCTGCGCGTAGCAAGATCCCTAACTCCCCTGCGGGCTCCATAAGATCGACCACTGCGGTGAAAACAGCTCCGAGCTCGGCATCGGAGAGGTTCCTCGTGAAGTCTTCTGCGACTCGGTTATCAGCAATGAGCGGCTCCGCCACTATGATGTTTGAACGGCGAACCTGAATGCGGTCGGCCCGGCCGATGCCAAACTCTTTGTATGCTTTCTGGGCGCGCATCCACAGCGCCAGCTGCGCGATTTGCGCACAGCGTGCATCGATGTCCACTCCGTGGAGGTTGTGCGCCAGGATGAGCACTGGGACGGCTTTTCGGAGCGCCTCAAGGCTCGGATAGTCTTCCGCGAGTGTGCGACCAGTGGCATTGCTCTTAGGCTGCTCGGGATCGGTGTGCGCCTCCTCGTAGATCGTAAGGAGCAGGTCAAATGCGTACAGCAAGAAGTGCCCGCTACCACATGCAGGATCCAGCACGCGAAGCTCGCGCGGATCCTTCTTCGCGCGCGGTGCGAACTCCTCGTTCGGCTTGCGGACCATGTACTCGCATCGGTCGGCCAGCACGGTCTTCGTGCCACGCATCTCGTACCAAATCCGCCCGAGTGTGTTGTCGGTGAGGAACCGAACAACATAGCGAGGCGTGAAGAACTGGTTGCGAACAGCCAACTCTCGACTGTTTCGCGGCGCCTGGCTTTCCTCTCGCATCTGGCGACGCTCGTCTTGCCCATTAAAGAACTGATAGACCCAGCCAATGGTCTCATCTTCGCCCCACACTTGAGCCAGCTCAGCGTTGTTGAGAATCTCGAGAAGCCGCTCGAAGGTAGTCCGTTTAGGCCACAGCACGCTGGACGGATCACGCCGGTCGAAGAGGACCTTGACCTCAGTGGACAGCTCGTCGAAAAGCGACTCTATGTAGAGCCGGTAGCCAGCGCTGTCGGGAAGGAGCGGCAGGCCCGGAGCCATGCCGTAGAACTCACGATATCCGGCAGACTGCTCACCGTTGGTGATGCACTCTTTGACTAGCTCACGCGCCTCAAGCATCTTGAGAGCCACGAAGCGGTTGAGAGTGGTGAACGCGGAGTCACGCAGATAGTCGGCTACAGAATCCGCTGCACTCATCCCGGCCGACCTTTTGTGTTCAATGGAAGCAACGACGCGCTCGCGCTGGAAGGCCTGACGGGCCGAAAGGTGACTGCCGCCTTTGGCGGCCATTGTTCCGTCACTGTATACATCAAAGTCACCCTCTAGCTGCGCAGCAAAGTCTCCCTCCAGGAGTTTCCGTGCCCGCTGCGTCGCGCGCTCAATCGCATTGCGTGTGCTCTTGTCCATCCCACGTTCCTATTGAATGATGACCTTTTTGCCGGCACCAATGAGGCGTGCGCATTCATCGTGAATGCCGTTTAATGCCGCTTCAAGCTGCTCTTCTGTCTCAATGCCTCCCGCGAAATAGCTGCCGAGGCTCACGCTGACGACGCGCTCGCCATCGATGATGCGCCGCAAGTCCGCGACCGCCGTGCGAAGGCGGCCTTCGCATGCGTCACGGTCTGCGCGAAGCTGCGGGATGGGCGTGCTCTCAGGCTCGATCCTCTGTCCGCGCTCGAACGGCTCACAGAGGCGCCGCTTCTGAGATTCGTCAATCTCCGACCAGCCCGGGGTAGTAATGAGCTGGCCCAATGCTTTGGTGTACGCGGCCACGCGAGCGTCAAGCGCTTCGTGGAAGCGTCGCGCGTAATCCGTCTGGATCGATTTCGCATGCTGCTCGATGGATGGCAGCTCCTTGAAGAACGTCTCGCGAGCTAATAGGTCAGCGAGTGTTGCCGCTCGGGTTCGCTGCTCGTCCGTAATGTCAGGTTCAGTTTCCAGGAACCCCCACAGACTCGACTTAGCTCTTCGCGCCTGCTCCAAAGTTTGGATGCGCGGCTCAGTCAGAATCTGCTCAAGCTCGACGGCGCGCTTGATGGCTTCTTTTATCGCGCGGTGGCTTGTATTGAAGGTCGCGATTGCGTTGTCCTCCGATCCACGGAGAATCGCCTTCATCTGGCCGATAGCGTCCTCAAGCACCGCGCCACCAGGCAAGCGGTTTGCGTTGAGGATCGAGAGAGCGGAGACGATGGTGTCCTCGTGGCGTGCCACCTCTCTCCGTAGTTCCGAGACGATGGCGTTGGCGTTCAGCTCTCGCACTTCACTGCCAAAGGTGTCCCGGAAAGATTCGGAAGCCTTCACAAGTTCCTCGAACTCAATCCCCCTTTTCGGTCGGAAGGACGCCATGCGGAACAGGTTGTTGTTGGAGAACGCCTCGCGTGCCTCAATGCCGGTGACGGTGTCGAGCACTTGGCCTTTACTGGTTGCCTCAATTTTTCCGGCACGCAACAACGACAGAACGAACAGACGCACGACCTCGAAATCCCAACCGAACGGCTCTTTGGCGAACTCATCGGTTAGGTAACGACCGCTCGCGGTGTCGCCGTAGTTAGCGCGCTCCTCGACACGGTCGAGTATTTCCTTTACCGGCCCACTTTCGGTGCGAAAGACCGTCTTGCCCTTCTCGTCTCGCAGAAGACTTAGACTGCTGAACACGCTGGGTAACCCCTGCAGGTTCTCCGCAGTGAAGAGCGCGTCTGTCCCCTTCTTCACATCAGCTGCCCTGGCAGCGGCCTCTTTGAACCGATCGAAGACCTCGGGCAGCACCTGTCCGAGTGCCTCAGAGGCACTCTTGCCAACGTCCACGGCGCGTTCATTTGGGCTGCGATCGTTGCCTTGGAAATAGATTCGACCTGAGAGGCAGGCGGCGCGAAGCAGGCGGCGAAGCTCATCGCTGTGCCGGCGCATGCGGATGCGCTCCTCAGCGATGAGGGCAGGAGTGTCCTCCCCCTTAGTTTCGCGCTCCTTACGAGCAAGCATCTCCTTACTGCGGAATAGTTCCACGATCTCGCGATCGATGGAGTCGGTCAGGCCGATGGCCCAAAAGACGTGTTGTCGCTCCTGCTGGCTCCGCGTGCGGAGCTCGGTTGCGAGGATCTTGAATTCCTTGCCTTCCTCCGCGAGGTAGACCTGGAACATCGTGTCTCCGTTCGCGACGTCGCGGCCGTGAATGGAGAGGCCCGCTTTAAATGTCTTCGTATCGAAGAGCGTGTACGAGGGCTGCGGTTGCCAGAACGCCGCCAGCACCTCGGAGTAGAGGCGATGCGAGTCACCAGGCTTTGGACTCATGCCATTGCGTAGACGTTCCCAGTCATCCTCGGCGGGCGTAGGGATGCGGTAACCGTCAGTGCTGTGCCGAACCTTATGTGTCGTCTCGAGCTCGCTGAGCGCCTCCTTCACTGAGGCGAGCGGCGAGTCACCGGTCACGGTGCCATGAAGCGCCGCCGCGATATTCTCTGCACTGCGGTGGACGCTCTTCACGTATTGAAGAAGGCAAATCACCTTCGCGACCGGCTGAGCGAGCGGGTGACTTAGCTCTTTCGAGATGGCGGCGATCTTTGCTCGGATCTCGGAACCTACATTACTTTCTACTAGATCGTAAACCTGATCGAGGCGCACGAGGTCGCCGAACTCCGCGTTCGCAAGATTCACAGCAGGGTTGATAAGAAGTTGCTGTGCGAGCTTAATAATGGTGCGGTTCGCCCCGCCGACGTGCTTGCTGGCGCCGCCTTGCGTGCGCAGGCCGGAGACGATCTGGATGATGAGGTCTATTTGGTACGGGACCAATGGGTATAGCTCGATAAATGTCTCACGGGATAGCTCTGGCAACCTGATGTCGGCTGTGAGCCGAGTGTGCTCTGTCAGCCGACCCCGATTTTCGTCAAAGAGCTTTCCGAGTGCGGCTTGCGCTGCCGCATTCTTCGAGAGAACGCGGCGGCTAGTGACTTCGGAGATGTCCGTCGGCTCGAGGTGAACCTGCAAAGGAAATCGGTCCATCAAACGCGCGAGCTCGATCTTTTTGTCGTCGAGACCGCTAACGAGTTCACCGAGCTTTTCCTGTGAGGTTACGACGACCCAGTGCTTGCCCCGCCCCTTTACCCCGAAGCTCTGCACGATGGCTTGTAAGTCGAGCATCTTCTGAACGTCGCGCGCGACAAACTGGCCAACCTCGTCGACTACGAACATCAGGGAGAGTCCTGGTTTTCGTCGCTTCATCAGTTCACCGACTCGCTCGGCGAGCTTGCCAGGTGTAATGTCCGCCTTGTTCTTGACAGCCTTAACCCAGGAGTCCGCCATAGGGTAGGTGTCAGGATCGAGACCGTGCAGCACACGGCTTGCCTCGGAAAGCGCGAAAGCGACCTTACCTTTCTCGGTGGCCCAGTCCTTTTTGAAAAGCCGCTTGTACTCATCCTCGAACCGGGCGAGTTGGCCCTTCTCCTCGAGTCCAATCTCGAGCTCCGAGAGGTCGAGATCCTTCGCGTACCCAAGGCTCTGAAGAAAGAGCCCGTACATAATCTCAGTGAGTGTCTGGTTTCCGCTGCGGATACCTCGGTCTGTGGAGACGTCGAAAATGACCGTATGGGTTGGGATCTTCTCATTGATGGTTTTCAGCAAGACCGTGAGCTCGTTGTCACCTGCGCGCGCAGCGAACCGCTCTGCGGCAGATTCCCCGGCCACGATACGGTTGCCGATCGAGATGCCAAGCATCTTGGCGAAGCTCGATTTGCCGGAACCAAAGAAGCCTGAAACCCAAATCGCGATGCCCTCGTGCGGCTTGTTCCGCGTCTGGCGGTACGCATCGAAAATGCCTGTGTAATGCGAACGAATCGCGGACGTGACGACATACTCGTTGATCTCATCTAGGATGATTTCCTCATCGGTCTGATCAACCTTGATGACTTCTTCAATTCGACGATGGATGTCATTCGTGAAGAGCGTTTTGATAAGCATTTGGGCCCTCATTGGGGTTTCCTCGTCAGTAGATCTTCGGGCGGTAGTTGTGCTCGGCGTCGAGCACACCCATGAATCGAAGGCCGGCCGCGCCATCGAGGTCGCCGGGATAGAAAAGAACGGTCGGAACGTGCACGCGGCCCTTGAGTTGTTCGAGTAGAGAGAAGGTTCGGTACATAGGAAAGAGCGCCCCGGTGCGCAGGATGAGTACAATATCGCGGAACGGATCGGGGTCCTCGGGCAGACGTGCAGAGACGAGATCAACCAGCGGTGAGTACTCTGAGAGGACGGAGTGGATTGTCTCGACGATCGTCTCGACGCCCTGTTCGCGCTCAGCGACGAGCCACTCTTGGAGCGGGCGCTGCGAGAGCATCGCCTCGTTCAGGCATTCCGCCAGCGATATTCGTTTGATCCGCTTTCCTTTTTGGGAGAGGCGCGTCTCCAGCAATGTCACCTGCTTACGTAGTTCAAATTCTTCGTCGGCAGCATAACGGAAGAGTGCGTAAGGCATGTCGTGATAAGCGCTAATGCGTTCACGCGGATCGGTCAGCTGAAGTATGGACTCGAGATCGTACTTGATACGATGTTCTAAGTCGCTCATGCCACCATCCTTTCCGTGTACTGGTTGGTGCTGGCACATGGCAGCGTCAGCTCCACGATGCTGCCAGCGACGTGATATTCCAGCTTGCGATACTGATGCAGCCTCAACAAATGGGCATGCACCTGATCCTGGCTCAAGAGAAGCAATTTCCAAAGGGCGCTCGAAAGCACTCGCGACGTGGAATTTTCTTCCGTAGCAATGATGTGACAAAAATACAGAAACAAATCGTCTGACAAATGAACAGAAGAGAAGGTTTTTGCGGGTCCTTCACCTTCGAGAAGGCCAAGATCTCTTGCCATGCGCAGGAGATCTCTCGCGGTCCTAATGGCCCCATATTCGGAAAGAGGCTCGCTACCAGGATTGCTGGATTTCCAAACGGTCAACACGTGCGGTAGTACGTCTTCGGTACGCAAGCTAATCCGCCCAGACTGAAACTCTGGATACAGCCAACTTGTTAAGAAGAGGTTGTAGAGCGTCTCGTGTATCGCCACAAAAAAGTTAAGACAGTATCTCCAATCTGAAATGTCGTATCCGCCGCGCGCAAGGACTATTAGTGAATTCGCCGCTTTCAAATCACGGAATCTACGGCGGAGGGTGGAATGAATTTCCCTCTTCCATGCTTCACTTCGAAAACTTCCATGAAAGCAATGATCAAAATTGTCATCGAAGGACAGTTCGTCCTTCCAACTGCTGAACAGGTTATATGTTTCTTCCACGAGGGCGCCTTTCCGAATGAGGCGCTGCGAAATGGAAGTGTTCGCTTTTAGCATGCAACTCCTCGTTTCGCATATGGAACAGCGAGTGCCCCAATTTCACCGCGGGCGAATCCCAGCGCGAGCAACGCGATGTCCTGATCAGTGCCGGAAAACTCTTCAGGTAGAGGTACAGCACGCCCTTCCGCCGAGCGGCGAAGTCGGGAAAACATTTCCGCTTCTTGTTCCGTGACGACATCAAAAAACTGAAGCGTGCTCTTTAGATCGTTTCCCCGGAGGTTCTCAAGGCGGTGGAAAAACGATAGCCATTCACTTGCCTGATCGAGCCAGTGCTCCCATTTCGCTTCGAACTCCTCCTCGATTGTCTCCGGAAGCTGCCAAAGCGTGACACTATCGGGAGGATCGAAGATTTCGCGGCAGCGCTGTGCTGCGACTACGCAGACGGAACGTGCCTGCGCAAAATGGTGAGTTCTGGGAAAGCCCCGGCGGATCGCGACGGTTCCAAGTGGACCGAGTTGTCCACGGGTATTCCACCACCGTGCGATATCCATTTCGCCGAATCTGGCGACAATCAAGCGAAGCTGTAGCAGCCTGTCAAAATTGAATGAGGCTCGCGTCATATTGCTCTCAGGTTTTGGTGTTGTCTTTTGCCCCGAAGCTTCGGCCTTCGATATATTTTTCTTCGGCATCACGGATTACCCATGCCAGCCACACTTTTTCCCTTCGCGATTTGGGTTAAGAATTTCGTGAAGATCGGATGGGAGAGTGATCGACCCACGGGCCAAGGTGGGGCCTGAGTCCTCGTCGTGGGTGTTGTTCCAGTCTTTCTTGTTTCATCGGCGTGTGTGTACTTTCCAGTTGTTTTTCATCACTTTACACTGCAGTGGTGAATCCACACGGGCCTGCCACTGGCTCAAGGCAAAAAGAACAGGCCCCTACATTATGCCATTCAGTATGTGGCATAATGTAGGCAATGAATGCGGCGAACATCCAAATCGGTGATTGGCTGGGGGTACACCCTCCCGCTACGGAAGGTGAGATTCTCCAGATCGTTGAGGGGCGGTTGGCTCCATCGATCATCAAGCGTTTAGTCGCGCTTGGATTGGAGCGCGCGGAAATTGATGCACTGATTATTCCCCAGCGCACGCTGCAGCATCGCAGGTCGCGTCGGGAAAAGCTGACGGTCGAGGAATCGGATCGGGTGTTGCGCGCCATCCGGGTGCTGTCGCTTGCCGAGTCTGTCTATGGAAGCCGTGAACGGGCGCTTGCCTGGCTGCGGAAGCCGCACGCTCGGCTCGACAGCCGGGCCCCGCTTTCGCTTCTCAAGACCGATACCGGCAGCCGCATCGTCGAGGAACTGCTCGTCCAAATCGACGAGGGCATGTTTGTCTGATGGTCCTGTGGCGGATCAGTCGGCATGTTGATTTGAGCGGAACGGGCGGCCTCAGGGCTGCAGGTCGGTGGCACCACGCAGGCCGGCCTATTGTCTACTTGGCAGAATCACCCGCGGCTGCGCTGCTTGAGGTTTGCGTCCACACTAGCGCCAACGATGTGCCTCCTGAATTTACTCTGCTGCGTATTGAGGGACCGGACTTCGAGACACCGACGATTCGGGTGGGGGATTTGCCGGAAAATTGGCAGACTCGTCTCGAAGTGACGCGGAATTTGGGCTCAGCTTGGCTGGAAGGAAAGGAAGACGTCCTGCTTCGCGTCCCAAGCGCTATCGTTCCGGAGACGATGAATTACCTCTTCAATCCCTCGCACAGCCGGGCGGCGGAATTCGAAATCACCGACTCAATGGCCTATCCGTTCGATACGAGACTAAAGAAGTAGTCAATCCGTCAATCCGGCATCGACCCGCTCAGAAAATCGGTCGATCTGGCGGCGGAGGCGTGGGTTCTCGCGATCGTCAAGATCGTCTCATCGTGGAACGATACTGACATTCTCGTGAAAAGATCGAGGGAGCATCATTCGCACAGCCCGATGATTAGATGATTAACCAATTGGAGGAATTCTCCACACACTGTCTGGTGAATTTGGTAACGGCAATCTTTCAGACGGTGTCCGAGAATTCCGCGCGCATTATCATCCCAATCGAAGCTCCTGCCCCATAGACGAGGGCTGAGTGATTTCAAGAGCCGCCGTTTTCGTCACTTCTGTTTTGAGTCTCTGGGCCAGTTGGGTGAAGTCGTCTGTGAAGACAGTCGCTTCATGGCTGGCGCGAGAGACAGCGACGTAGCCAAATCGAGAACTGAGAAGGTCCGGATGGACACTGGTGTCGGCATTGACAAGGACCCGTTCGGCGGTGAGGCCTTGGGCGCTGTGGCTTGTGACCGCGTAGCCGTAATCGAAGTGGCGGTGCTCGGCGGCGTTGAATTGGATTTGCCGCTTGTCATCCAGGCGAGCGATGATGCGGCCCTCGGGCGTAATGGATTCGATCACTGCGAGGTCCCGGTTCGCGATGCCGAGCTGCCTGTCCGGCGCCGTGAACTGGACTCGCTCGCCGACTGCAAAATCGTTCATCGCCTCTCGGTACACACTGACCCCGGCGAGGCGGCGCGGATCGTAGGTGGCGAGTTCACCAGATCCCTTCTGGACCGTCAACTGATTCCCGGTCGGGTCGATGGCCGTCACAACGGCGTAGGAGCCACCTTCGATCCCCGTAGCCCTGCTGCCTCGTGCGTAGCGAACCACGTCTCCGGGTTCATAGTGAATGGCCCAGGAGCGCTCCGCTCCCGTCAGTTCCTGCCGCTGGGTAAGAATCGGGAAGGTGTGATCTTGGCGCGAAAGAGACCCGTTTCCCTTCAATTCGTCGCGGACGGCTCGATTCAGTTCGCGGCGAGAAGTGTTATCCGGTGAAATGATCAGCGTATTTGCCGGTGATTCAGCATAAATTCGCGCAATCGTACGGATGCGCTCCTCACGACTGGGAATTACTTCGACTCGCTCATGTTCGCGCATCTGAACGAGTGCCTTCGCGCTCTGGCCATGAGCGAACCATTCGACGGCAGTTTTGAGGGACGGGTCCCGCTGTCGCACAA
>Ga0335072_10006449_pt1 | contig 17136 bp, 21 predicted proteins | sample Lox_Sample_21_FD_206725 | JGI IMG/M metagenome (GOLD analysis project Ga0335072, IMG submission 206725) | Soil microbial communities from Loxahatchee National Wildlife Refuge, Florida, United States - Lox_Sample_2.1 | ecosystem: Environmental > Terrestrial > Soil > Wetlands | place: USA...
GCCGCCCGTCACGTGCTCGCGGACTGCGGGCCAGAAGTACATCTCCTCCAGCGCCTGTGCCGGGACTCCTCGATGACCAGCTGCTCGGCCATCTTCTTGCGTAGCCGCACCTGGTCGCCGGTGCCCCCGATCCCAGTGGCCGGGCCGAGCTCCAGCACGTCTAGCATCCGCTTGACTCAACGTGGTCGAGTGCCAGGACGTCGAATACATCAGTCATGGCCGTCTCCTTCCTTGTCGGGACTGACCAACCGCGCTGCCCCAGCCCATCACGACGCCACTTATTCCAGCGGTTCGCCCCGGAGCGCCCGGGGTAGGCGAATCCCATGTTCGGTGGCTTCCATCTGGACCGAATCGATGTCGGTGACGTGACGCTCCGCGTGCGGCACGGCGGCGAGGGGAAGCCGGTGGTGCTGCTCCACGGCCATCCCCGCACGCACACGACCTGGCACCGGGTAGCACCGCAGCTGGCAGGCTCTCTTTCTTCGTGGTATGCCCAGACCTGCGCGGTTACGGTCGGTCCACGCTGCCGCCAGATGTGCCCGGGCATGCGCAGTCATCCAAGCGGGCGATGGCCGCCGACGTGGTGGCGCTCATGCGGCACCTTGGCCATGAGCGCTTCTCGGTCGTGGGGCATGACCGGGGCGCGCTGGTGGCCTTCCGCGCGGCCATGGACCACCCGGAGGCGGTCGAGCGGCTCGTGGTCATGGACGGTCTGCCGGTCATCGAGCACCTGGAGCGCCAAGTCCTTCATCGCTTCGGGCCTCATAGGCGCGCGCGTGGATTCGCTGCCCGGTCCACATCAGGTCTGACTCGGCCTACACCGCCCGCGCGGCCGCACGCCACATCACCCGGCTTGGCCGCTCTCCGGTCCGTGCCCACCGCGGAGTCTGGCGGAAAAATCGCATCATCCCGTCCCTTGGTGATTCTTTGGCTGTATGCCCGCCCAGCTTTCTATGACCAGATGGCCTCGTGCCCGGGGTCGCCCCTAGCACTCGCGGGCGACGATCTCACGTGGAGTCCTCGGGGTCGGCGCGGTGCGTCACCGGCGCAGTGCTAGAACGATGAACACGATGATGACGATGACGACGACTGTCCCAATGCCGATGTACATGGGATGCTCCTTTGCATAGCTAAGTACATGACCCTTGTCCGCTGCCCGCAACTTCCCGGCTCAAACCGGGCGAGACGGAATGGAGCGGACATACGGCCGCCAGGGGTCCGGGTTCGCCGGGTCGGCGATAATATGGGGCTAGTGGTCGCCGTTGACGTGGTGGCGGGGTGGCCAGGAAAACGGATGGGAGTCCCGTTCGGGGCTAGGCAAGTAGATAATGAATCGGCCTATCCGGATAATCAGCCAATTCTGGCCGGCGGCCCTGATCCCGGCATTTTCAGCCTCGGTGCTTGTGGTGGTCAGGGTTGATTCTGACGGCGATCGCGAGGGATGCGCCCGGTACCTAGGGACACCGGGCGTTGCCGATGCGCGGGCGGTCGGGGAAGTCCCGGCAGGTGCGCGGGAATGCGCGGGAGTCGTCGGTGGACGGGAGCTGGCTACTGGAGCGGGCACCTCAACCGCTGCCGATGGCGTTATGGCTGCGGTTGGGGCCATAATGCGTGGTGACGGGCTTGTGGAGACGAGCGCAGCCGCAGTGCTTGATGCCGCGAGCACGGCTAGCGCGGCCAAGCCGACAAGGGTGGTCGGCAGGACACGGGATCGCTGCGGTGGGATAGTCGCTGTGGTTCCTTGGTCGCCAGCGGCGGTGGCTATAGCGCGAAGCATCCGCTCGGCCTGGGCCGCGTCTAGGCGCTCGCCCGGGTCCTTGCGGAGCAGTCCGCTGATCACCGGCCATAGTGGCCCGGCATGGGGAGCGGGTTCCAGGTCGTCGGCGACAGCGGCGGTCAGGCTGGCAAGGGCCCCGGCATCCCGGTCAAATGGGCCGCGCCCCTCAACCGTCGCGTACAGGGAAGCGCCCAGTCCCCACAGGTCTCCCGGCGGTTCGGACGGCCCTCCCCTTGCCCGCTCGGGGGCGATATAGGACGGCGATCCGATAAGTACCCCGACAGAGGTGAGCGTGGTGGATCCGGCTGCCCGCGCGATCCCGAAGTCGCTCAGCACCACCCGGTCCTGAGCCATCAGGATGTTGGCTGGCTTGACGTCCCTGTGCACGATGCCCTCGGCGTGTGCGGCACGCAACGCGGCCAGGATCTCCAGGCCGATTTCCGCTGTGGCGGCCGGGCACAGCGGGCCCTCTTCGGCGATCAAGTCGCGTAGCGACTGACACCGGAGGAACTCCATGACGATCCACGGGCATTCGCGGTCCTCAACGATGTCGAGGACCTTAATCACGTTGCGATGATTCAGCCGGGCGGCCATCTGAGCCTCCCTGGTGGCACGGCGGCACGCTGCTTGCTGTTCCGCTTCAGAAAAGTACGCTGGCCAGATCAGTTCCTTCACGGCAACGTCACGGCTGAGCAGCTCATCCCGGGCCTGCCATACCACGCCCATGCCGCCGCGGCCGATTACTGTGTCGAGCCGGTACCTACGGGCGATGAGGCCGCCTGGCCTTGCTGGCTCCATGTCAGCCCGGTTACCCGCAGACCATTAGCGCTAACGGTGATCCATCGCAAATGCCCTAACGAATTCATATCATTACCAGCCCTTGTTGCCCGATCGTTACGAGGATTCCATTGGTGCGGTAGAGGTTTCTGTGCCCGTATATGACCCGTGGCAATTACAGACGCTTCGCGGAAGGCGGGAAGCCCTGAATGACGGCTGTGCATTGCGAGGCGGCAACAGCATCACGATGATGGGGCAGGCTCGACCCCTCCGTTGATGCGGCGGCCTCCGATTGCATAAGCGTCGCCCTGCTGGGCAACGGCACTGCGAACGGATGCTACATCCTGATGAAAAGGAGAGGTGCATGGCAGACGTATTCGACGTCTTGGCCAGCGATCACATGCAGGTAAGACGGCTGCTTGTCGAGCTGGAGAGTGGTCCAACCAGGAGCTCTGGTGCCACCACGGGCCAACTGGCGCTGCGTAAAAAGATGGCCGACCAGCTGGTCATGAGGCAATCCAGGCATGAGGCACTTGAGGAGATGTACTTCTGGCCTGCCATCCGCGAGCACGTGGCGGGGGGCGACGGGCTCGCCGACAACGGCATCGGGCAGGAACAGGACGGCAAGATGGTCCTGGATGAGCTCGACAAGACCGAGGCCGCTGAGCCGGGCTTCGACGCGCTGCTCGGCACGTTCATCCGGCTAGCCCGTATTCACATCCAGTTCGAGGAGGGGACCGTGTGGCCGCAGGCGCGAACAGCGCTCTCGGCCGACCTGGCAGCCCGGCTCGGCATGAGGATTACTGAGGGCAGCCGCCATCAAGCGGGAGCACCCCCCTTTGGTGTCAATGAGACCGGCCGCAAGGGAAGGTCGAACGACTCGCTGTGGGCGGACTGCAGGTAGTGCAAGGCGATCCCCTCCCGCAAGGCCCAGGGGCACACGTCAACGAAGTCGACGTCCAGGACCTGCATCGTGGTGGCGGCCGCTACCGACCGTGGGATCGTAGTTCTGGATCGCCTTGAGCAGACCGACATAGCCGACCTGGATGAGATCCTCCAGCGGCTCGGGGCTGTCGCGGTAATGCCGGGCGCAGGCCCGCACGAGCGGTGAGTGTCGTACGAGGACATCACGCGCGGCTACGCCCTGGGGCCGTTGTCTGTCCCGGCCCGGCCCCGGGCCAGCAAGTCGTCGTCACCGAGTCGCTCCAGCGCCGCGCGCGGTACCGCAGCCGGGCGAGCGGAGGGTCCTGGACCGTCGCCTTGCGGGCGGGACGAGGCCCGTGGGTTCGCTGTCATGGGCTACCTCCGGGCGGCCGGGGACAGTCATCGCGCTGACGGCTCGCCAGTCGTTCGCTTCGGTGACACCGGGCGCCCGGGCGGGATGGATGACCGCGGCCCCTGGCTCACCATGTGGCTCCTCGTCGTCCTGAAGTAGAAAGTGGGTCACAGCAACTACCCAGCTGACCGCGGTTCACACGCGTGAGGTTTGAGATGGGAGCCCCGGGTACGGGAGGAGACCTCACAAGGAGGTGCTGATGCCGAGGGCACAGATCAAGGACGAGAAGACTTACCGCAGGCTTCGCGAGGAAGGGCAGAGCGAGGAGAAGTCCGCGCGGATCGCCAATGCGGCCGCGGCCACCTCAAGGAGCGCCGTGGGCCGGGCAGGTGGCAAGAGTGGCTCCTATGACGACTGGACCAAGAAGGACCTGGTCAAGCGGGCTGCGGAGATCGGCATCAAGGGTCGCTCCACCATGACCAAGGCCGAGCTGATCAAGGCCCTCCGCGACCACTGAGATCCGGGAGCCACACCGACGGCACCGTCGCCCCAGCGGTTGACCAGTTAGCCAGCGGCCAGCCGGGTAGGGAATCGGGAGACCAGTTGACAAGCGGGGCGGAAGCGACGGTACTGACAGGTGACTCAGCCAGATTTCTCGCGCGGGCCGTCCAGGTCCCAGGTCAGCCTGCTGCTGTCCACAGCGGACCGGCACGCGTCACGGCCCGCGGCTGCCGCGCTCGCGGTAGCCGCGGCTGGGGCCTGGCTCGGCGTGAGCATCGCGGCGGGGTTCCCGGCCCGCTGGGAGACCATCTTCCAGACGGTGGTATCCGCCCTGACCCTGGCCATGGTCTTCGTCATTCAGCACACCCAGGGCCGTCATCAGCGCGCCATCCAGCGCAAGCTCGACGAGATCCTGCTGGCCATGCCGGGCGCTGACAAGGCGCTGGTCACGCTCGAGCATGCCTCGGACGACGAATTGCACGCGGTCGGGCACCAGCACCTGTCGACCCGCCAGGCCGCCCTCAATGAGGCGGCGTCACGTTCAGCCGACGCGGGCTGACGGCCCGGCCGAAACCACCGCGCGGCCCGGTGATTTTGGAAGTCAGTTGTGACCGCGATTGTTCGCGTCGTGGACCGCGCTCGTGACGCATCGCGGGACCGAGATGCTTGCGGGAAGCGACCGCGCCTTCGGCCGCAAAATTCCAAGGCGCACCGACGAGAGGCCCGTAGCCACCGAGGTCCGCGCCCCGCTGCGGCACCGCAGCCTGGTGCGGTCGGGACTGGCGAACATCGACGTTGTCCGCCGGACGGGTGCGGTCGGGCTCACGAACAAACGCGGTCGGGAGATGTAAGCAGAACCAGCCCGGAGGTTCCTTGCTGACGGTGGTCACCGCAGCAGCCCGAGAGACGCTCGCGGAGCGTTGCGGAAACTGTTCGGCCTGGTGATAGCCACCAGCCCGACGACCGCGAGCACGATCCCGAATGCCGGTTTGACCGCCTGCCATGAACGTCCTTCAGGTTCCTATCGGCGGCCCGTGGGCAGGCCGGGCCACCGCCGGGAGCGCCATGGCCGCCCATGGTGGTGCGACATTGTCTCGGCTCCGGTGGGCGCCTCATCCTGGCTGAGCGCAGCGAACATCGTGAACCTGGCGGCCAGCTGGGGCTCGCTCGCCCGCAGGTGCCTTTCCATGCTCGCCAGCGTCCGCCGCTGGCCGGCCCGCAGCGTCATGGTCCCTCCTCAGGTGGCCGGGTGGAGCAGGACCTTGGTGTAGCCGCCGGTGCGCTTGTCGAACCGGTCGTAGGCGGCGGGCGCCTCAGCGAGCGGCAACTCGTGGGAGACGATCTTCGACGGCATCGCGCGGCCGGCGATGATCAGGTCGCGCAGCTGCTCGTTGTACTGCTTGACCGGGCACTGGCCAGTAGCGAGGCTCAGGCCCTTCTGGAACAGTCGGCCGAAGTCGAAGCCGATCCGCCCGGCCCTGGCCTGCTCGGTGGCGGCCCCTGGGTCCTGCGGCAGGTAGACGCCGACGACGCCCAGCCGGCCAGTGGCCCGGATGCTCCTCACCAGCCAGTCGAGCGCCAGCTCGGGGTGCTCGTCACCGGATGGGTCATGGGCCTGGTAGCCGACCGCCTCGACGCCGCAGTCCGCGCCGGCGCCGCCGGTTGCGTCGAGGATCTGGTCGGCCGGGTCGCCGTCGCCGATGCTGACCGGCTCGGCGCCGAAGCCCCTGGCGATATCCAGCCGGTCGTCGTGCATGTCCACGGCGAGGACCCGCGCCGCGCCGCGCAGGAACGCGCTGTGCACGGCCAGCAAGCCCACCGGCCCCGCCCCGAACACGGCGACTGTGTCGCCTGGGCTGACCCCGGCCAGGTCGGTGCCGAAGTAGGCGGTCGGGAAGATGTCCGACAGCATGGTGAAGTCCTGCTCATGCTCGGTGCCCTCGGGCAGCGCCAGCAGGTTGAAGTCCGCGTAGGGCACCCGCAGGTACTCGGCCTGGCCGCCCTCGTAGGGGCCCATCTGCGCGTACCCGTACGCGCCTCCGTCCAGGCCCTCGGCCGGGTTGGCGCGCAGGCAGAACGAGGTCCAGCCGCGGAGGCAGTTGCGGCAGGTGCCGCAGGCGACATTGAACGGCACCGAGACCCGGTCCCCGGGCCTGAAGTTCCGCACCGCCGCGCCCGCCTCGGTGACGATGCCCATGTTCTCGTGCCCGAGGATCTTGCCTTCCTCGACTCCCGTCCTGCCCTCGTACATGTGCAGGTCGCTGCCACAGATGTTGGTCGTCGTGATCTTGATGATGACATCGCCGGGATCCTCGATCTGCGGGTCGTGGACCTGTTCAACGGCGATGTTGTAGGGACCGCGGTAGACGACAGCCCTCATGATTCCTCCGGTGGCTGGCTTGGGCGGACAGCGACTGCCGCTACGCGCCCAGGAGCCGTGCGAATGGTCCCTGGGCGTCGGCGGCCGACGCGCCCACGGTCCATGCGTCAACCGCCTCCAGGCTGACCCTCCAGAGCCCTTCCTCATCCCGGCCCGTGGCCCGGATGTGCAGGTAGTGTGCGGACTCGGCCTCAACTTCCTTGATGTACTCCTTGCCAAGGAGACCCGACGTCGGCTGCAACGCGCTCAGCAGCGGGCTGTTCTCCGCGAGCTCAGTGAAGTAGATGTCCTCCGCGATGAGCACGCCCGTCATCGTGGTGCCGTGCGCGGTTATGGTCACCGGGACCCGTGCCTGTCCTGACTCGTTGACCGCTCGGGCCAGCCGAGCCAGGACCGGGTCGGTGTCATGCCTTGCCATCTCGCGTCCTCCTAATGCTCTGCTTGCTTGGATCGCCTGCGGTTACCCGGTAGCTCGTAGCGGAAACCGGAGATTCTGCCGGATTTACTGTCAAGGTGATCGCATTACGGCAATACGGGCAGCGCGAGAGTTCCAGGAGTACGGGAGAGCGCCCTGGGTAGCAGCAGGGGCCGAATGCTGTGAGCACCTGGCGATCAGCGTCACCGGAAGAAAGGCCCCCAATGGCAATCATCCTGCTCGTCCTCCTGTTGGCCCTCATCCTGGGCGGGCTCGGCTTTGCCGTGCACATCCTGTGGTGGATCGCGCTCGTGGTCCTGGCTTTCTGGCTACTCGGCTTCCTGCTTCGCGCCGGAGAAGGCGCATCCCGCGGCCGCTGGTATCGCTGGTAGCGCCCGAACCGCCAGTAGCCATGCATTGCGCGTTCGCAAGACGCGGTAGGCACCCAGTCGGCCGGGTGCCTACCAGACGATCAGGATGGTGCCGGTCTCGGCCGGATCGTCCCGCCCGGCGGTGCTCGTAGCCTTCAAGCGCTTTCAGTGGATTCTTTGAGGCGCCGCTGGAGTCTGTCGTCGCCTGCGGCTCTCGATGACCTGTTCGTCCTCGACCCAGACGGCGACCTAGCCTCGATCCGGTGACCGGTTTAACCGGGATTGTGCCGGTAAGTCAGTGGCTACGGCTTGATGGAGGCAAAGATGTCTAAGTGGCTGTACAAGCCGCTGGCCCTGCTGGCTAGCATCCTTGGCAATGCGCTCGCTGGCGCGATCTTCAAGAAGGCATGGAAGATCGCGACCAAGGAAGATCAGCCACCTGAGGTCACCGGCACGCAGGGAAGCTGGCCGGAGGTCCTGTTGGCCGCCGGACTGCGGGGAGCGATCTTCGGCGTGGTCACGGCGGCCGTGAACCGCGGTGTCGAGCAGGGCATCCGCCGCCTCCGCTCCAGCGAGGACGACTCGGAGTCAGCCAAGGCGACCTGACCGTCAGGGGCGCCCCCAGCAGCAGACCGGGTATGAAACCTGGTCACCTGGGTACCGGCAGCGAGAAGGATCAACGCCCGTCGTAGGGCGCACCGTGCTTCTCGGGGCTGAAAGCACGGGGTTGGGGGGAACGCAATGTCCAGGAGCGAGCCTGAAGCCGAGTCAAAGCAGCAGCAACACGATGGTCACCATCACCGTCACCAGGAGGAAGGCCATCACCACCACGGGCACGGGGATCACCAGCAGCGCCATGATCACGATGGACACCAGCGTCATGATCACGAGGATCATCAGCAGTATCACGAGCAGGTCCGGCAGCATCGGGACGTGGCCCGGCGTGATAGCACCGGCCAGGCTGATGTCTTCCTAGATGTCCCGGAGCTGAAGGTTGACGAGATCAGCCTGAAGGTCGAGGGCCTGCGAGCCAAGGTGTCGCTCCAGGCCGAGGTACTCCAGCTGCTCAAGCTCAACGTCGGCGTCGACGCCTGCCTCGACTGCGTCGACCTGACGATCAGGGGCGTAGGAGCACAGGCCCAGCTCCAGGTGCGGCTAGATAACGTCGTCAAGGCCATCGAGCGGGTGCTCGAGACCATCGACAACCACCCCGACATCCTCACCAACGTGACTAGCGGGGCCGGGCAGGCCGTCGCGGATGTGGGCGGGGGCGCCAAGGAGGCGGTCCCTGAGGTCGGCAAGGGAGCAGGCGAGGCCACCAGCCAGGTCGGTGGCGGAGCCGGAGAGGCGACCAAGCAGGTCGGCGGGGGAGCGGGCGAGGCCACTAAGGAAGTCGGTGGCGGAGCCGGGGAAGCGACCAAGGACGTCGGCGGCGCTGCAGGCGAGGCCGCCAAGGGCATTGGCGGATCCGTGCCCGGCCAGGCCGCGCGGCACGTGGCCTCAGAGGCCGGCAAGAAGGCCAAGGACCTGGCCACCCGGGAACTGGTCAGCACGCTCGGCAACCGGACCGCCGACGCCGCCGAGAAGGTGATCAAGCGCTTCACCACCAAAGAGGACCGATGAGCGAGCCGCCCGAGCAGCCGGACGTGGAGATACGCGCTTCAGTCAAGGCACGCGAGCTCACCTTCAACAAGCCGCCACGAACGCACGTCGAAACGTGCGCCGAGCTCTCCGGCGAGTCAGGATCGGCTAACTCGTGCCGTAACCTGCCCGATCAGGTGGAAACCGGGGTGCCCTACCAGGACGTCGAAGCTGACTTCACAGCCGGCGCCAAGCTGAACGAGACGGAAGCCCGCGCGCAGGGCCAGGTCACGGACAGCGTCATCTTGGAGCGCCAATGCGACCTCGGCCGGGACGGCACCGCGGTCGGTCTCTGACTCATCGAAGAAGTACATGGGGGAGACCCCGAAGAACCGCGAGATCGCGATCAGGTGCTTGTAGGTAGGGTTGTCTCGGCGGCGACATCTGCAGGCGTGTAAGATCCCCGGTCGCCCGGAAGCACGGTCTGGAACAGGTGCTCCAGGCGGGATGCGAGCAGCCCGTCCGGGTTAGGCACGTCAGCCATGCCACCTCATCACCCACAGAAAATGGTCACGGCTGCAGACTATCAACGTGAGTTTGCGATAGCCGGCCAGTGTCAACTCAGTCCGACGCGGATCCGCAGCTGGGCTGAGATCGAGCCGATATCCAGCACTCTGAGCAACATCCCGCGTAGTTACCGTAGGCCGGGTTGCCCATACATCTGGCGCGGGGAAGGCGGAGGGCAGCGCTTAATTGGACGACTGGCAAGCCTCGCCGGGAGTCAGCCGCCCGCCGGGGCCAGTTGTTGCCAGCGGACTGACTGGCGCGGCTGGTGGCCCGCTGCTGGCCAATCGGGGCATCAGGTCGCTAGACGGGCGGCCGTCGACTAGACGGGCGAACGCGATAGTCTGGCTGTCGCGGGGTGAGGGTCGGCGTATCGGGAGTGACTGAGGCGTGAATGACCATCTGGCGGAGACCGGGCCGGTAGTGGTTGCCCTGCCGGCCGAGATCGATGTGACGAACTCGGATGCGGTCTACAAGCAGCTCATCGCTGCACTGGCGCCCGGCGTGCCTGCCGTGATCGCGGACCTGACGGGGACATCGTTCTGCGACTCCTCGGGAGTGCATGCGATCGTGCGAGCGCACGAGGAGGCGGCGACCCGGCAGATCGCCCTGCGTGCGGCTGTAGCACCCGAGGGGTCGGTGCGCCGGGTGCTCCAGCTGATCGGCGCCGTGCACGTCCTGCCGGTGCACTCGACTGTGGCCGAGGCGCTGAGCGCCGTCTAGCCCGTTCTGCGGACGGCGATCAGCGCCACGTCGTCCTCGCTGGAGCCGAACGCGGAAATCACCTCGTTGGCGAACGCCTCAATATCGGCATCCGCGGCCCCCGCAGCGGTGGCGAGCAGCGCGTCTAGGTTGCGATCGATCTTCACCCGGCGATCTTCGATGAGGCCGTCGGTGAACAGCAGCGCGGTGCCGCCCGGGGGTAGCACGGCTGTCTCCGAGTGCGGCATGTGCTGGGTGAGGCCCAGCATCAGGCCTCCCTCGCCGACGTAGCGGGAGCCTTCGCTGTCGAGCAGCAGCACGGGCATGTGCCCGCAGTTCACGATCGAGAGCTGGCCAGTTCGCGAGTCGAGCAGCATCAGGCACAAGGTGGCGATGACGTCCGGGTGGTAGCGTCGCAGGACCGTGTTGATCAGGCCGGTGATCGCCACCGGGTCGTGGCCCTCGCTGACGAACGCGTGCAGGGCGTGCCGTAGCTGGCCCATTACAGTCGCGGCGTGCAGCGAGTGACCCTGGACGTCGCCGATGGCGACCAGGACCCCATCCGGCTGCGGCATGGCCTCGTAAAAGTCGCCGCCGACCTCGGCCTGATCACTGGCGGGCAGATAGCGGGCGGCCATCGTGACCCCCGTTATCCCCGGGAGCGCTGCGGGCAGGAAGCTCCGCTGCAAGGTCAGCGCGATCAGGTGCTCTTCGGCCGAGGCCCTCAGCGCCTCGACGCCCACGGCGACCGACTGAGCGAGTTGCCGGAGGATCTGCATGTCCTCCTGGCCGGTGATACCCGCGCCGTCGATCACGATGGCCACTGGTGGCTTGCCTGGCTTGGTTCGCGCGACCGCCAGGCACACATCCACGCGCAGCGTGGCATCGGGCACGAGGCTCAGCCAGTCATCCTGGCGCAGGGCGATGATCGCGCTGGCCTCGCTGGGACGCAAGACACGCTCCGCAATTCGTTCGGCGAGGTCGGCGGGGGCACCACGGCGCGTCGTCTTGCCCTGGCCGGGCAGGCCCGACATCCTGCGGACCTGACCGTCGGGCATCTGGAGGATCAAGATGGCGGGGACGGCGAAGATCCGGGTGGCGCCAGCCGCCGCTACCGCCGCCAGCCCGTCGAAGGTCTCGGCCGCGTTGACTTGCGGTGCCACGTCGGCCAGCGCGGTCAGCATGGCCGCGCTCCGCTCTGCGCGCTGCCTGGCCCGGGAGTAACGCAGTGCCGCCATCACCGTGGCGAGTAGTTCCGCTGGCTCGGTCGGTTCCACCAGGTAGGCATCGGCCCCCTCGGTCAGCCCCTGAGCGCGGTCGGAGACCTCAATTGCGGTGGCGGACACCTGAATCACGGGGATCGCGGCCGTACGCGGGTCCGCCTTGATCTGGCGGCAGACGTCGAAGCCGCTCATGTCGGGCAAGTTGACGTCAAGCAGCACCACGTCGGCCCCGGCGACATGGCTCAGTGCGTCGCGCCCGGTGGCGACCTCGGTCACGGCGTAACCGGCCCGGCGTAGCCAGGTCCCAAGGATGTACCGCTTGGCCTCGTCATCATCGACCAGCAGCACCTGGGCGGCGGAGCTGATCATGGGGCCGCCTGGCGGGCGTGCCTGATGGCGAACAAGAGTCGCTGCCTGGTGAGCTGGTCCTTGCGCACTAGCGCGGCGGCGCGCGGTGGCGGTGCCTCGTCTCGGCCGGTAATGATGATGGCCGGGATGGCGGCTGGCAGCCCGGCAAGCAGCGCGTGGCCATCCACGCCGGGCATGGCCAGGTCGGCCAGCACCAGGTCAACACGGCTGGCGGCGATCGCGGCGAGTGCCTGGGCCCCGTCCCCGGCCTCGATGACCTCGTCGGCCAGGCCGGCCAGCATCGCCTTGACCACCTGACGGAACGCAGCGTCGTCGTCGGCCAGCACGACCGTGCCGGCCGACGGAGTCCCATGCGGGAGGCTCAGCACCGCCGTCGTACCCCGGCCGGCCCCGCTGGTCAGCGTCAGCTCGCCATCCAGCAGCCTGGCCAGCCGCCGGGCGTACGGCAAGCCCAGGCCAGTGCCGCCCCGCCTAGCCCCCGGCACCTGGTAGAACTCGTCGAACACTCGCTCAAGCTGGCCTTCGGGTATCCCCGTCCCGGTATCAGAGACCAAGATCTCCACCCGATTCATAACGGTCCGTACGCTCAGCCGCACCTCACCCTCATCGGTGTACTTGATGGCATTGGACATCAGGTTCCGCAGGATCGCGGTCAGCGCCGCCTCATCGGTCAGGATCGTCGCGGGCGCCTCGTCCGCGCTGACTGTCACGGTGACTGGCTTGCCCTCAGCCATCGGCCGGGTAAGTCCGCGCAGGGTGGCCAGCAGCGCGGGCAGGCTGACGTCCGCAGGATCGGGCGCGAACCGGCCCGACTCTGCCTTGGCCACATCGAGCAGGTCGTTGACTAGGGCGAGGAGCGTCCCTGACGTCTTGCGGATCAGGTCCACCTGGTACAACTGCTCCTCGTCGAGGCCGTCGGCCGGGTCGGCCAGCAGCCGGGTCAGCCCGATGATCGAGTGCAGCGGCGTCCGCAGCTCATGGCTGACGTTGGCCCAGAACCGGTCCTTCGCCTCTGACGCAACCCGCAGTTGCTCGGACCTCTCGTCCAGTTCCCTGTACAGCGCGACCACTCCGCGGTTGGTCTGCTCGAGCTCGTCCGACAGCTCGCTGTAAAGGGCCATTACCCCGCGGTTGGTTTCCTGCAGCTCGGCGTTGAGCAGCAGCAACTGCTCCTTCTGCCGGGTGAGGTCGTCAAGGGCCGCCATGAGGTCCTGGTTGTTACGTCGAAGATCGTCCAGAGTTGACTCCGGAAGGAGGGCCGCCAGCTGGTCGCCAACGGCATGCAGATCGGGCTGGGCCTGCGGCGGGCGCCGCTTCGTCATCCGGACGACGTGGCCCTCGCTGACCACGCTGTCCATCAGCCGGGTTGCCGCGCTCAGTCCGTCGGCTGGCGGGGGGCCGTTGACGGTGACCGTCAGCACCAGGTGAGTCTCGTCCGCGCCGAAGGCGACGACTGCGGTGCGGCCGGCCGTGACGACGCTTCGGCTGATCTCGCTGAGCGCGGTGGCCACCCGGACCTGATCGTGGCCTTCCAGGGACAGGCCAGCGGCCAGCTCACGGCCAAGCCGGCGGGCCGCCAGGACGCCGGGCAGATCCCGGACGTGCAGGCTGGCCAGGTCAGCTGTCATGGCTTCAGCACCAGCACGCCGGCGTCGTCGCGACGAGTCCCCGCCTCGGCCAGCAGCGCCGCGGCGACCACCAGCGGATCCCTGACGTTGAGGCCGGGGAGGACCCGCGCCTCCCAGCGGCTGCTGACCCCGTCGGAGTGCAGGATCACCGCCGCGCCCGGCGGGGCGCTGTACTCGAACTGTCGTATCGTTCCTGCCTGGTGACCGGCGATACCCGGGACGGAGAGCATGCTCTTGCGGCTGCCGTTGGCCAGGATCACCGCCGCGATGTTGCCGAGGCCACCGAACCGGACGACCGAGCCAGCCACCTGGACAATCCCCACCGCTCCACCGCGAGTACGGCGCATCCGGCGGTGAGCGCGCTCGAGCAGCGCGGCCGGCTCATCGGCCGGCTCCTCAAGGATCGCCGTGACCGCCTCCATCGCGGCGGCGGCGGCCAGCGGGCCATGCCCAAGGCCGTCGCACAGGACGCCGGTGATGCGGCCGTCGCCCGCGGCCACGCCGAAGACGTCGCCGCACTCGGTCTCGCCCGTAATTGGCCTGACCAGGCCAGCGTAGCGGACAACCTCCGCCCGGGGCGCCGCCCAGAACCTAGCGACCAGCGCCGTGCCGTGGCCCGGCGTCGAGTACAGCTCGCAGGAGTCGGCTAGCCGGCCGATCGCGCCGAGTCCGATGCCCAGGGTGCCGCTGGTGGAATGGCCATCGCGCAGCGCCCGGGCCTGGTCGAATCCCGGCCCGGCGTCGATCGTCACCATCTCGATCCCGGGCCGGCCGCCGTCCCGGCCGATGCGCAGCAGCATCGCCCCCTGACTGGCATGCTTGTGCAGGTTAGTCGCCGCCTCGGTCACGGCCAGGACCAGCTGGTCAGAGCGGACCGCCGGGAACTCCAGCCGGTTGGCCAGCGCCAGCGCCGCACTGCGGCAAGCGGCGGCGGCGCTGGCATCCTCGACCCGAAGCCAGCGCAGGTCCCCGGGGACCTGGGCGATGAGCGTCGCCCTCATCGTGCCCACTTGACGACCACGACGGTGGTCCCCTCGCCAGGCTTGGAGGTCAGCTCGAACTCATCCACCAGCCGCCGTGAACCGGACAGCCCAAGGCCAAGTCCGGTACCTGAGCTCCAGCCATCTCGCAGCGCCAGGTCGATGTCGGCGATGCCAGGCCCCTTGTCGGTGAACCGCAGCCTGACACCAGCCCGGCCGCTGGGAGACTTGACCGCCTCCACCCGGGCCAGGCCCCCGCCACCGTGCACCAGCGTGTTGCGCGCGAGCTCGCTGGCCGCCGTCACGAGCTTGGTCTGATCCACCAGCGACAGCCCATTTTCCGCCGCTGTCGCCCGGACATGCTGACGGACTCGGACCACATCGTCCCCCGATTGGAGAGGGAACTCCTCCATCAGGGTCTTCCGTTCAGGATCTCCAGGCCTTTGTCGGCGTTGAGCGCGGTCCTGACTCCCTTCAGGGACAGCCCCAGCTCAGTCAGCGTGATCGCCACCGCTGGGCGCATGCCGACGATGACGGTCTCCGCGTCGAACAGCCGCGAGATCGATCCGATCATCGTCAGCATTCGCCCGATGAAGGAGTCAACGATCTCCACTGCGGTGATGTCGATGATGACGCCCCGGGCGCTCGTGGCCGCCAGCTCGTCAGCCAGGTCTTCCTGGAGGCGGAGCACGCTCTCGTCTTCCAGCTCCACCTGAATGGAAACAAACAGCGTCTGCCCGATCCTGACGATCGGCACCTGCTCCATAACGCCGGGACCACCCTTAGCCCGGCCTGTTCCAGCGCGAGCGCCAGCGCGCCGGCCAGCGTCGCCTTGGTCGCGATGTCGCCGAACTCGATCCCCAGCGACACGATCGTCTGCGCGACCTGCGGACGAATCCCGGAGATCGTGCACTCCGCGCCGAGCAGGCGTGCCGCGCTCACGGTCTTGAGCAGGTGCTGAGCGACCTCGGTGTCGACCGTCGGCACGCCAGTTATGTCGATCACGGCATGATCGGCGCCCGTTGCCACCAGTGTCTCAAGCAGCTTCTCCATGACCAGCTGGGTGCGAGCCGAATCGAGCGTGCCCACCAGCGGCACGGCGATGATGCCCTCCCACAGCCGTATGACCGGAGTGGACAGCTCCAGCATGGCCATGGCTTGGTCGGAGATGATCTGCTCGCGCGCGGCCGAGTAAGCCTCAAAGGTGCGCAGTCCGAGGTCGTCAATCATGCGTGAGAACGACAGGTACTCAGGTACGAGGTCGGCAGCGTCGGCCACCAACTCGTACACGGCCTCCTTTAGGGAGAACACCTCGAGGGCCGTCTCCGTAGGGGTGAACCCGTCCCGCGCCCGGGCGCGGGACAACTCGTCCAGGGCTGCTCGCAGCTCGCCGGCCGCGTGGTCGTCCGCGCCGGACAGTACCCGCAGGGTCAGCGAGTACAGGTCAGCGAGTTCGTGCCGCACCTCCTCAGCCGAGGTCCGGCCGCGCAGGCCAGCCACGACAAGCTCGCTCCAGCGGCCGATGACCTTGTCCTGGTGATCGCGCAGGTAAGTCGCCATGCGCGCCTGCGTGGCATCAGCTTCCATGTCACCGCATCCTATGGAGTCGTACCTAGTTACGTGGCGATAGTACCTAGTTAGTGGGCGATCCCCCATAAGGCTACATCGCTGCCGCCCCGCCACACGGGCCAGTGGGAGCTAACCACCCAACCCTGATCCGGAGGAGCGGCATGTGGGCATGCCAGACCGCGTTGCCGGCCACGTCGCTAACGGGGATCACGAAGTCAGGGACACGACCTTGCTGACAGGCCCGCCCTCCGATGCCGACGCGGCCAGCAGTCACCGGGAAGTGCTCGCCATTCACGGCGTCGGCCGCCATGCAACCCGATCTGGACCGCCCCGAGGAGATCATGCGGAATGCCCGGGTTCGCCGCCAGCAGGTTCGCGGTCCCTGCGGGCAGTATCGCCGCGATCGTTTCCTGCCCAGTCGGTGCCCGGTGCCCCGGGGGCTGGCCTTAGACCTTACGCCAGCGGGCCTCGCACAGCCCGTAGAGGCCGAAGACCGCCAGGCCGGCCACCGCGAGCAGCATCAGGTACTCGCCAAACGGCTGATCGCGCAGTGTGAGCAGCGCCTTGTCGAGGCCGCCGGACTCGGACGCGTTATGCGTTACGGCCGCATCGATCACCAGTGCGCCGGCCAGGGCAAAGACCAGGCCTCGCCCGATTCGATGCCGCACAAGACGATGATGGCGCCGACGGCTCTTCAGGGCGGGCTTGGATCCGGCCTTCAGGTTGCTCGAAGCTGCGCGGGACATGCTGGTGCTCCCTCGTTCGTGGGGGAGCGCTACAGAGAAACTAGGCAGCAAGGTACCATCTGTAGCGCCGAGATGCTTGACCACGACAGTCGGCACCTCGCCGCACGGACGGGCAGGATCCCAGGTCAGGGCATACAAGGGCGCGCCAGGCAGGATTCGAACCCGCGACCCGCTGCTTAGAAGGCAGCCGCTCTATCCGGCTGAGCTACTGGCGCTCGGTGACCATTGTGCAGGGCAAAGATCACGTGTTGGCTACGCGCGGGTCGCAGTGTAGGGC
>Ga0335072_10006450_pt1 | contig 17133 bp, 19 predicted proteins | sample Lox_Sample_21_FD_206725 | JGI IMG/M metagenome (GOLD analysis project Ga0335072, IMG submission 206725) | Soil microbial communities from Loxahatchee National Wildlife Refuge, Florida, United States - Lox_Sample_2.1 | ecosystem: Environmental > Terrestrial > Soil > Wetlands | place: USA...
CGTTCCAGAATTTTACCGCGATGTCTTCGCTCGTAACATAGGAGCTCCTTATGCTCCTGATCTTGTATTTGTCAAGAACGCGCTTTGCCACATCATAGTCAACAAGCATCACGACACACTTAGCACTGGCTATATTTTCACAATTCCTTTGGTGTAAAGGGTTATGAAGACTATTATTATGAAAACTATAACTACGAGTATTATCTTCAGTTTCTTTCCTTTCGACTTCCTTATCTTCGCCTCTATCTCTTCAAGTGTCTGCTCCTCCTGGCCTGGCATCACTTCCTGTGCCGGAGCTGGCTGTTGCTGCATTGGTGGTTGGGGCTGCATTGGAGCTGTCGTTCCTCCTTGTTGCGCCATGCCCGTCTTAGCCTGCATGAGCCCCTTTTCGGTAAGCATCACGTCAAGCTGGCCGTTCTTTATCTCATCAACGGCGTACTGCTGCTGGCTGAGCTTGTAAAGGTGCATTGCAAGGTCCTTGGGCCTAAGGTTCACGGCAGTTCCTATGTCAACGTATGACCTTTTGCCCGTCTGCAGCTGCATGAGTATTGAGAAATCTACCTGGTCGAATGGGAGTACGGCCTTGTCGGCAGCCTCCTTCAGGAGCGCTTTGCCCGCGTCCGTGACCGTTATCATGCTCTGCCCGGGGAAGTTTGCCGTGAAGTCTATCAGGCCCTTTATCCTGAGCGTTCCGAGTATGTTTGATCCGTCGAAAAACGATGAGTTTATCTTGCTTCCGAACTTCTCAACAACAAGGTCTGGCGTTATCTTGCTGAGCGCGACGAGGTCTAGGAAGTTGGGTTCGTCTGCCATGCCTCTATAACGATGCGAATCTTTATATACATTTTCGGGGAATGCACAGTAGAGAACCCCTTGTTTTGAGGCTTTTGATGCAGTTGAGATTCCTTGGAGGCGCCCAGGAGGTTGGAAGGTCTGCGATAATGCTCAAGGATGAGAGGACCCTCATGCTTGACTTTGGGATAAAGATAGACCACAAGACGGAATACCCCACGAGCATACCAAAGATGGACGCGATGATAATAAGCCATGCCCACCTCGACCACAGCGGTTTCTCGGCAGCGGTCTACAACGAGATGCAGGTTCCCACGTTCGGCACGCTTCCCACAATGCAGCTGTCTAATTTGCTTCTTGAAGACACCCTTGCAATAGCGAGAAAGGAGCACACGCGCGCGTTCTTCCACAAGAGGCAGATAAGGAGCCTGATGAGCAGGTCGATAAACCTGGATTACCACACCCAGGCGCACCTCGGCGACTTTGACATAGAGTTTTATGATGCAGGGCACATAAGCGGCAGCGCGATTACGCTGATCGAGAAGGCGCACGCGAAGGGCAACAAGAGGATTGTGTATACCGGAGATTTCAAGCTGCAGGAGCAGACCCTGCACAGCGGGGCCGAGGTTGTCAAGAGCGATGTCCTCATCATGGAATCGACATACGCAACCCGCGACCACCCAGATAGGAAGAAGGTGATAAAGAGGCTCATCGACCAGGTGAAGGAGACGCTGGACAACGGAGGCAATGCGCTCATGCCCGTGTTCGCTGTTGGCAGAAGCCAGGAGGTTCTTTCTCTGCTGTATGAGAACGGGCTTACTCCATCAACATACATAGACGGGATGGCAAGAAAGGCGACAACCATAGTGATGAACCACCCGAAGTTCATAAGCAACCAGGAACTTTTGGCAAACGCGATAAAGGAGACCACCTGGATCGAGGAGAGAGGCGCAAGAAGGGAGGCGCTTGACGGTCCTTCAATAATAGTTACAACGGCTGGAATGCTGAACGGTGGGCCTGTACTAGATTATATAACGAAGCTGAACAAGAATTCTCACATATTCCTTACGGGGTACCAGGTTGAAGGCACGAACGGAAGGACCCTGATGGATAAGGGATACATCATGCTGGACGAACAGAAGACAAAGATAAACACTCCTGTGAGCTTCTACGACCTATCTGCTCATGCAGACAGAAAGGACCTTCACGAATACGTGAAAAGAAGTGCTCCAAATAAGGTGGTGTGCGTGCATGGAAGTGCTGAAAATGCAAAGGCGCTGGCCGACGACCTGAATGTTGAAGGTTTTACTGCAGTAGCTCCGAAAGTTGGAGATGTTGTTGATATTGATTGAAACGCCTCGGCCGGGATTCGAACCCGGGTTTCTTGATCTGATAGACTGCTGTCTAGGAGATTCACAAGCGGGCTGTGCATATGGCTTGACAGGCTCGTATGCTAGACCACTACACTACCGAGGCTTGCTATAACTTAGTAAGCAAACAAATTTGAATGGTATGGTCTTATTAGATGGATAAACTTTGTAAAATCTCTTGTTACCCTGATTCTAAAAACGGGCTTTATGTTAGGTCTCTTGTCTTTTTGTATGTATAACTTGTATTGTATATCAAACTTTGTCAAGTAGTCCGTTATATTTGAGGCTAATCCTTCCGAGATTGTTGAGAATACTGCTATTTTTTGATTTTTGCCAAGATAACCGTCTGTATCCATTAAACCTCTCAAAAAACCTATCCCAAACTTTGTACTTGGACTAACATGTTTACTTAATTGTACAGTTCTGGTTTTGTTATCGCTCCAATAAAGGTATTTTGCTATGAAATTTAATGCATCTTTAGAAACTATTCTAATTATGGTTACATGGTATTCAGTTCTTGTGTATCGCCATGGCTCTTTTCCGAAAATAAATTTAATCAGCTCTGATAAATGTAGTATGTACTCGACATCTTTTGAATTAAGGGATATGCTGATTTGGTGCCTGTAGTTGCCGTCTTTCGTATAATTACCGTCACCTGCAAATGCTCCAATAAATTCTCCTGTCTTTTCCTGGTCGGTTTCGTTAATAGAAACCTTTACCATTTTCTTTCCTTTACCAGATTTTTTATACCAATAATATACTGTTGTTTTGCTCAGTCCTAGTTTATTTGATAACTGATTTAGGCTACTCTCAGGAGCACCGTTAATTATCAAATTCCTTTGGCGCAAATTTAACCTCTTCAACAGAGCACCTAAACTTATTCTTTTGTTATTTCTTTCTGTATCTTCTTAAGCTCTTCGTCTTTTGCCCTTGGGCCCATCAATGTTGTCAGGTATCCCGGATATGCTTCGAAGTAGACCTCTTCCTTTGCAAGTATCTCCATGAACCCTTTGTCTGTTCCTATCGCTGGGTAGAGCTTTGCGTGGAGGTGGTCAACACCATAGCCCTCGAATGCAAGGTTTACCCTTCCGGCCTTGAGCCCTTTCTGCAGAATCTTTGCAACCTTCTTCACAACCATCATGAAGCCTTCGAGCTCCCTGTCATCCACATCGAAAATGTAACTCTGCGTGTGCTTTTTGGGTATGACAAGGCTCTGCCCCCTTATGTTTGGGAAGATGTCAAGCATTCCTATGTGGTCATTGTCCTCGTATATCTTGTATGATGGCGCTGCTCCTTCGACTATCTTGCAGAAAATGCAGTCCTTCATTTCATCACGATCCCGTTGGAGCGAGTCGAACGCCCAACCTGCCGCTTTCTAACATTCACATACTACAGGCGGCCGCTCTGCCATTGAGCTACAACGGGGCAATGGTATTACTGCTGATAATATTAATAAACTGTTTGCGATTATAGGGATAACCCTTCCGAATGTATAAATATGAGAAATTTCAGAATATAGTAGGGTAGGGTTGACTGGTAGCATGGCGACTCGAAGCGGCTCGAAGCAGACCACAGACAGCCAGGCTAGGGCTAAGGAGATCATAAGAAAGAGGAGAAAATCGCCCATGTTCCTTTACTACTTTGAGGAGAGGGTTGAGAGGCTCGTCCATTCCCCTGGGTTTGTTGATGGGATACTTGCTGTTTTGACATTCATAGCCGCGTGCGCGGCGCTGCGCTTCTACCCCCTTGTCATAAGCGCCGTGATCGCCGTTGCCCTCTTCGTTGTCGCTGTCAGGAAGCCGTTTCTCGGCCTGCTCCTCTTGATAGTTGTGATCTTCCCGATGCTCGTCTACCAGATGCCTGCCCTTGCATGGCTCTACCTGCTCGTGGCTGCCGGCTCGCTGATATACGGCTACATGTACCACCGCGTGCTCCTCTTCCTCTATTTGATAGTGGCAGTGACCTTCTCCCCAATAGGCTACATGGCCACCATCCCGTTGCTCATCGTGGCCGTTCTCATGATAGGTTACAAGCGCGCGATCATACTTACGGTCCTTTTTGTGATAGCTGCGGTCTCGCTCTCGGCGCTTACCGGCGTGCAGAATTCATCCTACATCATATACAGCGCCGCCAACGCCCACAGCATGCTGGTGAGCCCAGCCTTGAACAGGTTCTTGGTCCCCAACAAGCCGGGCTTCAGCATCTTTAACTTCTCTGGCAACCTGGGGGGCATATTTTCAACCTTCTCCAGCGAGCAGGTCATAACAATAACCACAGATGTCTCCGGGTCTATTGTCAACGCAATGCTCATCACCCCTTACTATTACCTGATCGAATCTGTCGTTCTGGTGCTTCTCGTCTTTGGAATAGACAGCATAGCCGCAAACAGCAGGTCGAGATTCAGGGGCCTGCAGGCGAGCGTGCTTGGAGTGGGATACCCGCTTGTAGCCGCTGCGCTGTCCATATCTGCGGCCCAGCCGCTCCCCTATGTCCTGCTTGTAGCAGGATTCGTTGTCGCCCTCGTCTTTGTATTCCTCATGGAAGGGCTGGGAGTAAAGCTGGTCAACGCGCTTGAGATAAGGAAGCAGGACCTGAGGATGAAGTTTGGCGAGGCGTTCGAAGACCTTGAGGCCGGGAATGTTGCCGAGACGTTCGATGATGTGGCAAACTATGCGGCCACAAAGAGGGAGCTGATAGACGCGGTGCTCGGCCCGATAGAGGAGCGCGCCGTCTCAAAGGCCTACAACATCAAGCCCGCCAAGGGGATACTCTTCTTTGGACCTCCAGGAACGGGAAAGACCCTGATGATGCGCGCGCTTGCGAACGAGGTTCGCGCCGGCTTCTTCTATGTGAAGGCGTCAAACCTCGTCTCCTCCTTCCCTGGAGAAACGGAGAGGATGATATCGAACATATTCGCGATTGCCAAGAAGAACGCACCGTGTGTCCTCTTCTTTGACGAGATAGATTCTATCGCGCCCTCTAGGGAGAAGGTTGCCTCTGGAGATGCTGGAAGGCAATCCCTGTCGCAGCTTCTTGTGGAAATGGACGGCTTCCAGAAGACCAGCAACGTTATAATGGTTGGTGCGACAAACGCGCCCAACATCCTGGACCCGGCGGTGATGCGCCCTGGGAGGTTTGACAAGATCATCTACCTGCCACCGCCGGATTACAATGCGAGGAAGCAGATATTCGACCTCTACCTCAAGAAATTGCCCATCTCGAGCGACATAGACCTTGACGAGATAGCGGAAGAGACCGAGAGGTACACCGGCGCGGACATAAAGGTGCTGTGCGAGACGATCGCCCAAAGGGTGGCGCAGGTGGCATCGGCAAAGCACAGCGTTTTGGAGATAACCCAGCAGGACATAATGAACAGGATAGCTGCGACGAAGCCGTCCATCACCCTTGCGCAGATAGAGATGTACCAGAAGTTCAGGATCGACTTTGAGAGGAGCGTATACGGCCAGAAGGGAGAGGAGAGCAAGGGCGATGAGATTGGATTGAGGGACGTGGTGGGCATGGACGACGCGAAGAAGATCCTGACCGACGCGATAGAGCTGCCTCTGCTGCATCCCGAGCTGATAAAGAAGTACAAGATAAAGTCGATTAACGGAATTCTGATCTTCGGGCCTCCGGGAACGGGAAAGACGATGCTGATACGCGCCATAAAGGGCGAGATGGCCGGCATCACAATGGTCGAGATAAACGGGGCGGAGCTGGCCGACCAGGGAATAGAGAGGGCCACGGCAACGATAAAGGAGATATTCGACAGGGCGAAGAGCAGCGCGCCATCGCTCATACTGCTGGACGAGGTCGAGGAGCTTCTTCTGAAAAGAGGGTCTGCAACCGAGTACTCGGCGCAGATAACGAGCGAGATGCTGAGAGAGATAGACGGGATAAGCAAGATGGAGAACGTTGTGGTGATCGGCACGACCAACAGGCCGGACGCGATAGATGTGGCCGCGCTGCGGCCGGGCAGGTTCGACAAGATCGTCTTTGTCAGGCCTCCGAACAGGGAGCAGCGTGCAACGCTCTTCAGGTACAACCTGAAGGAGGTGCCGATAAGCGACGACATAGACTATGACGCGCTTGCGGACGAGGCGAAGGGGTACACCGGCGCGGACATATACCACGTCTGCAGGGAGGCGAAGACCATAGCGCTTGACAAGAGCCTCAAGGGCGGGAAGGAGGCCAACGTTGAGATGCAGGACCTCATGGACATAATGCAGAAGATAAAGCCATCGGCACCGGAGCAGGTGATGTCCCAATACCTCTCGTTCTTCTCAAAGTTCGGAGAGAGGTAGCTAGCCCCTTATAACGGAAATGACCTTTCCGATTATCGCGTCTTTCCTCACTGGGCCGAAGGTGCGGCTGTCTACGCTCAGGCTCCTGTTGTCCCCCAATACAAGGTAGCTGCCGTCCCTTATTTTTGATATCCTCTTTATGATTATTGTTTTCCTGCCGGGATACCTGAGAACAACTATGTCTTTTTCTTTTGGCCTGCCGAACAGGTAGGAGAGCCTGCTTACAAGTACGTAATCCCCATCCCTTACTGCTGGCTCCATGCTCCTGTCCCTTATCCTGAATATTGACAAGGGCATGGCCGGGATTACAGTTTGGGCACCACAAGCGTGTGCTCCGTCGGGTATGGCGACTTTACCCTTGAGGTCTGTATGTTCTTCGTCTTCCAGAACATCTCGGCGATCTTCTGGACATTTTCAAGCAGGGCCTCCGCATCGGCAACGCTGGTGCCCTGCTTGGCCTTTGATGCAGACTTGAGGGTGTCCCACACAAGCCCGTGGAGCTCGGGGTGGGCTGTAGCATGCTCCGGCTTGAAGTAGTCGGCCCAGAGCACTCTGACCTCGTGCTTGCAGATCTCTGCATGCTGCTCCTTTACCGCAGTATATCTGATCATCTTGTTCCTTCCGTCTGTGGTCATGTCGTTGTTCTTGACAAGGTCTGCAATAAGCATGTCCATTCTCAAGACCGTGTGGGCTGCTATCTGCGCGGTATGCGGGTCGTATATTCCGCATGGGATGTCGCAGTGCGCGTACGCTACCTTGAATTTTACAATCCTGTCCAGTGCCTTTAGTACCCTGTTCATTCCACCACAATATCATTTGGCGATATTGTTTATAAGCCTTTCTCGCTCACCATTCCTCCCTGATCGGAAATACGAGCTTCTCCCAGGCCTGCGGCGAGAAAGCCCCCCTGCTTTGTATAACTATGGTGGGCTCGGTTGTCACCTCCCCTATAACCTTGCTTCTTATGTTGTGCCTCCCCGCGACCCTCTCAACGTCGGCAGGGTTTGGGGTGAAGATGCACATGCCCTGCCCCATATTCCATGTCATGTACGCCTCCCTGTCGCTTATGTTTCCAATCTCCTGGCAGTGTATCATCAGGCCGCACGGGACCATTGGGTCGGTTATGCGCGCGCCGAGGCCGCTGGGCATCAGCGCCCTCCTTAGCTTTTCCGGGAGGCCTCCTCCGGTGACATGGGATATGCCGTGCACCTCTGCCATCGGCTCACCGGCAACGCCGCCCACCATGTCCACAACAGCCTTTGTGTATATTCTTGAGGGGTGCAGCGCCTGCTCGCCTATCGTTCTGCCGTCCAGCTCCTGCTCCGTCCAGTTGCTGCCGTATGCATTCTGCATGGTCTTCCTGAGCAGCGTCAACCCATTGGACCTGAACCCTTCCTCTCTCAGGGCCACAATCTTGTCCCCGTTCTTGATCTCGTTTCCTCTCAGCATCCTCGAAGTCCTTGCAAACCAGATTACGCCAGCAGACCAGTTATAGTTGAAGGGCCCGACCCCCCTCACCCTGGGGCCAAGGTCTGCGACCTCGCCGTTGATAACAGCCACGCGCGCCTCCCTTGCCGCGCTTATGGTGCCCTCTGCGAGCTGCATTATCATTCCAAGGTGGGAGCCTCTGCTGCTTTGAAAGCCGTTGACATCCAGCACAGAGCCTATCACGGCCGGCTCGCCTCCCCTGCGCACTGCGTCATCGCACGCCATTGCAAAGAGGTCGTGCGCAACGGTGCCGTGGTATCCGACGCGCTCTGCTATCTCTGGTTTTGATCCTGTGCCCTCAAACTCAGCGCTCATTACAGCGTCGCTTGGCAGGTTCCTGAGCGGAATGGCCCTGAAGCTGGAAAAGTCCGGAAATACCTCAGAAACCTCGCCGATCCTGCCGGCCCTGTTCACCCAGGTCTGCTTTGCAGCCTCATAGAGGATATTTGACGCTCTTCGCTTGCCATGATTTATGGGCATAAATTGTCTCTTATCTTTCAGATATAAATAACTTCATAAATGGGCCTGTGGAGAGTCGAACTCCAGTCTCAAGCGTGTAAGGCTAGCGTCTTGACCGTTGGACGACAGGCCCACAATAAGCTTACACTAATTCCACAGTTGGAACTGCAATCCTATGCAACCTAATCCCTAATATCCCTTTCGGGTCACTTGCTTTCGAGGCTGGCATCGTCTATCACATAGCTTCCAGAGGATCCAGACCATGTCTTGTGGAACTTCAGTATCTTTATCGATTTCTTGAAGAGAGGTGCATCAAGCACGAAAGACTCAGCCTCGCCGCCTTCGAACGATAGATTGATCTTGTACTTGTTGTGTACCTTAACAAGTTTATCTATGGTCTGCTCGTTGATCCTTGCACCGAGAAAGCTTTCATCTAGGCCGGCCGCAGAGACGTTGACTATTATAGCGTTGAATGTCTTTGATATCTCGTTTAGTTCTGATAGTGGGTCTGTACCCCATAGCGGAGCGTGATGAGTTATGCCGAGCCTCTTGCATATCTCGTTTATCCTGTCAGCCTGGTACCTGCTCGCCACAGCGCCGGTTATCAGCTCTGTCACCTCGTTCTCTTTGAGCGCATTCTCTATGTCAACAAGCTCCTTCTCCTTCTCGCCCTTTGTGTTGAAAAACACCTGCCTTATCCCCATCGCTTCTGCCTGCAGCTTTGTCCATTTTATATTCGGTCTATGGAACATGTAGCTGAATTCGTTCTCTGATACTGCGCTGATCAGCAGGTCTGTCTTCTTTCCCTTCTCTGCCATCTTGTGTATCGCCAAAGTCGAATCCTTGCCACCGCTGTAAAGTGCTGCTATCATTTTGCATCACTTGAGGGGCAGATGTCGTTGAGCACGCACCTATCGCAGTACTTTCTCCTTGCGGTGCAGACATCCCTTCCCAACGCTATGAAAAGGTGGGTTGTATCTTTCCAGTCCTCTTTTCTTTTCACTATCTTCATTAGCCTCTTTTCTATCTTCTCGGGGTCTTTTGTGTTGTATAGGAAGAGCCTGTTTGCGACAGTTATGCAGTGGGTGTCTATCGCCATCCCTGTGTTGATTCCAAAGGCGTTTGCAAGGACGACGTTAGCAGTCTTCCTGCCCACTCCAGGCAGCTCGAGCAGCTGCTCCATTGTCTTTGGCACGCTTCCTCTGAAGTTCTTTTCTATGTACTTCGCTGTTGCGATTATGTTCTTTGACTTGTTGCGGTATATATTTATCGTTCTCACATAGGGGTAGAGCCTTGTGGGGCTAAGCTTTGCGAAGTCCTTTGGGTTTTTGTACTTCTTGAACAATGCGGGAGTCGCCTTGTTCACCTGCGTATCCTGCGCCTGCGCGGAGAGCATAGTCGATACCAGCAGTTCCCATGGGTTTGAATGCTCCAGTGATGTCATCATCTCTTCTGGGTACCTTTTCTTTAGTCTTGAGAGGATTACCCCTATCTTCTCTTCTGCACCCCTACCGTTCATCTTGAATACCACCTAAAAAATGCGCTGAACGCCTTGCCCCTGTGCGATACCTTGTTCTTTTGCGCTACATCGACTTCGGCCAAAGTCTTTCCTTTATACCCATTTGGGGAGAATATCGGATCGAAGCCAAACCCATGACTGCCCTTTTCCCTTTTTGTTATGCTCCCGTGCACCTTTCCTGAAAAAGATTTTGTGCTTCTTCCATCAAAAAAGCTTACAGAGCATTCGAAATATGCAGACCTGTCTTTTACGCCATTCATCAGCTTCAATATCCCCTTGTCTCCCAGTGTGGGTACCGCATAAGCGGAATAAACCCCGGGAAAACCTCCAAGAGCCTTTACAAATAAGCCAGAGTCATCAACAACCAGTGGTTTTTTTATGTACCTGTATGCATGCCTTGCAGCGAACTCGGATACATCTGAAAGGAGATCCGACTGTATTTCCAGCTTTTCCAGTTTTTGGGGCATGGATAACTCTATCCCGTATCTCTTTGCAATCTCATTAGCTTCTGCGAGTTTTCCTTTGTTGTGTGTTAGCAGGGTTAGTTTTTTCATGTGCTCAAATACTGTTTAGAAGAAGATATTTATAAAGAAAAGGGCATATCGGTTGGGGGAAATGCGCATTGTATCAGACCTTCACGTCCATTCGAGGTTCGCTGCTGCATGCAGCAGCTCTATAACGCTCAATGGGCTTGAGCAGGCTGCTGTTGAGAAAGGGATAAACCTTGTGGGGACTGGCGATTTTACACATCCGGAGTGGCTCAAAGAGATAAAGGGCACCCTTGAAGAGGTTGTCGATACCAGAACATTCAAAATCAAAGGGTCAAAATCAGATGTAAGGTTCATGTTGAGCTCTGAGGTGTGCACGATATCGAACGATAAGGATGGAGTCAAAAAGATACACCACTGCATATTGATGCCGAGCCTGGAATCCGTCGACTCGCTGAACGCGTCCTTGTCGAAATACGGAAGCCTTCCTTCCGACGGGAGGCCTATACTATCAATGAAGGCTTCTGAGCTTGTTGAGAAGGTCATGGCTGCGGATAGCAACGCTTTCATCTTCCCGGCACACGCCTGGACACCATACTTCGGCGTATTCGGGGCACTTTCCGGCTTCGATTCGATGAAAGAGGCGTACGAGGATCAGGAAAAGCACATATACGCGCTTGAAAGCGGCCTTTCTTCAGACCCTCAGATGAACTGGAGAATATCGGCCCTTGACAAATATGCGGTGTTGTCAACAAGCGACATGCACTCTCTGCCAAAGATGGGAAGGGAGATGAGCGTTTTTAACCTTGATAACCTTTCTTACAGATCGCTGATAAGCGCAATAAAGGACAAAGACGTAAAGCGATTTGAAAAGACGGTTGAGTTCTTTCCTGAAGAGGGGAAGTACCACTTTGATGGTCATAGGAAGTGCATGGTCTCGATAGACCCTGACAAGCAGAAGAACATAACAAGGTGCCCGGTATGCGGAGGAAAGATTGTTGTTGGCGTCCTTCACAGGATCAACGACCTTTCCGACAGGGATGCCGGCTACTCACCAAAGGGAAGGGTTCCTTTCATAAAGGCGGTCCCCTTGCTCGAGGTGATAGCAAACGTGATGAAAAAGAGCACAACCTCAGTGCCAGTTCAGAAAATGTACATTGAGATGACCGCCAGGCTCGGCACCGAGTACAGCATACTCCTTGACGTCGGTGTGGATAAAATATCTGAAGCCTTTGGGGTTGACATGGGGACCGCCATATCGAACATGAGGAACGGCACAATAACCATAGAGCCGGGATATGCGGGAGTGTTTGGCAAGGTGGACCTGCTAAACAGAGAGAGGAAAAAAGGGCCCACTTGGAAGCAGAAGACGCTTTAGTCAGTAGCTGCTGGTGAAGAGCCTCTTTGCTATCACTATTGGGCTTACCACCACTTTTCTGAATGTGTTTGATGCCCTTCTTATCTTAACATTCTTGAACGCCGCCATGGCGAAGTTGTCCATTATGCTGTTGTAGTGCTTGAGCGCCACAAGTGCGACAAACAGCACGCCTATGATCGCCATTTCCACCGTTATGAGCCACCCGGTGACTGTGAGGACAAAGTGAGAGTAGTTCTCTCCCTTCAGTATGAGCAGGGTGGCCAATGATATCATGAAATCTAGTATGACGGATATGTATGCTAGCTTCTCGAGCCAGCCCTCCATCCTCTTTACCCTCTCAAACTCGTGGTAGTACAAACTTATTCACCAATCGCCACTATGATAGCTATTGCAAGCATTTAAAAAGAATGCAGAGTCACTTGACTAGTGGAAGTTTTATGTTTCGGATTTTTCGGCTCCGCTTTCCTGCGCTTCCCCACCGTTTGGAGACCTTAGATAGCCGGGATAATCGGGAAATATTGTGCCCTGCTCCCTCTGCATTTTGAATATCTCTTCGATGTCGCTGTTCAATTTTGCCTTAGTGGTGCCGAGCACATTGTTTGCAAACCTCATTGCAATCGCGTCGATGCCGGCAGACCTTTCGCCGACTATCCCCAAATAAGCGTGGCGCTCGCTGCTTCCGTTGTTCCGGTCGCTTTCGACAGAGAGGAAGACCCTTCTGCCTTTCACCATCATGTCTCCATCTGGCAGGACCGTGAATTGCCCTCGCTCCGCCCTTATCGCCCCTTTTAGCTCAGACCCCATCCATAACTTAATCTCGCTGTTTGGAATGTCTCCAAGGACCCTCAAACCGTAACGCGTTACAGGAACGTGGGTTGCCAGGTCAAAAGAGTCGGACCTTGTCAGCCCCCAGAAAATAGGGCCCTCGGCCCTTGAAGCATCTGGAATGTTCGCAGGCTTTCGAACCATAGTACCTTTGCTAATTTGTAATCCCTGTTTATAGCCCTTTCTGTCCTTAATCTTCCTGTAATCGGGTGCCGGAGCGCACCTTTTAAATATTTCATTGCATAATGATAACTGTTAATTCTATACATCAGCCATAACCAGTGCTTTTTATGGGAAATCAGCTTGACAACAAGATAATAGCGGCGATCAGGGTACGCGGCCGCGTCAACGTGAGGCATCAGACCACCGAGACGCTGAACAGGCTTCGCCTCAAGAGGGTGAACAACTGCATCGTGGTGAAGATGAACGACTCATACTATGGAATGATCAAGGAATGCAGCAACTACATAACCTACGGCGAAATAGACGAGGAGACGCTCTCCAGGCTGATAAAGAGCAGCAAGATAGAGGCAGACCCGAAGCAGATACTCGATGGGACGTATGACATGAAGGCGCTTAAGGAGAAGCTGCCGTTCAGGCTGCACCCCCCAAGGCACGGATACAAGAGCATCAAGAGGAACGTCACGCAGGGAGGGGCGGTGGGCTACATGGGCCCGAAGATAAACGGCCTGATAAAGAGGATGGTGAAATAATGGTCGTAAGAAGGACGAAACGCAACAGGAAGTACCTCGGCACGAGAAGGTGGGGCGTTGGCAACATAAAGAACGCGCGTGGCAAGGGGGACCGCGGAGGGGTCGGGCGTGCTGGAGCAAGAAAGCACAACTTCACATACATGACATCGCATGCGAGGGAGGAGATGCACAAGAAGGGCTTCCACCCATGGAACAGCAAGAAAACCGGGGAGATAACGCTGATTCAGATAAACAGCATGCTGGTCGGAAAGGAAGGCAAGCAAGAGATAGAGCTGCAGAACTGCAAGGTCCTTAGCAACGGCACAATAAGCAAGCCGGTAAAAATAAGGGCTGCAGGCTTCTCAAAGGCTGCTGAAGAGAAGATAAAGGCGGCCGGCGGAGAGGCAATTGTCATAGAGTAGACTTTTGTGGGTCGATGGGAGAATCATTAAGAATCGCATTTTACACGGATACGTATCTCCCTGCCGTTGACGGTGTCGTAACCTCCATCCTGAATACAAAAAGGGAGCTGGAGAGGCGCGGGCACGAGGTCTACATATTCACCAGCGGGGAGAGCATGTCAAAGCCCCTCACCGAGATAGAGCACAACGTCTACGCGGTCCACGGAGTCAAGTTCAACAGGTACCCGCAGTACAGGCTTGCGATCTTCCCGTTCCTCGCGTCTGTCAAGCTCAACGAGATAAAGCCCGACATAATACACGCCCACACCCCCTTCATGATGGGGCTTTCCGGGCTCTCAATGGCGAAGATAAACAGGCTTCCCATGGTCGGAACATTCCACACATTCTTCACAGACAAGAGCGTGCTTGCGGAATACGGAGGGGGGAAGGCAGTTGAAAAGGTCATGATCAGGGCGGCCTGGCCGTATGCAAGGTTCTTCTTCAAGAAGTGCAACAGGGTAATAGCCCCAAGCCTTACGACCGCGAACGTGCTGCAGCGCCACGGGATAAACAACACCATTGTAGTGCCGAACGGCGTAGACACGAGAAGGTTCAACCCAGATGTCCAAAGCTCGAGGATAAGAAAGAGCATAACAAAGAGCAAGAGGGACAAGGTTGTGCTCTATGTCGGCAGGATGAGCAAGGAGAAGAGGGTGGACGTCCTAATTAGGGCGGCGGCCCGCCTGAAAGGGCATGGAATAAAGTTCGTCTTCGCTGGCACGGGCCCGGCGGCGCACAGGTACCAGCACCTTGCCGCAAGGCTGGGCCTCCGAGACACGGCCAGGTTCGTGGGCTTCGTGCCGGACAAGGACCTTCCGAAGTATTACGCGGCTGCTGATGTATTCTGCACCCCCTCGACTTTTGAGACACAGGGCATAGTGGCGATAGAGGCGATGGCGGCGGGAACGCCGGTCGTTGGGGCCAACAGCAGGGAGCTTCGCGAGGTGGTGAAGAACGGAAGAAACGGGGAGAAGTTCAGGGCTGGCGATGCGGGCGATTGCGCAAGGAAGATAGAGAAGGTTATAAATAACCAGAGCGCATATAAAGAGATGGTTAAGACCGCAGAGAGGTACTCTATAAAAAACGTTACAGATACGTTATTAAATGTATACAAAGAGATAATTTCAGGCGCGGATTCTGATTTGTAAATCGAATAAGAAGCCAAGGCGATTAGCTGGCAGGTAATGAAAGCGTAGGGCCGATAAAGCCCGTGGATAGGAAGGAACAGAAGGCCAATTCTAGCACAAACCAAGATGGCAAGGGAGCGTCGATGCTCAACAACATGATAAAGGAATCGACCGACCCGAGGGTGCAGGAGCTCAAGAAGGAGATAGAGGCGATAAAGAAGCAGAGGGGCGAGCTCGTCTCAAGGATGCGCGAGAGCCAGTACCGCCTCAACTACAAGAACGCGGAGCAGCAGGCGCTGGTCAAGCTCGTCGAGATGCAGAAGGCGAAGGAGCAGGGGAAGGCCAAGGAGAACATAGGCAAGCTGAAGAGGATGAGGCACTCGATAGAGTTCAGGATTTCGACAGAGTCGATGAACCTGCAGCAGGAGAAGAGCATGGTGAGGAAGATCGAGGAGGTCAATGCCTTGATAGAGGAGGCATTGAAGCTCGAGAGGCTTGAGAGGAAGAGGGGCCTGGTGAGCAAGGACATAGAGATGTACCAGAAGACGCTCGGCGAGGTTGTCGCAAAGATAACCGAGCTGGACGCGAAGCTGGACACTCTCTATTCCGAGATAAGGAAGAGCCTGGGCATACAGAAGAGGAGGCCGAAGGTCATGGGAGAGAAGAGGCCGCAGCCGAAGCCGCAGAAGAACGAGGAGATAAACCTCGAGGACATAGTGGTGATAAAGAAGAAAGGAGGTGCGAGCGCCAACTGAATAGACTTGCAAATAAAAAAGAAAAAGTGTTAATGATGAAAATTACGTTCTTAGGAGCAGCAGGAGAGGTAGGAAGGAGTTGCATAATGATCAGTGCGAAGAACACGAGCATTCTGCTTGATGCCGGCATAAAGCTGGGGCAGACGATAGAGTATCCGCAGATAACGGACGACATGCTGAGGTCTCTCGATGGGATATTCATATCTCACGCGCACATAGACCACAACGGTTTCATACCGCACATATACTCGTCGGGATACAGGGGCAACTTCTACGCCACAAAGCCGACGATAGAGGTCGGCCAGGTGATGATAAGCGATTACATAAGGATATCGAACCCGGCCAGCGTGACGAAGAAGGGCCTTGAGGAGATGACCAGGCATGCGAAGATAGTGGAGTATCACAAGGAGATGAAGCTCAAGGACCTGACGATAAAGTTCATACCTGCGGGTCACATACTTGGCAGCGCGATAATAGAGGTGAACGACGGCAAGAACAGGGTCGCCTACACCGGAGACATCTGCCTAAACAAGTCGAGGCTGCTCGAGGGCGCCGACATCAGGAGCGTCAGGGCCGACACGCTGATAACGGAGAGCACATACGGGGCTAAGGTGGATGTCTTCCCAAATGAGAAGATAACATCGCAGAACATGGCCAAGAGCATTAAGACTACGCTGCAGGCCGGGGGCAAGGTGATAGTGCCGAGCTTCGCGGTGGGCAGGGCGCAGGAGGTGCTCTTCCTCCTTGACGACTACATGAACTCTGGGATACTTCCGAGGGCGCCGATCTACGTCGATGGAATGATAAACAAGGTTATGAGGATATACAGGCATAACGTCATCTACTGCAGGAAGGAGCTGCAGAGCAAGATACTGATGAGCGACGACGACCCGTTCAAGAGCAAGAACTTCATGGTAGTTGAGAAGAAGAGCACGAGGAACAAGATAGTGAACGACAGCGAGCCGGGAATAATAGTGACGACAAGCGGCATGCTGAGCGGAGGCCCGGTCATGTTCTACATGTCGAAGCTTGCGAGAAATTCCTTGAACAAGATGCTCCTTGTGGGATACCAGGCCATAGGGACCATGGGCAGAATGATACAGGAGGGCGCGAAGAGCGTGGTGCTCGAGGGGCATCCCCTAAAGATCGAGATGGACGTCAGCACCTTCCACCTGTCGGCCCACGCGGACCGTCCGCAGCTTGAGAGGATAATGGGCAGCGTCAAGGGTCTGCAGAACGTCTTCATGGTTCACGGGGAGCTCACGAAGGCGAAGGAGCTCAGGGAGTTCGCGGCCAGGAGGTACGACGCGAAGGTGCCGCTGATCAAGGAAGAGCATAATATCTGATTGTGTTTGGGGAGTGGCGAATCCTTGCAAAAGGCATAAATAGTGCAAAGACGTATGAAAGCGCTAAAGGTAGGGTAGAAATGGCTGGTAGGAAGAATGCTAAATATTCCAAGGAGCTCGAGCAGATAA
>Ga0335072_10006451_pt1 | contig 17132 bp, 17 predicted proteins | sample Lox_Sample_21_FD_206725 | JGI IMG/M metagenome (GOLD analysis project Ga0335072, IMG submission 206725) | Soil microbial communities from Loxahatchee National Wildlife Refuge, Florida, United States - Lox_Sample_2.1 | ecosystem: Environmental > Terrestrial > Soil > Wetlands | place: USA...
CTCATCTCGGAAATAACCCTGCTGCCATTCACCGCGCGGTACCGATAGCCTAGAGGGCAGCCAACGCATCCGGCCGGTCGCCAGGGCGGCAGGATGCCAATTTCCTATCTTTGACGTGAGGTCTTGCTCGTGCCTACCGGCAAGGTCAAGTGGTTCAACCCCGAGAAGGGGTTCGGCTTCCTCACCCGTGACGACGGGGCTGAGGTTTTCGTGCATTCATCCGCCTTGCCAGCCGGGACGAGCGAGCTCAAGCCGGGACAGCGAGTCGAGTTCGGAATCGTCGACGGCCGAAAGGGGCCGCAGGCGCTCCAGGTACGGCTGCTTGAGGCGCCGCCGAGCGTCTCGGCCAACATCGCCAAGCGGGACCGCAAGAAGCCCGACGAGATGATTCCGATCCTGGAGGACCTCGTCAAGTTTCTTGACGGCCTCTCCGACGCCTACCGCCGGGGCAAGCACCCCGACAACAAGGAAGCCAAGCAGGTTGCCACCCTGCTACGCCGGGTCGCAGAGGACATCGAGCCCTGACGGGCGGCGAGCACGCGTAGCTCCGGGGAGCGCGACTCCCGGGAGCTAGGCGGCGGGCCTGTCGGCGGCGCGGGCGGACGGCGGAGACTGCCGTGCCGGGCGGACGCGGTTCCTGCGCGTCAGGAGCATGTACACGATCGCCGCCGCCAGCAGGCCGGTGACGATCCCCAGGCCAGCCTGGCCGTTGCCCAGCATGGACACCGCCAGGCCGGCCAGCCCGCCAAGCACCCATGACATCTGGTGCAGGGTCTCGGAGACCGCGAATGCCGACGAGCGGACATCCTCGCTGATCTCGTTCTGCACGATCGCGTCCTGGGCCAGCTTGGCCAGCCCGGTGCCGAGCGCGGCGACGAAGGCCACGATGAGGGCGGCACCAAAGCCGAAGAACCACGCGCACGCCCCGGTGACCACGGTGGCCACCACCAGCATGGTGTACATCAGGAACTGAGGCGCACGCGAGCCGATCATGGACCCGATCCCCATCGCCGCCAGGCCGCCGGCCGCGGCGGCGGCGACCATCCCGCCCAGCGCCACGTTGGGCGAGACGCCGCTGAAGTGCTCACTTCGCAGCAAGAAGGCCAGGAAGAAGATCATGTAGCCCGACAGGGCGCGCAGCACCGCGTTACCCCGCATGGCCTCCGCGACCACCGGGCCTACGCTGCCCAGCGTCCGCAGGGCACGCAGCCGGTGACGTCCGGCCGTGCCCGCCTCGGCCGGGTCGGCGTGCGGGCCGCCCTCCAGCGCGAGCGTGTTGTTCGGGCCGCGGCGGGCGATGAAGGGAAGCTCGAACACGACGGTCGACTCGTTGTCCGCCTCGACCGCGGCATCGCCGGGCGCGGGCTCGTCGCGCACGATGGGCACGTCCACCTGGTCGGGCAGGCGCATCGCCAGGGGGACGAACACGAGGTACAGGATCGTCGCTATGCGCAGCAGCCAGGCGGCACCAAGCGTCCACACGATGCCCGCCGCCGTCGGGGCGGCCACGCTCGAGGCGACCAGCGTGATCAGGGCTGACCGCGCGTTCGCCTTGACCAGGCTCATCTCGGCGGGCAGCAGGCGCGGCGCCACCGACGCGCGGACCACGCCGTAGCACTTCTGCAGGACAAGGATGCCGAAGGCCGCGGGCAGCAGCGTGAACGGGTTGTTGACCGCGGCCGACATGCCCCAGCAGAGCAGCCCCCTGGCGATCAGCGTTCCTGCCAGCAGGAACTTGCGTCCCTGCTGCATGCGATCCAGGGCCGGGCCGATGACCGGGGTGAACACCGCGAACGGCGCCATGGTCACCAGCAGGAACAGCGCGACCCGGCCCCGGGCCTGGTCGATGTTCGTGCTGAAGAAGATCGTTCCGGCCAGGGAGACCGCGACGAACGCGTCGGCGATGCTGGTGGCCGCGGTGAGCTCCACCAGCGCGCCAAGGCCCGTCCGTCCCGCGCCTGAGGCCCCGGTGACGCGATGCACGAACTGGGCAGCCCTGCCTGAGCCTCGCCTGGCGCTACCGGTCGCGCGCCCGGCCGCGCGTGCCGCCGCGCGCGCGGCGGCACCAGTCGACCTCACCGCATCGGACATCCGCACCCAACCAGTATCCTTGCTCTGCGGCCCCGCTACGAGCCTGGCGGCGATAACCTCCGGGGACGGGTGGTCGTCCCGCGGGAAGGCAGCGGGGAGTCCCGCCTACAGGAGCGAGAATTGGCAGTCGTGAGCACCGTCCGCAGCCGAGGCAAGGAGCCAGACCAGCTCTGCGCGGAGGCCGTCGACCTAGCCCGTCAGGCGCTGACCACCCCTGACGACTCAATACCAGGGAACGGCGGCCTTGGCGGGGCAGTTCGGGTGCGCCCTGAGCTCGTCGGGGGTCACCTAGGGGTGGAGGCCACGGGAGAGCGCGTTGTCACGCACTTTTTCGCTTGCCTCGACCACGCCTACGTCGGCTGGCGGTGGGCCGTGACCGTGGCCCGCGCGCCCAGGTCCAAGGTCATCACCGTCGATGAGACTGAGCTCCTGCCCGGTCAGGAGGCGCTGCTGGCCCCGGCCTGGGTGCCGTGGCAGGACCGGCTGCGCCCCGGCGACGTCGGCATTGGCGATCTGCTGCCGACCAGCCCCGACGATGAGCGCCTGGTGTCATTCATCACCCTCGGCGGGGACGATGCCGTCACCGACTGGTTCATCCCGCGCCCGGATTCTGAGAACCTGGAGGCTGGCCCGGCTGAGCCGTCTGAGCTTCCGGCACCAGGCCGGGTGCGTACCTTCTCGGCCATCGGCCGGGATGACACCGCCGAGCGGTGGTACGACGGCGACCACGGGCCACGGACTCCGCTATCGCACGCCGCCCCGGCGCAGTGCGTGAGCTGCGGGTTCTTCGTTCCGCTCAGCGGTGGCCTCGGTCGCCTGTTCGGAGCCTGCGGCAACGCGTACGCGCCCGACGATGGACGGGTGGTGTCGGCGGACCACGGTTGCGGCGCGCACTCTGAGGCGATCGCGACCGGCCCCATCGCGCAGGCTTCCGCCCCGGTGATCGACGAGCTTGGCTACGACCTCGTCGACCTGCCCGGCGTGTCGGTTGATGAGACCGTCTTCGAGCCGCTGTCCAGGGAGTCCTTCCCCGAGTCAGAAGCCTGAGCGAGCCGCGCGACGATAGCGGCCCGGCGGCGCTGCAGGATTGGCACGTACCACAGGCCGAACAGCCCCATCCCGATCCCGATCGCGCAGGTCCATATCCACCCGCGCTCGCGGACCGGCAGGATGCCTGGAATGAACGCCAGGATGAGCATGGTGATGAACGCGATCGTCCAGCCGATCGTGATCGCGCCAGTCACCAGCCTGTCGTTCGCCTCCCGTGGCGGGGCAAGACGCCGGGCAGGCTTCTCTGGCGTCGAACTCGCCTGCGGGTCTCCGGTCACCTCATTAGGCTAATGGGCCTCCGGTGCCGCCTCGCCACCCGTGCCATCGCCGGGCCTGCGCGAGCGTGAACCACGCCCGGCCTGACTGTATCTTTGTTACACATGGCCTTATGTGGCCCCTCAGGCATGGTGTACTTGGAAAATGTCGCAGGTGGGTACCCGATCTGACACCGGTCTAGCGATCGCGATGCGGATCTCGATCAGCCGGCTAGCCCGGCGGTTGCGTGTTGAGCAGCGCATCGGAGTCGGCGGGCCTGATCCGGCCCTGTCTGACATCCAGCTCGCCGCCCTCTCGGCGCTCGAGCGGCACGAGGCGATGACCCCTGGGGAACTTGCCGAGTATGAGAAGGTGCAGCCGCCCTCGATGACCAGGGTGATCGCGGTCCTTGAGGAGCGTGGCCTGGTCCGGCGATCGGCCCACCCGACCGACCGCCGGCAGGTCGTGCTCACCGTCACCGACGAGGGACGCGCGCTGGTGGACCGGGTTCGCCGCCGCAAGGAGGCCTGGCTCACGCAGCGCATACAGGAGCTGTCACCGGAAGAGGTCGGGATCCTCCGTTCGGCCACGCCGATCCTGGAGAAGCTCAGCCAGGCCTGACTTCCGCCGGGCTGAGCTTGTAGGTGCCGAGAGTCTCGAAACGGGGCAGGCCGGTCGGGCGGCTGCGGATCAGGTAGATCTCCTCCGCCAGCCACGAGGGTCCCGCGTAGTCTTCCAGGTCGGCGACGATCGGCCCGACGTCGGCGGGTGCGCGGCAGCGGGCCAGCGTCAGGTGGGGCCGGAATCCCCGGCCAGCGTCGGGCGGTGCCGCGCCGGCCCGGCGGGCGGCGGCGCCCACCGTGGCGGCAAGCTCGCCGAGCGCCTTGCGGTCGCCCGCTAGGCCGGTCCACAGCACGTTGGCCCGCCTCGGAGAGGGAAAGGCGCCCGCGCCGCGCAGCGACAGGCGCAGGGCCTTGTGCCTCCTGGCCGCGCGCTCCAGCCTTGGCAGCAGCCGGTCGAGGCTCACCTCGCCCACCTCGCCGAGGAAGGTCAGCGTGATGTGCCACGCCTCGGTGGACGTCCATCGCAGGTCGCCGCGGGCCGGGCGGAACCGGGCGCAGGCCGTGTCCAGGTCGCTGACGACTGCGGGCGGGGGAGCGAGCGCGACGAACAGTCTCATGATGCCCTCAAGCGGGACGATCTCCCGTCAGCTCCGATTAGGCTAACTTCGTGAACCCCGCACCTAAATGGCTGCTGCCAGCCGTCTTGGCGCTGCTTGTCCTCGCCGTCGTCATCGGAGCGATGGTCCGTTAACGCCAGTCGCTGGACCACGTAGTCGATGCACTCGGTCAGGGCGGCCACGTCCTCAGGGTCCACAGCGGGGAACATGCCGATCCGCAGCTGGTTGCGGCCCAGCTTCCGGTAGGAGCCGGTGTCCACGATCCCGTTCTCGCGCAGCGTGCGGGCTACCGCGTCGGCGCTGATCGACTCGCTGAGGTCGATCGTTCCCACGACGGGCGACCGCTCCTGGGGATTGGCCACGAACGGCGTCGCGTACGGTGACTTCGCTGCCCACTCGTACAGGTTCCTGGCGCTGCGGCCGGTCCGCTCGACGCACCACGTCAGGCCGCCATTGCCGAGAATCCACTCAACCTGCTCGGCCAGCAGCACCAGGGTGGAGACCGCCGGGGTGTTGTAGGTCTGGTCCTTGGCCGAGTTCTCCAGGGCGATCTTGAGGCTCAGGAAGTCAGGGATGTACCGGCCGCTCGCCGCGACCTGCTCGACCCGCTCCTGGGCGGCCGGGGACACCAGCGCCAGCCAGAGTCCGCCGTCGGCGCCGAAGACCTTCTGCGGCGCGAAGTAGTACACGTCGAACTCGGCCGCGTCCACACCGATCGCCCCGGCCGCGCTGGTGGCGTCGACGAGCACCAGCGAGTCAGGGTCCGCGCCGGCCGGGCGGTGGACCTGCATCCGCACGCCTGTCGAGGTCTCGTTGTGCGTGAGCGCGTAAACGTCGACGCCATCCTCGGCCTTGGGCAGCGGGTGGGTTCCCGGCTCGGACGTCAGGATCGTCGGCGCGGACAGCCACGGGGCGCGGCTGGTGACCGAGGCGAACTTCCCAGAGAACTCACCGAATGACAAGTGCTGTGACTTGTCGCGCACTAGCCCGTAGGCGGCCGCGTCCCAGAACGCCGTGGTGCCTCCGTTGGAGAGACCGACCATGTATCCGTTTGGCAGGGAAAAAAGGCTAGCCAGGCCCGCACGGATCCGCTGGACCAGGGCCCGCACCGGCGCCTGGCGATGTGAGGTGCCAAGCTCGGGCGCCGTCGCGAGCACCGCGGCCGTGCGGGCGAGGACCTTGCTCGGGCCGCTGCCAAACCTGCCATCGGCCGGCTTGAGGTGGTCAGGGATGACGATGCTGGTCACGGGACTAGGGTAACCCCTGTGGACGTTACTGATCTCGATCCTCATCCGATGACGCAATTCGCCAAGTGGTTCGCCGAGGCGGTCGCCGCCGGCCTGCCCGAGCCCAACGCGATGGTGCTGGTGACACTGGGGGACCGGCCGCACGGGCGGACCGTGCTGCTGAAGGACCATGCCGAGGGCGGCTTCACCTTCTACTCCAACCGGACCTCCCGCAAGGGCCGCGACCTCGCGGGCGACCCGCGCTGCTGCACCGTCTTCCCCTGGTACGCCCTGGGCAGGCAGGTCACCGTGGAGGGGACCGCTCGTCCATTGTCGATGGAGGAAAGCGAGCCGTACTTCCACTCCCGCGCCTGGCGGTCGCAGATCAGCGCCTGGGCCAGCTGGCAATCGACCGTGCTGTCGTCCCGGGCCGAGCTCGACGAGCGGGTGGCGGAACTGGAGCGGCGCTGGCCCGAGGGGAGCCAGGTGCCGATGCCGGACTTCTGGGGCGGCTACCTGATCACCCCCGATACCGTGGAGTTCTGGGAGTCAGGCCAGAACCGGCTGCACGACCGGCTCCGCTACCGCCGGGCTGGCGATGGATGGGGAATCGAGCGGCTTTCGCCGTGAGCTTAGAGTCGGCTGGCAGAGTCAGCGGGGCCAGGTAGTTATTCATTGCATAACAGTGGCTTCCTTGGCGTGCTTGCACGGGCGCGTAGCCTTACCTCAAGGAGGAGTGGTTGCAGTGACTGCCCATGGGCTTATCGACACGACGGAGATGTACCTTCGCACCGTCTTCGAGCTTGAGGAGGAGGGTGTCGTCCCGCTGCGGGCGAGGATCGCCGAGCGGCTTTCGCAGACTGGTCCCACAGTCAGCCAGACGGTCGCCCGGATGGAGCGTGATGGGCTGCTGCACGTGAGCGGCGACCGCCACCTGGCGCTGAGCGAGACTGGGCGGGCGCTGGCCACCCGGGTCATGCGCAAGCACCGGCTCGCGGAATGCCTGCTGGTCGACGTCATCAAGCTCCCGTGGGAAGAGGTCCACATCGAGGCCTGCCGGTGGGAGCACGTGATCTCCGAGAACGTGGAGCGACGGCTGTTTGAGATGCTCGGCCGGCCGGAGCGCTGCCCCCACGGCAATGTCATCCCCGGGATCGACGAGCTGATGGCGACCCCGACGGAGATAACCGGCGACCCCGGACACGATCAGGCCATGACGGACGCGGCACGGACCGCGCAGGATGCTCGGGTGCCGGTCGTGGTGTCCAGGATCAGCGAGCAAATCCAGAGTGACCTCGATGCGATGCTTAAACTCAAGCTTGCCGGGATACAACCGGGACGCGAGGTTTTGCTCGGATCTGTCAAGGGGGGTGTTCGCGTGACCAGTGCCACCGGAGGTACGGACGTGACGACCGACCTTGAGCCCGAGGTCGCCTCGCACGTATTCGTCTCTCGGGAGTAGCCAGGACCACCGCAGTGACCGGAGTGAGGCAGTGACGGGCGTCGTAGTTGGCAAGTCAGGGCAGTGAATGAGCGTAGTAATGAGGGGACGTGGCAGTGACGCGCTGGGATGAGAGCGCGATTGACCCGTACTTCCCTGCCGGCCTGGTCTTGAGCCAGGCGGAGATCGGCGTGCTCGTAACCGACCGCAACGGCTGCCTGCTGTTCGCCAACTCCCACGCGATCCGGCTGCTTGGCCTGTCCGGTGACGCGGCCGCCCTGGCCGGGCAGCCGCTGGCCAAGCTCGGATTCATCCGGGACTATGACCTGCCCAAGGCCGAGGACATGACCAGGCAGGTGCTTCGCGGCCTGCTCTGGGAGGGAACCTTCACCGGGACCGCGGACGAGGGCGGCCCCGCTTTCCTGCGGACCCTGGCCGTCCCGCTGCGCTCACAGTCCGGCGATATCGATGGCATCGTGCTGGTGATCAGCCAGACAACGCGGCGGGATGCCCAACGGGAGCAGGACCGGCTCCGGCTACTTGAGCGCATCGGGGAGCGGCTGTCCGGGTCGCTGGAACTGGGCGCGACGCTGCGCCAGGTCGCGCAGATCGTCATACCGCAATTCGCTGACCACTGCTTCATCGACCTGTTCCGCGGCGACAAGCTCATCCGCACGGCCCAGGCCAATGCCGCCGACTGGAAGCCGGCCCCCGGCACCTGGGCCGAGGTCGGCGACCAGGTCCACTACCCGCCTGGGCACTTCTGCGAGCAGGCGATGTCCCGGCTGGAGACCATCGTCGTACCCGACCTGGAGGCCGAGTCCTACCCGGCCCCGAGCAAGCAGTCGATGGCCGCGTCCGACGATGCCGGGCTGACCTCGGTGCTGGCCGCCCCGCTTTACGCGCGCGGTGAGCTCCTCGGTGTCATGTCGCTGGCCCTGTCCCGACTCACCGACCGGCAGGACCCGCACTACGAGCTGTCCGACCGGGACCTGATCGGCGCGATTGCCGGCCGGGTCGCCGTCGCCATTGACAACGCCATCTTGTTCGAGGCAGAACGGGCCACCGCCCTCGCATTCCAGGAGAGCCTGCTCCCACAGCAGGTTCCTGACCTTGACGGGCTCGAGGCCGCCTTCCGCTACGTCCCGGCCAAGCCCCTGGCCGCGGCCGGGCAGGGGATCCAGACTCAGGTCGGTGGCGACTGGTACGACATCATCCCGCTGGCGGCAGGCCGGGTCGGCATCGTGATCGGCGACGTCGAGGGCCGAGGAGCCCGGGCCGCCGCCACCATGGGGCAGATCCGCGCCACCCTGCGGGCTTACGCCCAGGACGAGAACTCGCCCGCCGATGTCATGCGCAAGCTCGACGAGTGGTGCCGGTCCACCGCGCCGCGCAGCGCGGGCGGAGAGCCGCCCACCGTCAGCTGCATCTACATGATCTACGACGCCTGGTCCAGGCAGGTCACCCTGTCTTGCGCCGGGCACGCCGCGCCGCTGCTTGCCATCGGCCGCTCGGTAGTACCGCTGGACATCCGGCACAAGGGCGTACTGCTCGGCGTGCGCGGGCGGGGAATCCGCGGGCTGCCGACCTACAAGGACCAGACGTTCACGCTGCCAGCCGGTTCCGCCCTCGTGCTCTACACCGACGGGCTCACCGACCGGCGCCTGCACCCGGACGGGTCCGGTCACTACACCGAGGCGGAGGCCACCGACATGCTGCGGGCGGCCGTGCTCTCAGTCGCGGGCCCGGCCGTGCTTAAGCAGCCACTTGGCACCGGCGTGGCCGACAGGATCGCGCTCACCGCGCAGAACGCGGTACCCGGCGACATCGACGACGACATGGCGATCCTGGTCCTGCGGTCCTCGCCCCTTGACCTCGCCATGCGAGACCGGATCTTCCCGGCCGAGCCGATCATGGTCTCTGAGGCCCGCCGCCTGGCCCAGACGACGTTCGCCTCCTGGGACATGGACCCCGACCAGGCCGACCTTGCCTGCCTGCTGGTCTCCGAGGTCGTCACCAACGCCGTGCTGCACGCGGCCCAGACCACCAGCCGCAACCGAGGCGCCCTGCTGCAGATGATGGCGGCCGGGGGTGACCACCCCGGGGCCAGCCTCGAGGGGATGCCCGCGCACGCGGGGGAAGAGCCCAGGGAGTTCCGCGTCCGGCTGCGACGCGGCGCCGAGACGGCGTGGATCGAGGTCTTCGACCCCGACTTGCGGCTGCCCAGGATCCGCACTGCCGGCGCGACCGACGAGGGCGGTCGCGGGCTGTACCTGGTGGAGCAACTGGCCACCCGCTGGGGGTCACGGCCGACTCCTGAGGGCAAGTGGGTCTGGTTCGAGGTCCCACTGGAAGGCGACAAGCCGTTACCGGCTCGCCTGGCCCTCCTGCCCGTTAGGGAACGGTCTGGTGCGGGGTGTGCGAGCTCCCGTAGAACAGGACCAGCAGGACCACGACGATGACGACCACCGCCCACCAGTGCTTGCCCTTGACCGGGAAGTTCATCTTCTTGCGTCCGCGTTGCCACAGCCATGCGACGCCAAGGCCGATGAAAGCCGCCAGGATCAGGCCGCTGTAGTCCATGCCTGCCTACGCCTCCGCGTTACCTTGGGGTCACGCCGTGAAGCGGACCCGCCCTATCTTGAGCATACGACAACGATGCCCTCGCGTCTGCCCGCCTTGGCGTGTTCGGGAATGGTTATCACTCGAACGTGGTGCTTACATGAGCCGCGAATCAGTTCCAGTCGGCCGATCGGCACGGCAGTCTCGAAGTCGTTGACAACGACGGGCCCTCACCAAGGAGGGTCCGAGACAACGAACCTCGCGGACGCCCCGGGCGGGCGCGGCTTCCGCGGAAGGAGGCATCGGATCATGGGCCGCAACAGGCGCGGTAGCCGCAAGGTCAGCATGAAGGCACGGCTCGGCATCGCCGCGGCAGTGCTGCTCGGCGGGGGCGCGATAGGCACGGTGGCGGTCGCCACCAACGACCTGTCTTCCATAACGGCGGCGCAGTCCGCTGGATACACGGTGAACTTCCAGCACCCGGTCAGCGTCCAGACCGCGCTCACCACGGCGCTGAGCGACTGGTCGCGGTCGCAGCAGAAGTCGATGAGCACCCTGGCCAACATGGCACCCATGAAGTCCTTCGTCACCGTGAAGAAGGGCCACACGACCTTCGCCGCCCAGCGCGGTGTCGTCGTCCTGGCCACCAAGCACTTCCTGCTGGTGAAGTCGGTGAACGGGTCGCTGCACCTGTGGCTGGTCAACGGCGCGACCAAGACCAGGAACGTCACCGGGTCAAGCACCGGGATGACCGCGCTCACCGGCAGCGCCCCAGCGGCCAAGACCGCCGTGACCACGGGCAACCTGACCTCGGCCTCGCAGGTGATGGCGGGCACGTCGACGGTCACGGCCATGAACAACACGGCGCTCAAGCCGACCACCGTGACGGTGGCGGTCGCGGGGACGGGCGAGACGATCACGATCACGATCACGCCGTCGACCGCTACGGTCATGCCATCCACCACGACCGCGGCCCAGCAGACCGGAACCTCGATGACCGGAACCACCCAGCAGACGTGGGCGCAAACCAGCCACGTTGCGCGCGGTGACCTGGTCCTGGTCGCCGGGGTCGAGAAGCGCGGCGAGCTGGTCGCCCAGCTGGTCCTGTTCGCGCCGCACGCCAAGACGACCCCGACGCCCACCCCGAGCGCGAGCGCCACGGTCACCGCCCCTGTGGCCACCCCGAGCGCGGAGTCGACGCAGATGGGCTCCCACTCCTGACCTTCTTACCTCCGGCACAAGGGCGCACCCGCCGCGTGGCCAGGCCCCCCGGGGCTGCGCGGCGGGTGCTCTTGTCTTTCCGCTCAGCTACAGGCGCTCGATGATGGTGGCGTTGGCCTGGCCACCGCCCTCGCACATGGTCTGCAGGCCGTAGCGCCCGCCGGTGCGGTGCAGCTCGTGGACCAGCTTGGTCATCAGCACCGCGCCGGTAGCCCCCAGCGGGTGGCCGAGCGCGATCGCGCCGCCGTTGGGGTTGACCTTCTCAGGCGACGCGCCGGCCTCAGCGGTCCAGGCCAGGACGACGGGGGCGAACGCCTCGTTGATCTCGGTCACGTCGATGTCCTCGATCGTCAGGCCCGCCTTCGCCAGCGCCTTCTGGGTCGCCGGAATCGGTCCCGTCAGCATGAACACCGGGTCAGAGCCGGTCAGGGCGAGGGTGTGGATTCGCGCCAGCGGGGTGAGGCCGTGCTGCCGGACCGCCGCTTCCGAGGCGATGAGCACGGCGGCGGCCCCGTCGGAGATCTGGCTCGCGACCGCGGCGGTGATGTCCCAGCCCTCGCGCAGCGGCTTGAGCGTGGACATCTTCTCCAGGGACGTGTCGCGGCGGGGACCCTCGTCCGTCGTGACCTCGTTCAGCGGGGCAATCTGGGCGTCGAAGTAGCCCGCGTCGATCGCCTTGACCGCTCGCTGGTGGCTGGCCAGCGAGAACTCCTCCAGGTCGAGCCGCTTCAGGCCCCACTTCTCCGCCATCAGCTGTGCCCCGCGGAACTGGGAGATCTCCTGGTCTCCGTACCTGTCGACCCACCCCTGGCCGTAAGGCATCGGCTGTCCCGCCTGGACACCGAGGTAGACCGATGCCCCGATGGGCACCGTGGACATGTTCTCCACGCCGGCCGCGATCACCAGGTCCTGGGTGCCTGACAGCACCCCCTGGGCGGCGAAGTGCACGGCCTGCTGCGAGGAGCCGCACTGCCGGTCGATCGTTACGCCAGGTACGCTCTCCGGCAGGCCGGCCGACAGCCACGCCGTCCGCGCGATGTCGCCGGACTGCGGGCCGACCTGCGAGACGCAGCCCATGATCACGTCGTCGACGGCCGCCGGGTCGATGCCCGAGCGCTCTACCACTGTCCGTAGCACGTGCGCGCCGAGCTCGGCCGGGTGCACGGCGGATAGCCCGCCGCCTCGCCTGCCCACCGGGGTCCTGACCGCGCTGACGATGTATGCCTCAGCCACCCTGCTCTGCTCCTATCCACGCGCAGGTACTCATCGGTAACCACGCTATATGCGTAAGCGGGAGCGGTCGAGCCTTGGAGCAGACCTACATGCGCTCGGGGAGCGGGACTCCAAGGAGGCCGAGTCCGGTGGACAGGACGCGAAGGGTAGCGGCGCACAGGGCCAGGCGAGCGTCCCTGATGGCGGGGTCAACGCCGTCCTTCAGTACCGGGCACTGCTCGTAGAACGTGGTGAACAGGCTCGCAGTCTCGAAGATATAGGCGCACAGCCGGTGCGGCTCGGCGGTGTCGGCGACCAGCTCGACGGCCGCGCCGAAGCCGAGCAGCTGCAGCGCCAGGTCCCGCTCGGCCTGCTCGGTGACGGCGATGGCCGCCTGAGCTGCGGCCGGGTCCAGACCCGCCCGCCGGAAGATCGACTTGATCCGCGCCGTGGCGTACTGCAGGTATGGGCCGGTGTTGCCGCGCAGCGCGAGCATCTTCTCCCAGTCGAAGATGTAGGCGCTGTCCCGCGAGGTGGACAGGTCGGCGTACTTGATCGCGCCGATGCCGACGTCCTGGGCGATGTCGTCCTTGGTCGCCTCGTCCATGCCCTCGATCTCGTCAAGCACCGCGCGGGCCTGCTCGACCCCCTCATTCAGCAGTTCGCTGAGCTTGATGGTGTCGCCCGACCGGGTGCGCAGCCTGCCGCCGTCGGCTCCCTGGACCATGCCGATCTGGGCGTGCTCGTAGCGGGCATCGTCGCTGAGCCATCCCGCTAGCCGGGCCACCGCGAAGACCATGCGGAAGTGCAGCGTCTGGTCCGACCCGACGACGTAGATGGCCCGGTCGCAGTTGACCTTGTCCACCCGGTACCTGATCGTGGCCAGGTCGGTCGTGGAGTAGTTGTAACCGCCGTCCCGCTTGCGGATGATCACTGGCAGCGGGGCGTTGTCCCGTCCGGTGAACCCGGGCGGGAACACGACGAGCGCGCCGTCGCTCTCCACCGCCAGGCCCTTGGCCACCAGGTCATCGACGACGCCAGGCAGCAGGTCGTTGTAGAACGACTCGCCGCGGATGTCATCGTCGGTCAGGGTGACCTTGAGCAGGCCGTAGACGTCGTTCAGGTACTGCCTGGACAGTTCCATCATCTCGTCCCACAGCCGCTGCGTGGCCGGGTCATCGCCCGACTGCAGCTGCACGACCCGCCGCTGGGCCCGCTCCTTGAAGTCCGGATCAGAGTCGAACTTGGCCCGAGCCGACTGGTAGAACGTGTTCGGGTCGGTCCGCAGCAGCTGCGCCTCGGGGGCGTCCTCGCCGATGGAGAAGAGGTACTCGATCAGCATCCCGAACTGGGTGCCCCAGTCACCGACGTGGTTGTCTCTGATGACGTTGTGCCCGGCGAACTCAAGCACCCGCGCGATCGCGTCGCCCACGATCGTCGTCCGCAGGTGCCCGACGTGCATCTCCTTGGCGATGTTCGGCGAGGAGTACTCGACGATCACCGTCTGCGGGCTCGCGGCGGCCGGGACGCCCAGCCGGGGGTCGGTGCCGACCCGGGTCGCCTCGGCGGCGATCCACTCGTCCCTGAGCTTGAAGTTAATGAAGCCAGGCCCGCTGGCCGAGGGGGCCTCGCTGATGTCGGCCACGTCCAGGTGAGCGAGGATGTCGCCGGCGACGTCGCGCGGTGCGAGCTTCCTGCCTTGCTCCTTGCCCAGCCTCTGGGCCAGCGGCAGTGCCGCGTTGGACTGGAAGTCGGCGAAGGAGGACGGGCGGATCACCGGGTCCGCGTCGGCATAGTCGGCACCAAACGCCGCGCCGAGGGCGGCGCGCACCCGCGCGCCAAGGACCTGCTGAGGATCTGCCATGCCCTCAAGCCTATCGGCCGGCCAGCAAGCTCCCGAACGGATTATGGGCCCGGGTGGGCCGTCGTGAACCGGGTACGCTCCGCCTGCCTGAGCGCAGCCAGCCTTCCCCGCGGGGGACTAAGGAGTAAAGCCGATGCCAGCAAGCGAGGCCAGCCGGGAAGACGAGGAATACGAGCAGGCGAAGGAGACCGCCCACCGGCTGCTCGGCCGTCCGCTCACCATCCCGCTGGCCGAAGGCGAGCCGCCGGTGGGAGAGGACTTCCGGCGCCTTGCCACCATGCACACCTTTGGCGACTCATGGCCGCGTGGCGGGCTTGACGACCGCAGCCGGGCGCTTATCTCGGTCGCGATCGCCGCGACGCTGGGCACCCGCGAGCCGCTTCGCGGCCAGCTGCGGATAGCACTCAACTCGGGGGTGACCAAGGAGGAGATCGTCGAGCTCTTCATCCACCTGACCGCCTACGCGGGCGCCGCCCGGGCCTTCGACAGCTACCAAGTTGCCCTCGCGGTGTTCGGCGAGGTCAGCTAGCGTCCCTGCGCCGGGCATCAGCGACACCTGGGGGTCATCAGCGACGAAACGCATCAAAAGGTAGCCTAGTCAGGTCTTGAGCGCTGTCCTTGATGCCGTGACCCCCTACCGGCAGTTGCTGCGCAACCCGGTGCTGCGCGGGCTGGCGGTGGCCGATGCCTGCGCGCGCCTGCCGCAGGGGATGGTCAGCATCACGCTGCTGATGGTGACGGCGGTGCACGCGTCGATGACCACGGCGGGACTTGCCGTGTCCTGCTACGCCCTCGGGCAGGGCATCACCGGGCCACTGCGCGGCCGGCTCGCGGACCGGTACGGGCTTGGCCGCGTCTGCGCTACCTGCGGCTGCGCCTACGGCCTTGCCTTGCTTGGCTTGCTGTCTGCCGCGCTGGCGGGTGCACCGGCCGCACTGCTGATCGCGACGGCAGGCCTGGCTGGTCTCGTGGTTCCGCCGCTCAGCCCGGGGATGCGCAGCCTGTGGTCGCGGCATGCCGCCGCTGGGGTGCGGCAGGCCGCGTTCGCCTTTGACGCCGTCATGTTCGATCTCGCCGCCATTGTCGGCCCCGCGCTGGCCAGCGGGCTGGCAGTGGGCCTCGCCCCGGCCGCGGCGCTCGGCCTGATGCTCGCGCTGACCGGCGTGGGGATCGCGATCATCGCCGCGCGGCGCGGCGACCGGGCACCGGCCCGGGAGCACGCGCCGGCGCGGCCGCAGGCGCCGGCTCGGCCTTCCTGGCCGGGGCCGCTGCGGTCCCGCTCGCTTCGAGGCCTGCTGGTGATCGGCGCGCTTGTCAACATCGCGCTGAGCGCCACCGAGGTGGGGCTGACCGCCTACGTGCGGCACCACCACGTCCTTTGGGCGGCCGGTCCGCTGCTTGCCGAGGTCTCGGCGGGCAGCATCGTGGGCAGCCTCCTGCTCGGGGCCAGGTCCTCACCGCGCGGGAGTGCTCCGGCCAGCGGCGGTACCTCGGCCAGCGGGACTGGCCGTCGGCTGGCCCGGCTGCTGGCCTGCTACGCCGTCGGCCTGGCCGCGCTGGCCGCCGCCGGCCTGGCCGCTCCGTTGCTTGCCGTGGCCGCGCCCCTAGCCGGCCTGTGCCTGGGCTCGGTGCTTGCCTTGCTGTTCAGCCTGGCGGGTAGCGCGGCACCAGCCGGCCGGGACACCGAGGCACAGGGCTGGCTGAACTCGGTGATGAACGGCGGTGCCGCCGTCGGCGCGGCCCTCGCGGGCATCACGGCGGGGCAGCCCGTCCTCGCGCTGGCCATCGCGGCCGGGGCCGGGACTGTCGCCGCGACGTACGCGCTCAGCGGTCGCGGCGCAGGAAGTGGGCCGGGCGGCGGTCCGGCGCCCCGCCCAGCCGCTGGCGTACCTTCTCCGTGATGTTGCCCCTGGTCAGGTTGGCGGCGAGGGCGCAGGCCGCGCTCACGGCCCGCGCGGTCGAGGCGCCGTGGGCCACGATGACCGTTCCGCCGAGGCCGAGCAGCGCGGCACCGCCCTGCCCTTCGGTGTCGAGGCGGTCTCGCATCTCCTTGAGGCCGCGGCGTTGCAGCAGGGCACCCATGCGCGCTGCCCGGCTTGAGGTCAGGGCGGTGCGCAGCTCGCCCGAGGCGAAGCGCATCGCGCCCTCCAGGGTCTTCAGCGCCACATTGCCGGTGAAGCCATCCGATACGATCACGTCGACCGCCGCGGCCATCAGGTCGCCGCCCTCGATGTTGCCCGCGAAGTGCAGTGGCAGCGTCCCCGGCAGCGGCTCTGACGCCAGCAGCTCGTGTGCCCGCCTGGTCAGCTGGTTGCCCTTGCCCGGCTCCGCCCCGATGGTGAGCAGGCCGACCCTGGGCGCGGCGATGCCCAGCGCGATCTGCGCGTAGGCCACGCCGAGCTGCCCGAACTGCACGAGCATCTCGGGCTTGGGATCGGCCGTCGCGCCCGCGTCGATGAGGACAGTCGGGTGCGGATGGGTCGGCAGCACGACGGCAAGGGCGGGGCGCGGGACGCCGGGCAGCGAAAGGAGCCGGTGCCGCGCGCTGGCCACGATCGCTCCGGTCGACCCGGCCGACACCACCGCGTTGGCCTGGCCACGCCGGACCAGCTGGCAGGCGACGGCGATGCTCGAGCGAGGCCGCCTAAAGCCGGCCAGCGCTCCCTCGTCCATCCCGACGACATCCTCCGCGGGCACCACGCGCAGCTCCGAGCCGCCCCCGAGGCGAGCGATCACCGGCCGCAACTGCGCGGGCGGACCGGTCAGCAGGGTAGTCACGCCATGCTCCCGCTGGGCGGCGAGCGCGCCCGCGACGATCTGGTCGGGCGCGTAGTCGCCACCCATGGCGTCGACGGCTATCACCGGATCAGTCGGTGGCAGCGCCGGGGCGTCGGCAACCGGCAGGTGGTCGGCTGATCCGGCCGGCGGTGCGCTTTGGCCCACTACGACGATTCCGCTCCCTATGTCCGCAGCTAGCGCTGCCATTATCCAAGGGTACGGTGACGAGCGGGGCCGATCCCGAGAGGTGGT
>Ga0335072_10006452_pt1 | contig 17131 bp, 13 predicted proteins | sample Lox_Sample_21_FD_206725 | JGI IMG/M metagenome (GOLD analysis project Ga0335072, IMG submission 206725) | Soil microbial communities from Loxahatchee National Wildlife Refuge, Florida, United States - Lox_Sample_2.1 | ecosystem: Environmental > Terrestrial > Soil > Wetlands | place: USA...
CGCTGCCGCAATGTGCGCCAATCCGAGGATCTCGTCGTCAGCGTAAGTTTCGGCGTGATCCCGAAACTCGTTGATTTCCTCTCGCGCGATCTCCGCGAATTCCGAATTGCGATCCACCATTCTCGCGACTTCGGAGGTTAGCGCCGGCATCTCGATCCAAGTTCCCGGTGCAGCCTCCCACGCCGGATGGTCGCAGGTGTACATTCCCGGATCAAAGATATCGATCAAGGAGTCTTTGCTGTCATCGGGCCCCCGAAATCGATTCAGCATGTCCAGAAACCATGAGAGCTGGGCATCATTGAATCCACGAGCGGCACTCTTCACGGATTCTTCGCGGTACACGTCAAAGCTCTCCATGAGCGAACTGGGGAGAATGAATTCATTCAATTGCACTATCATTTGATCGATCTCTGTCGCCGGGGTCTGCATGTCGGCCTCCTTCCCCTCGCGAGCCTGTTTTCCCACGAAAGAGAGGCTCTGTCAAACTGGCCGAGAAACTCGGCTTTATCGAGGAGTGAAGCCACGCAAAATCCGCGTTTTGCCGTAAAACTCAACCAGGAAATCTCCTTTCATGTGTTCTGTTACTGGAACGTCCCAGCAGAGTGCCTCGATGCTGCTTCTTCCCTGCCGTATCCGGACCCATCTGTTTCTGGTGCTCACGACTTCGGCCGTGCGCACAGAGAACATCGGGGGGCGATTGCCCTCTCCGAACGGTTCGAGCAGAAGGAGCTGGTCAAAGAATTGGCGGTTGGCAAATGACAATGGGAGCTCTGCTTCTGCGTGCATCCTTTGGCTGCATTCTCGCGCCATAGGTTCCAGAGAACGAGCGAACGTCTCCCGGAACTCCTCGACGCGGTCGACAGCCATGGTCACACCGACCGCTTGAGCGTGTCCTCCGAAGCCAAGAAACAATTCACCAAACGGTCGCAGAGTCTCGAACAAGTCGATACCAGGGACGCTTCTTCCTGATCCAACTACTTGACCAGGAATGGTCGATGGGACGAGCACGATGCTGGGAACCGAATATCTCTCAACGCATTTGCTCGCCAGGAGGCCTGCGATCCCCTTCGGGCTTGTCTCGCGATAAACCACCAAGCGGGCGGGAATGTTCGTTCCGAGCGACTCGACGAGTTCTTCAAAATGCAGCTTTACGATACGACGGCGTTCCGCATTCAATTGATTGAGTCTGTCGACGCTCTGACGAGCCGCCTCTTCGTCCAACGCGGCCTCGAAAACAGCCAGCGCTTCCGCCGGATGGGCCATTCTACCGGCTGCGTTGATGCGCGGAGCAACGCCGAAAGCTACGTCGCGGGAATCAGGTTGGGATGGATCGGTGCAAGCGCTTTTGAGCAACTCTTGCAGTCCTATGTGTCTCGATCGGGAGAGCTCGGCGAGACCCAGCCTGGCTAGAGTTCGTGTGGCATCGAGTAGAGGCACACAATCCGCGATCGATGCGATCGCAGCGTATTGACTGCAGCCGGATAACAGGCGCTCGACTTTCGCATCCTTCCAACCCGCCTTGAGGGCGAGTGCCCACGCGAACATCGCGGCCAGACCCGCGCCGCAGAACGCATCCGACCATACAGCTATGGTCTCCGCTTGCTCCTGAATGCGGTGGTGATCGATCACGACGACGTCGATTCCCAGCCTTTGCGCCAATCGCACTGCGGCCCGCGCGTTGATTCCGTTATCGACCGTGATAAGTAAGTCGGTTCCGCTGCACGAAAAGCGATGGACTGTTAACGAACTGAGACCGTAGCCCTCATCCCGGTGCGGCAGATAGGTTCTGGGCGCCGCACCTAAACCAGTCAGTACGCTGCGTAAGATGTGGGCTCCGAGGATTCCATCGCAATCGTAATCGCCATGGACGGTAATCCGTTCGCGTCGCCGAACGGCGTCAAGGACACGAGCTGCGGCTTTTTCGATCGACGGAATCGAAAGAGGATCCGGGAGATCGTTCCAGGATGGCACCTTCAGGAAGGCATCGATGTCCTCAATGCCGCGCCCGGCAAGCACTTCCACTAATGGTTGACATAGAAACATCGCTGCCTCCAAAGAAAAACGCCCGATATTTGAATCGAGCGTTGTCGTTCTCCTTGGGCAATGTTGTCCCGTGGATAGACGATTCCGTAAAACAGATGATCGCTGGTTTAGTGAGTCGGAGTCCGACAAGCCGACATTCGTTCAATTGAATCGCACCAAGAGGCGAACCGATTCCGCGGCATTTGTGGATGCTAGGGCGTTCTCGTTACTTACGCGACAATCTGGGACGTTTCAGGCGAGCCTAAGGCGACCGTCTCGCCTGGCGGCGGTTCGTAAGCACAAGCGAGAAGTCATCCGCACCGTACAGACATGGCTCGGTCACCGCGACATCAAATCCACGGTGGTGTACCTTAAAGGCCATCCGATCCAAGGACGCAGCGCAGAAGGTCAATAGCGGCGAGCTGGCGACGCTCGTAGCGTAAATCGAGTTCTCTTTGACGCGCCGAGTAAACTTCTCAGGTGGGCTCAATGGAAGACAATCCAATCTCATACAGTCCGATCACCATCGGAGAGTATCTGAAACTGCTGCTGCCCCGTCTGGGGACCACCAAAGGGCGGCACGTCCCCTACTGGCCAGCAGATGTATTCGCCGTAGCTATGTTCCTGATTCAGAAGTCAGGTATCTACACGCTCATTCTGAATGAATGGCCTCCGACGGTGGAGAGCGAGGAGTCTTCAGAAAAATGGGCAGGCAAAATGGCGCGCCTGGGAGAGCGTTGGCGCGAACTTGCAGGTCGGGACGAACCGCGCCCTCCCACCTATGTTTCAAATCACTGGCGGCTTCTGATGGAAGCTTATTCGAGCACCTTCGGCCGCTTGCGCGAGGATCGGTCGCTTGCACACGCGCTATTTGAGCTGGCGGCGATGGCGGACGAGGCTTCAGCCGGTGTAGGACTGCCTCGCTCACCGAGCGGGGCATCGAAGTACGGAAAATTCTATCGGCGCGCCAGAACACAGCTATTGCCAACCGAGACCGGCTCGACACTCTGCATGGAGGTTGATCGGACCCGCCTCCGTGTTCTTCCCAAAATGCACGCTCCAAGCAAGGGGTTGACCATCCGTTCACTCTCTCATCACCTGGCACTGTGCTCTGGCGACGAGATCTGTCCTTTTTGGGAGATATCGGTTGGTTATTCACCTACTCGTGAATTCATGAATTTGCTCATCGTTCCATGGCCAGAGACGATTAAGCCAGTGCAATTCAAGAGAGTGCAGCGACGACACTCGGGTATGCGAAACATGCTGAATGATTTTGGCTTCTTCCAGTACTCACCCGAGCCCGAGAAAAATGACGCCGAGGAAGTTGCTCCCGAAAAGTTTGTGAAGCACGTAGAAGGCCTCTACCACGAGGCCAGTTCGATGATGGGACGCATCGACGGAATCGTTTTTCCCGAATTGGCTCTGGTGCCCGAAGAATTCGAGGCTCTGCGCGAGGCAGAGTTCACGCAAAAGATCTTCTTGGTGAGCGGTATCGCCAAGGCACCAGAGGAAGACAACAGCTTCAGCGCCAACGAGCTTTATTGCGATATTCCCAACCGGGAACGTATGGTGCAAAGCAAACATCACCGCTGGAAACTCGACAAAAGCCAGATTATTCAATACGCCCTCGGTAGCCTCTTAAGTCCGGAGCGATCCTGGTGGGAACACATTAACGTGGACAGTCGCAAACTGAACTTCGTCTCGCTATTGCCTTGGCTGGTAATGTCAGTCGTGATCTGTGAAGACCTCGCCCGACCTGATCCCGTCGGTGATCTGCTGAGAGCAGTAGGGCCGAATCTGGTCCTGGCCCTCTTGATGGATGGGCCGCAGATCAAGGAACGGTGGTCGGCGCGATACGCCACCACTTTGGCCGAGGATCCCGGATGTTCTGTGCTCAGCCTCACTAGTGCCGGGATGTCGAAACTCAGCCGCCCCGCGTCCGGTGTAAACCGGAGCAAGGTCATCGGCCTTTGGAAAGATGCACATAGCAGCACACCGGTTGAAATTGAGTTGCCTGACGGCTGTGAGGGTGTGGTGCTATCTATGTCTGTCCGGTGGATGGACGAGTGGACAGCGGATGGACGAGAGGACCGGGGAGCCACTGGCTACCCTTTACTCTCGGGCATCCACGGAGTCAAAAAATCATCTAATTCTCCAGGAAAGGCATAGAATACCGGTATGGTTAGACTTTCTTCGCGCGACGCATCGCTGTTGATGGATGTTCTGGAACAACAGGAACTTCCGCCGGAGGAACGTCGAAAACTCCTCGACAAGGCCGACCCTGTTGTGCGTCAGATTGGCGAAGCACTCATTGATCCAAGTCAAACTAGCAATGACCCGGACGTTCAGGAAGCCGTCGCACAAATACGCCAATGGGCGGAGGAAACCCAGAAGATCGAGGAGAAGCAACGTCTGTACGCTTAGAATTGCTTCTTCCGTATACACTTCTCAAAAGTAGACCCGCATCGATGCGGGTCTTTCACTTTGAGCGTTCTTCCGCCAATCAGGCGATATGCCGTTCTCGCCTTCGTAGAGATGATGCAGGTGCAAGCGGCTTCCTGCCATCTGCGGCAACAACGCCGTACTTCGAGCGGAGCCATTTCGCCACTTCTCGGGGATCGAAGCAGACCGCCCATCGGAGGGGGAAGGGTACCCGACCGTCTTCTCATGTCTTGGCGAACATTCCAACCGTGGTCTGCTGAAACGGACCAACGGTCGTTGATTGTCTCGGAGAAACTGGTGGACGGATCCGCCGGCCGGTATTCGACGGTTGGAGGGCTAAGTCACCGAAGCGAAACCCTCGACGCGTCATTCTTCGTAAGTGTCATCGTCAACGGAATCGAAAGGCCTTAGCGCCTTGTTCTAGTTCGCTCTTCCAGGCAGCGATAATTCCTGGATCAAAGGTGATCCTCCACGAGTCGGAGAGGCCGCTTACCCGATACCGATCTGCAAAGATATCTCGATAGCACCATGCAAATGCGTCGGTAAGAGAATATGCGTGATACATCAAAGCCTCAATCTCAATTCGATTGAATCGATCCAGGCTCGTGCGCAGTCTCCGCAGAGGCAAAAGGAGGTCGTCTGGCATTTGGTAATTCAAGTTTACGATTTGACAATATTGTTGATGCTTGTCGGCCGGCATATTCTTTACAGAACTAGCAAGACCGGCGAAAATGCCCCTCATGCTGCCTTTCGTGAACTCTGTCATTAGAGAACGCGTCCGAAGCGCGCTCACTTGTTGGCGCGCAATGGCGTCGACGCGGTATAAGAGAGCCGCATCACTCAATGCTGGTATGCCGGTCACATCAAACTCATAATTAGCTGGGGCTCCCCCGTCACTAACGACAAGCAGATCTGCTGGTTCGATCAACTCATCGTGGCCGGGTACTTTTACCGTCTTGGTAAGAGCTTCGAGGCCGGAGTTGTCGTATGCTCCTCCGTCGGTGAGGGGAATGAGCGGATATTCAGGCAGTGGGGATTCCTGATATATGGGGGGCGTAAAGGTATAGTCGCCCCTCACGATTCGGAGAGGCGGGAACACCGGGGGGAAAGCCGCGCTGGCTCCCACACAGACGCTCAGTCTGAGGGCATTAGTGCCCCAGTTCGCATGGCCCACACGAGAATCGCCCATGCCTGCGTTAGTAAATCGCCACGCTCGAATCGACTGCAAGTTCGTAGCGTTAATGATTAGAACGGGGCGGCTCGGAAGAGAATCATAGCGTTGTCCATCAAAGAAGATGTCGTCGAACAGCTCTACGGCCGCCTGAGTCCGCGTGAATGCCTTTGATGAAATCTTGCGAAAAGGCCATCTCCAACTGCTCACCAGCCACTTCAGAAGGAAGTTATGCGCCTGAACCCGTTCCACGAATGGAGTCGAGATCACTGATTCAAACGCCTTTGCGTCGCCACCAGCCGCCAGGAAGGAATTCCAGCGCTGAACAGCAAAGGCTCCGACAATACTCCCGCCAGACACGGTTGAAATCACATCAACTTCAGGCAGCCACCCAAGCTCAGCGAGACGGCGTAGCATTCCGAGATGAAAGATGGAAGCGCGGAAGCCGCCTCCTGAAAGCGCGAGTGCGATACGTGGCTTCATATTGACGGACAGATCGATTAAAGGGTCGCTTCCTGATGGAATGGGTGACACGGGCCACCACACTAATACTTTGCACTCCATCGAGGTATAAGCTTATAGGGTATGGAAACGCTTGGAACATTCATTCGCCGAGCAAGAGATCAAAAAGACATCTCCCTGAGAGAGTTCGCTAGGCGTGTGGGCGTCTCGCCAGCTTTTGCCTCCGATATAGAACTGGGAAGACGATTTCCCTCTGACGACATGTTGGAGAAAATCGCTGACGTATTGGACAGTGAACTGACCACCCTACGAAAGCTCGACACGCGAGCGCCTGTCGATGACTTGAAACGCCTGAGCGAGGCGGACCCTACCTTCGGAGTAGCGTTCCGCACTCTCGTCGAAAGAAAGGTAGACCCTGAAGACCTGTTGGCTTGGGTCCAAGGGCATCCCAAACACAAGCGATCATGAAGATTCAGTCGCGCACGGAGGGGTTTTCCTCAAAACGACTCTACCTTCCAGCTTCTCGTATTGAGAAGATCTGCAACGACGCGCTTCGATCCGTGGAACTATTACCGGAAACGCCTTCAGCCGTTCGGATCGAACGATTGATCGAGAAGAAACTTGGCTTTTCACCTGAGTACGCTGCCCTTCCTGCTGGGGTCTTGGGATTCACCATATTTGGAACCGCTGGTCCGAGTCGTATCGTAGTGGATCGAGGACTGGCTGAAGCCGATTCGATAGTTGCTGAGCGCAGAATCAGCACCACCCTGGCGCATGAGGTCGGTCACTGTCTGTTTCATGCTCACCTTTTCGCCGCAACTCAATCATCAGCGGAACTTTTTACCGAGGACGCAGAGCACTCCCTTGCCCCGAAAATCCTCTGTCGAGACGAACCTTCATCCTCATACAACGGCAAGTGGTGGGAATACCAAGCTAACGCTGCAATCGGCCCTCTCCTGCTGCCACAAGAGCTCGTAATCCAGGCCGTACAGCCGTTTCTTGAATGTCGAGGGCTTCTGGGATTACCGACCCTCGCAGATCGGGCGCGCCGACCTGCCGAACTGGCCATCGCCGAAACGTTCAACGTAAACCCGATTGTCTCAAGAATCCGGCTATTTGAGATGTTCCCTCCCGACGCACAGCCTACTCTGTAATCTCCACTTGCAAGTGTTCGCATTGTATGCTTACACTGTACCGTGGAGGTTTCAAATGGCACACATCGATAAAGATTTTGCTTTGCCGGTTCAAGGGTATGTGCAATGGCCGGTCGGAACTGGTGACAGCACAACAGTTTGCATGGCAGATGAACTAGTCATGCAAATCGACCTTCATCACCTTGGCGTGTCCGAAAAAGAGGGTGATCCTCACACCCCCATTGTGGATAGACTGATCGCGCTTCTGCCCAAACAAGGAAAACGTCCGTACCTCGCGGTCTTCGTTCTGACCCATCCCGATGAGGATCACTGCCTCGGTTTCGAGAAGTTGCTCGCTAACGTCGACATCGGAGAGCTTTGGTTCAGCCCTCGGATCTTTCGCGAGTACAAGAAAGAGCTTTGCCCAGATGCGCTCGTCTTTCGCGAGGAAGCCGTCCGACGCGTCCGCAAGACTATCCAAACCAAGGGAGATGTGACGAGCGGGGATCGAGTTCGAATCATTGGTTACGATGAACTACTCGCTGAAGACGAATACAAAGAGTTCCCCAGGGGGTGTTTCTCCGTTCCAGGGCATGAAGTCTTGGAGTTCGATGGTGTGGATTTGAGTGATCGCTGCCGCGTGTTCCTGCATGGACCGTTTAAAGATGCCGCGGACGGCGAGCGCAATGACTGCTCTATTGCAATGCAGATCCGGTTGGACGTTGAAGGTGCATATTCTTACCTCATGCTGCTCGGCGATCACTGCTATCCAACGGTAAAGCGGATCTTCGAGAGCAGTGATGCTGAAGACGTCAAGTGGAACATCTTTCTTGCCCCCCATCATTGTTCGAAATCAGTAATGTATTGGAAAGACACCGGTGAAGAGAGCGAAGGACTCAAGCAAGACATTCTCGATCTCGTCGAAGGTGCTGCGCAGAACCCCGGATACGTCGTTGCCAGCAGTGAACCGATTCCTGGGTCGAATCAATCAGGTGACAACCCACCTCATGCCAAAGCTAAAGCGCGGTATCAGGAAATCGCACCCACCGATTTCCTGTGTACGCAGGAACATCCGGATCAGGAGCAGCCCCACCCCATTGTGTTCCAGGCAACGAGGAACGGCTTTGTGTATCTGAAACCGAATGCAACGGCGAAGCAAAAAGCTGCGACAACTTTAACGTCAGCAGCGTCCGTTGCTCGCGGTTCATCGGCCCCCCCTTCGTCCCGTGTGGGCTTCGGAGACAGATAATGTCCCCTGGTCCAAACACAGCGCTTGAGCAGCTGCGTGGCATCGCTTCAGTTCCAGGAAGTCCGCTGGAAGTACTCGATTTCGATGAGATCGAAGGGGAGGGACTGAGCGTCCACGTGAGCATTGACTGCCTAGGCATCGTCACCAGCCCAGGCGGGATGCCTTTGCGTGCTCGCGAACCTTTCTATATCGGGGTTCCGAAGGACTTTCCGTTTGAAGCGCCTGTACTTTTGGTCTCGCACGAGCGTTTTCTGGGTTATCCCCATGTCTATTGGGGCCACTACCTCTGCCTCTATCAAGCCCCAGAAACTGAGTGGAATTCTTCTGATGGCATGTTCGGCTTTATGGAGCGCGTCGACCTGTTTCTGCGAAGTGCAGCAGCAGGCAAACTTGACCCGATGGGCGCTCCAATGCACCCGCCTACAACGCCGGCCTCGAAGAAAACAGATCTCCCCACAGTGATCCCGAGGGTGGATGCGCCGCACACAGGAGGCGACACTTGGTTTGGCTTCGCGACGATCGAAAATGTTTCGCGACGTCGTATCGATATCACTGGCTGGGCAAGTGTTTTAGATGAGCAGTGGCCGGATGTACCCATTGCTGCCGCGGTCCTGTTAAATCGGCCTCTGAGCCACCAGTTCCCGTCAAAGATTGGTGAGCTCATCGTCGCTCTTCAGGAACGTGGCGTGAGCCGCAACACCTTGATTCTCCTCTTGAGATGTGTGCTCATCCAATCGGAAAAGGACTCCCCTCTATTACTCCTGATCGGTGCCCCGATGCGCGGCATTCGAGGCGAGGAAGCCCCGAAGCAGCATCTCACCGCCTGGTGGATCGAATCCGAGGTTGCAAATGCTTTGCGACTGTTGATGCCAAAAACTACGGATTCTGAGGAACTCCACGATTTGCGTGCCGAATATGAAGAAAAATATTTCAAGATCCTTGAAAAGCAACCTGTGCTTTGGTGCCCACTTCTTGAAGATCGGCCTGAGATTATTGTCCGTCGAGATAAAGACACACCTGCGAATTGGTTTCGCGGTAAGAGCGTGGCAATCTGGGGATGTGGTGCGATCGGAGCCCAAATTGCAGAAGGAGTGGTACGGGCCGGTGCTGCTCGGGTCATCATCTATGACAACGCTCGGATCAAACCTGGTGTTCTGATTCGACAGCCTTACGAAGACCTTGAAGTGGGCTTCTATAAAGCAGATGCTCTCAAGTTGCGTCTGCAACGGATTCGTCCGGACCTTATGATTGAGGCTCATGTTGCGGATGTAAGGCATGCAGTTCTCGATCGAGTGGATTGGCACGACAATGCAGACATCGTGTTCGACGCCACGGCCTCGCGTGCCGTATTGGCAAAGTTGGAGTGGACAAGAAAGATCCATTTTCAACGAGTGCCAATTGCTTCTCTGGTACTCGGACCTCGAGCGGAGAAGGGGATGGTGCTTGTTACAGGGGCAGGACACTCGGGTGGCCCATTCGATGCAGGCCGATCAGCTAAACTTTGTCTCCTGCGAGACAGGCGAGGCCGGACGTTCCTTGAAGAGTTTTTTCCTGAATCACTGGCTCGTCCGTTTCAACCAGAGCCAGGGTGCTCAGAACCCACTTTTGTCGGCTCGTACTCCGATGTGACTTCGTTGTCGCACATGATGTTAAACGCAGTCCCTGACATTCTGGGCTCGATGGGACCCTCTGAGGCAGAAGCACGTTTTTACGGAACATCGTTAGATCAGCAGAAAACGATGACACATCTGCGTTATCGCATCGGTGGACGGCTCCTAAGTGTCGATCCCGCAAATGCATTTGAGATCCGAATCAGCCAAAGCGCATGGCTGCAAATGCGGAGACACGTAGATCGTGGCGCTTGGCATTTCGGGCAACGCGTCGAAACTGGTGGAATCCTCCTCGGTGAGCGCGACGAGACTCTAAAGATTATGTGGGTCGACGAATTCAGTCCCCCGCCAAGTGATAGCACTCTCACCCCGACAGAATTCATCTGCGGTACTCGTGGAACTGCGCAGTTGCACGCGAAACGAGACCGCGAGTCGCGCGGTTCAATTCGGTATATCGGAATGTGGCATACACATCCGGAATCTCTCCCTGTGCCTAGCTCGGCCGACCTCCTCGCAATGTCCACACTGTCCAGTGAAATGGGTGGCCAGTTCGCCCATTCCCTGATGGTCATCATAGGTACCCCATATCACCGCTTGGCATTGGCTACGTATGCTTTCTCGCAAGCAGAGTTGATGCAAAGGAGATTTTCTCGCAGATGCGAAGTTTCATTCCCGCCGTCGATCCTGCAAGATGGCCCGAACCGGCACGGATCCCTCCTTCCTCGCGTCGCCCTAAAGCTTTTGGAAATAGCAGATCATCTCTTTTCGCCGCGCTAACCGATATCAACGAGTGACAAATCGCCGAGCCATTCACCGGAAGTATATCGGTACTGGGAGTCGGCATTGCGACTGTAATCTGAAGACCAGGTGAGCTATCAACCAATTAACCGTCGCGATGGGCGTTTCCCGATTCTGGCCGTTTCTCAGAGGATCAGTTGATCCTGGCACCCTGAGAGGCTAGAAGCCTCCCAGCCCGTCCATTGTGGCCCCATTCGGCGCTCGCCATGTTCTGCGGATGTAAATGCCTATCGATTATTAACTAATATATAAGTGACGGTTTGGCGACAAACCAGACAGAACAGCATCGACACAACTAGAGGCAGACCTCCAAGTTACCGAAAACCCAGACTTTTCAAGCACGATGCAGGACTTCCGGATTGCCGGCAGTTGAAATAATCACGGAGGGTTTAATATTTGAGAATTAATTTATGCTCATCCTCAAAAAGCTGCGCCAGGGACACATCTATCCCCAGATTACCCAGGCACCGATCAACGACTACGCTGACTTTTTGAATTTTTTCCGTGGTGGGCACACTATTGACGACAATCTAGAGGCTACGGTTATCGCGGCCACGCTGCAAGCCTCTATGTTGAGGATCGGCATCGCCAGTGGGCATCTCACAAAGCTGAAGAACATGGCGATACCTGACGAATTTCTCGCGGATATTTCTCTAACGAAGTCAGGATCGGAACTAATTCAAACCGTCTTAGATCGTACTTTCTGCGAAGCGGCAATCGCTGAAGCTCGAAAGAGTGTCGCTGAGAATGACGGTGAACTCCATCCTTGCGTCGGGGCGGTTGTCGCGAAAGACGGGAAGGTTATAGCTACAGGATACCGAGGCGAAACAGGCGAAGGAAGGCACGCCGAATTCTGTGCTCTCAAGAAAATCAATGACGATGTGGACAACGTCGATTTGAGCAGTTGCACTGTCTATACAACGCTGGAGCCTTGCTCCGAACGGAAGCCGCCGAAGAAGCCCTGCACTGAACGCCTGATCGCCAGCAAGGTCGCACGAGTCGTATATGGTATGGCGGATAAACATGAGTCAGTGTATGGGCATTCTTCGCTCGTCGAAGCGGGCATCGAGATTGGATTTTTCCCTAACGATCTGATGCAAGAATTACTCATTCTCAACAAAGGTTGGTCTGACTCGCTTAGATTGAAACAAGGTGTTCCACCGCCCAACGACACCAGTCATCTCGCCAATGTTTCTTACTATAAGCCGGGAACTTCTATGGCGGACAACACCCACTTTTTTGTTCGCCCGCCCCGGACTGCTGGTGGATTCTTCACGGTTGAAGATGCTTTCAGGAACGTTGTGGCTTACGGTCGGACACCCGAAGAAGTCGCCATTGAGTGGCACCGAATGGACAAGCAAAAGGTAATCGTAGAAAAGTTGGTTCGTCAAAGTTACGGCAACAGTAATCGCCTTTTCAACTTTGTCTAGCTCGTCATCGCCGGAGCGATGGCACTGGCGTGGTGCGCTGCGGTCCATGATCCTTGGTCGATGCGTTCTGCCTGGTGATATTTCCGTCTAGTTGGTTGTTGGATCGGACGCCGCGATTACCCTTTCCCGGAAAAGGGCCCTGTCGATCTCGGCGAATGTCTCTGCAATCTTTGCTTTCTTGAAGGATATGTAGGTCAAACCATTGATATTCGAGAATTCCTCTGCACCTTTCTCCTTCAAGATGATCGCCCGCTGAAATCCGAGCCTGCCCTGAAAGAGGCCGATTTCATGTATTACGTTTTGTCGGGCTTTGCGCTTTCCACCTCCTCCCCAATCTTCGGCCGTCATAACGAGAATGGCAAAGCACGCGCTCCCAAGCATCTGAGTGAGACGTTCGATGGTGGTAACGCCGGCGCTTGGAGACACATTGAACTCATCTACGTGGAGGCCATGCGTTTTGGTCAAGTGGTCTCTGACTTTTTGCCAATCCTTGCGTCTGCCGTGTCCGATAAAGACGGAGGTTGGAATAGTGCGTGGTTTGCGAATGGCGAAGTCACGAACGTAGGAGAGCAAGTGTGCGATTGAGTCTAGAGCTCTGTCGGATACGCCCCATTCGCAAAGCCGCGCCTCACAATCGGCACACAAATAGCCTGCAATCAAAACGGATAGAAATTTGCGCCGACCGGCAGTGGAATTGAATATGCATCCTCGAAACCAATTGTGGACCATCCGCCGGTCAAGTTGAGGAGGTGACAGGTTCGCCGTGAACACAGCGCTCGCATACGCGAGCTGAAAGAGAAGGTAAATCTGTAGCGGTGGCGGAGCGAATCGGCTTTCCCAATCAGCGGTCGAAACAACATTTCGCCCCCGGCTCGAGTATTCGAACCAGTTCCCCTTCAGGGGTGGAGAGATCACGGCGACGATCGGTCTGCCAGAATGATTCTCCTTAATCGTCCTGAGAGCTTGTCCTGGCTTGACTTCGCTGTCTCCCCTTGGAAGCCACTTAACCTGTTCAACGTCGAATTCGAATTCAGGCTGAATCCGGTTGGCGATGGTCACTGCTTGGTTAACCGCCTCGACATTTCTGGATTTCTTACGGACCAGCACCGTAACTTTCATGGAACGGGATTATAGGCCATATCCCGTCTCCGCTAACTTAAATGGATCTCGGATTGAGCCCGAGTCACCGGTCATTCGTCGGTTACCACTTGTGCGCTACCCTACATGCCCGGGCGCGGAGGCCGTGCTGGGTGCTGCGGCAGAAATAGTAACAGCAATTCACCCTGCTGGGCGGCAGAATTGATTCGAGCCGAATCTTGCAGTCGATGCATCCAGTAGAACCAGAACCCTGAATCGCCGTAATGCTTTCTGTACGTTACAGCTTCTCTCCAGGATTACTCCCCGAATGTCTCAGGCTCCAGTAATTCGGAAATGGCATATCGCGGAAGGCTGGCCCGTTTTCGTTACCTATCTGATAAGACTTTCCACAACAGGACTCGATCGGCATAGGGTCAGCAGGTGATCGCGACCCCTATGTCAATCAAACCGGCTGATCGGACACTGACTCGTTCTGTGCGTAGGGGTAAGTGAAGATCTAACCCATGGAAGCGGAGCTAAGCCGCTCCCATAGGAATCACCTGCCCGAATGGCGCCACGCGTGACTCCGTGGAGGCCCACAACACCGGATAAGGAGGAGCGTCTGCGGGGAACGCTCCGAATAGATCTGTAAGGAACACCAGGGTCTGCGGCACAATTCCGCGCTCGTCCAACCAGTTGAAGCAGGGCGTGAAGTTCGTTCCTCCTCCGCCAATTGGGGTAAGTGAGATCGGCTCACCGGCTTGATAGACGTCGGCCTTGTGGACCTCGGTGTCGAAGTAGAGCACATGTACCCGGCTCGGGCGTTGTCCTTCGAGAATGGAGCGAATTTCTGCCTCGAAGAGACCCAGTTGACGCGCGTTGATCGACCCTGAGCAATCAACGGCGATGGCGATTTCTCCCGCGCCTTCAGACCTGACACCCGGGAGATAGAGGCCTGCCCAGATGTGCCGCCGATTGGGCGGCATCCAGCTGTAGTCAGAGGGAATTGTTTCTGACCAGGCGCGGCGCAGCAACTCGCGCCAGTCCACGTCTGCAGCTTCGGATTGTTCGAGGCTGCGAGTGACGCCGGCCGGCAGCTTACCTGCGAGCTTTGCGACGTTCTCTGCCTGTTCGACGGCGATCTTCCATTCCCTGGCCTGCTCAGCCACGGTGTCGCCGTCGTCTCCTTCGGGTTCAGGAGCGTCAAGCACCTGGCCAAAGCCGCCCGGTGTTGCTGGAGCACTAGGCTCACCATGTGCATTCTCACCGTTGGGTGAATTACCGTCCTCTTTACTGGAGGAAGCACTATCTCGGTTCTCTCGTTCACCTTTTGAGCTGTCCTGATCTTTCTGCTCCTCGATCAGGTTGTAGATGCGTTCTGCGCTCATGCCGCGAAAGCGATGGTCGATGAGAACATCCTTTGGCAGAGTGAGCCCAGCCTCCAGGAGTAGAGGGTTGATGGCGTAGTCGCATGCCATATTCCACCGCTTCAGGTCACGGTCTCCGCGACGCGTGTGATGCTGGAGTGCCGGGTGCATGACTTCATGGGCCAGGACTCCGGCAAGTTCTGCCGCGTTCAGCGTCTCGACAAATACCGGATTGTAGAACAGGGATACGCCATCCGTGGCCATCGTCTGAATGGAGTTCGAGGCCCGTCCACCCAAACGGAAGAGGAGCGAACCGAAGAACGGATGATCGAGAAGGAGAGCGGTCCGGGCCTTCTGAATCCGGACCGCAGGAATAAGATGTTTCGTCATGGTGTTGCAGCCTCCATATACGCCGACATGTGCGAGAAGATCTCATCGGCACTTGGCGTGTTCTGCAGCGTAGACTTCTCGTTCGGCTCGTCCGAGTCTTGCTCCCGGCCGCGCAGGACTGCGTCCATCTGCAACAAGATCTGGGCGGCGTCCGATGCGGTTGCCACGCGGAGAATCTCATTCTTCTTCAGATCGTGTGCGCTGAAGTTACACAGGCGATCCTTGATCTCCGCTGCAAACCGATTCAGTTCTTCGTCTTGGTTCACATTGAGACGTGGAAGCAAATCGACCAGATCGAAGACATTGGTTACCAGCGAAGCATGGAATCGTGACTCCGGGTCGTTCAGTTTGTCGACCATGTGTGCGACCACGTCTGTCAGCCGTGCCCACAGGTCCCTGGTTCCACGATTCAGCGACTGGCCCACACTCTCGTCGATTTCACGCGCGACCCGCGCTTGCTCTTCCTCTGAGAGTGTCACCCGGAAATCGTCGCCACTGGGAATGGGCAGCACTTCGAGCTTCACCCCAAACTTTGCCTGGAGCTTTTCGGCCGACGGATAATCCTCCTCGCGAAAGAGGCCGTTCAACTCCGGACGGACCTGTTCGATGTAAGACGGGTAGACCTCCAAGAACTCCTCCACGCTCTGTGAGAACGCGCGTTCAAACTCTCGCATCTGTGTGGTGAGTTCAAAGTAGAAATGTGCGGGTAGCAGACGATAGCCTTCATCCGACCACGGCAGCGTGATCTTGTAGAAGTGCTGTCGAATCTGGCCGGCCAGGGTTCGCAGCGCGTCAAGCTTCTCTGCGCCACGGAGCAGTTGTTTGTTGTAGCGACCTGCGCCTTCGTGCGCGCCGTGTTGATGGGCAACGTCGCGGCTGACTTTCCGGTCGTGTTTCACCGCAGTCCAGATACTGATATGGACTGCGGCCAGCATGGCTCGTTCGGTAATCATTCGAGGACCTCCGCATGGTCGACACCGAAGCGAACGAACTCCGGTGTGTGAGTGATGCCGCGATTCCGCGCGGCCGCATCGCGTATCGCCAACACGCGCATCTCGGTGGGCATGCGATCGAGATACTGCATGCCCTTGGCGATGGAGTGATCGCTGAGGACTCTTCCTAATGCAGTCGCAATTGCGATCTGTGCGGAAGGCTCACTGGGGAGCGGCGCCGAAACCGGGTTCAAGAGGATTTCATCGATGGACGGCAGGTCACGAAACAGGCGCAGGAAGGCAACCAGCTCCGTCGTGGCTGCGGGTCCAATCGTACCTTCAAGCAGCTGCGCTTCGATCTCGGTGGCTCCCGTAAAGAAGCCACTCTTTTGCCGGCGCGCGAAACCGCTTAATACGTTCGAGGCCATCTCCCAGGAGCGGGGTGTCGGCCACGCATTCACGTCCGACGTGGCGTTGGCATCATGCAGGAGTGCCGGCTTGAAGCGCAGGAAAGCCACGATCTCCGGACGCAGCCCGGAACGAACCGCCCACTGGCACCAGTCTTCGAAGTCCGGCTCAAGGCTGAGGTGGACGAAACGATTGCGCAGCGGGCGCGGCATGGAGAAGTGCACACCACGCTCCGACGCCGGATTGCCGGCAGCCATCACCACCCAACCTTCCGGGAGTTGGTATTCACCGAGCTTGCGGTCGAGCACCAGCTGATAACAGCCCGCTTGCGTCATCTGCGGTGCGGCCGTCAGTTCGTCGAGAAAAAGGATGCCTTTGCCCGAAGTGGGCAGAAACTTTGGTGGCACCCATTCTGCCTGGTCAGCCGAGATGCGCGGCAGACCGCGCAGATCAACCGGATCAAGCTGCACCGCTCGAATGTCGAGGAACTGCCAGCCTAGATCAGAGGCTACTTGGGCAACGATCTGCGACTTGCCCACCCCGCACGCGCCCCAGATGTGCAGAGGCACACGTTCGGCAATGAGCGCATGGAGCGCTTCCAAGAGTTCAGAGGGTTTCATTGATTGTCCTTAAGGAGGAA
>Ga0335072_10006456_pt1 | contig 17129 bp, 16 predicted proteins | sample Lox_Sample_21_FD_206725 | JGI IMG/M metagenome (GOLD analysis project Ga0335072, IMG submission 206725) | Soil microbial communities from Loxahatchee National Wildlife Refuge, Florida, United States - Lox_Sample_2.1 | ecosystem: Environmental > Terrestrial > Soil > Wetlands | place: USA...
CTACGCCGAGCGCGAGGTAGTGCAGGAGCAGAAGATGACGACGCCACGTGCCCGGACCGTCGCGGGGATCGAGCGGCAGCTGCTCGACATGTACCGCGATCCGGCGCTGTCGGAGAAGCCGGCGTTGCTCGAACGGCGCGGCGGAGCGTTCTACAGCGAGGCCGCCGTCGCGCTCGTCGGATCGTTGGTCGCCGACACCGGCGATGTACAGGTGGTCGACGTGCGGAACGGCGGCGCGTTGACCGGGCTGGCCGACGACGACGTGGTCGAGGTGCCGGCCCGGATCGGGCGCGCCGGGGCGGCGCCGGTGACGCAGAAGCAGCTGGCGCCCGAGTTGCTCGGCCTCGTCCAGCATGTCGCGGCGTACGAGCGACTCGCGGCGGCCGCCGCGGCCACCGGCGATGTCAACGCCGCGCGCCTTGCGGCGCTCGCGAATCCGCTGGTCCGCGAGTACCGGCTCGCCGACAGCCTGACCGCGCGGATGTTGGGCTCATCGCTGTCCCCGGCCCGGTCATGAGCCCCGACGGGCTGGTGGTCGCGGTCGACGGGGGCGGCCTCAAGACCGACCTCGCGCTGCTCGACTCGGGCGGGGCGTTGCTCTCGCTGGTTCGCGGGGGTGGTAGCCAGGCTTACTACCTGGGTGTCGAGGGTTGCGTCGAGGTGCTCGAGAACCTGCTCGATCGCGCTATGGCCGACGCAGGTCTCCGTTCGGGCGAGCGGCCGTTCGCGGCGACGGCTCAGTTGCTCCTCGCCGGCATGGATCTTCCGGAGGATCTGTCGGCGCTCACCGCCGCGATGCAGCGGCTGCGATGGAGCGAGCAGCTGATCCTCGGCAACGACACGGAGGCGCTGCTACGCGCCGGCACCGGCCGCGGCTGGGGAATCGCGGTCGTCTGCGGTACGGGGATCAACTGCCTCGGGGTCGCCTCCGACGGGCAGCAGGCGCGGTTCCTCTCGTTCGGTCCGGTGTCCGGCGACTGGGGCGGCGGTCGCGACGTCGGACTCGCGGCGCTGTCCGCGGCCGTGCGTGCGGCCGACGGACGCGGGCCGCGGACGCAGCTCCAGGACGCGGTGCCTGCCTACTTCGGGCTCGGTGACCCGCTCGACGTGGCGCGGGCGTTTCATCTCGGGGAGCTGCCGGCGGAGAGGGTGAGCGAGCTCGCTCCGGTCGTGCTGGCCATCTGCGATTCGGACCCCGTCGCGAGGGCGATCCTCAGCCGCCTCGCGGACGAAGTGGTCGCGTTCGCCCGGGCGGCACTGATCCGACTCGACCTAACCGGCGCCGATCCGGACGTCGTCCTCGGCGGCAGCGTCCTGCGCGCGGTGTCGCCGGACACTGTCGACGCGATCGCGCACGGGGTCCACGACGTGGCGCCGGCGGCGCACGTCATCGTGTCGCCGAGCGATCCGATCGTTGGCGCAGCGCTTTTGGGACTCGATGCGCTCGGGGCGGACGCCGCTGCGCGGGCCCGGGCGCGAGCCGAGCTCGACGCCGCGGCGGCCGGGCGATCAGCCGCCGTCGTCGATCGACTCGGCTAGCAGCGTCGCGACGTCAACGACCCGCAGGTCCGCGCCGGCGCTCTGGACGCCGTCGTCGAGCATCACCGTGCAGAACGGGCACGCGACCGCGAGCGTGCCGGCACCGGTGGCGGCCGCCTCGCGGACGCGCTCCTCGTTGATCGGCTTCGCGCGCTCCTCCATCCACATGTGCGCGCCGCCCGCGCCACAGCAGAACGTCTGCTTCCGCGACCGGCGCATCTCGACGGGTTTCCCGATCGCGGACACGATTTCTCTGGGCGCCTCGACCACGTCGTTGTGGCGCGCGAGGTAACACGAGTCGTGGTAGGTGATGTCGAGTTGTCCGTTGTTCGCCGGTTTGATCCGACCGTCGCGGACGAACTTCGACAGCAGTTCGGAGTGATGGACGACCTCGTAGTTCCCGCCGAAGTCCGGGTACTCGTTGGCGATCGTGTTGAAGCAGTGCGGGCAGCCGGTGACGACCTTGGTGATGCCGGACTCGTTGAGCGTCTGCACGTTCTGCTCGGCAAACGCCTGGAACACGTACTCGTTGCCGATCCGGCGCGCGGGGTCGCCGGTGCAGCTCTCGCGGGGACCGAGGATCGCGAAGTCGACCCCGGCGTTCTTCAGCAGCTTGGCGGTCGCTTGCGCGGTCTTGCGCGCACGCTCGTCGAATGACGATGCGCATCCGACCCAGTACAGATACTCGGGGGCGGCGTCGCCGGGTTCGAGCACCTTGATCCCGAGGTCGGCGGCCCAGTCGGCGCGCTCCGATTGCGCCTTCCCCCACGGGTTCGAGGCGCGCTCGATGTCGCGGAGCATCGGCTCGGCCTCGGCCGGGAAGCTCGACTCGACCATCACCAGATGCCGGCGCAGGTCGACGATGTGGTCGACGTGCTCGATCGAGACGGGGCACGCCTGGATGCACGCCCCACACGTCACGCAATCCCAGATGCTCTCCGCGGGAACCGCGTCCGGGACCAGCGCCGCGTCGGCGTCCTGGGCGAACACGGCGTCGCGCAGCCCCATGATCACGAGCTTCGGGCTGAGGATCTTGCCGGTGGCGAACGCCGGACACGCGTCCTGGCAGCGGCCGCACTCGGTGCACGAGAACGTGTCCAGCACCTGCTTCCACGTCAGGTCCTTTGACACGCCGGCTCCGAACCTGAGTTCGTCTTCGGGTACGTCGGGATCGTCGAACTTGAGTGGCTCGAGCCGGCCCCTGGCGCGGGTGCGCCCGAACCAGACGTTGACCGCGGCCACGAAGATGTGCAGATGCTTGGAGCGGGGGAGGTAGGCCAGGAAGCCGAGGATCGTCAGCACGTGGATCCACACGAACACGCGCTCGAGAACGCGCGTCGTCTGGTTGTCCGCGAATATCTTCGAGAGCGCGTTGGAGACCGGGGACCAGCTTGCGGGCCATTCGTTCAGGTGGAGCGCGATCCGGCTCGCGTGCCACAGCAGCAGGCTGATCACGATCGTCGCGATCAGGGCCAGGATCAGGTCGGCCTCGCCGAGATGGCTGCCCTCGAACCGCTTTGGCTTCTGCACGTGACGGATCCACAACGCCCCGATCACCCCGACGAGCACGAGCACGCAGAAGATGTCGACGAGCAGCGCGTACCAGCCCTGGTGGCCGAGCCACGGCAGCGTGTCGTGCTTGTCGAAGATGCCGATCAGCGCGATCAGGATCGTCGGAAGGAGGATCGTGAAGCCCCAGAAGATGAACGCGTGCAGCAACCCCGGACCGAGACGCTGGAGCAGCTTGCTTTGCCCGAGCACGATCTCGGCCTCGTTGCGCGCGCGACGCGGAACGTCGCCTTTCCGTTGGGTCGGCGCGGCGTTTTGTACGAGCCGAGTCAGCAGGCGAGCACGCGTCGCGAACAGCGTCCCGCTGACGGCGAGGGCGGCGGCCAGCGCCAGCGCGGAGATCAGCGAAGCTATCCGCCGCCCCTTGTCCTGCGGATCTCGGCCGAGATCGCCGGGACGACCTCGTGCAGGTCGCCATACACCGCGTAGTCGGCGCTCGCGAAGATCGAGGCCTCGTTGTCGGGGTTGATCGCCATCAGCTTCTTCGCTCCCTTGCACCCGGCCATGTGCTGGGTGGCGCCACTGATCCCGCACGCGACGTACAACGAGGGCGAGATCTTCGTCCCGGTCTGCCCGACCTGATCGGTGTGCGGCCGCCAGCCGGCGCTCGTGACCGCGCGCGAGCAGCCGACCGCGGCGCCGAGCAGCGCCGCCAGTTCCTCGATCACGGCAAAGCCCTCGGCCGACCCGACGCCCCGCCCGCCTGAAACGACCACATCGGCGTCGGCCAGCGATACGCCCGCGGTCGCGGTCTCGACTCGTTCGGACACCCTCACCCTGGCGTCGGCTTTCGCCGGGAGAAGCTCGAGGCTCGTGTCGGCCACCGCGGGGTCGGCAGCCACTGCGTGCGGCGCGACGGTGAGCAGCGCCGGCGAGCCGTGCATCCGGGCTTCCTCGAGCAGGCTCCCGCCCCACCGCACGCGAGTCAGCGTGAGCGGGGCGCCGGGAGCCGCTTGCGTGCAGTTCGCGGCGAACGGCAGATCGAGGATCGCGGCGACGTGCGCGAGCACCTCGTTGCCGCGCTCGGTTCCGGGTCCGACGACGATCGTCGCCCCGCGTTGGCTCGCCGCGTCCGCGAGTGCGGTGGCCCAGCCGTCGGGGGAGTAGCCGGCCGGATCGTCGATGCCGACCGCGTGAACTTCGCCGTCGCCGAGCGTTCCCGCGAAGGTCAGGGCCTGCCGGTACAGGTCGTCGTCGGTGCGGTCGGCGAAGACGAGGATCACAGGAGGCCCAGATCGTTGAGGACGGCGACCACAGCGGGGGCCGCGCCGGCGCCGTTGCCGAGCACCTCGGCCTGCTTGCCCGAGGTCGGCGGGAGCGTGAGCTTGACCATTTCGAGCTTGGGCGCCGGTCGCTCCGGGGTCGCGGCGTCGAGCGGCTTGCGCTTGGCGCGCAGCCGGCCGGGCACCGACGGGTAGCGCGGCAGGTTCAGCCCCTCCTTGACTGTGACGACCGCCGGCGCCGGCACGACGTACACGTCGCGCCCGCCCGGGACCTCCTGCTCGCAGCGGAAGTGCCCGTCGTCTTTTCCGATCGCCTTCACTCCGGTCACGACCGGGAGGCCGAGCTTGTGGGCGACACGGATCGCGACCTGGTAGTTACCGGCGTCGGCGGACTCGTTGCCGAACAGGATCAGGTCGGGCGGCTCGGCCTCATTTTGGATCGCCTCGACGATCGCCTGCGCGGTCGCTTGCGGATCCCATTCCTCGCCGTCGGTGACGAGATGGACGGCGCGATCGATGCCGAGCGCCATCATGTCGCGGAGTTGCTCCTCGGCCTCGGGCGGGCCGAGCGTCAGCACGGTCGAGGAGCCGCCGTGCTGCTCGATCAGCCGGACCGCCTCCTCGGCGCCGCACTCCTCGTGCGGGCTGACCGTGAAGCCCAGGTGGCGCGTCGAGATCGCGCGCTCGTCATCGGTGAGAACGATCTTGCCGCCGGTGAGCGGCACGCGCTTCACGCACACGAGTACGTTCATCTAGCTTCTGACGCGAGTGTTGTCGGGGTCGAATACCGGGGTCGAGTCGTTGGTGACGACCGTAACCGGATATTGCTCGCCCATGTACTCGACCGCGAGCTCGTTTCCGACGACCGCGTGCTCTGGCGGGAGGTAGCCCATCAGGATGTACTTCCCGAGCGACGGGCCGCTGCCGGCGCTGGTCACGTACGAGCGGCGTCCCTTGCGGTCGGTGATCGGTTGGCCGTCTCTCGTGAGTATGGGCTCGTGGCCGAGCATGTACCTCTTGGTCCCGGACTTCGACGTGTGGTCGTCGACGGTCAGGGTGCACATGATCGCGGCGGGCTCTTCGCCGCGGTGGCGCACGTGCGCCTCCTTGCCGACGAAGTCCTGGTCCTTGACCTTGCCCCACGCCATTCCGGCCTCGACCACGTTGAAGTCACCCTCGAGCTCGGCGCCGTAGGCCCGGTAGCACTTCTCGAGGCGACCCGTGGTGCCGTACACGCCGATCCCGGCGGGGACGATTCCGTGCGGCGCGCCGGCCTCGGCGACGATGTCCCACAGCCGCGCGCCCTGCTCGATCGGCACGTACAGCTCCCAGCCGAGGTCGCCGACGTATGAGATGCGGGAGGCGAGCGCTTGCACCGGGCCGATCTCGATGTCTTTGCATCTCGCGAACGGCATGCTCTCGTGGGAGACGTCGGCGGCGGTCACGCTTTGCAGGATGTCCCGCGCGCGCGGGCCCCACAGGCCGAGCGTGGTGAATGCGTTGGTCTGGTCGTGGATTTGAGCGGAGCCGTCGTGCGGGAGATGGTCCGCGAACCACTTCTTGTCGGACATGCCGTACGCGCCACCGGTCACGACGCGGAACACGTCGTCGGCGATGCGCATGATCGTCAGGTCCTGCTTGAAGCCGCCGCTCGGGGTGAGCAGCGGCGTGTACACGACCCGGCCGACTGGCACGTCCATCTGCCGCATCGCGACGTTCTGGACCGTTTGCAGTGCCCCCGGGCCGACGACGTCGAAGATCGCGAACGCGCTCAGGTCGATCATCGCGGCGCGGTCGCGCATCGCGAGGTGCTCGGCGTTGATGATCGGCGACCACCAGCGGGAGTCCCACTCGGCCTCGCGCCTCGTGATCTTGTCTCCGTATTCGTCGAGGAGCGGTGAGTTCGACTCGTACCAGTTGGGGCGCTCCCAACCGGCGCCCTCGATGAACACGGCTTTCAGCTGCTGCTCGCGCTCGTAGAACGGGGAGAGGCGGACGTTGCGGTCAGAGGCCCACTGCTCGCCGGGGTGGACGATCCCGTACATCTTGTTGAAGCCCTCGGAGGCCCTGGCGACGATGTGGGTCCGGGTCCTCTGGCACGAATACGCGCGCGCGATGTTGGACTCGAACACGTCGATCTCGGACTCGCCGTGCACGATCAGCTCCGCCACCGTCTTGCCGGCGCCCGGCCCCTCCTTGATCCAGATCGCGGCCGCGGACCACAGGCCGCGGGTTTCCGGGGTCTCGCCGAGGAGCGGCATGCCGTCGTAGGTGACCGACAGCACGCCGTTGATCGCGTACTTCACGCCGACGGTCTCGTCGCCGACGATCTCCGGCATCAGGTCGAGCGCGAGCTCCATCTGCGGGTCGAAGTCGTGCTGGGTGAACGGCAGCTCGGTCGGGCTGAGCGCCGACTCCTCGATCGACGGGATCTCGTCGGCTTCGAGCGTGATCGGGCGGTGGGCGTAGGAGCCGATCTCGAGGCCGGTGCCTTCCTGGCGCTCGTACATGTTCGTGTCCACGTCGCGGACGATCGGGTACTCGATCATCCCCGTGGTGTTCGCGAACCGCGGCACCGGGCCGATGTCGATCATCTGGTGGACCATCGGCGTCAGCGGGATCGAGGCGCCGGCCATGCGCGCGATCCTCGGGCTCCAGGCGCCGCAGGCGATCACGATGATGTCGGCGTCGAAGTCGCCCCTGGTGGTTTTGACCCGGGTGGCACGTCCGTGCTCCACGTCGATCCCGAGCACCTCGGTGTTGGCCTGGACCTTCATCCCCGCCTCGATCGCGCGCTCGCGCATGATCGTCCCGGCCCGGAGCGAGTCGACCACGCCGGCGCCCGGCGTGAAGAACCCGCCGATGGTCAGCGTCTCGTTGATGTACGGGACCTTGTCCTTGATCTGCTGCGGGGTCAGCAGTTCGACCGGCTCGATGCCCCACGATTTGGCGGAGACGACTCTTCTGGTCAACTCCTGCATCCGCTCTTCGGTGCGCGCGATCTCGATCCCGCCGCTCTCGATGAACACCTCGAGATCCTTGTACTGACGCATGCTCTCCAGCGTCAGCAGCGTCATCTCCTTCGAGTGGTCGACCGGGAAGATGAAGTTCGAGGCGTGCCCGGTGCTGCCGCCGGGGTTCGGGAGCGGCCCCTTGTCGATCATCGTCAGGTCGGTGACGCCCAGGCGCGTCAGGTGGTACGCGAGGCTGTTGCCCACGATCCCCGCGCCGATGATGACGATTCGTTTGTTGGTGTCCGCGCCGGCCATGTTGCTCGCTGGTCCTGATATATCAGATGGATGCCACGCGTGTGGTCTTAGTTGCCGGTTATCCGCTCACTCGCCGGTGTGCTCGGCGCGAGTGCGCGGAAAACCGCACAGGAGGGGGTCGTTCGGCACACTCGCGGCGGAGCTTTCCGGGAGCGTGCAGTTGTCAGTCCTGAATTCCGGTGTATCGGGAAGCTTGGGGTGGCGGTGGCGCGCGCGGGCGGGGTCGCGGACCATTGAATGGCTGAGAGTCAGCGAATGCAGAACGGCGGGCACCTGGAGCGGGGCCGGGGCTGGGCGGTCGGCGCGAGACGGCTCGTTGAGCATGCATAACGCGCCACTCGACCTCGGTTCCCGTGACCGTGGCCTCTCACGCATGCCCCACATGCCTGACAGGCCACGGCCGGCCGGGGTCGCCTCAAATGGCGCGTCACGCATGCTCCGGGACGGGCTGCCGCTCCCGGCGGGAACGCCACACCCTCTCTCCAGGTGCCCGCCGCTAAAGAACGCATCGCCCACGAGCACCTGGGAGTTCAGGATGCCCGGGTGGCGGTGACGCGAGGGGTGGCGCGGTGGCGCGGCTAACGCCGGCCGGCTAACGCCGGCCGGCCATCTGGCGCCGGCGCTCGGCGCGGTCGACCGACTTCTTGGCCGGTCCCGCCGGCCCCGCCGGTTCGACGCGCAGGAACCTGATCGCGGTCAGGATCGCGAGCAGGGTCATGATCGTCGCGCTGCCCAGGCACCACTGGCAGTAGGCGTGGATCGTGAAGGCCTCGCGATAGGTCAGGTACATGCTGAACAGGAAGCCGATCAACGCCAGGCCGAAGCCGATCATGCGGCCGAGTTCGCCGCGGATCCAGAGGGAGATGAAGATCCCGATGTAGCCGGCGAGGCCGAGGGTCGCGACCGGAATGCCGGCGAGCTTCGAATACGAGGAGTGCTGGACGGTCTCGCAGCCGCCGCTGGACAGGCAGAGGACGTTGAGCTTCGCGTAATGGGTGTAGGTCAGGTAGGTCCCGATCCCGATGCCGATCACGGTCAGGACGCCGATCGCGATGCGCAGCTTGGCGTCGGTGGTCAACCGCCCGCGCGTCTCACTGCTCGCGGTCGCGGTCGCGCTCACGAGACCTGCTTGATCGTCGACTCGAGTTGGGCGTACGTGGGCACGGAGGCGCTCGGCGCCGCCTGGCCCTTGGGACCCTTGAAGATCAGCGTCGGGGTGCCCTGGACGTTGAAGGACTGGGCGCTGGTCGTGTCGCTCGCGACCTGGGCAGCCAGGTTCGGGTTGTTGCGGTCCGATTGCCACTTGGCGATGTTCAGCCCCGTGACCTGGTCGGCGAGGCCGGTGAGGTAGGCCTCGTTCACGTACCCCGTGTCCTCCTGTCCCTGCTCGTGGTAGAAGAGCTCCGTGTACTGCCAGAACTTGCTCTGCTCGCCGGCGGCGAGGCCGGCGACCTGCTGGGTGTTGAAGACGCTCTGGCCCGGGCCGTTACAGGTGGCGGTGCAGAACGACTTGTAGACGACCTTGACCTTGCCCTGGCGGACGTCGTTCTGGACGAGCTGGGGGAAGCCGCCCTCGAGCGTGAACGCCTGGCAGACCGGGCACTCGTAGTCGCCGAAGTAGGTCATCGTGACCGGCGCGTTGGGGTTCCCGAGCCGGTTGCCCGACTGCGGAATCCCCGCCAGGAGGTTGTTGACCGCCGTGACGGTGGCGTTCTTCTGGTCGCCCTTCTGCAGGCCGCTCTTCTTGGCGCCACCGGAGCTCACGACGATCGCGACCGCCACGAGGACGACCGCAACGAGAACGATCCCGAGAGTGGACCGGATCCGCCGGTCCCGCCGGGCCTTAAGCGAGCGCTGGCGTTCCTCTTCGAGACGCCGGGCGCGTGCCTCTTCCTTCTGCTTGGTTCGTGAAGCCATCGTCGTAAGGGCGCCCGGGGCGCGTCGCAGTGAGGATAGCGGCAGATAAAGAGCCTCAGCCCCGTTGCGCGAAGGTCTTAATCACCTCTTCGAAATCGGCCGCCGACCGCGAGTAGGATCGGCAATCGCCGACCTCGGGATCGGCGATCGCCGACCTCGGGATGGGCAATCGCCGGCGGCGGCCATTCGCAGGCGCGCACGGGGCCGGCCCGAGGGGATGCCTGCTTCCCCGCTGTTTGCGTGTAAACATCTTGTGATCAGGGGGCGTCCCGGCGTGTGTCCGGTATCGCCGTGGACTACAGTGCCGCCCATGTCGCATGAGCGGAGCGACGCGCAGCCCGGGGGACAGGCGTCCCCACAGCGCGCCCAGGCCCGGCTCCGGGTAGCGGTGATCGACCGCGATCCCGGCTTTATGCAGGTCCTCGCCAACCGCCTCGGGGCGCTCGGGTGCGAGCATCGCGCCCTGTCGAGCCCGGCCACGGTGGAGACGCTCGTGGCGATGCGCCTCAACGCGCTGGTCCTCGACCTCACGGTCGTCGGCCCCGACAGCTGGGAGTACCTCGAGCGGGTGTGCGGTCGGCTCCCCGGCCTCGCCGTGGTCGTGTGCACCGGCCCGTCGTCGGTGGCGCAGCGAGTGCGCGGCCTGCGGCTCGGCGCCGACGCGTGGATGACGAAGCCGTGTCATCCCGAGGAGCTGATCTGCGTGATCGAGGCGGCCGTCCGCCGTCACCGGCGCCAGGGGCTGCCTCAGATCGACGTCGCCGCGACGATCGGCGAGATCACGATCCGGCCCGACCTGTACCAGGCCTACGTCGGGGAGCAGAGCCTCGAGCTGACCGCGCGTGAGTTCGAGATCCTCCAGCTGCTGTCGCAGTCCGATCGGGTGCTGCGGCGCGAGGAGATCTACGAACGTGTGTGGGGCTACGCGATGGCGCACGGCGACCGCTCGGTCGACGTGTTCGTCCGCAAGCTCCGCCAGAAGCTACGTGCGACATCGCCATCCTGGAGCTACATCCACACGCACTTCGGGGTTGGCTACAGGTTTGCTCCCGAGCTCGAAGGGGACGAGATCGAAGTGAGCCGCGGTGCGCTCGAGCCGGCGCCCGCGCTTCCGGCGGCTCTGACGCGCTGATCTGATCAAACCGCCAGGGCCCGTAGGGCCTGCGTCGGCGCGGTCCAAAGCTGGAGATCCGGGGCGCACGGCCGGGCACAAAAGGCCGTCCCGGTTACAAACTATTCACATCGTCGTCACGACTCGATAACGCTTTGGCGGTATCGGGACGAGAGCATCGGGCGATGCCGGCTATCGCACGCTCGAGCAGCGAGGTGATCGAGGTGGGTCCGCTTCAGATCCTCCCCGAGGAGCATCTCGCGCGCGCGAACGGGCGCGCGCTGGTGCTTTCGATCCGGGAGCTGCGCCTGTTGACTGAGCTCGGCCGCCGCGCCGACCGGATAATGCCGCGAGAGGAGCTGTTCCGGCTCGTATGGGGGCGCGAGATGCGGGCGGGCGACCGCTCGGTCGACGTGTACGTGCGGAAGCTTCGCGTGAAGCTGGAGGAAGCGCTCCCGGGGTGGCGGTTCATCCACACGCACTTCGGGTTCGGCTATCGCCTGTCGGCCGAACCAGCACAGAACGCCAACGATGGGTTCACAACTGGATAACACGTCGGCCGATCGCTGCGCCCAGACTAGGCGCACACCTAGTGAAGGAGAAATGACCTTGAAACTACGACGTATGGCGATGGTCGCCACAGCGCTGGCCGCTGCGCTGGCGGTGGCGGCATGCGGGTCGAGCAGCAGCAAGAGTTCCGGCTCGTCGGGCAGTTCGGGCGGCTCCAGCAGCAGCGGATCCGGCACGATCAACGGCGCGGGGTCGACGCTGGCGGCACCGATCTACCAGCAGTGGGGATCGACGCTCAAGGGCCAGGGACTGACCGTGAACTTCAACCCCGTCGGCTCTGGCGCCGGCCAGACCGAGCTTGAGTCGGCGACGGTCGACTTCGCCGGCAGCGACCCGTCCCTGAAGGCCGCGGACAAGGCCAAGATGAAGGGCGCGGTCCTGCAGTTCCCAGTCGCCGCGGGCGCGATCACGGTCTCGTACAACCTGTCGGGCGTCAAGAGCGGTCTGAAGCTGGACGGACCGACGGTCGCCGGCATCTTCATGGGCAAGATCAAGACCTGGGACGACCCGGCGATCAAGGCGCTCAACCCGGGCATGAGCCTGCCGAGCACCGCGATAACCGTCGTCCACCGCTCCGACTCATCGGGCACGACGGAGGGCTTCACGACGTGGCTGTCGGACGTCGATCCGGCGTGGAAGTCGTCCGTCGGCGAGGGCAAGGACGTCAACTGGCCGACCGGGACTGGCGGCAAGGGCAACTCGGGCGTCGCCGCCGTTGTCAAGCAGACGGCCGGCGCGGTTGGGTACGTCGAGCAGGCGTATGCGCTCGAGAACGGGTTCACGTACGCGGCGATCAAGAACTCGGCCGGGTCGTACGTGCTGCCCTCGATCCCCAACACCTCGGCCGCGTTCCTCGGGATCGCGACTCCGCCGGACCTCGGCATCTCGACGATCAACTCGCCGAACGCGGGTGCATACCCGATCGTGTCGCAGACGTTCCTCGACGCCTACAAGGATCCGTGCAAGAGCGGAGGAGCCAGCTCCGGCACCGCCGCCGCGCTGAAGAAGTTCCTCACCTACGCGTTCGGTGCGGGACAGCAGACGCTCGGCGCCGGGTCGAATCAGCTCCCGTACGCGCCGGTCCCGGCGTCGCTGGCCGATAAGGACAACACCCAGCTGGCGACGATGGTGTGCAACGGTGCGGCCATCTCGTAATGGCATCGCTGGGGCGACGATCACGTAAGGGCGCCTAGGTGGAAGCAAGCGCCACCAGCGTCACCACCGGCGGCCGCTCGGCTCTCGAGCGGTCGCCGGCTGGGCGTCTTCCCGATCGGGTCTTGAAGTGGGGGCTGAGCGGCCTCGCCGCGCTCATCCTGATCCTGATCGTCTACTTCTTCATCCGGCTGATCGGGCAGTCGGGGCACGTGTTCAGCACGTACGGGCTGAACTTCGTGTTCGGGAACGACTGGGACGTCTCGCGCAGCATCTACCACGGCGGCGCGCTGCTGTTCGGCACGATCGTCACGTCGATCATCGCGCTGATCATCGGCGTGCCGGTCGCGGTCGCGAGCGCCGTGTTCATCAACGAACTGTGCCCGCGCCGGATGCGCGGTCCGCTATCGATCCTCGTCGACCTGCTCGCCGCCGTTCCATCGGTCGTCTATGGATTGTGGGGCGTGTTCGTGCTCGCGCCGAGGCTGCTCCCGGCCGAGAAGTGGTTCGCGAGCACGTTCTCGTTCATTCCGTGGATCGGCGGCGGGACCCCACAGCTCTACAACTACTTCATCGCGGGTCTGATCCTCGCGATCATGATCCTCCCGATCGTCTCCGCGATATCGCGCGAGGTCATCGCGACCGTGCCCTCAGAGCACAAGGAGGCGGCGCTCGCGCTGGGGGCGACGCGGTGGGAGATGATCCGGATGGCGGTCCTGCCGTACTCGCGACCTGGGATCACCGGCGGGGCGATGCTCGGGATGGGGCGGGCGATCGGCGAGACGATTGCGGTCGTGCTCGTGATCGGGAGCGCGCCGAAGATCGGTAGCCACCTGTTCGCCCAGGGCTACACGCTGGCCGCGGTGATCGCCAACGAGTTTGGCGAAGCCACGGGGATCCACACGTCGGCGCTGTTCGCGGCCGGGCTGGTGCTGTTCGTGCTCACGCTGATCGTGAACATCATCGCCCGCTGGTTCATCTCCCGCGGCTCGCACGGCACCAGAGGTACGGGCGCAACCGGCATGACGATTTCCTCCGGCCCGGCTGAGTCATGAGCATCAGCGCCGCGACTCTCCCGCAGATCTCGGCCCGGCGCCGGCGCACCGACAAGGTGATGCGCGGCCTGCTGCTGTCCGGCACGATCATCGCGCTGATCCCGCTGATCCTGATCATCTACTACCTGATCCACAAGGGCATCAGCGCGTGGACTTCGAGCGGGTTCTTCTCGACCGATCCGACCGGGAGCTTCTTCGGCAGCCCCGGAGGGATTCGAAGCGCGATCATCGGCTCGCTCCTGATCGTCGCGCTGGCGTCGCTGATCTCGATCCCAATCGGGATCGGTGTCGCGCTCTACCTGACCGAGTACGGGAAGGACGGGTGGTTCGCCAACACGGTGCGCTACTTCGTCGACGTGATGACGGGCGTGCCCTCGATCATGTTCGGGCTGTTCATCTACATCGTGCTGGTGATCGGCAAATTCGGCGGGAGCGGGTTCGCGGCGTGGAAGGGGGCGGTGGCGATCTCGCTGCTGATGCTCCCGATCATCATTCGATCGTCCGAAGTCGTGCTGCTGCTGGTCCCGAGCAGCCTCCGCGAGGCCGCGCTGGCGCTCGGCGCCCCGCGGTGGCGCGTGGTGTTCAAGGTCGTCCTGCCGACCGCGGCACCGGGACTCGTCACCGGCACGCTGCTGGCGATCGCCCGCGGCATGGGCGAGACCGCGCCTCTGCTGTTCACCGTGTCCACAGCGTTCGGGTTGACGTTCAACCTCAACCAGCAGATGAACACGATGCCGTTTCTGATCTACAACGACATCACGTCGCCGCGAGCTGCGCTTCAGACGATCGCATGGGGCGCCGCGCTGACGCTCGTGGTAATTGTCCTGATCCTTAACCTTGCCGCCCGATTGATAGCTTCAAGGAGTCGCTAGTTATGAATCCGCCGGACACGACAAGCAAGGAAAAGACCGATATGTCCAGCGCCGGCAAGCCGCCTTCGGAGCCAGGGCAGGGCGCGCCGCAGGCCTCGAAGACCGCGTCCTCGGTAGAGAAGAAGACGGGTCACGCGGTCAACGTCAAGGACCTGAACGCGTACTACGGAGATCAGCACGCGATCAAGGGCGTCACGATCGACTTCCCGGCCAACGAGGTGACCGCGCTGATCGGTCCCTCGGGATCGGGAAAGTCGACCGTCGTCCGCTGCATCAACCGGATGCACGAGGAGATCCCCGGGGCGCGCGCCGAGGGGAGCGTGACGCTCGACAACCTCGACATCTACGACCCCAGCGTCGATGTGACCGCCGTGCGGCGGCTGATCGGGATGGTGTTCCAGAAGCCGAATCCGTTCCCGACGATGTCGATCTTCGACAACGTCGCCGCGGGGCTGCGCCTGACCGGCACCAAGAGCAACGATCTGAAGGACCTCGTCCACCGCTCGCTGCAGGCGGTCGGCCTGTGGGACGAGGTGAAGGATCGCTTGAACTCGCCGGGTATCGGCCTTTCGGGCGGCCAGCAGCAGCGCCTGTGCATCGCACGCACGGTGGCGATCGAGCCCGAGGTGATCTTGATGGACGAGCCCGCCTCCGCGCTCGACCCGATCTCGACGCTCAAGATCGAGGAACTCGTCGACGAGCTCAAGGAGCGCTACACGATCGTGATCGTCACCCACAACATGCAGCAGGCGGCGCGAGTCGCCAACTCGACCGTGTTCATGCTCGAGGGCGAGGTGATCGAGCACGACGAGACGAACAAGATCTTCACCAACCCCAGCGACGAACGGACCGAACGGTACGTAACCGGGAAGTTCGGGTAGGGAATCGTGATGCAGGAGACGCGCCACCAGTTTCACGAACAGCTCCGCACGCTCGAAGCGCAAGCGCTCGACGGGCTCGACCTCGTCATTCAGCAGCTGGACCGCGCGCTCGAGTCGATCTCCTACCAGGACGTCGAGTTGGCCGGGATGGTCGTCGCCGACGATGACCGGATCGACGGCCGCTACCTCGAGGTGCACCAGGGGATCCTGTCGTTGCTGGCGCGCCAGGCGCCGGTGGCGGGCGATCTCCGGATCGTCGCGGCGCTCCTGCACGTGATCCGGTGCGTCGAGCGGATGGGCGATCAGTGCGTCAACATCGCCAAGCTGGTGCCGCTGTCCGGCTACGAGACGCCGAAGGACAAGGACATCCTCGACGCGATCGAGCGGATGGGTCGCCTCGCCCGCTCTCAGGTTTCACAGGCCAAGCAGGCGTTCGCCGGTCGCAACGTCGAGCTCGCCCAGGACCTGGTGCGCCAGGACACCGAGATCAACCGGCTCAATCGCGACATCTTCAAGCGCGCGGTCGAGATCGGCGACAACACCGACCTTCGCGAGTGGGCGATGTTCATGATCCTCGTCGCCCGCTGTCTGGAGCGCGTCGGGGACAACACCGTCGACATCGCCGAGCAGACCGTGTTCGTCGTCACCGGGCTGTTCCGCGAGTTCGCGGACGCGTCGACGCCATCCGAGGTCGCACAGCAAGCGCCGTAACGGCTCTGGCACGCGAGCCGACGGTTATGCTCGCGGCACGGTGGCGAGTCAGAAGGCGAAGCGGAGCTCGCGTAAGCGACGTAACCGGGCGGCGACGACACCGCCGGTGCGACGCGACCAGCCTCCAGCGCCAACGTCTGCACGTCGCGCCGCGACCGAGCAGCCTCGCCCGTCGCGCCGGCGCGCGAGTCCGCTGGGCGCGTACGGTGAGCGGCCGCCGAGCCGGTTCGGCGGCGTCCCGGTGTCGGAGATCGCGATCCTCGCCGGCGCCGTGGCGCTGGTCGTCGGCGTGATCAACCACGGCGGCCCGGCGCTGATCGGCGGGGTGGTCATCTGCCTGTTCGGGGTGGTCGAGGTCACGACCCGCGAGCACTTCTCCGGCTACCGGTCGCACACGGTGCTGCTGGCGGCGATTCCGGCGGTGGCGGTCGAGTTCCTGATCGCGCTCACGGTCGGGCCGCCCGCGGTCAGAGCGCTGCTGCTCGTCCCGGTCGCGGCGGTGTTCGCGGTGTGCGCGTGGTTCCTGCGCAAGCGCTTCCTGGTCGCGCGCCAGGCGCGAATCGCCCGGCCCGCAAAGCTCTAGCTGACCGCTGCCTCAGCGCCTCAGCGCAGGGACAGCGGATCGCCCTGCACCGGGTAGCCGTCGTCGGCGTGGTCGAGGTGATCCTCGGCGAGGGTGGGCAGCCGGAGGGTGAACACGGCGCCGCCGTCGGGGGCGTTGGCCGCCTCAACCGATCCGCCGTGCTGGACCGCGGCCTGCCGCACGATCGCGAGCCCGAGGCCGCTGCCCTGGCGCCCGCGGGAGTTGGCGCCCCGGAAGAACCGGTCGAACACGTACGGGAGGTCGGCCGGGTCGATGCCGGTGCCGTGGTCGCGGACCTGCACGCCGCGCTGATCGACGATCACCTCGACGACGCCGCCGGCCGCGGAGTGGTGGGCCGCGTTGTCGAGCAGGTTGTTGACGGCGCGGGCCAGCCGTTCGGGAACGCCGTCGACGACGGTGGGCTCGAGCGAGCTCTCGAACCGAACATCGGGGAAATCGCGGTGCGCGCGAGAGAGCGAGTCGGCGACGAGGCGATCGAGCCGGATGTCCTCGGCGGTGGTGATCGGAAGGTCGCCACGGGCGAGTTCGATCACGTCCCCGATCAGCGCGCTCAGCTCCTCGCTCTGCTCGAGCACGTCCGCGAGCAGCCGGTGCCGGTCAGCCTCCGAGAGCGCGTCGCCGGCCATCAGCACCTCGATGTTCGTGCGCAGGCTGGT
>Ga0335072_10006457_pt1 | contig 17128 bp, 22 predicted proteins | sample Lox_Sample_21_FD_206725 | JGI IMG/M metagenome (GOLD analysis project Ga0335072, IMG submission 206725) | Soil microbial communities from Loxahatchee National Wildlife Refuge, Florida, United States - Lox_Sample_2.1 | ecosystem: Environmental > Terrestrial > Soil > Wetlands | place: USA...
GATCAGGCATTTGCGCGAGGTCTGGTTTCTGGCGGCGGCTCATCGCCACCAACCTATCGCCGCGCCGCCGAAAACGCCAGGGAAATCACAAAAAGGGTATCCATTTTATAACACAGTAGTACTAGGCTCCGTTCGGCTCCTTCTGTCAATCCCGCGGTTGCAGCTCCGCGCGGCGCAAATCGTGCGCGCCGTGCTCGCTTCGCCGCCCCTTCGGGCTTCGGGGATTGACAGATGGTATGAGACGGCCTGGTCGCGCGACCAGCCTGGCTGTGATGCTGTTTTTAGCACGCACTCAATCCCCTTGGAGGAAACCGAGAAATGAAACGGAACAATAGAAGCAACGTGTCCATAGAGTGGAAAGAAAAGCCTGCGATCACGGTGGGTTTGGATTTGGGTGATCGGTTCAGTCATTACTGCATGGTGAACCAAGAAGGAGAAGTGGTCGAGGAAGGACGTATCCAGACGACAGAATCAGCGGTCAAGGATCACTTTGAAGACGTGTCGCGAATGCGGATCGCCATGGAATGCGGCACGCACTCGCCCTGGATCAGCCGCCTGTTGGAGAAACTGGGCCATCAGACCATTGTGGCGAACGCTCGCAAGCTGCGCGCCATTACCGAGAATGAATCGAAGAATGACCGCCACGACGCAGAGATGCTGGCTCATCTGGCGTATAGCAACCCGCGCTTGTTATCGCCTATTCGTCACCGGAGTGTAGAGCGGCAGCGGGATCTGAATCTGGTCCATGCGCGAGATGCGCTGGTACGTGCGCGAACGATGTTGGTCAACGCTGCGCGTGGCTTGGCAAAGAGCTCTGGTGCGCGGCTGCCTCGCTGTGCCGCAAAATGCTTTCAACTACGGGTAGCACCTGCGATACCGGCGGATCTGTCGGCCGCGTTGGAGCCACTGCTGCAAGAAATTACCGCTCTCACCATTAGGATCCGCGCGATCGATAAAGAGATCGAGCAGTTGGCCGTGCGCTATCCGGAGATTCGAGTGCTGCGCACGGCGCCAGGTGTGGGGCCGATCGTTGCGGCAGCCTACGTGTTGACGCTCGACCGATTCGATGCGATCGCCACCAGCCGCGGAGCAGGAGCGTTTTTGGGCTTGCGCCCCAAGCAAGGTCAATCCGGCAACCGCGATCCCGAGTACCCGATCACAAAAATGGGCAACATGTATCTGCGTCGATTGCTGGTGCAGTCAGCACATCACATTCTGGGGAGGTTCGGGCGGGACTCTACGCTTCGGCGTTGGGGTTTGATGCTGGCTGCGTCAGGAGGCAAGCGCGGCAAGAACAGAGCTATCGTCGCCGTAGCGCGGAAGCTGGCTGTCATTCTGCATAGCATGTGGCGAACAGGAGAATGTTTCAGGCCATTTCCCGGAGAAGCATAGTTCGCCTGCATACCAGAAGGTTGCAACTTGATTCATTGACAATCTTGCGTCCCGGCGACTGCGACGAGGCGTAATTGGTCTTCGAGGCCGATTGACAGATAGCAGCGCCCTTCATCAGTATCGGACCCCCGTATGCACCAAGCCACTTCAACGGCTTACTTAGAGTGCGAATAGAAGCACCGAGATGAATGAACAGGGACAGCAAGGAAGTCCGCCCGAATTGCCAGTCATTTCAAACTCCGGTGAGTGTATGGGCGCGAGTATCCCGTGTCAATCCCCGCTTCGCGCCTGACGGCTCCGCTTACGCTCCGGGGATATGACACAGGATACCTGCGCCCATTTTTATGCCCAGCCATGTTTGAAATGACTGGCAATTCGGGCGGAGTACAAGCAGGCCTTCGGAATGCTCATCACGGACTTGACTTCAGAGGCCGTCTCATAGAAGCGCCTCTCTCCGCTCTTCCTTCGCCAGCCACGAAACGAATGTCTTTTTTTGGCCCACCAGGGCCGAAAACGGACAAATCCACCCTGCGAAGGAGCCGAACCATGTTTGACATCGTGACCAATTTGATCTCTGAGAGAAAAATTCCTGCGCTGGACGAATTACAGATGGAGGCTCTCCTACACCATCTCTTCAGTGCCACGCCAAGAGACATCCGCATTCAAGTGGCCGAGGTGGCGTACCGGTATGACCACAGTCATCCGCGCGCCATGGACGTATTTCTTGCCTCCGCGCTGCCATTGGCGGAGCCAACCGCGCGCCGGCGGGCGTCGAGGATTTTTATTCATCCCTCCGACTTGCAGATCGAACTAATGTACGGCGGCGCAGTCGAGGCCGTCATCACCGTCTTTCAAACGAAATGTGATTTGAAATCAGAGGAGAATGCCTTCCGGCGTTATCTGCTACGGTCGATGGTGCTGGGCGCCGTGCGCGCATACTTTCGGCGCGGCGAGAACCACGGCATCCGCACGGCCGCCGATTTGACGGCTTTGGCAGCCCCGAAATGGCGTTATCGCAATGAGGCTGAAGACGAGATCATCACTTGGGAATTGCTGAACCGGGTGACGACATTTCCCCAACTCCGGCCGCCGGTGCGCGCGACCCTGGAGTGTATTCGCTCTCTTGGTCCCGATCATGCGGTCAAGGAACATGCATTTACTACGTCAGGCGATCCGGACGCTTGGAAACGGGAGCGGGGCAGAAGGCCGATTCTCGACCCGAAAGTGATCGCTCAGGCCATGGGAGTGAGCAAAGCAAAGGTGCACCAGTATCTGCGCGAGGCCCGGATCATTCTCCGCCAGGCATTCAATCAGGATGGCAAATTGTTTTTGACCCATTGAGAACGAAACATCGTGGGCCACAGTCGTATGTGGCTCACAGAACAAATACACCACCGTCGCGCCAGCCATCGTTCACCTTGTGACTGGCGCTCTCTTTTGTCTCGAATCCGAATTGGAGGAACCTATGACTTGTGAATCCGAACAGTGTCGCTTCGCCCGCATCGAAGGCTATATCATCACACTGGCCCGTCTCCAAGAACAGTTCGAGGACCGAGCGGTCAACCTCGAAGAAATGGGAGCCGCAGTCTCCGAGCAACTTGCGAAAGAGAATCTCTGCGCACCGTGGCGCACGTCGGAAACGGAGCGTGCGGGCTGCCGCGAAGGGATGCACCTTGCCGCTCTTCAGTTTCTTTCGCAGTATCGGAAGGTAATACGAAATCTGAGCTTGAGCCGCCTTATATAGGCGCCTTGCCATCCTCATTTGGCAGCACGTCATCGGCAGAACCAAGGACGACGCAGCCCCGGCGAGACTGCTGGCGGCATTTGTGCCCAAGGTCGAGAAAAGCAAGCTGGGCCGCATTTTGGTCGAGGCGGTCATTCTCCTGTCCATGCACAACCAGAATGACGCCGCGAAGATTCTTCGCGATGCCGCCCACGCTTACAAGGTGGACGTGGACGCCATCTCCGCGAGTGTCAAGCAGGAGTTCGCGGCGAAAGAGAAGGGAAAGGCCCCAAAGACGGCCGCTCCGAAAACAGCGGCCAAACAGCAGCCGAAAGCGGCGAAGAAGTCCGTCGCCGCGTAGCAATCAACCAAGAGAACCCTCAGCGGAGCCAGCAAGACAGGCTCCGCATTTTTCATGTTTGGCTGGCCGTCTGCCCGCCCTTGTGCGATGCCCCGGAAGAGCGTCGGGGCGATGTTTTCTACCCACCCGGCGGCCAGCGCCGCCGCTCCAGCGGCGGCTTAACGATTGATACGGCCTGGAACCGGCCGAATTTATTCATGCCGCAGAGCCTCCATCGGCTGCACACACGCAGCCCGTCGCGCCGGAATCCACGTCGCTGCCAGCGCCACCGCGAGCAGCAGCCCGACGCCAGCAGAAATCGTCAGCGGATCGTCCGCCCTAATTCCGTACAGCATCGACTGCACCATGCGCGTCAGCCCTAGCGCCGCCGCCGTCCCCACCACAATCCCGACCGCCGCCAGCCACGAGCTCTCCCGCAGAATCATCCCGCGCACCTGCCCCGGCTGCGCTCCCAGCGCCATCCGTATTCCAATCTCATTTCTCCGGCTCGCCACCGAGTAGGCCATGATTCCGTAAATCCCCACCGCCGCCAGCGCCAGCGCCAGCAATCCAAACCCTGAGGTCAGCGCCACAAACAGATGCACCTGTTCCAGGTCCGCGTCGATCTGCTGGTCCTCCGTATGCACATCGATCAGTGGAAGAGCAGGATCGATCGCCTGCACAGCTCGGCGCAGCGCCGGCACGACTGCATCGGAGTCCATCCGCGTACGGATCGCGTACGTCATGCTGCCCACTCGAACCTGTTGCATATAAGGCAGAAAGAACTGCGGCGGCGGCTCATCCCGCAGATTCGCGTACCGCGTGTCGCCGCAGATCCCCACGATCTCAATCAAGTCGTTCGTATTTGCGCTGTCATGTCCATGCACGTGATTCATGCTGGTTTTGAAGAACTTTCCAATCGGATTCTGGCCGGGAAATCGCGTCCGCGCCAAGCTCTGGTTGATGATCCCAATCTTCGCCGAATCGCGCGTATCCTGCGGCCCGAAAGCCCGCCCCGCAATCATCGGTATCCCCATCGTTTCAAAAAATCGGTCGCCGACCAGGTTGTAGTCTTCTGCCTGGCTCTTACTCGGATCGTACTTTTCCCCCACCGGCAAAAAATCCGTCGACGACGCAGCATTCTCAAGGTATGGCACAGTATCCGCCGACACGGATGCCACTCCCGGAATCGCGCCGAATGCCTGCTCCAGCCGCTGGTGCAGCGCAATGTCCTGGCCCGCCGGATACCGAATCTCCGGCGGGGCGATCACCGCCAGTAGCAGATGGTCGGTTCGGAATCCCACGTTCACCGCGCTTAGCCCGGCCAGCGTCCGGATAAACAGCCCCGCTCCGATCACCAGCAGCGTGGACAGCGCAATCTGAAAGCCCACCAGCGCCTTGCCGCTCATGCCCTTACGCCGCCGCGTAGTGGTTTGCGTCGTCTCCTTCAGTCCGTGCGCCACCTCCGCGCGCGCCGCGGCAAACGCCGGAGCCAGCCCAAACAAAATTCCCGTCACTATCGTGATGCCCGCGGTAAATGCAAAGACCATCCAATCGAAATGAACCTGCAAGCGGTTCCGCTGCCACGCATTCTCCAGCAGCCTGGGAATTGCGTTGCTGCCAAAGTACCCGGCCAGCAGCCCGCCCGCGCCTCCCAGCCCAGCCAGCAGCAGGCTCTCCACCAGCATCTGCCGCGCAATCCGCGCGCGCCCCGCGCCCAGCGCCATCCGCACGCTCATCTCCCGCTGCCGCCGCGCCCCGCGCGCCAGCATCAGGTTGGCAATGTTGGCGCAGGCCAGCAGCAGCACGAGCCCCACTAGCGCCATCAGCACTGTCATCGGCTTGGCGTAGGTCTGGTCCTGCTCAAACAGCCCGCGGCTCCCGTCCAGCAGATCCAGATGTGGAATATCCTCGCCCGGGCGCACCGGCATGGTGGCCCGCACCACCGCCGCCAGTTGCGTGTTCAGTGCAGCCTCGGCCTGCGCATCGCTCACTCCCGGCCTGGCGCGGCCCATCACGCTCACCCACCACTCATGCGTGCTCGCCAGCAGCGACAGCGCATCGGGGCCGTCCCACGAGGCCGGTGAAACCAGTGGCTGCATGGACAGCGGAACAAACACATCGGGTGAAGTCAGCGTGCTTTCCGCGCCCGTAAATCCCCTCGGATTCACCCCCACAATCGTCAGCGGAACATCGTTGAGTTTGATGATCTGGCCCAGCGCCGCCGGCGAGCGCCCAAACTCCCGCTCCCACAGTCCGTAGCTGATCACGGCCACCGCTCCCTGCCCAGGCGCCGCATCGTCGGAGGGCAGAATCGCGCGCCCCAACACCGGCCGCACTTGCAGCGCGTCGTAGTAGTTGCCGGAAACCATCTCCGTTACCACCTGCTGCGCCTCTCCCTGAATCGTGGCGTTCATCCCCGTATCTTTAAACGCGAGCAGATCGTCCAGCACACTGTTTTCCGCCTTGAGCTGCTGGTACACGGGGTACGAAAACACGTTGCTCGCCACGCGCCCGTCAGGCAGCTTGTTCCAGTCGCCCCACGTGTCGTGGACGGCCACATGCCTCCTCGTGCCCGTCCACGCCAGCAGCCGCAGATTCTCCGCATGAGGAACATCCAGACGCTCGTACAGCAACTGCCGTGCCAGCGAAAAGATGGTCGTATTTACGCCGATCGCCAGCGCCAGCGAGATCACCGCAACGGTCGTAAACCCCGGGCTCTTGCGCAGCAGCCGCGCCCCGTACGTCACATCCCGTCCCAGGTTCGCAAGCGAAAGAAACCCGCGTGCCTCCCTGTACCGCTCTTTGAGCAATGTGGAATTCCCAAACTGCCTTCGCGCCGCAGCAGCAGCCTCGTCCGCGCTCATCCCCTGCTCCGCAAACCGCTCCGCCAGCAGCGCCAGGTGCGTCTCCAACTCCTCGTCCAGTTCAGCGCCTGTCTTGCCTTGCGCGAGCAGCCCGCGCATCCTGGCCAGAAAAATCCGCAAAGTCCTCATCCCTGTCTCTCCTGACTCAGCACGCGCCCGATCACTCCCGCAATACGCTCCCAGTTCTCTGTCTGCAGCGCCAGTTGCTTCAGGCCGCACCGGTTGATCGAGTAAAACCGTGCGCGGCGATTGTTCTCCGAGACACCCCATTTGGAAACGATCCATCCCTGCTGCTGCAGCCGCAGCAGAGAGGTGTACACCGTCCCCTCGTTCAGTTGCAGAACCTCCCCGCTCACCTGCTCAATGCGTCGCGCAATCCCAAACCCGTGGAGCGGCCCCAACGCGTGAAGCGTTTTCAGAATCATCAGGTCCAGCGTACCCTGCAGCACCTCGGATTTCTTCGCGTCCATCCCTCGCTCCTTTGGATACACCAAAGAAGATAGCGCAACTCCTTTGCAATGTCCATAGGAATCTCGCCCTCGCGCCATTCTAAGTGGCGGTGCGATAAACCTCGATTGACGAATTGAAAATCCACCACAACAGTCGGCCTCTGGTGCGGCCCCAGAGAATTGACTCTATGGAAATGGCGGCGGCGTGACATTCGTTTTGCGACAAGACCGGCGGAACTGTTTGGTGAGACTACACAGGCGTTGGGAACAGTCAAAAGCTGTCACTGGTCGGGACGGTATTCAGAACCAAATGATTTGCGGTACCGCCTGCTCCAGTGGAAAATGGGGCTATGGTTGCGGCCTTGCGGAAATTCCGATCCGTTAAACAGTGGACGGCCCTGATCCTCTTCGCGGGAATCTGCTCCTGGACGCTGACCGTGGCGGTCAAGGACTACCGCGGGTACAGATCGTTTGAGCGCACCTTTGATTCGCTCTCTTCTCAATGCGCCACACACGGCGGCTGCACTCTTCCTGGGTACGACTTAAACCCTTGAGTGAGCGCTTGCCGGAAAGGACTCTCAGTCCACTCGGCGCCTGGCCAGCGTTCAGACTTCCCAGGGTGCGCTAGGCGGATGCCTTGTACACTCGCTGGGTTTCATTCCAACTTTGATTCAGGATCGGTCCGGCTAACGGAAGCACCAGCTGAACCGGTGAGTGCTCCTCTTCGAGCTGTGCCAGGAAGCATCGGAAGTATTCGGCAACAAGTGGCGACGTGTTGCTGGTTAAGGCGGCAAGGTGCGTCTCCAGGCGAATCTCCAGATCGTCGAGCGGTCTTGCCACAAGGCCCGAACGGGCAACGCGCTCAGCGCCGGTCGGGGTCAGCCATGCCAGCACCTTGTCGTCAGTGAGGAGCCGTGGGACGTGATCAAAGTGGTTTACGCGATGCTGAATTCTTACGCCGTCGCCAGCGGTTTCAGCTCGGCGCAGAATCAGGTCATGCAGCCACGGATGATCGCTCTTGTGAAAGAAAATCCAGGGATAGGACACGACTTCGGTCAGGCTCACCGACTGGCGGCCGGCAAGTGCGTGCCCTTCTCGAAAAACGATCATGAAAGGGCTCTTCGCCACACACCGGCTTGTCAGCTTTCCATTTCGCGGCGGGGAGATCACAAGCGCCACGTCAAGATCGTGTCTTTGGAGCGCCAAAAGCAATTGCTCGGTGTTAGCCAAGTCGAGATGCAACTTGATGTTGCGATGAACCTGCATTTCGACAGACTCCAGGAGCCGGTGCCAGTGCTCTGGAAGAAATGAGGATGCTCCGATTCGCAATTCACGCTGGCCGCCATGGCGAGCCTCGTTGGCGTCATGCATTCCGCGATGGTATGCCTGGACGATGTCCGCCGCGGCGGGAAGCAGGGCAAGGGCCTCGGCGGTGAGCTTGTCGCCGCCGTGATTCGATTCGTGGAGGCGCATCTTCACGCGGCGCTGAATCGACCTGAGCTGTTGGCTCGCGGCAGGCTCGGTGATCCCGACGCGAACTGCCGCCCCCGTGAGGTTGCCGGCTTCGTATAAGGCGAGGAGGAGAGCGAAATCGCGGATGCGAAGGGTGTCTGCCGACACAGCTTGCTTGCGTTTCTGGCGACTGGAAGAAGCCATAGATCACCTGCCCGGGACGCAGACTCCCTCTGCAGGACCAAGGCAGGGTGGGGCGGGTGCTTCGACTTGCTCAGCTCTTGCGTCCGCCCACAGCGGTGGGAGTCGGACGTTGTAGTTTTTGACTATTCACGTCTGTATGCATGATTAGTTTGCACTGCCTGTATTGCACGATGCATCCCCAGCCAAAAGCGTTGCCCGCGAACTATTTTGAGATCAGGTACCCGCGCCAGTCCCCAATGTATTGAGCCGTAATGCACAAAAGTTACTACGGAAATACAGAAAGTTATTGGACACGAAATCCACAGATGGGGCAGGTTTTACACAAGAGCGTACGGGCCGTTTTCGGCGCTCTGCATCCCCCATCGGAGGTTTTCGTATGGTTCCGGCCCAAACGGAAGAGAAAGCCCTGCACAGATCTCGCAAGCGTAAAGTGCCCGAGCCCCTGATTGACAGTGACCAGGCCGCCGCGATGATCGGTGTCGCTCCCAAAACCCTTCAGAAGTATGCACGGTACGGGATGGTCCGCGGCGTTCATGTCGGGAAGTTCTGGAGGTTCCGTGCTTCGGTTATCGACGAGTGGATTTCCCGTGAGTTCGAGAATGGCTCTTCCGCTAAAACGGATGCGCCCGGCAAAACGGATGGGAATGAAAATCGCTGGCGGCACCGGTCCGCGTCCACTAATCTGAATGCAGGCCAATCGTGCTCGCCACCGAAAGGAGAAGAACATGAGGCGAGTACGGCATCAACAAGGAAGTCTGCAGCGTGAGAAGCGCCAGAGAACCGGCGAAACCGTATGGGTCTTCCGCTGGTATGAAATCCAGTTGGACGGAACCAAACGCTATCGCAAGGCTGTGATCGGCACGGTCGAGGAATTCAAGACTGAGGCCGAGGCACAGAGGGCAGCCGACGCGCTGCGGTTAGAGATTAACGAACAAACCCCGCGACAGAAACTGCAAGCTATCAGCTTCGAGACGCTGGTAGAGCATTACAGACAGCATGAACTGCCCGACATCGTGCACGGCACGAGACCGCCGGGCAGCGAGGCCGGAGACGACGAGATGCGAAAGTCGTATTCGACCCAGTTCACCTATCAGGGATACCTGACGAAGTGGATCTTGCCGCGCTGGCGCTCCTATCGGCTCAACGAAGTGAAGCCAGTGCAAGTAGAGCAATGGCTGAAGACGCTGCCGCTCTCGAAGGGAACGAAGGCGAAGATCAGGAACATCATGAGTGCTCTGTACAGTCACGCGCAGCGGTGGGAGTGGACCACGCAGAATCCCATTCGGCATGTGCGGCAGAGTGCGAAGCGTTCCCGAATTCCTACAGTCCTGACGCCGCAGCAATTGAAAGAGCTGCTGGACAAGCTGGTGGATCTTCCCAAGACTGCGGTTTTGGTTGCAGCATCGACGGGCCTTCGGGTCGGCGAGCTGCTCGGGCTGAAGTGGGAAGATGTCGATTTCGAGAACCTCGAACTTAGCGTGACCCGCGATGTGGTCAAGCAGCGGATCGAACACTGCAAGACCGAGGCTTCGAGAAAGCCGGTTCCCATCGACGCCGCGGTCGCGGAAATCCTGTGGGCATGGCGGCTTCGCTGCGCCTACAACCAGCCGGAGGATTGGATATTTGCCAGTCCCGCGATGAAGGGCAAACAGCCGTACTGGCCGAACTCAATCTATCGGGTCTACCTCAGACCTGTTTTGCGAGACGACCTGAAGATCAAGGAGCCGGTCGGCTGGCACACCTTGCGCCACAGCCTCGGCACGCTGATGAACGAAAACGGAGAGAACATAAAGACGATCCAGGAAACTCTCCGCCACGCCAACTTCAAAGTGACGATGGATGTGTACACGCAGGGCATCACCGCGATCAGACGTTCGGCTCACAGCCGAGTGGTGCGTCAGATCATGGGGACCGCGGAGGGCGAAGGCAATGAAGAGTAGCCGCGGCTTTCCACAAGTGGAAATCCTTGTCGAACCTTTTCAAACCCACGTTTTTCCGGCCCGAATCTTGCAAGTTGTTTGTTTTATTGGCGTCCCCGACGGGATTTGAACCCGTGTTATCGCCGTGAAAGAGGGTTCCAGGCCACTTTGGCAGGGTTTGCAAGGGTTGTGAAAAGCTCGGCAATCGCGAGTATCCATGCATGTTTACTGCTCATTTCGCGTTCGCCTCAGTTCGGAAGCATTTGCCCCTGTTTACCTCTCTCTTAGTCACCGTAGCGTCACCGCCCCATTGTCCACGATTGCCGCGAGTTGTCCGGGCCACGCGCTTTGGCGCTGAGCCTCTGACGGCTTTGGGTTCTTGAGTCGCGTAGGTGGATAATCAAGGCGCAGAATTTTTCGGGAATAAAAATAGAAAAATTTTAGAAAACAAAATCCAGAATTTGGGCGCAGGAAAGCAAATTGCGGGGAGTTTGAGAAATCAACTTGCGGTGATTTTTGAGGTTGCGGGGCGCACAATCTTTGCAATTGCGCATGGGAAAATGACGCCACTGCGAGGGCGGGGGCTGGAGTGTTGCGCAAGACCGTTCCCGGGCGCTACGGGGCCGCAGGGTGAAGCCGGAAGGACATGGAAAGGGCTGAGCCGCGCTATGGGGATGGCGGATCGCTGGGCCAGGGGCAACGGCGTTGCCGATTTTTCCTTTTTGAGATTGCCGATGATTTCGGCTTAGGATGGCCGCCCGAAGGCGGCCTGGGGTTCATCTGAAAAATTGGGTTACAACCGGATCATTATGCGCCAAGTTTTTCCCATTCCGCAAGAACCTTGAGTTCTTTCCCAGGTTCCTCAATATCGACATCCACCCAGGCGGCGATATTCCTCGGCGCATCAGAACCATTTTTCCCGAATTTCTAAGGCCACTAGGACGCATTAGAGAGCATCGGGTGAGGGTATCCATCCTCCAAAACGTCCTGGGGCAATTCTCTCAAGGCTGGCGCTACCCGCATCCGGCGCGAAGCGCCGCTGCGGAAAGTTGTTGGCGGCCGGACAAGGATTCCCCTGTGTAGCGACACGGCGAAGCTCCCAGGCTTCGCCATTCTCTTTCCGCACGGATGCAAATTTTAGTTATGTTGAGAGTTGAGGATGGCGGCCTGCCGCTGAAGGAAAATAAGAAATGCCCACTCTCATCGCAATTAAAAAGGTGAGACGCTTGCCCTTTTCCGAATACAGGAACGGCCCCTGTACGGCAAAGCCCCAAGCGCACTTTGGACTACCTTTGGCTATTGTGACGGTTGTGCCGCCAATCCAACCAAAGCCCCGAGTTATATTTCCGCCCGAGTGGATCGTCAGACAAAAGGCAAAATAAATAAATTCTGGACCCGGAATTATTTCCTAGAGAGGTGAGGGATTTTTTCGTGTCGTTCGCGTTGCTCAATCGCTACAAGTAATCGAAGCGCAGAATTATCAAATAATTTGACATTCAACCGACTTAGTAAGTTAATAACGTAGACGCAGACGTGCATCGACGTGGCGGGTGGAATCATGGAATCTACGGCGTTTTTGTTGGGCGAACCGAAGGACGTTGCCGCAGGCGTTCGTCGCTTTAGGGCAAAACACCAACTGTCACAGGCGGAATTGGCGGTGATGAGCGGCGTCTCTCTACGAACCGTTCAATATCTCGAAGCCGAGGGAACGAAGCCAACTTGCTTCACGGCAATGAAAATCGCCGACTTCATGCAGAAATTCGGGCGTCAGCGGGAAAAGGAATTGGCATGACCAAAGAGCGTGTGATCCGCGAAATACTGGGCCGGATAAAAAAGGCCTTGGACGCGAAGCTAACGGCTGAGGAGTATTCAGAATTTCTCGCGGGGAGCGTGTCATTCCGACTTGATTTAATCCGTAAGCCTGAAAAGCACTTTGTGACCCTAGACCTCCCTCCGAGAAAAGAGCCGAGAGAGCCGAACAAGTTGAAGGTCGAATTTAAGCGCCGGTACGCGCGCCGCAAAGGCATCTCCGTTTCCCCGCAGAGGGTTAATTAAATGCCAAGTAAGACTGAAGTTATCGAAGATTTGCTCGCAGCGACGGAGGAAGAGCTTTATAAGGCTCTCACGGCTGAGAGTTACCCTTGCTATCTTGGCGGACGGGTAGAGGTAAATTACACCGCTAAGCCGCGATTGGAAATAAAGATCAGCGAAATCGGGAAACCCGGCCCGAAACTCGGCCAAAAATTTAAACCGCGCGTGGGACCGAGCAAGCGAGCAATGCAAGCGATGAACGGGGACGCGGGCGAGGAGTTTTAAGAATGGCAACCATGACACCCACAAGCCCGCAGCCGCTTCAAGCGCCGCCCAACAGCGGCCAGCAAGCGCCACAGCAGGGTCAGGGGATGCAAGCCCAGGCCCCGCCAATTATGCAACTGTTGGGCGATTGGCATCGCGTATCGCAAGAGATCGCTGAGGCTTATCCACCCACGGCACCCGCGATGAGCAAGATCGCGGCGGCGACCCGCGAGGCCTTGACGGTTCTTGCCCAAGAACACTTTGGGAAACAGCAGGGCCACGGACAGGGCTTGCCGGTGGAAACACAGAGCGCGCCTCAGACGGCTCAACCGACAAATTACCCCCCTTCGGGTTTCTAAGGAGAAATGAAATATGCCAACGGTGAGAGAAATTTTGGAACAGGCCGGCGTAGCCCCCGACACAATCAACGGAATTGATCCGCAGGTAACCACGGCGCTGGGCAACGTGTTGGAGGCGGCGGAAGCGGCCAAGCAAAACGTCGATAATTTTTGGAGCACCGTGTACGCGCCAGGAATCGACGAATGGCAACGCGAGAAGAATGACCTCGCAAGGCGGCTCGCCACAGCCGAGGCCCAGCGTGCCGCTTATGAGCGCGAGAGGCAAATCCTCCAGGAACAGGGCCTCGTAACGGGCGATAACTTCGGACCGCCGAAGACGGAGCCAGCGCAACCGGCAACCCCGCAGATCGATCCAAACGAATTCGTGAGCCGGGTTTCGCTCGGGTTGAGTCAGATTGCGGACGCCGACTACAAACACCGTCAGTTATTCAACGCGCCGATGCCGATAAGTCCATCGCAACTAATCCAAGAGGCTGACAGGCTTAAAGTAAGTCCGTGGGAGGCGGCTGAGCGAAGATTCGGCTTCTCCAAGAAAGAGGCGGAGGTGCACGACAACGCAATTCGCGCGGAAGCGGAAGCCAAGGTGCGAAGGGAGTTCGCCGAACGGCATGGCAGTAACGGCGATATGCGCCCGGCCACTTCCTCAAGAATCCCCGATCTGCAGCGGCGAGTAGCTTCAAAGGATCTGCCTGACCCGCTGCTCTTGAACGAGGGCCAGCGCCGCGCTCAGGCCGCAAAGATGATCCGCGAAACGATTGCACAGAAAGACGGAGTAGCGTGAGCAACGCTAAACAAAAGTAGGGACAGCTACCATGAGCACGAACCTACCTAGTTTCCGAACGGCTCTTGGCGGTCTGCTTGCGGACCAACCGAGGAATGTTCAGAGGGCGCACAACACGATATGGAACGCGATCACGGATATTTACCAAGCTATTCCGCAACTCAAGTCTCAGATAGACGCGGTTAAATCGTCATCTTCGTCGTCAACGAGCAGCTCAAGCACAAGTTCAACATCGTCCTCAACTTCATCGGCAAGTGTTACTCCATCGCAAGCCGCCAGCATTGCGAACGCACAGGCCCTGCGCGCCATCGCAACGACGCTTGGGACAGTGAACCCACAGAGCACGAGTTACACAGCGCAACCAAGCGATTTTGGCGGAATAGTTTCTGTCACCAGCTCATCGCCCACTACGGTGACTCTGGATGAAAGCAAGGTCCAGCCTCAATTCTTCACGAGTCTGACTAACACCGGCACATCTACCACCACCGTGCAACCTTCCTCGGGGTTGATCAATGGCGCAAGTTCAATCAGTCTGGCAGCAGGGCAGGCGGCAACTGTATTTTTTGACGGAATCAATTGGTCCGCTTCCACCAGTCTGCCCGGAACAATTACTGAAATCTCCACGGCCAGTGGACTGAGCGGGGGCGGGTCAAGCGGGAGCGTCATGCTGGAAATTGCCGCCACGGGAGTGACCGCTGGGACTTATACGCTGCCCACCATTGTGGTGAATGCCCAAGGACTGGTAACAAGCGCGTCAAATGGCCCAACCGGCATCAACGCTACAATCGTCACCGCCGCTCTGACGCCGACAGGAGCGCAAGGCTCCATGACTTTCGTAAACGGTGTGCTTACCGCGCAAACGCCCGCGTCCTGACGGGCTATAGGTGCTAGGTGCTCTCGGGCGGCTCGGGTGAACCATTCCCATCACCTGTATCTTTCGGCGGCTCCTGGGGCGGTTCTGGCGAGCGCGTAAGGCCCTGTAGCACTGCGCCATAGAGCGTGATGCCGGCGCGTTCGATATTGGCCCTAAGCGACAGGCCAAACTGGATACCGTCCGCGTCCGCTACGCTGACTGTCTGACCACCGACACACCGCAGGACTATGAGCGGCGGCGCACTCAAGCGCGTTTCGGCCCCCAGGTCGTTGGGCGTCATCTGCACAGGAAGAGCAAGAAAAAGGTTTTCGATTGGGATTGGCGTTGAATCCATGAAAGTGAGGAGGATCGGATCGATGGCCTTGAGCAGGTCGTCTCGAAGTTTTTTGACGACGGTTTCTGCTTCCGTAAGTGTCATCTTGCCAGATAGTTCATTTAGTTCGCTCATGCTTGCTCCCTTGCTTGCCAGGTTAGAGTTTCGTGAGTGGTTTATTTGCAAGCATAATGCTCGCTCAGTCTAGCGGCTCAAACTTTACTTCGCCGCCATTTTGTAGGATCAACCAAATCTTCTTTTTCGTTCCGGTGGTTTGAACCCAAGATTGTTCCCCTGAGCATTCCAAAGATAGGTCCCAGCGGTGCAGGGCTTTTCTCGCAAGGACCAGGATCGGGTGCGGTTCGGCCTCTATCAACCTTTCAAGTGCAACGGGCAGTTTACTCATGTGATCCCTCGCTGTTCCTTCCGTCACGCGGTCTGTGACGCGATTGCATGACTCTTCTTGCGTGCGCGGTATTGCCGTGCCCTGCGTGCGTCCGCCGCCTTCCGCTCCGCGTCAGTCCGTGACGTGCGCTGCCTTGGTGCCGTGACATTCTGCTGCGCGACATTGACCACCAGAGAAGGCGTGACGCTGGGCGTCGCCGCGCTTGGTACGGGCATAACGTCACGGTCCGCCTGCTGGCCGATCTGGAGGGCGCACGAGCACGAGCAGACGTTTATGAGAATCAAGATTGCAAGAGCCGCCAGCGCCAACCACTGCGTGTGAGACAGCACCATCGTGCCCTCAGTCAAAATGCAAAATCCTGCCGCTTTCAACCCTGACTGGAAGGCGGCGTGCGCCCACTGGTAGACGCTCAACGCTGAGAAAATGAGCGCGCCAAGCACAAGCACCACGAGCCATGATTTAAGCGCGGCTTCGCCGTGGACAAGGACGTAACTGGCCGTTGGCACAAATCCGCCAATCGCCGTGCCGATCAGGAGGCCCAACCTATTGCCTGGACTAAATGACCTCTTGAATTGCTCAGTAACCGTGAGGGCCTCGAACTCGCCGGCCGTGAGGCTAAGGGCGTGCTCCGTGACGGGCGGAATTTGCGTGATGCTTAGCATCCGTTTATTTCTCCTGTTGGGTTGGTGGCCCCGCGCAACTTATCGAAATTCACCCATTGCGTTGAGTGGTTATCCCAATAAACCTTTGCCTCCGGGCCGCGCGTGGCTACGATGGTCCCTTCGCCGTCGTGGGGGTTGCTGCGCAACCGGACGTGTGCCCCAATGGCGAAGCGTTCGGCTGGTCCGTTCTGGGATTCGCTTGGCTTCATTGGAGCGCCTTCCCCGGATCGTCAAGCGCAACCTCCACGCCCACAGCCTCCAAGCGGGCGAGCAGAGTGCTGAGCGGAAAATTTCCCGCCGCCCAATCCTTGCCCGTGAGCCTTGCATCAAGCTGCCGAAAGGTCGAGCCGATGAATTTTTCGGTATCCGTGACAACGGAGCACGGCGACAATTGGACGGGCGCGGCCTTCGCAGCGTACTTCACAAGTCGGACCCCCGTAGGCAGCCGGAGATTGAGCAAAGCAATAATTTCCCGCTTGCTTTCCCGAATTTGTTCCGCGAACGGCTCCGCTGCGGACCGTGGAGAAACCCCGAGCTTCTCACCGTCGAGCAGGAATCGCCCCCCGCGTTCACGGACTGCTTGAATTAAGTCAAGTGCGCTCAGAGCCATAAAAAATCCTCCGTATTTTCGTCTGCGCCGCCGTCAATTTCAGTTGATTTTTCGGACCCATTTAATAAATCAGGGGCGGCAGCGGAAATCGGAATTTCCGAATTATTTATTTCGGGCGCGGGAATTTTTGGAATTTCCACCTTTTCCGCTGGGGAATTCTTACTAAGAAAAACCACGTTGTTCTCACTAAGGGACTCGGAGAGGGGAGTCCTACTAAAGACGGGTTGTCCTACTAAAGGTGTCCTACGACTTACATCTTCTTTCTCGTAGTACACCTGTTTCGGAATAGGAGTCCTACTAAAGATCGCTTCCGGTTGTCCTACTAAAGCGGCGTCTTTACCATCTTTCCTACTAATACTACTGTGTTATAAAATGGATACCCTTTTTGTGATTTCCCTGGCGTTTTCGGCGGCGCGGCGATAGGTTGGTGGCGATGAGCCGCCGCCAGAAACCAGACCTCGCGCAAATGCCTGATCGGCTGC
>Ga0335072_10006458_pt1 | contig 17127 bp, 15 predicted proteins | sample Lox_Sample_21_FD_206725 | JGI IMG/M metagenome (GOLD analysis project Ga0335072, IMG submission 206725) | Soil microbial communities from Loxahatchee National Wildlife Refuge, Florida, United States - Lox_Sample_2.1 | ecosystem: Environmental > Terrestrial > Soil > Wetlands | place: USA...
CCTTGCCCGCGGGATCGCGCACCATGATGCGGTCGATGCAGCTCACGCTGTTCGCCTGCAGATGAATGGTGTTCTCACGACCGACGATCGCCGCGCCCTCATCGCCGGCCAGCCGCCAGGACTCGGTGTGCGCGTTGACCAGCTGGAAGGCCGGTCCGGCGAAACGCTCGAAGCCCCAGTAGCCCTCGAGGCTTCCGTGGACGATGTTGCCGAGAGTCTTCGCTCCCACGCCGGAGGTGTCGACCACGAAACCGCCCTGGGCCGCATCGGCGGTCGCAGGCAGGTCGATGGTTTTGCCGTCACTCCCCGTCAGGCTGAGATGCAGATCGTGCGCGTAGCCGGTGGAGAACACGAGTGGCGCTCCCTCCACCGGCAACACGAGAGAGCTCTTGCGCGCGCAGTAGATCTCCTTGGGATCGACCGCGTGCAGCGGCGGCGGCTGCGGCGGCTCGACCGCCGGCAACGCAGTCACGAGCACGGACTTCGGCGTGTGGAACGACGGCGGCGTGTTGAGCGTGAGCGCGAGAACCTCGCCGCGCTGTGTCGCGAGCGCGGGAATGTACTGGTATTGCGCGGTCGTGAAGGAGCCGAATATCCGCGCGATGTCGATCACGGAGGCGATGTAAGGACTGTAGTAGCCATAGCTCAGCTGCGGCGTGTAGCTGGCTTCCATGGCGAGATCGGTCGCCGGGCCCGAGGTCAGTGCCTCGACGATCGAGGTGCTGTGGCCGTCGTTCAGGATCAGCGCGTCCTCGCCCTGCATGAGACACGGTGCCTGCAGCTCCGGAATGCGGTCGAGGCAGCTGTCGTTCACCTTGATCGCGAGGCTGCGGCCGAGCAGGGGCGCCTCCTCCTTCAGCTTGTCCGGCGCGGTCTCATCGAGCGCATGCACGGCCCTGAGGTAAGCCTCGAGCCGCGAGCTGTCCAGCGTCGCCTGATTGAGGTCCTGCGAGGTGCGCACGAAGGCGCCCGGCCGCCCCTGTACGGCGCCCAGCAGCGTCTTGAAGTCACCGGAGGTCTTCGGCGCGAAGAAGAGTAGTACCTGCGCGGCGCCCTCCGGTACGGTGACCTTGAGACCGCCCTGCGCGCAGCGGCGCTTCCAGGTCTCGCAGACGTAAAACCAGTCGCGCGGCGGTGGATTGGTCGCGCCCCGCAGGAACGCGAGCACGAGCAGGTAGCGCTGGGACTGGCTGGGCGGCAGATCGGCGCGGACCCAGAGATTGTCGCCGACCGCGAGATTGGGGACTTCAGCGATGGGCAGCGTCTCCTGCCCGCGTCCCACGGTCACCTGCACCTGCGGTCCGGCGAGATCGAACGGCGCACCGCCCGCCTGCGCCGGCAGCGCGGCCACCGGGCCCACGAATACCGCAAGGAAGGCGGCCAGTGCCGCCCGATGAAGCAGTCGCATCCTCATGTCCGTGATTACCGACACTCGAGTGTCATCGATCGGGACTCCTCCGGGCCGTGATCGGTACGCGGCCGCTATCATACCTCAGGGCCGGGCCGCGCATGGTCGCTGCAACCAACAGCCATGCGATGGCGACCGCGGCCGCGAACAGAAACACGGCGGTCGTGCCGGCGGCCTCGTGCACCCAGCCGCCGACAACACCACCGGCGAAAATGCCGAGGAATTGCGAGCTGGAGTAGATCCCCGTCGCCGTGCCGGTGGCTCCCTTCGGCGCGGTCCTGGTGACGAGCGACGGCAGGCTCGCCTCCATGATGTTGAAGCCGGAGAAGAACACGACGAGTGCCGCCAGCAGAACGTAGAAGTCCGAACCGCCCGCCGCCAGCATGAACTGACTGACCGCCATCGCCGCCACGGCGGCTAAAATGGCGCTCTTCACCCGTTGCCGCCGCTCCGCCAGGATGATGACCGGCAGCATAACGACGACGGAGACCAACAGTACCGGCAGATACACCAGCCACTGATCACGGGGACTGACGCCTAGCGTGCCGCGCAGCAGCCCGGGCACGACGAGGAAACTGGCCGTGAGCATCGCGTGCAGCGCGAAGATCCCGAAATTGAGACGCAGCAGCTCCGGGTTGCGCAGATTCGCCGCGACCAGCGCCGGAACCGTTTCTGCCTCCGGCTGAACGTGCGGACGCGGCGCCGTGGGCACTACGAAGAGAGTGATGGCGATGCCGACGAACGCCAGCACTGTCATCAGCCAGAAAATACCGCCGACGCCGACCCACCCTGCGACGGCAGGCCCGGTCACTATCGCCACCAGGAACGAGAAGCCGATGGTCATCCCGACCAGCGCCATGGCCTTGGTGCGGCTCTTCTCCGCGGTGAGATCGGCTACGAGTGCCAGCACGACCGAACCGATTGCGCCTGCGCCCTGCAGCAGTCGCCCGACGATCATCCCGTCGATGGTGCTCGCCCTTGCCGCGACGGCGCTTCCGGCTGCGAACGCGACGAGCCCGAGAACGATCATCACCTTGCGCCCGATGCGGTCGGAAAGCACCCCGAAGGGCATCTGCAGCACGCCCTGACTGAGGCCATAAATGCCGAGCGCGACCCCGATCTTGTACGGAGTCGCGCCAGCGAGGTGGCGAGCGAAGGCGGCGAACACCGGGTAGACCATGAAAAGGCCCAGCATCCGCACGGAGAAGACCGCCGCCAGGGATGCGGCGGCACGCAGCTCGTGCTTTTCCATCGTCCGCGAGCTTACTTTGTCGGCGCCGGTTTGACCACGCGCCGGGTACACTCTGCACATGCGGGGCAAGACCGTCGTCATCACCGGCGCAACCTCCGGCATCGGCGCCGTCGCCGCTCGACGCCTTGCCGAACTAGGCGCGCGCATCGTGATCGTCGCTAGAGACAAAGAACGCGCCTCGGCAACGTTGCGCGACCTGCGCGCGGCGGACGCAGAGCAGACTCACACCGCCTTCTACGCCGACCTCTCCCGGCTGAATGAAATGAAACGCGTCGCCGCCGAGATCGCCGCCGCGGAGCCCAAGATCGATGTGCTGATGAACAACGCCGGCCTCGTCTCCTCGGGCAACCGGCGGACCGAGGACGGCCTCGAGCTGATGTTCGCGACCAATCACCTGTCCTATTTCGTGCTCAGCAACCTGCTGCTCGAGCGGCTGAGTGCCGCCGGCGGTGCGCGCATCGTGTCGACCGCGTCGGACGCCCATCGCCGCGCCCGGCTCGACTTCGATCGCCTGCAGGACCTGAAGGGAGTGAGCGGTTACGGCGTCACCAAGCTCTGCAACATTCTCTTCACCCGCGAGCTGGCACGACGCATCGCCACAACCGGTGTCAGCGCCAACTGCCTGCATCCGGGTTTTGTCGCCACCCGCTTCGGCGACAACGCCCGCGGCGTGCTGCGGACCGGCATCAGGGTCGCGAAGCGGTTGTTCGCCCTCTCGCCCGCGGAGGGAGCGCAGACCATGGTGTATCTCGCGAGCTCACCGCAGGTGGCCGGCAGAAGCGGCGGCTACTACGAGCGCTGTGCTCCGGCGGAGCCCACGCGCGCGGCGCAGAGCGACGCGGACGCGACACGGTTGTGGCAACTGTCGGCCGCAATCACCGGAATTGCTGGTTAGGTCACAGGTTGCTGCTGGCGCGACCGCCCGGGCTCTGTGCTATCTTGTCGCACGGCGGCAACGCCCTCAGGGAGACACACAGTGGGAAAAACGACAAAGGTCCTGCTCGTCATCGGGGTCATCATCGTGTTGTCATATCCGGGCATCGCCTGGGTGTCCGGGATGGCGGTCGCGAGCCGGTTACAACACAACGAGCAGCAGGTGCTCGACAAGCTGCCGTATCTCACGGTGGTGAAACGCGATTACCACGGCGGCGTGTACCGCTCCACCCTGGTCACGACCTACGGCTTGCGCAACCCGGCCGCGCTGCAGGCGATGAAGATCGCCGGCGCCATTCCCTCCTCGGCCACGATCACGGTCGCAAGCACCATTCAGCACGGCCCGATCCCCGGCATGCATACGGTGGCACTGGCCGTCATCGACTCGACCATCGTCACACCGCCCGAGTTGCAGCAGGAGCTGACCGCCGAAATAGGCTCGAAGCCGATCCTGCAGTTCCATACCACCCTGGGTTTCCTCGGCGGCGCCACCTCCGAGATGACCAGCCCTGCCTTCAGCCTGAAGCTGGCTGACGGCTCCAATCTGGTATGGGGAGGACTCACGGGCACGCTGAGCGCCACGCACGATCAGGCCCACTGGTCGGCGCGGCTGAGCGCACCGCACCTGCTCGTCCACGGCGGCCAGGGGGGGCTCGAGCTCACCGGTGCGGAATATTCCGCTTCCGGGGACAAAGCAATCGACGGCCTCTACGTCGGTAACGCCACGTTCACAATCGAGCGTGTGGATGGCAGCGGCCCGCGCCCGGGAGGCGACTTCTTCCTGCAGCGCATGTCGCTCACCAGCACCTCGAACGCCAACGGCGAGTACTTCAACTACCGCATCGATGTTGCCGCGGATGCCGCGAAGCTCGCGGCGGCGCAGTTGAGCAACCTCGTGTACTCGGAGAGCTTCGAGCACATCGACGGGCCCTCGCTCCTCGCCTTCGCCGATGCGCTTCGCGCGGCGGAGCGCCAGGCCAACGGCAACCAGGCGCAGCTCCAGGCCGGCATGCTCGACGCCTTCCGTCACCAGGGCGCCGACCTGGTGGCGCACGATCCCGTGATCAACATCCGGCAGGTGAGTTTCACCATGCCCGAAGGGAGCCTGCAGCTCTCGGCAAGGATCAGCGCGCCCGGGCTCACCGCCAACGACCTGCGGCAGTGGCCCGCGGGCATCATGGCGCTGCGCGGCCACGCCCAGGTCACGGCGGACCTGCGAGTGGACAACGGACTGCTGCAGAAGTTTCTGGCGATGGGCGGCTCCAACCCGAAGATCGCAGCCCAACTCACCTCATTCGAGCGACAGGGCTATCTCACCGCCGGAGCCGCTGCCGTCACGACGCATCTCGAGCTCTCCAACGGCATGATCACCCTGAACGGCCATCCCTTCCCGCCCGCGGCGCCCGTCAACTGACACCTCAGGCTTGGGCGGTCTGCTCCCCGTCGCCCCCGCGCACCGTTGCGTGCGCGAGATTGTTGCGCACGAAGGCGATGTGCTCGCGCAGCTGGTAGATCTGATCGGCGTGTGAGCCGGGAGTCTTGCGCAGGATGACCGAGCGCTCGATCTCCTGCAGTTTGTCGAGGAGCTCCGCGTGCCGTTCCGGAGTCAGGGCGCCGAGAGACTCGCGCTCCAGAGCCATCAGCTCCGCGTAGCGACGGTGAATGCGGCTGTCGACCCGCCAGCGGTAGAGGCTCGGCAGGAAGCGCAGTCCCGGGATCAGGATGATGATGACGGGCACGAGGACCGCCGCGATCCGGCTCACCAGGCTCGCGAACCGGAAAGGCAGATAGCGGTAAGCGAGGCTCCTGTCGCCGGATTTGTAGTAGCGCGCGGCCTCCGTATCCAAGGGGAAAAAGTAGGTCGAGGGGTTGGGAAAATCATGCATGCGCTGCAGCAGAGTCGCGCGGCCGTGCACCGCCTCTGCCGCCTCGATCAGCAGATCGCAGAGCGCCGGATGCAGGTCGGAGCGCGCCATCATCTCCACGGCCGGAGCGATCATGATGAGCGGCTTTCGCGGCAGATTGGCGCCCAGGTCGAATGCGCCCTCGGGAATGTTGAGCTCGTGCAGGTAGGGAAAGCGCCTCGTGTAGGCGTCCGCCTGCGGGAAAGTGAACATCGCCACCCCGCGGGCGTGCAGCATGGCGCGGATCGTCTCCGGCGGCGCGGAATCGCCCGTGAGGAAAATCGCATCCACCTGACCGTCGAGCAGCGCCTTGCGAGCGGCTTCTCCTTCCAGGTTGAGCAGCTGAGTCGGGCCGCCCAATTCGATTCCGTTGCCTTTGAGCAGTGCCAACGCCAGGAGCCGCGTGCCGCTGCCTTCGCTGCCGATCGCGATGCGCTTGCCGGTGAGCTCCGACAGCTTGAACATCGGTCGCCCCCGCCGTCCGTGATGAAGGACGGTACGATAGAACACCGTGAGCGGCTGATAGAACATACTGCCGAGAGAGACGATGTCGGCGGTGCTGCCCCCCTTTACTGCCGTTTCCGTGATGCCCGCCTGCACCAGCGCGATGTCGATGTGCGAATGGGGCTCGGTCAGCCGCTGAAAGTTCTGCAGGGAGCCCGCCGACGGAATGATTTTGAGCTCGATGCCGTCGGTGGCGAGGAACGCCTGGTACTTCTCGGCGAAGTGCTCGAACGAGCTGCCCTTGGGACCGCCGCTCATGGTGAGCGTGTGCGGCGGCAGCGGACGCACGAAGTGCAGCGCCAGCCAGATGGCAGCGGCGCTGGCGAGCAGAATCGGGCCCAGGGTATGGATGAGATCCCACCAGGAGATGGTGGTGATCTTCAGCGGCAAACGCAGCTTGGCGCCGAGCTTTGATTCCCCCATACGCGCGAGTCTAGCACCGCCACCGGTTAAAATGCCCTCCTGAAACCGTCGTCCCGGAGGACCGATGCCCGCATCCCGCTCTCACGCTCCAGCCGACCATTTCAACCCGGCCAGGGCGCAGGTCTCCGATCTCAACGCCAGCGTCGCCAACCTGCGAAGCGCTCTACCCCTGCTGAGCCGGGTGGCCGCCGGCGCTCACTATGGAATGATCTCCGCCTGCGCTGCGCTGCTCGCCTACCTCCCGGCGCATGCCATCGGCCTGAAGGAGAGCTTCTGGAGCGCCATCACGGCCATCTCCGTCTCGCAGACCGAATTCCGCGCGGCGCAGACGACCGCGCGCGATCAGTTCGTCGGCGCCGCCGTCGGCGGTCTGACCGGTCTCTGCATGTTCCTCGCACTCGGAGAGAACGTCTTCGTGTACGCGTTGGCCGTCCTCGTCGCAATGTTGGTTTGCTCGGTGTTGAACGTCGGCTCGGCCAGCCGGCTCGCGGGCATCACCGCCACCATCATCCTTCTCGTCCCGCGCGTCGGTTCGCCGACCGCCATGTTCCTGGCGCGCTTGAGCGAGGTGGGTTGGGGACTCTGTGTCGCCGTCACAGTCGTGTGGCTGGCGGGCCGGCTGCCGGCGGCCACATCCAATGGCCGAAATCCGGGGCTCACCGGGAAGCGAACCCCCCCTCGAAGGTCGCGCGCAGATGGTCGATGACACACTGAACGGCGCGCGGCGTCCGCGGTGACCATGGCCGGATCGCCTGGAGGCGCTCGCCGAAGAAGCCGACCGGCAGCCACTGCGGCAGTACCTGCACGAGCTCACGCGCCTCCGTGCCGCTCCAGGCCGTGAAATCCGGCAGCATGCCCACCCCCATCCCCGCTGCGGCCGCCTCCCGCAACACCTCGCTGTTGTTGGCGCGCAGCGGTCCTCTCACCGGCACGCTCAGCCGCTCCGGCACCCGGGCCCGCCGTTCGAAGGACCAGCTGGGCGAGCCGCCGTCGCGCAGGTAGAGCAGACACTCGTGCGCCGCCAACTCACTCGGATGCTCCGGCACGCCGCGACGCGCGAGATATTCCGGGCTCGCGAGCAACACCGAACGGGTCTCGCACAACACCGTCGCCACATGGGAGTCGGGAACGCGGCTCGTGTGTCGCACGGCCAGGTCGAAACCCTCCTGTGTCAGATTCACGAAGCGGTCGCTGAGATCGAGCTCGAGCCGCAGCTCCGGGTAGCGCTCGAGCAACGCCGGTATTGCGGGCGCGATATGTTGGCGTCCCAGTGCCACGGGCGCCGTCAGCCGCACCAGCCCACGGGGCGCGCCGGCGAGATCCCTCACTCCGGCCATGCCGCGTTCGATGTGCGCGAACGAGGCGGCCGTCTCATCGACCAGTTGCTGACCCGCGGCAGTCAGCGTGATCGACCGCGTGGTGCGCCGGACCAGGGGGACGGCGATCGCGCGCTCCAGGTCCTTCAGGCGCATGCTGACGGACGATTTCGCGACTCCGAGGCGGCGCGCGGCCTGCGTGAGACTGCGCGTCTGCGCGATCACGGTCAGCATGTGGAGGTCCGGCAGTGCCGCCTCGAAGTCGTGGATGCTCATCGATTGCCGCGCCTCGATTGTTCAGATTATTGAACATTGTAGTCATTCGGCGGTGGTTCTCAACCGCCGGTGGCGCTCCTAGACTGCCTGCAGCTCCCATCGGACTCTCGCCATGGCCACAGCGATCTCCTTCCCCGCTCCCGACAGCGCCCCGGTGACCCACTGGATCGGCGGCAAGACAGTGACGGCTGACGCCGCCCGCTCCCAGGATGTCTTCAATCCCGCCACCGGAAAGGTCGCGCGGCGTGTGGTCATGGCGGATGCCGCGATCGTCGAGCGCGCCGTCGCCAGCGCGGCCGCCGCGTGGCCCGCGTGGGCCGATACACCCCCCATTCGACGCGCGCGAGTACTCGCCCGGTTCGTCGCGCTGCTGAACGAGCATCGTGATCGGATCGCCGCCGTCATCACCGCGGAGCACGGCAAAGTGTTCTCCGACGCGCAAGGCGAGGTCATGCGCGGTATCGACGTCGTGGAATTCGCCTGCGGTATTCCCCAGCTCCTCAAGGGCGACTTCACCGACCAGGTCTCGACGGCCATCGACAACTGGACGCTGCGCCAGCCCCTGGGCGTGGTGGCGGGCGTCACGCCGTTCAACTTTCCCTGCATGGTTCCCTGCTGGATGTTTCCCATGGCCATCGCCGCCGGAAATACCTTCGTTCTCAAGCCCAGCGAGCGCGACCCTTCCGCCTCACTGATCATGGCGGAGCTGCTCGAGCAGGCGGGCCTGCCGGATGGCGTCTTCAACGTCGTGCAGGGCGACAAGGCCGCCGTCGACGCATTGCTCGAGCACCCGCGGGTCAGGGCCCTGAGCTTCGTCGGCTCGACGCCCATCGCGCGGCGCCTGTACGCGCGCGGCGCGGAGCTCGGCAAGCGAATACAGGCGTTGGGCGGCGCCAAGAATCACCTGGTCGTCATGCCGGACGCCGATCTCGAGCAGGCGGTCGACGGCCTGATCGGGGCTGCTTACGGATCGGCCGGCGAGCGCTGCATGGCAATCAGCGTCGCAGTGTTGGTGGGCGACGTCGCGGACCGCATCGTTCCTGAACTTGCGCAGCGCGCGAAGACGCTGCGGGTCGGCAATGGCATGGACGCGGATGTCGAAATGGGGCCGGTCGTGACGCGCCAGGCGCTCGAGCGGATCTCGGGCTACATCGACGCGGGCGTTCGTGAAGGAGCGCAGCTCGTTGCAGACGGCCGCACGCTGAAGGTACCGGGATACGACAACGGCTTTTTCCTGGGAGGCACCCTCTTCGACCATGTCAGGCCGGATATGACCATATACAAGGAGGAGATCTTCGGCCCGGTGTTGAGCTGCGTGCGTGTCCGGGATGCCGGCGAAGCGGTTCGCCTGGTCAACGCCCATGAGCTTGCGAACGGCGTCGCCTGCTATACCCGCGACGGCGGAGTGGCGCGCGAGTTTGCGCGACGCATCGAAGTGGGCATGGTCGGCATCAACGTCCCCATTCCGGTTCCGATGGCGTGGCATGGGTTCGGCGGCTGGAAGAACAGCCTCTTCGGCGACATGCACGCCTACGGTGAGGAAGGGGTTCGGTTCTACACGCGCCAGAAGTCGGTCATGGAGCGCTGGCCCACCAGTACGCGCGAGGGAGCCGAGTTCGCAATGCCGACCGCGCGCTGACGCCGCGATCGCGCAAGCAGGTCAAGCGGGCTTCCGCTTGATGAGGGCGGAGCGCAGGCACTGGCACACGACCTCGTCCTTCTGGTTGAGAGCGCGGTGTTGGAACGTGACGATTCCGGCATTGGGACGCGAGCGGCTTTCCTTCAGGGTCATCACTTCGCTGTCCGCCCGCAGGGTGTCACCGATGAACACCGGCTTCGGCATCACCACCTTGTCGTAGCCGAGATTGGCGATCAGCGTCCCGAGAGTGGTGTCGCTTACACCGAGGCCGATCATCAGTGCGAAAGTAAACGTGCCGTTGACCAGTATCCGACCGAATTCGCTCGCCTTGGCCGCCTCGAGATCGATGTGCAAAGGCTGCGGGTTGTACGTCATGGCCGAGAACAGCAGATTGTCGGTTTCCGTCACCGTTCGCCGGATCTCATGATCGATCCGGTCACCTACCTGCCATTCGTCGAACCAGCGGGCTGCCATTCCAGTCTCCTCTTTCAGGGTCTCTTGCCGCGAGCGAGCCTGAGCAGTGCCTGCGCTCGCGCCAGGTGCGGCCGGTCGAGCATGGCGCCTTTGTGGCCGATCGCGCCGGCCGCCGGATTCGCGGCGAACAGATCGACGATCTCCTGCGCTGCCTGCAATTCCCCGGTAGTCGGCGTGAAGGCGTCATTGATCGCCTCCACCTGTGCCGGGTGGATGGCGAGCATGCCGCGAAAACCCGAGCGGCGCGCGTCGTGCGCGCGGCGACGAAGACCCGCCTCGTCCCGGAAATCGCCATAAATCGTCTCGACGGCGCCAACACCGGCCGCCGCGGCGCCGAGGAGGCAGAAGCTGCGGGCCATCTCGTACAGGAAGGCATAGCTGCCATCGGCGTTGCGATTACTCGCCGCGCCCACCGCATCCGCCAGGTCCTCCGCGCCCCACGTCAGCGCCGCGAGCCGCGGTGCGCCGGCGTAGGTTCCGGTCGTGAACATGCTCTCCGCCGTTTCCGTCACGAGGGCGATCACCCTGATCGCGCCCGGGTCGGTACCGGCAGCGGCTTCCAGAGCGGACACGTGTTGATGCAACCGCCCGACATCCGCGCCATGACGCGCTTTGGGCAGCATGATGCCGCCGGGACGACCGGATATGATCGCTTCGAGATCAGCCAGCGCGTGCGGACCCTGCAACGGATTGATGCGGACCCACAGACGAGAGCGATCCGCGGGCTGCGCCGCGAGAAACGCCGCCACCTGGCTTCGCGCCCTGGGCTTCTCGGTTTCCGCGACCGCGTCCTCGAGGTCGAAGAGCACGATGTCTGCGGGACCCGCCACCGCTTTCTCCATCTTGCGCGCGCTGTCGCCGGGAGCGAAGAGCCATGAGCGTGCGCTGATACCTTCTGTAATGGCGGCCATGCGGGGATATTACACAATCGCATGCAGCCGGCGTAAGCTCCTGTCACCTCTCATCGACAGCGGCAAACCATGATATTCGAACAGGTCGCAACGGGCGGGTGCCGGTCCCATCTGATCGGTTGTGGCCAGACCTGCGCCGCTGCGCTGACAGATCCGGAAGCAAGCCGAGAGCGATCGTTACCTGCTTAGGGTTTTCAGGCCAACCTCGATGCTCCCTCGCATCCGACACCGTCGCGTTTTGCTGCAAGGATGCGCGCTGTTCGCGCTGTTCATTGTCTTGCAGGACTCGATCGCCGCGGGCGTAGGATCCGGTCGGGAACAGGTTTTTGCCGTTCGCGTGGACAATGAGAGTCGGATCTTCGTGCGTGTATGCCGTCCTGCCGGCGACGCGCCTGCTCCCCTGGTCGTCATCAACCACGGCTCTCCTCCCGACGCCGCGGATCGGCCGAAGATGCAACCGGGTCGATGTGATCAGGAAGCCTCTCGGTGGTTTCTGACACGGGGATATGTGGTCGCCTACCCTCTGCGGCGCGGCTACGGAGCTTCCGGAGGCGAGTGGGCCGAGCGCTTCGGCAGTTGCAACCGCGCCGACTACTTCCACGCAGGCCTGGAGACGGCGCGCGACATCGATGCTGCTGTCCGGGCGCTCACCACGCTGCCCTTCGTGCGGCCGGATGGTGTAGTGATCGTTGGCCAGTCAGCGGGAGGCTGGGGCACGATTGCTTACGACAGCGTGCCGCATCCCAACGTATCCGCCTTCATCGTGATGGCGGGCGGACGAGGTGGTCACTTCCACGACCGGCCAAACAATAACTGCCACCCGGAGAGGCTGGCCGAGGCTGCCCGCCGCTATGGAGCCACGGCGACTACGCCGATGCTTTGGGTCTATGCCCTCAACGACTCATTCTTCGGTCCGCCAATCGCGCGGGCGCTCTATCAGTCCTTCTCGGCGGCCGGCGGGCATGCCGACTTCGAGCAGCCGAAAAGCTTCGACGGCGACGGTCACCATCTTTTCTTTGGGCCAGGCGGCTCGGCGATCTGGGGGCCTCTCGTGGACCGATACCTCGATCAAACCTCGAGGTCGGGTCATTGACGAAGTAGCGCGGCAACGAGCGCCTCCGGTGCGTCTTCCTGGACCAGGTGTCCTGCCTGCGGCACGACCCGCAGGCTTGATCCCGCAATTCGCCTTGCCAACTCGTGTCCTCGCTCGACCGGAATCCAGCGATCCTCCTCTCCCCAAATGATGCGCACCGGGCAGCGCATTTCGCCGTATCGCGACTCGATCTCGTCGGTGTAGCGCTGATCCATCTGGGCGATCTGCCGATAGAAGGCAGGCTGGCCGGATTCACCCAGCCACGGTTCGACGTAAAGCTGCAGAGTTGCCGCAGACAGGCGACGAAACGCTGCACCGCCAATGTATGCGGGCAGGATGGCAGCATGAATATAGGGCGGAAGACCGGCAAAGGCTGCCTCATGGTCACGCACGTGGCGCACGAAGGGCGACCCCCAGGGCGCCAGGGCTACGGGATCGATCAGAGTGAGCGAGCTATAGTCACATCCATGAAGCAGGTGCGCACGCAGCGTAGTGCAGCCGCCAAAGTCGTGTGCAACGACATCAGGCTCGGTAAGACCCCAGTGGCGCAGCAGGGCCACGAACAATCTCCCCTGCACCGCCAGTGAGACGTCCTGGTTGGACCGCATTTCGGAGCGGCCGTAGCCAAGGAGGTCGTAATAAAACACCTGGCGCTGCTCTGTCAGGTGCGGCGCTATCCGGCGCCACACTACCGAAGAGAACGGCGTACCGTGGACGAGCACCAGCGACGGGCGATCCGGCGACCCGATGCGGGCAAAGCGTACGGCCTGACCCTCGAAATCGAAGGTCTCGGGCAAGCTCCAGGAGGAAAGAGCATCGTCAGCCATCGGGATCGCCTTCTGCGCGGCCGTGCGGGACGTATATTACAGTGAAGTCCCTAGCCGACCCACGCTACGTATCCGTCGGGTCGAATCAAAACGGCGCTGGGGTTGCGCTCGGCTCCAATGATCGGTAGTTCCCACGGTCCCTCGTACTTGGCCTCAATCGTACGCACTCGGTCTGCCCCCCCGGCTGCAACCTTTGGCGCTCCACAGTGTTCTTCAGCCGCGGCGCAGCAATTTGTCGCGGCCCAATTGAGGGGACACAATGCCAATTCGAACAGCAGCCTTCACTCGACGGCAGGTGCTTCAGTATCTGCCTGCCGCAGCCGCTGGCAGCGCCGCCCTGGCGGCTCACGCCGAGCCCGCTGACGACCGGTTCCCCCTGTGGGAGATATCACTTGGTCGGGGCAAAGTGTTTCTATTGGCGCATACGCCGCCCCGCGCGACTGCCTGGAAGGATGCACGCGTCGAGGCGCTGCTTCGCGGGTGCGGACATCTCTGGAATGAGACGAACCATAGAGGAAAGACGGACGACGTCCAAAGCCTGATGCAGGAATACGGGATCGCTCGCGGTCAAAGCCTGGAAGACCGCCTCGATGCGGATCAGCGTGCCCGTTTGGCCACAGCGGCGAAGGCAGTGAGCGTACCGCTCGACTCGCTGTCGGCTTTCCGCCCTTGGCTTGCAGCGCAGGCGCTGGAAGGCGCCCTCTTTTCGGCTGCGCCTTTCAACAAGCCGAACGCCGACCAGGTGCTGGTCGCCCGGGCCGAGTCACTCTCCATTCCGGTGAGCAGTGAATTTCCGACCCTGACCGACGCGACCCGCTGGCTCGCGGGACTGTCGCCCACGGCGCAGATGCAATACCTGCTGTACATCATTGATGAGGTGCTGACGGGCCACGAGCGCGGGCAGCACATCTATGCCGAATGGGACAGCGGCAACTCCGAGCCCGCGAGAATCTGGATGTCTCGGATGGCGAGCAACTACCCGGAGCTTTATCGGGCAATGGACGTTCAGCGAAATCAGCTGTGGGTTCCGCGGGTGCATTCGATGCTGAATGCCACTCGGCCAACCATGATCGTGGTGGGCCTCTATCACCTGGTCGGCCCGGACAGCATGCTGGTTCAGTTGGGGGCCAGTGGCGCTCGGCTGCGGCTGGTGTAGATGCCCTACCAGCGAAGCTGCGCCACGCGGCAGAGAGTTACCAATCCGTAGGCGACCATCGCCAGAATGACGGCGAGCAACGTCAGGAACATGCCGTGCAGGATGGCGGATGACGCACCCAACACATAAAGCCATCCGAAGAGCAGGAAGGGAATGTCGATCGCATAGTGCGAAGCGATGCTCCAACGCAGACCGAAACCGGTACGGATATACCCCAGCCCGACACCGGCCAGAAACTGCGGCACGACCAGCGCAAAGCTCCACCACCTCGGGCTATCGCTATACAGCCGGCTGTGGCCTGCAGCGAACACGAGACAGGAAATCCAGAACACCCAGACTGCGCGTCTCTGAAAAAACCTGAGCACCGCTTCGCGGCGGTAGCGATATAACAGCAGACTGATCGCGGCGCCCGGCAGTACCAGCCAGAACGCGCGGACGTAATGAGCGACAGCCGATGCCGACGATATTCGAAACCTGATCGGCGTGACGGTCCCATGACTGAACATGTAGACGTAGGCCAGGAAAAATGCGAGGCCGGTGAAGACGAACTTAGGCGCGGTGGAAAAAAACGCCCGGAACCCCAGCTCCTCCAGCGCCGGCGCGAGAAGCAATAGCGCCGCCGCCCCCCACGAGGGCTGGCTGAGGAACCATAACGCAACGCTGTGCACCGGCCAGTGGAAAAGGTGCAAAAGGATCTGGTCGAAGACGCCGCCCAGCACCAGAGCCAGCATCAGCAGAGCCTGCCACCCGAGCCAATGCCACACGGTGAGCCTGCCGGGAACGGCGGTGGCAAATGCCGGACGGCGAAGAAATTTCAGCAGGGGCCGGAGCTCGGAAATGTCCGGCTCCCCCGGTTCCATGAGATTGCCCGTCATCGGTGCTGGTCGGCTCATTCCCGTACTGCGCAGTCCCTATGGACCGCGCCAGCATGATAGCCGGGCGCCTACGCGCGGCGCTGACGTAGCGCGCATAATCGACACACGGCAAGCCGTGCTACGCTGCCAAAATGCTCAAGTCGCTTGCGATAGCGAATTATAGGAGTATCCGGGATCTCGTCCTGCCGCTCGGCTCGCTCAATCTCGTTACCGGACCGAACGGCAGCGGCAAGTCGAATCTCTATCGGGCGCCGAGACTCCTCGTCGACACCGTTCAGGGTGGCATCGTGGCGTCCCTTGCCAGAGAAGGTGGCCTGGAATCGACCCTGTGGGCCGGCCCGGAGTCCATCTCGCGGCGCATGCGCAATCGAGAAGTACCGATATCTCTTTTGGATCGCCGCGTTGCTCACTCCGCGTCCGCCGGCCCTGATGGTGTTGAATGAGCCCGAGACCAGCCTTCACCCGGATCTCCTGCCGGCGCTCGCTCGCCTCATTGGCGTAGCCGCCTCCCATACCCAGGTGTGGGTAGTCTGTCATGCGAATCGATTGGTGGCGGGTCGGCATTCAAGTCAGTGAAGAAGTCGAAATCGCCCGGATCGATCCTGCGCAAGGTGAGGCGCGCCGACTCGATCCGGTCGGTACCGTGCGCAAGCGTCATCGGACGGTATCAGACAGCCTCGGAATGCCGCTTCAGGCGCAATTCAAGGTGACGCTTTACGTCCCGCCATTCGGCGAGAAGAATGCTGTACATGTGCGTATCACGCACCGTGCCGTCCGGACGGCCCTTGTGATGGCGGATCACGCCGTCCTTCTTCGCACCCAGGCCCTCGATCGCCTTTTGTGATCGGAAGTTGAAATTGTCCGTGCGCAGGCCGACCACCTTGCAACCGAGCGCCTCGAACGCATGCTCGAGAAGCATCAGCTTGCACGTCGTGTTGACGTGGCTTCTTTGACGGCTCTTTGCGTACCAGGTGTAGCCGATCTCGACCCGATCGATGTCGGCGACGATGTCGTGGTATCTCGTGCTGCCGATGATGGCGCCGGATTCGAGGTCGCGCACCACCCAGGGAAGCATGTGACCCTCCTCGAGGCCCTGCAGACCCGCGGCCACATAAGCCTGTGTCTCATTGGGAGACGGCACCACAGTGAACCAGAGCTCCCAGAGTGCGCCATCCCGCGCCGCTTCCTGCAGCCCCGAGACGTGCTCTGCACTCATCGGCTCGAGCCGAACCGATCCCCGCTCGAGGACGATGGGCCTGGGATGGATCATGCGCGTCTCTCCCGCCGTGCCACGGATCTGATATTATCAGTACATTGATATGATATCAGTGCCCTGATAACATGGTCAAGGATATCCGCGCCGGCCTGCCGCGCCTGCCCCTCGTGGGAGAGGCCAAGCGTGGCCCGGAGGGCCACCTCACCTATCTGCTGCGACAAGCCAACGCATCCGTGCGGCTCGCGCTCGATCGCGCGCTCGCAAAGGAAGACATGACTCATCCGCAGCAATCCGTGCTGACGATGATCCGCGCCTATGAGGCCATCTCAGCCGCCGATGTGGCGCGACTCACCATGCTGACTCCGCAGACGATCAATGGAATCGTGCGCGCGCTGGAGATGCGTGGCGCCATCCGGAAGGAGCCGGATCGCGTCCACGGGCGCATTCTGCGACTGATGGTCACGGATGAGGGCCGCGAGCTCAACAAGCGTTGCCGCACGCTCACGGCACCCATCGAAGCGGCACTGCAGGCCAGGATGACCGCCGGCACCGAGGACGCTATTCGTCAGTGGCTGGTCGACGTCGCCAAAGCGTTTCTGGAATAACGCCGCCCGGTCCGATTCATGCGGCGGCGGCCTGCTGAATGAGGGGCACCACGGCCGCCAGATTCGCCGTGAAATTGCCCGCCAGGCGATGACGCTGCACGATGTATTGCGGGTCGTTGTAAGCGACCCAGACCTGCCCGTCGGCCGCTTCCCACGCAAGCATCTTCAACGGCAGATCCAGACCCGCCGCCGGCACCGCGAGCATCAGCGGTGTGCCCGCCTTGGGATTGCCGAAGATGAGCATCTGCTCCGCGGGCATGCGCAATCCGGCGCGCTCCGCGTCACCGCTGAAGTCGATGCGGGCAAACACAAGGA
>Ga0335072_10006459_pt1 | contig 17127 bp, 14 predicted proteins | sample Lox_Sample_21_FD_206725 | JGI IMG/M metagenome (GOLD analysis project Ga0335072, IMG submission 206725) | Soil microbial communities from Loxahatchee National Wildlife Refuge, Florida, United States - Lox_Sample_2.1 | ecosystem: Environmental > Terrestrial > Soil > Wetlands | place: USA...
TACATCCCCTATGCTGGGACCTCGATGGTGATCGCCTATAACCCGAAGAGCAAGTACGCGAGCCAGTTCAAGGCCTACGCGGACGGGTCCAAGCCGCTGTCAAGCCTGTTCAGCACGCTGCTGCAGACCCCGGGCCTCAAGCTCGGCCGGACCGACCCCAACACGGACCCGCAGGGCCGCGACTTCATCTACATGCTTGAGCTGGCGCAGTCCTACTACCACCTGCCATCGGACACGGTCGCGAAGATCCTCGGCACCAGCACGCTGGGCGCCGCGAACTCCTCGCAGATCTACGCCGAGTCCTCGCTGGACTCCACGCTGGAGTCCGGGCAGCTGGACGCGGCAAGCGCGTTCGTCACCCAGGCGGTCGAGCTGCACCTCGACTACATCCCGCTGCCGTCCGCGATCAACCTCGGCAGCGGCGCGCTGGCCTCGACCTACAGCACCGCGAAGGTGAAGCTGGCCAACGGCTCGACCAAGAGCGGATCCCCGCAGGTCATCGATATCACGGCGATCGGGACCCCGACTCCCGCGGCCATCGCGTTCATCAAGTACACCCTGTCGGCCACCGGCCTGGCGCAGTACAAGCAGGGCGGGTTCAGCCTCATCACCCCGACCGTGGTCGGCGACGCGAGTGCGGTGCCCTCCGCCATCACCAGTGAGCTAGGAAGCTAGCAATCAGCCAGCAGGTAGCCGCTCCGACCGGGCGCGGCGGGATCGCGAAGAGCGCCCGCCGCGCCCGTTCGGTGTCCTCGGTCGTGTCCGTGGCCGGGGCCGCGGTGATCTGGGTTGCCCTCCTCGGGCCGGTGATCACGCTCATCACCCGGATGTCGCCCGGGGACATATGGTCGGCACTTACCGGCCCCGGCGATCTGGACCCCCTGCTCACCTCCGTGGACTCGGCCGCGGTGACGCTGGTGGTGCTTGCCTGCCTCGGCACGCCGCTCGCCCTGCTGCTTGCCCGCGGCCGGCTGCCGTTCCCGCGGGTGTGGGAGGCGGGGCTGCTGTGCTCGCTGCTGCTCCCGCCGCTGGTGATCGGGTTGCTGCTGGTCTTCATGGTCGGCCCCTACACGTGGATCGGGTCGCTGCTGAGCTGGATGCACGCGTCGGCGACCAACACGTTCCTGGCACTGGTGATCGCCGAGGTGTATGAGTCGGCCCCCTACTACGTGCTGGGCGCCCAGTCCGCCTTCGCCAGCGTGGACACTCGCCTGGAGGAGCAGGCCGGGCTCCTCGGCGACCGGCCGTCGCGGGTGCTGCGCCGGGTGACGCTCCCGCTGGCCGCGCCCGGCCTGGCGATGTCGCTGGCGATCGCCTGGGCACGGGCGATCGGGGCGTTCGGCGCTGTCGTCATCATCGCCTACCATCCGTTCGGCATACCCTTGCAGATTTACACGACCCTGCAGGAGACCGGCCTGTACACGGCGCTGCCGTACGCGCTGGTACTGCTGGTGGTCGCGCTGCCGCTGCCGCTGGCCGCCTACATCTGGAGCGCCCGTGCTGAACGCCGACGTCACGGTTGAGCGCAGGGACTTCCCTGTGCGGGTGGCGCTCCAGGTGGCCGACGGTGAGCGAGTGGCCCTGTTCGGCCCGTCCGGCGCGGGCAAGACCACGGTGCTTGAGGCCATCGCCGGGCTGATACCGCTGGGCGCCGGGCGGGTGGAGGTAGCCGGGCGGCTGCTGGCGTCCAGTGCCGCGCCCGCGATCAGCGTGCCGCCGTGGCGGCGGCGAGTTGGCCTGCTGCGCCAGGATCCCGGGCTGTTCCCGCACCTGACCGTCCGGGACAACCTGCTGTACGCGCGGTCCGCGCGGAAGGAGGAGCTGGGCTCGCTCGCGCTGGCGCTGGGGATCGACGGCCTGCTCGGCGAGATGCCCGTGCGGCTGTCGGGCGGGCAGCGGCACCGGGTGGCGCTGGGCCGGCTGCTGCTGGCCCATTGCGATGTCCTGCTGCTTGACGAGCCGTTCGCCAGCCTGGACGCCGCCCTGCGGCGGGCGCTCACCGCGCTGGTAGCCGACCTGACGGCCGAGCGTGCCATCCCGTCCGTCCTCGTCACGCACCAGCTTGCCGACGCACAGGCGTTCGCGGGCCGGCTGGCCGTCATCGACCGGGGACACGTGCTTGACGAGGGCGCCCCCGACCAGGTGGTGCTGCGGCCTGCCTCCCGGCGGGTGGCCGAGCTCCTTGGCTACCTTGGCTTCGTCCCGGTCGCGGGGAAGCCAGCCGATGGCATGAGCGCGGGCGCAATGGTGGCCGGCGTGCATCCGGACCGGGTCATCACGGGCAGCCACCCGGAGCGCGGGCTGGGCGTCACCGCCAGCGTGACGGCGGCTCGCCCCAGCGGTGCCGGCTGGGAGGCGGACGTGCTCGTCGCGGACGCGGCCGTCACCTGCCACCTGCCTGCCCGGCCCGAGGGCGGGGCGATATCCCTGACGTTCCTTGACCCACCCTGCTTCGGCCCGGACGGGCGGGCTCTTCAATCCCCAGCGGACGGCGACTGGACGTGGCATGATTTGCGCGTACAGTCACTGGATGGTTACTAGAAGCGAACGGGATGGGCATGAACGGGGAGAAGCTCATCACGGCGGTGATGCTCGCCGCCCTGATGGTTGGGGCCGCTGGCTGTGAGGCATCAGGCCCGGAGGCAGCCGGGCAGGCCGCGGCCCGGCCGCAGCAGTCAAGGAGCGGCGGCGCCCTGCAGGCGGCGGGCACGGTGTCGGCCGCCGCGGCGCCGGCGATCGTTCCCGCCACCAGGACGGCCGGCGGGTCCCGGCCCCCGGCGGGCAGCTCGCCGAGCGCCACGCAAGGGGCGGCGGTCTACCTCGCCGAGGGCCAGGACGTGCACGGCACGATCGTGCGGGCGCCGGCCTGCGGATCCGGCTGCCCGCTGTCCGGCGACGGCACCATCATCTTGTACGGGATGACCTGGCATGAGTGGACGGGGATCCAGGCTGTCGGCACGGGCACTGAGGACATCCAGGGCTGCGTGCCGAACTGCGCGGCCGGCCCGCAGTACAAGGTCGCGGTCACCGTGACCCTCACGGGCCCGAAGCAGGACTGCGCCACCTCCGGCGGCACCCAGTACGTCTGGACGAAGGCGACTTTCCGGTGGCCGGATGGGCTGCCGCGCGGGCTGCGGGGATCCAACGCCCCCTACAACCCGTGGACGTTTACCGCCCTGGAATCCCAGCTCGGGTGCCGTTAAACGCCAGGCGCCGTCACCAGCCCGGCGCCAGCGGGAGGCTCGGCCGCGGGCAGCACCGTGAGCTTGGTGCTGTGGAATGCGGCCAGGCCAGCCAGGTCGGGGCTGTAGCGGCCGATCACCTGCCGCACCCGGCGGGTGGCCAGCGGGCCGAGCAGGTCGTAGCAGGCGATGAACTCCTCCCGGGCCTGCGACCGTGGCCAGGCCGCAGGCAGCAGTTCCGCGGGCAGGTCAGGGTCCAGGCCGGGGAACGCGCGCCACTCGTCCATCACCCTGGTCCGCGCGACCAGGGCATCCATCGGCGGGACGTCCCCGGCGGCGGCCGAGTCGCGCAGTTGCCCGGCGAAGGAGATGAACCGCTCGTAGCGGGCTCGCAGCCCGTCCAGGTCCCAGGCCCGGGACGGGATGTCGCTCACGGCGTCCTGGCCCGTGACGTCAGTCGCCCTGAAGGCGGTGGCGGTGCTGATGCCCAGGTTCTTCAGCCGGGTCATGACCTCCTCGACGTGATCGCGCGGCGCCACCCACAAGCCGTCATACAGCGGCGCGAACCCGAGCCAGCGCAGGTCCTTGCGCAGCTCGTCACGCGCGGCCCGCCTGTCCTCAGGGATGGAGAACGCCACCAGCGACCACATGCCGTCCCAGGGCCGGGACGGCAGGCCGAAGGAGAAGATCCGCCGCGCGCCGTCGTCGAGGATGTCGGCGGCGCGCGTCGACAGCTGGACGAACGTCCGCCGGCCACTGCGGGAGGTGACCAGCAGGCCGTTGCGGGTCAGCCGGGACAGCGCGGCCCGCGCGGCGGAGTCGCTGACCCCGAACTCCGCCAGCAGCGCCACGATGGCGGCCGAGGGCAGCGGCTCGGTCCGCTGCCACCAGTAGTCGCCAAGCAAGGTGAGCAGCAGCCGGGGCGGTCGTTGCGCGACTGGCCCCGGGGACATCCATGACCGCGGGCTGTCCGCGTCGCCGAGGTCGCCGCGCTCCATTGAAAGGCTGCTCACGGGGGAAGTGTAACTTTGGTTGCCCGACGCCGAGGAACCGGAAGCAATTGCCCCACAGCACGTCACTGAGCTCACTGTCGCCGAGCCCCATGGAGCGCAGCGTCGCCCCGATCGGATCCTCGCGTGGCATCGCGGGGAAGTCCGACCCGACGAGGAGCCGGTCGGTGCCGAGCATGTCGGCCAGGTAGCGGATCGCCCGCCGGTCGAAGACCAGCGAGTCGTAGTAGAACCGGCGGGCCAGCTCGATGGGCCCGTGCGGTGCGAACCACGCAGCCGCCTCCGGTCGCTGCGACTCGGGCGGCGGTGGCTCCTCGTTCCAGGTACGGCCCCAGAACCACTGGGCGCGGGTCAGCATCAGGGGGAACCCGCCCGCCGCGTGGCTGAACGCGATCCTCAGGTCCGGGTACTTGCCGGCCACGCCACCGGAGATGATGGCCGACGCCGCCAGCGCTCCCTCAAGGCCGACGCCGAACGTCGCGGTGGCCGGGCCGGGAACCCGCTCGCTTGGCGCCGGCAGGCCGTGCACGAAGACGGCCGTGCCCAGCCCCTCCGCCTGCGCCCAGAAGCCGTCGAAGCGCGGGTCATGCAGCGACAGGCCGTTGACGCCTGAACCGATCTCCACCCCGGCAAGGCCGGCGTTATGGACCTCCTCCAGCATGGCGGCGGCCAGATCCGGGTCCTGCATCGGCACCATGCCCAGGCCAAGGAGCCGGCTGGGGAACGCGGCCACCAGGCCGGCGATGTAGTCGTTGATCACCCGGGACAGGTCGCGGCCCGTCCCGGCCCGAAGCCGGTAGTTCAGCAGCGCGGGGAACGGCGACAGCAGCTCCGCGTCCACGCCCCGGGCGGCGGATTCCTCAAGCCGTCGCTCGGCATCGAACCAGACGGCCGCCGCGGGAAACCGCATCGGCCCGCTGAGCAGGAACTTGCCCCCGTCCAGCTCGGGATGCGGCTCGGTACGGGGCCAGCAGGCCGGGTCGCAGCCGGCCGGCGCCGGGCCGAAATCGGCCGGGAAGATGTGCGCGTGGGTGTCGATGACCTTCACGAGCGGTACCTCATGATCCCGGCATGATCGCGACGTGGATGGCGTTCTCGCCGGGCACCTCGCCCGCCAGCAGCGCGATCGCGTGCTCCACCTGGTCTAGGCCGAACCGGTGCGTCTGCATCTTCTCCAGCGGGAACGCGCCCGACTCGATCAGCGCGATCGCGTCGGTGTAGGCGGCGGCGTCCACGCTGAACGCGCCCTTCACGGTGAGCGCCTTGTTGACGAGGACGTCCGTCGGCAGCGCGACCTTATGCGGCTCCCCGCCCGCGGAGCGGCCCTTGAGGCCGGCCAGCACGATCGTGCCGCCCCAGCGGACGGCGTTCACCGCGTCGAGGACGGGTGAGGTCGCGATGGGGGTCAGGTCGAGGACGACGTCGACGCCGTCGCCGCCAGTCAGCTCGCGCACCCGGGAGACGGTGTCTTCCTCCTCCGCGTTGATGACGGCGTTCGCGCCGAACTCCCTGGCTAGCTCGAGCTTCTTGCTGTCCCTGGACAGGCCGGTGGCGATGATGAGGCCCGCGCCGACGTACCGGCAGGCGAGGATCGCCGCAAGCCCGCGCTGGCCGGCCCCGAGCACCAGTACCGACGACCCCAGGTGCACCCCGCCGTACTGCAGCGCCCACCGCACGCCGGCGCCCAGCGGGTTGAACATGACCGCGATCTGCGCCGGCAGGTCCTTGCGCACTGGGTGGACGATGGAGTTCGGGTGCAGGTGCATGTACTCGGCATAGCCGCCGTACAAGCCGAGCCCGCGCTCGGGCGGGTTGTAGCCGCCGTGGCTGCCTGGCCTGCTCTTGCACTGCATGTACTGCCCCGCCAGGCACAAGTCGCACGACCGGCAGGGGATGAGGATCTCCACCGCGACCCGCATCCCGGCCGTGACGCCCCAGCGGGCGGCGGTTTCTGGAGTGATCTCCTCGATGATTCCCAGTGGCTCGTGGCCAGGGATCATCGGCAGCCCTCGCGACCCGAGGGCGCCCTTGTACTGCTCGACATCGCTTCCGCAGATCCCGCACGCCTCGACCCGCAGCAGCGCGCCGTCGCCGGGGGAGGCGATGGCTGGCCGGGGGAACTCACGCAACTCCATCTGCCGTGGCCCGGTCTGGACCACGGCGCGGACCATGTCAGTCATCGCTGCCTCACGTGTCCTGCGCTCTGGGGCCGGCCACAGTGCCTGGCCCTCCTGGCGCGGGGTGCGCCATAACCGCGTCACCCTGCTCACGGCTGACGATATATGACACTTGGATCGACGGGAAGCGCGTGATATGAAACCTAATATCGGGACAGTCGTGGACGTGGCTGTCACGAGTAGCGTCACAACCAGGTAGCCCTACCTGCCGGAGGACCACATGAAGACCCGGGCCGCAGTGCTGCGCAAGGCGGGCACACCGTGGGAGATCACCGAGCTGGACCTAGACGGTCCCAAGGCCAATGAGGTCCTCATCCAGATGGAGGCGGCCGGCCTTTGTCACTCCGACGAGCACATCCGGGCCAAGGGCTTCGCCCGGCTGCCGCTGGTCGGCGGGCATGAGGGCGCGGGCATCGTGGTGGAGGCCGGCCCTGGCGTGACCCGGGTCAAGGTCGGGGACCGGGTGTCCTGCTCCTACATCCCGGTGTGCGGCAAGTGCCGGTACTGCTCAACCGGCCGGCAGAACCTGTGCGACGCCGGCAAGTGGGCCGGGGTCGGCTGCCTGCAAGACGAGACGTTCCGGTTCCACCAAAACGGCGAGGACCTCGGCGGCATGTGCGTCGTCGGCTCGTTCGCCGAGTACTCGGTGCTCTCGGAGTGGTCGTGCGTCAAGATCGAGGACTACGTGCCGATGGAGCTCGCCGCCCTGGTCAGCTGCGGCGTCACCACCGGGTTCTGCTCCTCGGTGATCGCCGGGGACACCCGGGTGGGCGACACGGTCGTGGTCTTCGGCACGGGGGGCGTCGGCATGAACGCGGTGCAGGGCGCCGCCTTCGCCGGCGCCAAGTTCGTCATCGCGATCGACCCGAACGAGTGGAAGCAGCAGCAGTCCCTGCAGTTCGGCGCGACGCACGCCTTCGGTGACCCGGCCAAGGCCAGGGACGTGCTCGTCGACCTCACCTACGGGCAGCTCGCCGACGTGGTGGTCTGCACGGTTGGCGAGATGGACAACGAGGTCGTCAAGGCGGCGGTCGACATGACCGGCAAGGCCGGCACGATCGTGATCACCGGCGTTGGCTACTACGACATGATCTTGCCCGGCGGCATCCTCATCGGCTACCACCGCCGCATGCAGGGATCACTGTTCGGCGGGGCCAACCCGCTGCACGACATCCCGAAGATCCTCAGCCTGTGGCACGAGGGCAAGATCAAGCTCAGCGAGCTGATCACCCGGCGGTACGCCCTGGATGACATCAACGAGGGGTACGGCGACCTCATGGACGGCAAGAACATCCGCGGCGTCATCGTCCACCAGCATTAGGGAGGGACCATGCCGAACGCCATCCTGGACCCCACCGGCGCGACCCGCCGGGCCAGCAAGCCCGCCGCCGCCCGCGCCGCCCGCCGCCCGAGCCTGGCCGGCGCACGGGTGGGCCTGCTCATCAATACGAAGCAGAACGCGCGCCCCTTCCTGCTCGAAGTAGGGCGCCTGCTTCACGAGGAGCACGGTGCGGCCAGCGTCACGCAGCGGACGAAGCTGAACTTCGCCGTGCCCGAGCCGGGCGAGGTCGTCAAGGAGATGGCCGCCGCAGTCGACGTGATCGTCACGGGGGTTGGCGACTGCGGCTCGTGCAGCGCCGCCGCCGCGGCCGACGGCGTGGTCTTCGAGGCCGCGGGCGTGCCCGCCGCGGTGATCGTCACCGACAGCTTCCGCGCCACCGCCACCGCCATGGCCAGCTTGCGCGGCGCCCCCGGCTACCAGTACGCGACGACCGCCCACCCGGTCGCCGTGCTCACCGAGGAGCAGGTCAGGGAGCGGGCCGCCGCCGTCATCGGCGACGTGATCGCGCTGCTGACCGAGCCCGAGCCTGGCGAATGACGGAGGCCGCCCCCGCCGGCCAGGCCGCCCCGGTCGGCCAGGCCGGGGCCGTCGCCGGGCAGGCCCCGGAGCTCGACCCGGATGGTGCGCAGGCCGCCATCGAGTTCTGCTTCGAGCAGGGCTGGTCGGACGGGCTGCCGCTGGTCCCCGCGTCCCAGCCGCTGGTCGAGGCGTTCCTCGCGACCACCGGGCGCGATCCGCAACAGGTCATTGGCGCACTGGAGCAGGTCGGCCGGGACTGCACTGTCTACCTCGCGGCGGTCAACGCCGCCATGGCCGGGTGCAGGCCCGAGTACTTCCCGGTCGTGCTGGCCGCGTTCGACGCGCTCATGCGCGAGCGCGCGGCACGCGGTGGCGGCTTCCAGTCGACCTCAGGGCCCGCCCCGCTGATCATCGTCAACGGGCCGGTTCGCCGCGAGCTGGGCTTCAACACCGGCGGCGGCTCGTTCGGCCCGGGATTCCGGCCCAATATGACGATCCCCAGGGCCATCGGACTGATTGTCCGCAATGCCTTCGGCATCCACCCGCACGTGCTCGAGCAGGCCACCCAGGGCGTGCCCGGCCGGTGGCTGATCTGCGTCGCGGAGAACGAGGAGGAGTCCCCGTGGGGACCGCTGGCGGCGGACGCCGGCGTCGGCGACGGTGTCAGCGCGGTGAGCTGCACGCTGACCCGCACCATGGAGTTCATCGACAACCGCCACACGCCGAACCCCGAGGATGTGCTGCGCGACATCGCGGACTCGGTCGGCCGCCTCGGCCCGCAGATCTTCCCGCAGACGCCCGTGGCCCTCGTGCTGTGCCCCGAGCACGCCCAGATGTTCGCCGACGCGGGAATGTCCAAGGCCGACGTCCAGGACTGGCTCATCGGGCACTCCGGCCGCACCGCGGGCGAGCTGCGCCGGGCGGGCAAGGGCGGGGTACTTCACTTCCCTGGCCCGGATGACGGCTCGGTTCCCGCGCAGGAGTTCCACCGCGTCCTGTCCGAGCACCGGCAGATCCCCGTGATCGTCGCCGGCGCGAGGACGGCGGCGATCTCCATGGTGGCCCGCATCTTCGGCGAGTGGTCGGGGCAGGCCGTCCCGGTCGATGAGTGGCGGTGAGCCGTGGCCCCCGGGCCTACGCCGGGGGTGGGCCGTGACGGATGCTCATTCGTAACCAGGCTCGGTCGATTTTCACCGGTATGCGCTGGTTGGAGGCCATAGAGTGCAGCGTGATCAATACTCAAGAGTTCCATAAGGGTTGCTGGGCCTTTGCTGTCATGTTGCTGACCGGTGCGATCGCGGTGTCGGGCTGCAGTTCAAGCAGCGCGAGCTCGTCAGCCGCTGCTGGCTCAGCCAGCCCCGCCGCGGCCGGAACGGCCGGCGCGCCGTCTAGCGACCCGAGTGCCGCTCCGCCATCGTGGGCGACGGCTCTCGGGGCCGGTGTCGAGGTGTACCCCCCGCAGCCGGAGCTTCCCGGCTACAGCGAGCCAGGCCAGGCGGTCGAGGGCGAGCTCGCCGAGCTGAAGGCCAAGAACCTGGCTGGCGCGTGCGCGTACATGGACCCCCGGACAGTCGGCACCTGCAAGTCGGAGGCCGCTCAGGTGCCGGCCAGCGACCTGCCGTACGCGACCAAGGTGACGCTCGGCTACACCGTTATCGACGGGTCGGAGGCACTCGTCGGCACGACCGGCACGTTCTGCTCACCTGGCCAGACGCCGGAGTGCTTCACCAACACCAACCCGGCGGCCATCTTCTCCGCTGGCGGCAAGGCGTTCAGCAAGCTCTGGAGCGAGGCGACAAGCAACCAGGCGCCCAGCACGTACTCGCTGGCACCTGCGGTCCTCCTCAACGGAAAGTGGTACATCTACGGCTCATAGCCCGCTCGTTTTGGCCCGGTCGCCCAGGGTAGGGACCTCTCGCACCTGACGAGGGGTTTGCGGGGGTCTCTTGGCCGAGGATAGCCATTTCAGTCACGCTGCCAGAGAGGGTCCGGCGGGCGGGGCGGACTTCCCCGCGAGTGCCCAGCCGAACCCGGTGCTGACCGAGGAGCAGATCTCCCGGCTGCGAGCGGAAGGCGAGGTCCGCCCGATCGAGGCGGGCCAGGTGCTGTTCGGTGAGGGGGACCGCGCCTGCGAGTTCATCGTGGTCCTCGAGGGCCGGGTGCTGATCGTGGATCATGAGGCCGGGGTTGAGCGCAGGCTGGCGGTTCGCGGGCAGGGCCAGTTCACCGTCGAACTGGCCCTGCTGACCGGGGAGCGGCTGTTTACCAGCGCGGTGGTCCTGGAGTCAGGAACGGCGCTGGTCGTGCCGGTTGCCCGGCTGCAGGCGCTGATCAGCCAGGACCACGACCTGGGCCAGCTGATTGTCCAGGCGCTGCTCGCACGGCGTGAGTGGCTGGTGAACAGTCACACCGGGCTGCGGATCGTCGGCTCGAGGTCCGCGCCGCACGCTCGCCGCCTGCTTGAGTTCGCCGTGCGCAACCGCCTGCCCCACGTGTGGCTTGATTCTGACACCGATCCGGCCGCGGACGCCGTCCTGGCCCACGAGGGCGTCTCCCGCGACCAGTTGCCCGTTGTCGTCATGCGCGGAGGCGAGGTGCTAAGCAGGCCCTCCAATTCCGAACTGGCCCGGGCGGCCGGCATCGGCACGAGCCCGGCCCCGGGCGTGACCTATGACGTGGCGATCATCGGCGCCGGGCCCGCGGGGCTAGCCGCGGCCGTCTACGGTGCGTCAGAGGGCCTGACCACGGCCCTGGCGGAAGCGCTGGCGGTGGGCGGCCAGGTCGGCACGAGCACCAGGATCGAGAACTACCTGGGCTTTCCGGTCGGAATCAGCGGGGATGACTTCGCTCAGGGGGCCTACCTGCAGGTCCTGCGGTTCGGAGCGTCGGTCGTGCTGCCCGCGAGCGCTGTCGCGCTGTCAGGTGACAGCGCGGCCTACCTGGTTCACCTGGACACGGGCGATGTCCTGTCGGCCCGCACCGTGATCATCACGACCGGGGTCGCCTACCGCCGGATCGACGCCACCGGGCTTGACCAGTTCACCGGCCTTGGCGTGTTCTACACGCCAGTAGCGGCACATGACGAGGTCCGGCTCGGGGAGCCGGTGGTGATAGTCGGGGGAGGCAACTCCGCCGGCCAGGCCGCGGTCTCGCTGGCCGGACGCGGGCACCAGGTGACCGTCGCGGTACGCGATGCCGACGTGGCCGCGACCATGTCGCACTACCTCGTCCAGCGCATCGCGTCCCACCCCGACATTGAGGTCCGCCACCGGACCGTGGTCCGTGAGCTCAGCGGGACTCGGTACCTGGAACGGGTCGAAGTGGAAGACCTCACGACAGGCAGGCGGGAAACACTGCCCGCTGCGGCCCTCTTCGTCCTGGTCGGCGCTGAACCGCACACGGAGTGGCTCGCCGGATATGTCCAGCTCGACGACGCTGGTTTCGTTGTCACCGGGCCGGACCTCGGCTCAGGGATACGGCAGCAGGCCTCCTGGGCCGGGCGTGACCGCGATCCGTACCTCCTGGAGACCAGCCGGCCGGGCGTGTTCGCCGCCGGGGACATCCGCAGCGGCTCGACGAAGCGGGCCGCGGCGGCTGTCGGCGATGGCTCCGTCGCGATCCGGTTCGTCATCGAGCACCTTCGCCGGGCCAGGTTACCGGGCACCTCAGCCCGGCCATTTCCTCGCGGATGGGCCTTCCCCATCAGGTCAGGGGCCCACCGCGCACAGCTTGTGGAAGCGCACAAGGGCGGGCCGCGGCCGGGCATGTGCGGATACAAGGAGATCGGCGCTGCGGTCGGCATGGCAGAAACGACTCTTGCAGCATCACCACACCGGTGGGACTATCCAGACAAATCTTGAGACGCTCGACTAAGAATTTGTCACACGCCAGCGCACGAATTATCACGAGTAGGTGAATGCCGTGAGATTCCGGCTACTGTCAAAGCGGACCGCCTGTGTCGCCGGAGCGGCCGTACTCATCGTGACTGCTGCCGCGTGCAGTAGCTCGTCCAGCCCTGGCCAGGCCGCCGGCAGCTCGAGCCCGGTCGCGGGCGGCACGATCACCGTCCTGGAGGGCCAGGGCTTCTCTGGTGACTGGCCGTACGGCTTCGACCCGGCCACCGACGTGACTGGCGCGGCCAACCAGGACTTCTTCGACGCGGTCTACGGGCAGCTCTTCGACCTTGGCGCCAACGGCGTGATCGAGCCGGACCTGGCCACGGGCTACAGCTTCAGCCCCAACGCGGAGACGGTCACGGTAACGCTGCGCAAGGGCGTCACCTTCAGCGACGGGACGCCATTCAACGCGCAGGCCGTGTACTGGAACTGGATGCGTGACCTTGGACCGCTGGCGGTGAAGGCGGGCATCGAGTCCATGTGGGACCTGAAGCGGGTCAACCCGAAGGTTCCCACCTCAGCCCCGGTCGCCGGGGCGATCCAGGTCACCGGCCCGTACACGATCGTCGTCCACCAGGACGTGCCCAACGGCGCCTTCATCGACCAACTCTTCGACGCGATCGCCAACTGGATCGCCTCACCGACCGCGGTGCAGAAGGAAGGCGCGACGAAGTTCGCCCAGTACCCAGTCGGGGCCGGCCCGTTCACGGTCGTGAGCGACACCTACAACAGCGAGCTGGTGGTCAAGAAGAACCCGCACTACTGGCAGGCGGGGCACCCATACCTGAACGGGATCACCTTCAAGGCCGTCAGCGGCGATGAAGCGGCCTACGAATCGCTGCTGGCCGGCCAGGGCCAGGTCTACGAGGACTTGTCGACCACGCAGATCCTCAGCGAGGCCGGCCAGCACTTCACCGAAGAGAACAACCCCGGCACCTCGCCCTATGACCTGCAGCTGAATACCGCGGTCGCGCCGTTCAACAGCATCAAGGCGCGCCAGGCGATCTACGCGGCGACGAACTTCTCGCCGATCCTTTCCAAGATCTTCGGCAACAGGTACCCGGTGACCCAGAGCTTCACCGGGCCGGGCGGCATCTGCTATGACCCGAACGTTTCCGGCTACCAGGGCTACGACGCGACGCTGGCCAAGACGCTCATCGCCGCGTCCGGCCTGAACAAGGTCACCTTCACGCTGGGCACGATCAACTCCAGCCCGGTCGCCATCGAGACCACCGAGGCGCTGCGCACCGAATGGGAAGCGCTCGGAATGCACGTGAAGATCGCGAACTACCCACTGGCCGGGCTGATCGCGGCGTTCGAGGCCAACGGCGGCAAGTCCTGGACGGCCATGATCCAGACGGCGGGCGCGTTCGACCCCGCGTCCGGGGTCGGCGTCGGCTTCAGGTTCGGCTCGATGTCGCCGTTTAGCGGCGTGCACGATCCGGCCCTGGACAAGCTGCTGTCCCAGGCGACGTCGTTCACCAGCACCGCCCAGCGGTGCACCTATTACGACCAGGCGGCCGAGTACATCGCCAGCCACTACTACGGGCCGTTCTACTTCACGTTCGCCCCGGCCAACATCGCGGTCAAGAGCGTCCACGGCCCCGGCCTGACCGCACCGCTGCCGTCCGTCGCCGTGGTGCCTGTCATCCCGTGGCAGGACGTCTACGAGAGCTCCTCGAGCTCGTGACCGGCGCACGGCTGGCCGGCTCGCCAGCACTCCGGCTGGTGGGCCGGCGGCTGCTCGCCGCCATCGTCGTGCTGTGGGGCGTCACGTTCCTCACCTTCGCGGTCATGAGCGCGCTGCCCAACGACACGGCCCAGGTGCTCCTTGGGCTGCACGCCACCCCCGCCCAGGTGGCGGAGCTGAACAAGGCGCTCGGCCTGAACCGGCCGTTCCCGGTCCGCTACTGGCACTGGCTTGTCGGCCTGCTGCATGGCAACCTGGGCACCGACCTTGAGGGTGCCAGCGTGAACTCGCAGCTCGCCCAGCACCTGCCGGTCACGCTGGAGCTCCTCGCCTACGCGCTGATCGGCTCGCTGCTGCTCGCGGTTATCGTCGCCGTGCTGGCGGCCCGCAAGCCGAACAGCCTCGCCGACCGGTTCAGCCTCGGGGTCAGCATGCTTGGCCTGTCCGCCGCGCCCTACGCGTTCGCGATCTTCCTGATCGTCATCTTCGCGGTCAAGCTCAACTGGTTCCCCGTGCAGTCCAACTCGCTGGGCAGCGGGACGCTGCTGTCCTTCTTCCAGCAGGGCACGCTGCCGGCTGCCTCGCTCGGGTTCCCGCTGTTCGCCATCTACACCCGGCTGCTGCGAGCCGACCTCGTCGAGCAGCTGCAGCGGGAGGACTACATCGTGACGGCCAAGGCCAAGGGCCTGGCCCCGTGGCGGGTCCTGATCGGGCATGCGCTGCGGAACTCGGTGTTCTCCCTCATCACCGTCGTCGGCCTGAACCTGGGCACGCTGATCGGCGCGGCCGCCATTATCGAGGCGCTGTTCTCGGTACCAGGCATCGGTGCTGAGCTGCTGACCGCCATCGGGAACAAGGACGTCCCGCTGATCGAGGGCGTCGTGCTCGTCTTCGCGCTGGTGACCGTGCTCGGCAACCTCGCCGCGGACCTGGCGTACGCGGTCCTCGACCCAAGGATCAGGTATGGCCGCTCCACGTCCTGAGGCCGCACTGCCCGGCACCGGGTACCTCCCCCCGGGCCCGCCGCTGCTGCCGCCCGTCGGCGTCAGCTCGCGGCGCCTGGCGTCGCAGCGACTCGGGCGGGCGCTCCGGCTGTGGATTCCGGCCGGGATCGTCCTGCTCATCCTGGCCACCTGCTTCCTGCTGCCCCAGGTGACCAGCCTGCCCTCGCCGACCAACGGCAACATCCTGGACGCGGGCGACCCGCCGTTCTCGCCCGGGCACTGGCTGGGCACCGACCCAGTAGGCGTCGACGTCTTCTCCCAGCTCGTCTACGGGGGCCAGGTCGCGTTCGAGATCGGCTTCGGCGTGACCGGGATCGGCATCGCGGTCGGCAGCCTGCTCGGGGTCACCGCCGGCTACTTCGGCGGCTGGGTGGACGCCATCCTCAGCCGGGTGCTCGACATCCTGATCGCGTTTCCCGCGCTGGTGCTGGCGCTGGCCATCGCCGAGGGACTCGGGCCCAGCGAGGTCCACGTGATCTGGGCGCTGTCGGCGTTCAGCATCCCGGCGTTCGGCAGGCTCACCCGGGGCGCCACCCTGGTCGTGCGGGACCTGCCGTTCATGGTGGCCGCGCGGCTGGCAGGCACCCGCGGCTGGCGCGTCATCGCCCGGCACGTCCTGCCGAACATCATGCCCGGCATCGTGACCTTCAGCCTGCTCGGGATCGGCGTGGTCATCATCCTTGAGGGCGCGCTGGACTACCTCGGCGAGGGGATCCCGCCCCCCACCGCGAGCTGGGGCGCGATGATCGCCAGCGGGCAGACGGTACTGACCGCCCAGCCCGAGTACGTGCTCATCCCGAGCATCGTCTTGGTGATCGTGGTGGCCGCGCTGAACATGCTCGGCGACGCCCTTCGCGAGCGGTGGGGAGTCAGGTAGTGGACGTCCTTGACGATCACGTCCCCGCCAGCCAGGCCACCGCGGCGCTGCTTGAGGTCGATGACCTGCGGGTCGGCTTCGCCGCGGGCGGCCGGGAAGTGCGGGCCGTCAACGGGGTGAGCTTCCGCGTCAGCCCGGGCCGGACGCTCGCGATCATCGGCGAGTCCGGGTCAGGCAAGACCGTCAGCTGCCGGGCGGTGATGGGGCTGCTGCCAGCGGGCACGGTCGTCACCGGCTCGGCGCGGCTGCGCGGGACCGAGCTGATCGGGCTGTCGGACAGCCAGCTGCGCAGGCACCGCGGCGCGGACATGGCGATGGTGTTCCAGGACCCGGCGCGATCACTGAACCCGACGATGCGGATCGGCGCGCAGATCACCGAGGCCGTCAGGGCGCACCGCAAGGTCGCACGGGGCGAGGCGCGAGAGCAGGCCGTCGAGTTGCTGCGCCGGGTGCGCATACCGCTCCCGGACCGCCGCTACCACGAGTACCCGCACCAGCTGTCGGGCGGCATGCGGCAGCGCGTGATGATCGCCATGGCGCTCGCCTGCCAGCCGCGGCTACTGATCGCCGACGAGGCGACGACGGCACTCGACGTGACAACCCAGGCGCAGATCATGGAACTGCTCCTTGACCTGCAGGCCGAGCTGAACATGGCGCTGATCATGATCAGCCATGACCTGGGGCTGGCCGCGTCCTACGCCGATGAGGTCGTCGTCATGTACGCGGGGAGGATCGTGGAGCAGGCACCCGCCCGCCGGCTCTTCGGCGCGCAAGGGGCGGTGCGGATGCGCTACACGCGGGCGCTGCTTGACGCCATCCCGCAGCTGGGCCGGCCCGCGCACACGCTCCTGCCGGTCGTGGGCGGGCGCCCGCCCGACGCGGCCGCCCGGCCGCCGACGGAGCCCGACCTGGCCGAGCACGTGCCAGGCCACCGATGGGCCTGCTGGCACCCCTGCCAGAACGGAGACGGGGAATGACAGGACGCGAGCCACCACAACCACTCCTGTCGGTGCGCGATGTCGTGCAGGAGTTCGTGGTCAGGGAGCGGGGTGGCACGCGTGGCGGGGTGGTGCAGGCCGTCTCCGGCGTCTCGTTCGACATCATGCCAGGAGAGACGCTGGGCATCGTGGGCGAGACAGGGTCAGGCAAGTCCACGCTGGCCCGTGCGATCTTGCAGGCACCACGGCCCAAGTCAGGCAGCGTCGTGTTCCGTGGCACGGACCTGACGAGCCTGCGAGGCCGGCGGCTGCTTGCGGCCCGGCGAAACCTCCAGTTCGTGTTCCAGGACCCGTTCGGTTCCCTGGACCCCAAGTGGCGGGTGCGCAGCATCATCGCCGAGCCGCTGGTCGCCTACCAGGCCGGAGACCGCGCGTCGCGCGCCCGGCGGGTCAGTGACCTGCTTGACCTGGTTGGCCTGGATCCTGCGAGGT
>Ga0335072_10006460_pt1 | contig 17127 bp, 19 predicted proteins | sample Lox_Sample_21_FD_206725 | JGI IMG/M metagenome (GOLD analysis project Ga0335072, IMG submission 206725) | Soil microbial communities from Loxahatchee National Wildlife Refuge, Florida, United States - Lox_Sample_2.1 | ecosystem: Environmental > Terrestrial > Soil > Wetlands | place: USA...
TGCTTTCCTTCTCACCCCCGGCTCAACCTTCGGCTCACGCGACTCCGGTGCTAGTCGCGCGCGCTCAGGGCGGCCTCACCCCTAGGCCTGGAGGAGGGTGAGGTCGATGCAGATTTCTGTTGACTTGGCGAAATTCTTCCCCCCATGAACCAATCGAGACGTCATTGGCGACTACTTTACTGTTTTTCCACCCTACGCTCTCTCCTCCCCTACACTCCTTAGACCTCTTGACGGACATGAGGCATGATCACCCGCCTCACCCCCCCGGCCAAAACCCTCCTGGAATCCAGAGCGCCATGTCTCCGTCTCACTCCATGCCTGCAGTTATCCCTCTTCTCGACCACATGCTCCCGTTTGGATAAGCGTTCGATAAACCACTATGAGGTTCTCAGGATCAAACCTGACTGCACACCTGCAGAACTCAAAAAGTATGCACTCTGTCTCCATCCCACCCCCAAAGACAGTCAATTGACTTTGCCCTACCAGACAGTTCTACTCGCTCTCTCGAACCACCCATCCAGACATGAACCCCCATGACCCTAATGCCTCCAAGCGGTTTGCCCAGATCTCCGAGTCCTACTCCGTACTCGCGGACCCTGAAAAGCGAAAGCGCTGGGACCGTGACTATTTTCGCACACAGCAAGCCTCTCGGTCCGCCACCCGCGCGGCAGGCCACACCGGTAGTTACGCTGGCTCACGCCCACCCTCGGGCCTGTCGAGACGTCGAGGCGCCTTCCACGGACCTCCACCTAGCTTCTACGCTCACGGTGGCTCATCACTGAAGAATAAATCCTCTGCCTCTTCTTCTGCGAGCAGTGGGCCCGCCCCTGCAGGCACCTTCGATGCAAACCAATACTCCTCAAATCCAGGTGTAAATTTTGATCCGTCATCCACCTTCAAGACGCAATCCCACGAAGACACACGCCGGCAATCGCGCCGTGCCGCTGAAATGGCAGCAGCCGCGGCGCAGATGGAAGACGACTCGAACTTCTGGGCGCGCTTCTTCGTTGTAACAGGAGTCATACTCGGTGCTATCACAATCGGAACGATCGTTGGCGGTATGGGCTCGCCGAAAGGAGGAATGACAAGGGGAGATGGGTCAAGAAGAGACGGGCCGTCAAACGATTGGACTAAGGGCTGAAATTACGGCAGTGATCTTTTACATTACAACATCTTTCCGAACCGGATGTGTGTCAGGGCCGCCAATAATCTCAGCAGGAGGGCAAGTCCGACCTACGCTGCTCAATGTACCCAGCAGAAGTGACCTTCTGCCCGACTAGAGGAGGTAGTTTGCCCAACTATACCTCAATTCCCAGGTCAAGCTACAATTCCGAAAAGGATATCGATATACCGTTTTCGGCATCCCCGCGTGCCACAAGTCAATTTTGGACTGCATGACTACATCCAGCGAGTTCGTGAGCCCTAGGCGACTCTTCCAGGAGAAATGACGTTTGGCACACTCCTCTTAGCCCTGTCTAACTAGGTGGCAATTTTGCCAGTGTGAGCATTGTTCAGGAGTTCGTGAGCTTTAGACAAAATCATGCCGTGGGGAATGAATGGGAACGACATATTACCGACCCAAATATCGTGAGCTTATCGTTTGCGAAATGGGCACATCGGAGCACCTTGGGAGATATGGTTTCAAGAGGCTGCGATTTTATTCCTAGAGGGAAAACATCATGCAGCATTAGACACTTAGAGCTGCGACTGCTGATTCACTAATGAAAAACTGCACGTGCAATCTTCGTCTTCTTCTCGCTCTATCTAGAATGTACAAGAACTTCACCGTCTCCTGCCGACCGCCGTCTCAACCAATTGCACTTCTCGTCTAGGCTGTATTGATCTACATGGACTTGTAGAATAGCTCATCCTTCAAATGTGAACGAAGCGCCGACCTTGTGTGCAGCCTGGCTGAGGTTTTGTGTATCGAATGACGCGCCGAGACCGAGGGTAACACCAGTGCTGAGTTTGACATTGTATGCAAGGGCAGCGATGCCGCGGTCGTTAATCTTGGCCTGCACCACGGAAAAGAGTCAGCAAGGGGTTCGGAGCTATTGCTAGCCATTCTTGAGTCGGGGCTGGCTTCTTACCTTCGCGAAAGAGCTGGGGTCCAACTTGTATTTGCTTGCAATCTCGAGGCCGACATTGCTACCTGCGGCCGAGTCCCACGTCGCCTTTGCGCCAGCCTCCACCTCATCGTTGACCTTGTGGTAATAGCTCGCGGAGAAGATGCTCAAGTTGTTCGTCGCGGTAATGGCTGCAGCGTAGCTTCCCTGGCTGTAGCCGGCTGCGAGGCTGTATTTTGTCATGGCTGCTTTCTGGACATCATACCCACCTTCCGCGCCAACCAGGAATCCTTCGTGGCCGAGGGTCAAGTCAACGGTTGCGACAGGGCCCTTGAAGAGGTCGATGAAGGAGCGAACGTGGACGTTGGGTTGCTTGTAGTGGAGATTGAGCTTTCCGCCGTAGGTGCTCTTTGCTGGCATGTAGTTGGAGACGATCTCAGCCTTGAGGCCTTTGGTCAGGTTGTCTTCGAGCTCGAGCTTGGTATCGAGGCTGTTGGCGGTGGTCCATGTTTGGGTTAGGGTCAGGCCTGGGAAAGCGTAACGGGGGCACCATGTTAGCGAAACATAATGAGAGGGCGAGCGGAATGAGTAACGGGGTGAAGAGCGGCGGGGGAAGAGGTGGGTGCAGTCAAGGCGGGAAGATGTAGAGATGAAGACTCAGGGTCTCGGGTGCTTGAATTTTGCGGGCATGATGTGTGATGTGGTATGGGTTTTAGGATTGTAGTAGATGCGGTAGCCTTTACCGGTTGCTTTGTCCACGTATTTTCCTTCGAGCTGGACTCTGTCTTTAGCATGTCGTATCCTAATGTTCTTGCGAACAATGGTTGTGCTCACCGAGCCAGAGATGGGACCATCATGAGCGGATTTGCCCTTGACGTTAAAGGTAACACCGTTGGGAGCTTTCGACTTGACCTCGAGGTTGGCTGGCAGAGATGATTAGATTTACATGTAGACTGGTCTTGTGCAGGAGGAGATACCAGGTTGGACATGGTAGAAGTCCTTGGTCAAAAGCTGCTGAAGTGTTAGCTTACGGGTCTCAATGGAAAAACCGGAGCAAAACTCTGGGGGCTCACGTCGTTAGCTGGCTTCGCGATATCGGCGAACGGAGCTGGGATACCAGCCATCTTTGGCGAGATGCTAGAAACGACAATTGAAGGATAATCGGGAAGGAATGGTGAGTGGTGCTTAGTTGTGAAAGGTCGATTGAGCTACTTTGCTGCGTGACAACAGAGCTTCGAAATGAGCGAGGATGAGGGACCAATGGCAGGGCCGAGAGCAAGCACCGGCGCTCGCCGATCGAGGACATTCGCTTCCGAATTTCCACGACAGCGTTCGAAAGACTTGGCATCACTTCAAACGATCTTACGCTCAATGGAAACAACAATTGCATTATGTTCGTGCCTGATATCACTCAGGTTGCCCTGTATATATCCTCCTTTCGTCTGTGCTTGTTATGTCCCAAATATCATTATCGTAAGGTTTTCGACTTTGCTACCGCCAACTCCGTGACCTCCCATCCCAAGGTTATGTCCTTGAACAATGTGAGCCAGATACATCCGTCAGAGTCTTGATAATCTAGACCATGTAAGGTTTATTATGCTGGACGCCAACGCAGCTCCCAAAAATCCATGGATCCAATCAACGCGCAGGATGGACTACCGCTTATCTCGAAATTATTTCGTGCTTTCGTATTTGGCAACATGGGAAGCGATTGCTCTGTTCAGGTCAACGTCATGAAAACGCCTAAAAGACAAATGTAGCTCTCACCTTCCACTGGGGTCTGTCTGCTTAGACCAGGTCGGCGTCCACCGCATGACCGTCGATGCGCAGTAGGGAGGAAAGTGCTGATCGAAAATGGTGCGATACCAATAACTTGGAAGACATCAGCTATGGACGAGTAAGAGATTCAGGTATACTCACGCTTCCTTGCTGTCAGGAATATCGTCACCCCATTCCGGCTTGGGGTTCTTCATCATCTCGTCCGTCACGTTCATCTCAGCATTATCTTTGAGTGCATCGATCCAGCCATAGCCAACACCGTCACTGAATTGCTCCTTCTGTCGCCACAAGATGCTGTCTGGTAGATAGGGCCGAACACCAGGCTCGTCTGAAGTATCGAACGCTTTTCGCAAAATGTACTTCTCGATCCGGCCTTTGGTGACCATCTTCTCTTTTGGATCAATGTTCATCGCAACCTCTAGAAACTGCTTGTCTAAAAAGGGCACCCGAGCTTCCACACCCCACGCGGATGTGGATTTGTTTGCTCGCAGACAATCTGATAAGTGCAAGTTCTTGACTCTTCGCACGGTCTCCTTGTGGAACTCCTCTTTGTTCGGCGCGTTGTGAAAGTATAGGTAACCACCAAAGACCTCATCGCTTCCTTCTCCGCTTAGCACCATCTTCACTCCCATCGCCTTGATCTTCCTGCTGAGAAGGTACATGGGTGTTGAAGCTCGGATGGTCGTCACATCGTAGGATTCGAGGTGGTAGATGACATCCGACAGGGCGTCTAATCCCTCGTTAATGGTGAATGTGAAAGCATAATGCTTTGTGCCAAGGAACTTCGCGACCTCAAGCGCGGCTTTCGTGTCTGGTGCGTTGGGTAGACCGATTGAGAAAGAGTGCAGCTGGGGAAGAAAGGTCACTGTGGAAAGCTCGTTCTCATCATCAATGCCGACCAACCCGCCTTTCTCCGGAGTCTCTCTGTAGCCGTTGCTGCATCCATTGACAACAGCCTTTTGCCGTAACGATTCCCGCTGTGCGATTGAAGCTGTGAGGCTCGAGTCTAGACCTCCGGACAGCAACACTCCATATGGCACCTCCGCCATTAGCCGCTTGAGCACCGACCTCTCCAATGTCTGTCTTATTAGTTTGTAGTCGACCGGCGTAGAGGGCACTTTTGTTGGGTCCCACCAGCTTGGCTCGAAGTATCGAGCTAGAGAGTCCGTCTTGGAGTCGTAAATGTGCCCTGGCGGAAAAGCGATTATGTTGTCGCAGACTGGTGCCAGAGATTTCAGTTCAGATGCAAAGTAGACCGCACCTGGCGTCTGACTTGAGCGACCGAGGTAGAAGCTCGTGATGCCGATTGGATCTCGTGCAGCGACAGTGCGGTCTTGGTTCCTGTCATACAAGACCCAGGAGAACATGCCGTCTAGATACTTTGGAGCATCGAGGCCGTATTGCATGTAAAGCGGTATTATTACTTCACAATCAGAATTGGTCTTGAATTTGTAGGGCTTTTTGAGTTGTTTTCTTAGTATCCGGTGGTTGTATATTTCTCCATTCACAGCCAACGCCAGTGAGTCATCCTCGTTCAACAGTGGTTGTGCGCCTGACCCAACGCCAACAATGCTCAGTCTTTCGTGTGCTAGAATGGTCCTGTTGGCTATGAAGTTGCCAGACCAGTCAGGACCTCTATGTCGGACCGCTTTGGCCATGCGCAGGGCCGTGGGTTTGAACTTCTGCACATCGGAATGGCTAGAGATGGTCAGCTTTCAAGTCTGCACAATTTCGGGGTCAGCGGCTTGGACATACTGGTGACAAGCGAAGACCCCGCACATCTTAGCGACTGATGGATGTACAGAGCTTGAAATATCCAAATGAAACTGAGCGATCAAGTTCTTTCAAATATCAAAATGCCTGACTCATGAAGGATTTCTGCCCAGAAAGGTCCGAACGCCACACTCAAAGTTCAGCTCGAAAGATGACAGCTAAGATGGCGCTAGACAAGCGAGTGTGGCAATATCAGATGTCCGGACCCGCAGCCGGGGCCAAGAGGAATCTCTTTATACCCATTCAACAAATTGTCAATTTGGTTACGACCTCCATTTTTGCTGAGGTGCTCGTGTGCCCGCTATCCAGTTGGGGCTCGACAGGTGCAAAAAACCGAGCCCACAAAAATGATTTGAAAAATTCCCCGCATTACGTTAACGACCCCCACGCTACTGTAGTTAAGAAGCCCCCCGAATTCGGAGGCGGCTACAGCGCGTTTCACAGGAGGGCCTTTGAGGGAGCTGGAACAAGATTTCTCCATATCTAGATGATGTTTCGATGGAGAATTTCACGCCGAGCAAAAGATGCCACTTGACATGTGCTTGCATAGGTCGGTACTATAGTCTCCACTAACACTGCACACCCCAAGTACTCCCACGGAAAGTATGACCCCGTCCAGCGCCTCGCTTGCCCCGTCCCAATGCTGGATCCTAATCTCATGAAAACCATTCCTTGGCTAAGCCTGGCGCAGCTCAAAGTACCCAAGAGCCTGCAAGACAGCCATATCACACTACCAAGCTACTCATGGTGCAGGATTATCTTTGACTATGCTCTTGACTTTCTTCTCATAAGCAGCTCGATCTTTCTTGAAGAGATTATATGCTTCCGCCTGAGCTGGTGATTCAGGGTTCGGGTCGTTCAAGAGGTCTTGTATGCCCAGTAGGATCTGCTTAATAGTGATAGCGGGTTTCCAGCCCTCGTCCTCATTGAGAATCGATAAGCAGACTGTGCCGGACGGATAGACATTAGGATGGAAAAGCGGTGGCACGAATTTGCCTAGAAAAGATGTTAGCCGGGAGCAAACCAGACTTCGCTTTGGAAACCGACATTTCGGAGGTTTGGTAGGGTATTCTGTTATTGCTTGTCAGACGACGCCCTCCACGATGAAGAATATGGATCTCACCATCTGGAAAGACGACATCCAGCTTGAACAGTCCGCCATCCCACAGGGTATCTTTCTTTCCAGGGACCCCGCACTCCCACTTCTTTAGATCAAGCACACCTTGCGCATTGCGGTGAGGCTTTGCAAAGAAGCCGAAGGGGTGATCTTTCCGCCATTGTTTTCTAACACTGTTAGCCATTCATTCCAAGACGTGAGAGGTTCTCGCAAGGTAGTCGTACCGCTCCTCTTGGAGCCGGTTCTGACAAAGAGTCATGCTTTTTAGCGCTGGCCGGTGTAATCGGTTTGGTGTAGAGCGGCGAATAAGTGGACAAGCTGTGGAGGAGTTAGTTTATTGCCGATCACAACTCCTGAATGAGAAGGCGAAGGTGAAGAGGCAAAGCCTTGCGAAAGAGAAGCTTGCAGCCACTTAGTCAAAGGAAGCAAACATGCCAAGAACTGTAAAATCTGCTCCGGGGGCACCCTCCCTAAGCCGCGCGAGCTCGAGCCGGGGCGTGAGAGGGCTCGATTCCGCGCTGAAAGAAGCGCTGCACCCTAGTCTAACTAGCTTTGGAGTCTGAAGGTCCGCCCTGCTTAGCAAGAGCGATTCTACGGTATATAGGACGTTATATGAGGGGAATGTGCTAGCAACTGGGGGGTATCATTCCGTCTAACATGCAAACGCTGGGACAAAAATCATGAACGCAGAAATCTACCTGCCAATCAAGCTTTCGCTCTCGTGACCTGTGCCTGGACCAACTCCTCCATTTCCCTGATCCACTTGCGTCCAAACGCCTCCTCTGTGAATCGCTTCGCACTCTCCCGGTTCCTCAGTCGCATGGCCAAGCGCTCGTCGTCACTCAGCCCGAAAACCTTCCCGAAGGCCATACAGAACTGCTCGTCTGTCTCTGCATGGTATCCAGTCGGCTTGCCCTCAAACGGCACAACGATGTCAAGCTTTGGCCCGCCACTGTCATGTACGACTGGTATCAATCCGGCAGCCAGGTATTCCACTACGCCAATTCCGAAATGCTCGTTCCACATTCCATTGACACCAATGCTGGCCTTTTGCATTTGCTGCTGCATCACTGAGAACGACGCATCGCAGATAAAAGTAGTGGCCTCTTCAATCTTGAGCTCGTGTGCTTGTAGTCGCAACTTGTAGATGTGGATATCATCAGATGTACCACTGCGTATAGATCCAATGAGGACAAGCTTAGGTCGTTGTTTAGATACTGTCAGATTTGCCACGGAATGATAGTACTTGGCAAAAGCTTGAAGGATCAGTGGGTGGTTCTTCTCGGGGCGGAATTGTGCAATGTATATGATGAGGTTCTCTCGCTCCCTTTCAGAAACTGCAGAAACATCAATCTTGGTTTCCATCTCTTCGACAGCGCATGGCGGCCAAACCACTGCTGCGAAGGAAGAGACCGAACTTGGGGCCTTCCACAAAGCTATGATATGACCACGCGTCCAACTGGAGTTGCACATCACGAGATCAATTTTGCTTCCAACCCACCCATACAACTTTGCAAAGAGACGCCAGTACTGCTTCTTAAGTGTACCTCTCCACCCCGCGCCGGCGCCCGAGTTGACACCTCGCTGGCCAGATGTATCGTCCAGACTGTCTAGCATGTCCGTTGATATGGTGGGGTAGTGGACGTAGGCTGCCGTCGGAATGGCAGGAAACAGGTAATGGCAAAAGGCAAGTGTAAAAGCGTAACCCATTGTGTCAATAAAGATATCAGGCACAAGAAGATTGAACGCGTCATACGCCAATGCTAAAGAGCCCAAAGATTGTCCAAGGAGAGTAAAGCGAGGATACGTGCTTGCGAGCACCAGGTGACGCGTAGAAAGATAGAGGAGTACTAGAGTTGGAGCGTGCAGGGTTATGCCAAAGCGATCTTTGACGCGTTCGATCATAGCTAGCCGATCGATATCATGGTCGCCAGAGTATACAACGCAAATAGCTTTTGGCCAGCGCTTTTGCGTGGCTCGTATAGCCGCCCACAAAACTCGTTCTCCACCACCTCCTGCATTGCTGGAGCGGTGTAAGTAGAGGCCCAGTTTCTTCACTGCCACGTTACTGACCAGAACGGGTGGAAAAATCCGACAACGCCCTCCCATTCTACATCTGTGGGTAGATCGCCATTCGGCGCGGTACCTGCAGCATAGCTTTCGACCTTCTCCCAGTCCTCGTCGTCGGATTTTGGTAACCCTTTTTGGGCTAATTGGTATGCTTGTTCCTCACTCCTCACTCTCGAGGCGATCAATTCTCTTCTCTTGCTTGTCCTACGTTGTAATGACCAACCGATAAGTCTTAGGGAGCGCCGTACAAGTACCTTCACCAGGAAAGGTATCAGCGGGAGGGCCGCAAGCAAGGCGATGATGAGAATTGCTGACATTGCATGAATGTCACTTAGGCACTATTGTCGCTGCATATCAAGGGTTAGAAGAGACAATGTCAGAACACTGGCATATGTGTCCTGTAGAGTGAATCTGACGGTGTATTAGAAGCAGCCTTTCCCCAGGGTCAAAGAGAAATGGGCTTGGCGCGCAAGCTTCCTCATAATCCCATTGAATGACACCCTTGTTCCAATTCCCACCAATAATTTGTTACGAGAGTTCGGCGACTCCAGGTGAGGTACAATCTATTAGATTGTCCTTGGGGTCTGCCTTCCTGAGCTGTAGCTACCTTTGGGGCTACATAGAGCCTGCATCCTCACACGTCAATGCCTGCGACAATCCCTTGTCCGGGATATTTTCGACCTGCAAGCTTGGTACTGAAAGGTCGAAGCTCGATACCAACATGTCAATCTCGAGGATTCCACGCATCTCGACCACATCAACTTGTTAACGAAGCCCTCCTACTATCCCACGCTGCATTTGACACGTTACACACTTCCAGTGGCTTGTCATGGGGCCCCTCCATCTTCCTGACGGGAATTTTGTTCCGTGTGCTCTTTCTGCCCCTTGAAGTGGCGTACCAGCGCAACCGAAAGAGATGGCAGACATACCAACCGCTGGTCTATGCATGGCGACCAGAATTCATGCGACAGGCAAAGATCAAAGAGCAAAGGAAAGAAATCCCGTACGGGCCAAAAGCAGTTGAGAAATGGGTGGAGCAGGAAGTCCAGAAAAAGAGAGAGCTCCTGCGCCTGAAATACGGGTATCGTTTATGGGTCAGTCTCCTGCCACTGGCCTCAGCTCCGGCGTGGATAATCAACACGGACGTGGTGAGAAGGATGATTGGCATGAAGCAATCTCTGATTAGCTATTTCACAAGCGAGAACGGAAACATAGACCCCTCATTGATACCGCCCGATCCCTCGATAGTACAAGAAAGCTTTTTGTGGATCCCGAATCTTACAGTGGCGGATCCTCTTTGGGTGTTGCCAATCACTCTATGGGCGCTGGTGGTGTCGCAGGTCTATTTACGTCTCAAGGACTTCCCGTTAATGAGTAAAAAGCAAATCCAAAGTCTTCCCAGTATCAAGCAAAGATTACTTGCAGAGCTTTCGACACGGATCAGAGAGGTTGGGGCACTGTTTGGCCTCTTCCTGGGCCCGTGGTTGATTTATGTCCAAGTACCCAGTGCCCTGGTGCTATACTGGATAGCCGCGTCAGGCACACTTGTTCTGGAGAGGCTATTGGTGAGGCGCCTAGTGGGTGTGGGCAAGAGCTTCAAGCCAGCCACGCCAATGAATGCACGACTCAAAATAAAGTGAAAAGGGCTCTGGATTCAAAAGTACAGATTGATGCTATCGGCAACAATAGCGCACGCCAGCTACTCATCAACAGAGACACGCTAGAAGCGCGAGTTGCGAACCTATGGGGAGGCCTCTCCAGCATTTTCTACATCCGATGCGCTGGCGTCCCGCCGCGCTTCCAACCTTGTTCGCTCCCTCTCTCTGCCAGCAGCCATTTGGTCCCCCGATAGTCTCAGATATCTCAGCTGTCCACACCGAAGGCTTATAGCGTGCTCCTTGCGCAACGCACCTATTCCATCTCGCCAGTCTTCCTGAAAAAGGTCCCTATTTTCTATCCAGAACGTCTCCAGCGAGGGAATCTCCGGCAAAGCGGCGAGTAAAATGGCATCCAGCAAGGGGGTCCACTCCGAAGGCAAATCTGCAGGTCGCCTGGGTTCGGCATAAGCTTCACTGGTCAGGTCTATATCCACTATCTGTCCAGCGTTTATACCATCGTACTATATACAACATATAGTTAGCGACGACTTCTCAGACGGGGCGGGAACTGGTGGAAACAATGAGAGAGCGAGCTGGAGAGGGCGTCAATTTCTCAGACAGCTCGAGCAGCCATCCCTAATTATACGTCGTAGGGGGAACTCACTGTGTCCTGTATGAAGAAATCCGAGCCTGCCATCTGCCATCTTGCTGCGGCTCGATCTTGTGTTCCAGTTTCGCCGGGGAGATACACGGCCAGGAATAGAGTCTGCTCCTCAATATACAGAGTGTTGTTCAGTTGCCTACCGACCCATGCTTGTGTAATTTCTGGTACGAAATCGAACTGGCCTTGTAGTTGGCTGGTGACTGCTGCTAAGTCACCACGACACGAGTACATGAAGTACTGATGGAATGCCTGCCAATCATCAGGCTGCTGTGAATCGCCATCTACTTCTGCCTCGCTTTGCGTTGGTGCGGACCTGCCCTCCTCATCCTCTTCAAACTGCGCACTCTCGCCATTGCTAGCTGGACTATCTTCGTAGGCTAGGCCACTAGCCATATCTTCTTCCGACTCGTCGCTTGTGTACTCGGGTTCCTCTTCAGACTCAAGCTCCTCCGTGTCGGCATTTGACGACTCTTCGAGATTTGATTCATCTGCATCTTCAGGGTCGCGCTCCAAGTTGGAGATCTCCAGTCCTTGTGGTCCCCTCTGCCCTCTTGTTGTTCCTGCTTGTCCAGCTCGCCGTTGCCGATAGGGGTTTCTCAAATATGTATCTATATCCGCCGTGCGGAGCGCTATTGTTGGTGCGTGGTGCCCTTCTCCTATATGGAATCTGACTTCTTCTGGTCCATCACTGTCGCTGCCATAGTCCAATATCGGCGCTGGGTCGCATCCAAGGGGAGGCTCCTCGTCATCTGAACTGTGGACAAATTCATTGGGATCAATGTCAGGATTCTCCGCCATCCAATCCCTGACACGTACCCTTCTCGTCCGTAGCTCAGAGAGGCACTGGCTGTATTCGTTGAGTTGGACCAGAAGTGAAAGATTTCTACCCAACGCCACGTGTTGGGACTCCCGTATCAGTTGGTTCACCGCCAAAATCTCGCGACCGATTCGCCTGCGAATGTTCCGAACCTGACGATAATGTTCGTTGACCTGATCATAGAGTGAAGGGACTTCTGGTGGCGCAGGCGGTAGAGCGTTCGAGAGCACAAGACCGGCAATGCGCTGGTCAAGAGAATCTGCATCACTTGCTGCCCGGATGCGTTGGCGAGACTGTGGTTGGCTAACCACGGAGGATTCTGGGCTGCGACTTGGGTTGCGACTTGCGTGGTTGTGGCGAAGAGTAGGCATGTTGAGAGTGAGAGTGTTGTTTTTGTGAAACTCTTCAACAAGAAGGTGTGGCCTTGAGTACTCGGATGTTTCACCAAGCATACAGGAAGAGGCCGCCAAAGTATCACCTGGGTCGATTCTATGTCATGACTTCCACCTGTGACATAGGCTGCCAACTGAGGACACCCACCGTCTGCAGAGTCATAACTCTCCACAATTTGCTCAAGGTCCCCCACTCGCCCAAGGTCCTCACACGCGCTAGTGTAGGCTAGTCGCACGATTGTACAGGCCGTTGGAACGGGAGCAGCGCGGGAATCTTTAGCAGTGCAAGATTTTATAGTAAGTGGAATCTGGTGGCAGCAACAGTGTAGGATGCGAGAATTAGAGGAAGTAGCGGGTGTGTAGAACGCCGGCGGAGAGCGTCAAAGACGAGAGTACAAGCAGAGCAAGAAACAACAGGTGACTAGGACGCTAAGTGCATCACAGACGGGCTTGTGGGCACCATGGCTATATTATTCGGAGGACTTCTAAACACAATATGGCGAGGCTGGTTCGCGAACTCCAGTGAAAAGGAGTTTCTGCCCTCAAAGCTAGCTTAGCAATTCCTTGCCAGACTAACAGCGAAGTTCCTTGTTACCGTTGTGGCTTTGGTGCCTAGCTATTCCATACTTTCACCAACGCTAGATTTGATGGTGATGTTCTATTACAAAGGTTGCCGAAGTGTCGTAGCAGGCACCAGGTACAACAGGAAGCTTTCCTTTACTACAAAAAGGAACTAGTTGCGTTATGTACAATGGTAATCAAAATGGTCGCTGAATAGATGCGTATCCAATCCTTCCTCCACAATTATCCCGTAGTACTTATCCAGAGACGCCAAGCGCCTTTGCATTTGAAAGCGTCGTCCTTCTAAAGCTGCAATGCCGATTTACCAGATCTCGTAACCATGCCACAGTCAAGACATCTATACTTTTGTCATGTTGCGTTGCTTACTCTTCTTCGCCTCCTCACAGCCCACTTCACGATCATCCCATCTAAAGCCTCAGTTGAGAAGGGCTTACTCAGATAGTCGCTCATTCCCTTCTCAAAGCATTTCTCGCGATCGCCCTGAATTGCACTTGCCGTCAAGGCTACGACTGGGACGTCTCGTAGCGCCTCGTCAGAAACGAAGGGCTCCTCATGTCGCAGCTTATACGTAGCCTCGTAGCCGTCCATGACGGGCATCTGCACATCCATCAAGATCACTGTCGGTGGAAGCCCTTGTGGTGTATTGCACTTCAGGTTGGTGAGATACTCGAGCGCTTCACGGCCATCATTAGCCGCCGTTACATTGGTGAACCCGAGTTTACGTATTGTTTTGATGGCAATGCGGCGGTTTATGGCACTAGGAGGGCATACGTCAGTAATTGGCCCTTGACGGACAAAATTGGGAGGTTAAGAAACAATTTGAGTCTACTGCGGGTATTATAGGCCGAACAAATGAAACATGAGGGAGGGAATCATTCGAGGAGGCTCTGGTGGTACTTACTTGTCTTCGACTAACAGGATGTGAGTATCGAGTCTTTCGGCTGGCGACAGCGACATCGGTTCCCAAAAAGAACCCGACATATTATCCAGCGGATCAACTTGCTCATGAGGAGGAGTGGGCAAGGCGCCGTTGCCAGCCTTGCGAGCGACCTGCATAGGTATGGTGACTGTAGCTTTGGTTCCAACGGACACGGTTGACTCAATTTCGATTTGTCCCTGCATAAGGGCGAGAAGCTGCGTACCACCGTTAGTAGATTGGAAGACTATGCTAGGAAGAGACATGCCTGTTTGCAGATTGTTAATCCTAGGCCGGTGCCTCCGTAGAGCCTGGCAGTAGAGACATCGCCTTGTCGGAAGGGTTGGAAAAGATTCTTTAAAACATGCTCGTCCATGCCAATGCCGGTGTCTTCTATCACGAATTGCACTGCCGCTGCGGCTTCGTCCACATGCTTTAGAGATGCTGTTATCCGCACGTAACCACGTTGAGTAAACTTGAAGGAGTTCGTCAACAGGTTTGAAAGCACCTGTCTTATCCGCCCTGGGTCTCCTAGCACCTCAAGGCTAGGGGGAAGCTCGTTAGAGCATTCGAATCTGAATGGCTTTGAGCTGGTAGAACACCTCAGCAGTTTGGCAAGCTCGTTAATGGTATCGCAAGGCTTGAACCGTATGGTCTCGATATCCATACGGCCACTCTCGACTTTTGAAAAGTCCAGAACGTCGTTCACGATGGTCAGCAGAATATTCACCGAAAGCTTGATGCCTTCAAGGTGTTCAGACTGTTCGGGGTTCAGAGGCGTGTCACCAAGCAGAGAAGTGAGACCTGAAATTCCCTGCAAGTACATCAGTATAGTGATACCAGTGTACGAAACGCGTTTGCTTACAGCAAGAGGCGTGCGTATCTCATGAGACATCTGCAGACCAGTCAACTCCGATTTTCTAATTTTGTAAGGCATAGGTTGCTCACATTAGCTAAAAACTGGCTCTTGAGGCGATTCGACGTGTTTGCCGCTTGTTCCAACACCTGCAATTTCTCCTTTTCGATTTCCAGAGCCACCCGAGCTTTCAAATCGCTAATGTCAATGCTCACGCCAATCAGGCCACAATTGCCAGGTTTCTCGGGCCCGTTAGAGTCTCTTGGGTCACAGTCTGGGATGAAGCGCGTTCTGAAGGTTCGACCGTGAATTTTGTCTTCCAATACGGCTATGTCGCTGTTGCTTCCACTCAGAATATTCCGCATAGCTTCTCCGAAATGAGACAGAGCCCCCCTCGAAGGTATCGTGTTCATCAGGTCGAAAGCGTCCTTGCCGAGGAGGTCCATTTTGCCCGCAGTTTCCTCTCCTTGGATAGCCCAGGAACTGTCGCCCTCAGACAAGTTAATTATGCCTTCTTTGTTGACGCCAAACACGTGGATCTCTGCGTGGGCCAGGCCAATCTTCAATTGTTCTTTCGCACGTCTTTCTCTCTCTCGCGCCATGACTAGATGATGGATATCGGTGTTTGTTCCGTAGTACTTGATGATCTTGCCGGAAGAGTCCCGAAGAGGTTTTGACCGTGTCAGAAACCATCGGTACTGGCCGTCGAACCGTCTATGCCGGATTTCCATCTCGTAATCTCCGCTTTCCATCAAGGCAGGGCGATTACCTTGAACCTTCCAAAGATCACAAGGATGAATAGCTTGTTGGTAGCCAAGCCCAAGTGACTGTTCTGGTGTCAAGCCCGTGTATTCATACCATCTCTCCGAAAAGTAGTCCAACGAACCATCAGGCATCATCGTCCATATCAGGTGAGGCATAATGTTACAAATGGTCTCGTGATCGCCTATCCAAGCCTTGTGGTAGCGAAGGAGCTTGGTCAATTCTTCCAGCTCTTGGAATCGTGCAATGCCGCCGAGGAAGGTGCCCGTCTCTGTGTCATGTATGGATTCACCGCTCATGTTGAAGACCTTCTTCACTCCGGTCACCTTATGCATGAAGCCAACACGTCGACCTCTGAAATCTCGGCGAGTTCGTACTAGGTCAATAAGAGGAAAATCGTGTATGCTTAGCCTCTCACAAAAATTTTCGTCCCAAGCATCGATCTTTGAAATCAATTCAATCCCATCGCATGCGAATGCCTGGTCTGCTGAGAAACCTAGGGCTTGGAGAAAGTTCTTATTTGGCATGCAGTACCGCTCATCCGCCGAGAGCAACATTATCTTCGCCCGTGTAGCGTCGAACACTGAATGCCTCATTCTCTCAACAATACCGGGCCATTCTCGCTCTATTGAGGTGAGCTGTAGATCAGCTGTGGCCTCGATCAAACTTTCACGCGATATGCTAGACGACATCCGATCCGACGGCTGTCTACCTGGAGTCTGATTCGGAACAAACAGGGTCGGCCTCATGTGAACTCCGACAGTTTTGAATGTCAGGAGATAGTATGGCTGACCTTGTACAGCAAATGTTGACGCAGTCATCCTCGCTTTCGTTGGGTCGTGGCTCTCCTTGGAGCTGTTGTTGGGCATGCGCGGGATCGAGACGTCGACGCGCATCTCCTGGGAGTCGGTGTCATTGTGCAGGTTCTCTTCTGGCGAAGCGCGAGCTTTCCCGACGTGGCTTGTCCCAAACTTATTCTCCTGGAATCTGGTCGACGGAACCGGCCGAGAGGTAACATTGAAAGCATGCAAGGTGGCACTGTCTCGTCGCCCAAGCCATCGATCTTCGAGGCTGGCAAGTACACTGTCACAATCAAGCTTTGAGAAACCGGCCTTGTTAACGAAGTCGATTTTGAAATCACTAAAAGATTGGCCGATCAAGGTGTCGATTGATCCAAAAAGTTTTTGCGCAGCACGATTTGCAACGCAAACGATCTGGTACCGGTCAAGAAGCAGCGTCGCTACAGGCGAATGCTGTAGGGCCGCCGCTTCCAGTTCCGTCGTGAGGCTTGACGGTGTATGGAACGAGGCCGCCGGGAAAGACGACGTTCGCACTCGATGTCGCATATCATTTTCAACTGCCATAGTCAGTGTAGCGATGTTGTTGCTTTGAGCATTCATTTACTTGGACTTTCTTTCTCATGTCGAAATCTCCAATAGTTGGAGTTGCTGGGTTAGTCAGCCGGGAAAAATGCAGAGTGAGTAAGCATCAGTCAACTAAGTTAGGCGGCAGTACAGGCCTTCGGGTGCTCCCCTCTTTCTGATCCTACGATCCAACTATTTCGAATGACAGGTGACTTTTCAGGAAGTGGGTGGGGGTGCTTAAGGTGCGTCAGCATCCCACAGATCCTCCAGAGGCGAGCTTGCCACTATTAACTGGACCCCAAGACACGAGAGTAACAATACCCTACCCGTACGAGCCGTACCTCCCACCACTAATGAGGACAGAAGACCAC
>Ga0335072_10006461_pt1 | contig 17126 bp, 23 predicted proteins | sample Lox_Sample_21_FD_206725 | JGI IMG/M metagenome (GOLD analysis project Ga0335072, IMG submission 206725) | Soil microbial communities from Loxahatchee National Wildlife Refuge, Florida, United States - Lox_Sample_2.1 | ecosystem: Environmental > Terrestrial > Soil > Wetlands | place: USA...
GACAAGGGCCTGCTGAAGAATGGAAAGGAGGAAGGCGAGATATACGGGCTGCACGGCGGCGATGCGAAGGACCTGGCAAACTTTTTAAACGCAAAGATAGAGGCGAGGGTCGAGGCCCAGGAGCACGCCCAGGACGAGGCTGAGAGGGAGTCGGCCAGGGGGCCGAGCCGCTCCAAGGAGATAGACAGCTCGGTCGGAGGATTCATATTCTGCAGCAAGTGCGGCGCAAAGAACGTCGCCTCTGCGCAGTTCTGCGCAAAGTGCGGGGCAAAGATAGTCTCCGCACACTGATTCTCAGTTCAGCGCTCCCTCCATATGGTCAGGTACTTTGCAATGAGGAAGAAGACGACCGTTTCCGCTATGAGCACCGGGAACATGTACCACAACGTCGGCGCGAGTCCAAACACCCCTTGCTCCAGGACGGCTGCTGGAGTTGTCGGTGATATCGAAAGTATCCAAAGTATCGTCTTTGGCAGGTACTTGTAAGGGTAGAACGTAGGCGGGAATATCATCATGGCCAGCGAGAGGAGCGAGGTGATCGCCCAGACGAACCTCTGGTGCTTCACAAGGCTCGTGAGAAGGAAGCCCAACGATGCGGTTGAGAGAAGCACGAGGACCGCTATTGCCAATGTCATTACGAAGCTGTATGGGGTGAGTATGCCGAAGACTATGTCCAGCACGAAGTATATCACTATGCTCGGCACCGACCAGAATAGGTCGGCAAGCATGACGCCAAGCATGTAGTCTATAGGAGAGGTCTTTGTGGCGACTATCAGGTCCTTGTACATGTATTCGAACTTGAACATTCCGAGGTCTGCCATGGTGGTTATCCCGTTGGTCGCAACGACCGATATCAGGCCGCCCACAAGTGCGTAGGGCAGGAGCGTGCCGTCCGATAGGACGCCTACAACAAAGAGCAGCGAGAGGGGGAAGCCGATGCTGGAGATCATGTAGAGCCAGGTGGACCTGAGGGAGCCTGCGCCGGTCAGCCACGAGTGCGCTGTTATGAACTTAAGATTCAAGGTTAACACCCCTCTTTATGAAAAGGTCGTCAAGGGTCACTGGTTTTATTATGTCGTCCTTCCCGACAAAGCCCTTCGCCTCTCCCTTTTTAACGTAAGATATCCATGTCGTCCCGACCTTGTATGACGATTTCCTCTTCCTCTGGCTCTCTATTCTTACAAGGCCGTTGAACGGCTTGAGGAGCTGCTCGACTGTCGAATGCGCGAATATCTTTCCTGAGTCTATCATCAGCACGTCTTCAGAAAGCGCCTGCGCCTCCTCCATGTAATGCGTTGTCAGTATGACCTGGCCCTTTATGGCGCGTATCGCGGACCACACCTCCACCCTCGAGAAAGGGTCCAGGCCGGTTGTGGGCTCGTCAAGGAAGACTATCTCCGCATCTGCAGCGATGGCCATCGCAACGAATATCTTCCTCTTCATTCCGCCGGAGAGCTCGTACGATAGCTTGTCCCTCGCCTCCCAGAGGCCGACCTTCTTGAGCGCCTTCTCTGCAGCGGCCCTCGCCTCCCTAAGCCCTACGCCCCTCGCAGAGAGGTACAGCCGCACGTCATCCATTGCCGTAAGGTAATCTATCGGCTTCGACTCCTGCGGTATGCTGACCGCGATCTTCCTTATCGATTGCGCATCCTTCACTATGTCGAGGCCGTTTATCGATGCCTTCCCGGAAGTCGGCAGCATCTGCGTCGAGAGAATCCTGAGAAGGGTCGTCTTTCCAGCTCCGTTCCTCCCAATTATCGATGTTATCTTCTTGTCAAGCTTGAAGCTGACCCCGTTGAGGGCTATCGTCCCGTCCCCGTAGCGCTTCCTAAGCGCACTTACCTCTATCATCGAAATCCAATGAGTAGTTGCAAGGAACCTTATTAATATTTTGGAGCTCTGGAAGAGAAGCGAATCACACTTCCTGCTCCCTGGCGACCCCGTGCCTTTTGTAGTAAGTCCGCAGCTTCAGCTTGTCCCATCTATATGAGAGCGAGCAAACGCTGCAGTCAAAGTGGAACTTTAGCCAGACCTGCTGTACGGTGAGGTGCTCTTCCATAGCAACGCGGTGCGCTTCCTTCGCACTCTCGTCAGTTAATTTCGCCAACTCTATGGGCTTCTGCGGCTCTGCTTTTTCTGCAGCGGCATCCGCCCTCAAGAGGTTCGCAGGCGGCCCCCACCTTCCTATCGCTGGCTCTGTCAAGGACTGCCTTCCAAAGGGCAGGGCCCACCTCTCATCCAGTATGCTATTGTGGGCACTTGCAGGCCTTCCGCCTCTAAGGGCTGGGGGCGCGTACACCTCGACATTGCCAATGCCTTCCAATTGTGGATGGTCCGCTCTCCTCATATAATCGTGCAAATAGTTGGAGATTCCAGATATAAAAAACTATGCCGCCCCCTTCTCTCTTGGGGTTCTTGCACCGCCAATTTTGTAGTAGGTGGGCAGCTCCAGCCTCCTCAGCCTTTTGCCAAAGGTTACGGGGTTGATGGGCAGCTCGCACCTGTATACGGTCTCCTGTATCGTCAGGTGCTCCTTCCACATCCTGGCCCACGCCTCCCTGACCGCCTCATCGCTTACCTTTTGGCTGCGCATAACCCTTCTTACCGATATATTTTGCTGCTCTCCCACGATGATCTCGGTGCGCAATTGCGGGGTTCTTGGAATGTCCGCTTTCGGTGCCGCCTGGCTCACCGCCGGCCTGCGCTCTATCCAGACCTCTTTTTGGTCGCCGGGCCTCTTGAGCTCAGGCTCTATTCCCCTCTGCCTTGCCTTCAAGGTCTCCGCATCTCTCCTACCCGATCTCTCGGCCGTCATGCCCTCTCCCAAGGCCGGAACCGCACCGAACAGCTAAGCCAACCGCTTGATGATGTGGTAGCCGAACTGCGTCCTAACCACAGGCGACAGCTCCCCCACCTGCAGCGCAAAGGCCGCCTGCTCAAACTCCTTTACCATCTCCCCGCGGCCGAAGAAGCCCAGGTCCCCTCCCCTCTTCCTTGTGCCGTCAAGCGAGAAGGCCTCCGCCATCTTTGCAAAGCTCTCGCCCTTCACTATCTTGTCGCGTACGTCGTTCGCGACAGAGAGCTTCTCAACAAGTATGTGAGCGCACCTTATCTTGTCTGCCATGTGACCACTATTTCGACTCCTTCTTGGCGTAGTCGCCAATCATCGGAATTGTAACATCGTTTCCATTGTAGGCCATCGCGCCTATTATCAGCCCCAAGATCCACAATGGCCATGCGAGTATGTTTATGACCGGGATGAAGGCTATGACGAAGGTTATGATCCCCAGGAACATCGCCTGCAGCGAGTGGAACCTTAGCCTCTTGTTCGTCTGGCCTTCGGTAAGGTAGACGAGAAGCCCCGATAGCCAGAGTACCAGGTAGGTAATTATGAAAAGGACCCTGCTGTCCGGTATGTCCGAGTGCTTAGCCATATTCTCACATAACTCCTTGTACGCTGTTAAATATAAAGCTTACCCAACGTTTTGCTTTATGCCCTCTATCCCGCCGGCAAGGCTGTACGCCTTTATGCCCATGTTGGCGAGCTCTTTGACAAGCTCGTATGATGTAATGCCGTGGTTGCAGACGAATATCGGCCTCTCGTACCTCTTAAGAACATCAGGGTAGGCCGCCCTGTCGAGAAGCTCAAATGGGCTCTCCTCGACCACCTTGCTCCCGTCTATCTCGAGAAGGTCGGCGAGGGGCGTTGTGGTGTACCCTCCTATCCATACAAATATTGACCTATTCGAGTTTACAAGCTCCATCGCTTCTTTCAACTCTATCTCGTCAGTGTCCTTATCGTTTGCCACGTAGTAGAATCGGGAAAGAGGTATTTATTACTTCTTTGACTTTTCCGAACCCGGTACACCGCGCAAGATAGGTGCCCTTTCTTTCGCCTCTGCGCAGATCCTCTCCCACTCTTTGGAATGTTCTTTGGCTACAAAAAAATCCGGCGCAGCTCTCTCACAAAGCTCCTTCCACTCGTTTCTGTGCGCCTTTGCAACAACATCCAAATCTGCCGGCCCTGCAACGTCTTCGCTCTCCTTTTTTGTTGAGCTACTTGCGATCTCTACTGTAGAACCCCGATCGCAAGGCTGCCCCATAACTGTCGCCATAATATCGCAGACCAAGTCGACGCAAGATGCCTTTAAATAGACGTTCCTTACTACGTTGATCGACTAACGCATGCTCTCAAGTATCTCATCGGTCTTCCTGACCCTTCCAATTCTCTTGAGCGCGATGTTTATCGCTGCGTTGTGCATCTCGGCAGACATCGATGACATGGCGTCCTCAACAAATATCTGCTGGAAGCCGTACTCGTATGCGAACCTAGCAGTGCTCTCGACGCCGTGGTTTGTCGATATTCCGCAGAGCACGATCGTCTTTATCCCGCGCCTCCTCAGCTGGAGCTCCAGGTCCGTGCCGTAGAACGCGCCCCACTGCCTCTTTGTTATCACTATGTCGGATTCCTTCTGGTGCAGATCTGGGGCGAAATCAGAAAAATCTTTCGGGAGGTCCCTGCCGCTCCACGGCTGCTCGTCCGCCATCACGTTGAGCATCTCTCCCGCAGAGATGACAACGTGCACCAGGAAGACCGGCATGCCGTTCTTCCTGAACAGCTCTGCGATCTTCGCCGCGTTCTGTATGACCGTGCTCGCGCTGTGCGGGGCAAGCTGCCTGTCCATAGCCGCTATGCCCTTCTGAAGGTCCACCACCACCAATGCCGTCGTTTTTTTGTCTATATCCAAACTCATCTAATCACTTCCTGCCCTTTTCCACCTGGTAATTGTCAAGCTTTATCGCGCGGCTGTAGAGCTGTGCGAACCTCCTGTCCGCCTCTCCGAAGTTTATCTTCGTTATGTGCTCGCTCCTCGTGTTGATTATGTTGAATGGGGGGATCTTGTAGGCGGTCCTGTCGTCAAGCATCATGCGCTCGTGCTGCTCCACCGTGTCCTTCGGGTCCATCAGCCTCGCGTCCAGCTCAATCCCATATCCCGAAAGCTCATTCCTCAGGTCTGTTATCTGCTGCGGGAAGCTCGATGTGAGCATCTCCCTCGAGGTGAGGATGGTCACCTTGTTGAAGTTGGCGATGTCCTTTTCCATCAGACGGTAGAAGTTCTGCAGCGCTGCAGAGTTGAAGTGCTTGTCTATCACGCGTATGTGCCCGGACATGTTTGAGAAGACCTGCTGCTGCACCGATACCATGTTTGAGAAGGGCTTTGCAGGGTCGATAGCGAAGGCGCTCTTGCCCCTCGCGCCGGTCCTATGCGGCTGCTTCACCCTTATTATGTATTCTATGTAGGCGATGCTGCCTATGCAGATCACGAACCCGAAGTACGGCACATACATGTACTCGCTCTGGTAGCCATACGGTATCCCGAGGGCGGCGAGCGAGAAGAGCAGTATGAATATAACGCTGAGCGTGGCGTGCATGAAGGTGTACTTGCTGGTCGCCTTCGACGGGAGGTCCCTCCTGCTCAGGAGGAGTATGAACGATGCGCCTCCAAGAAGGAGCGCAACCACAAACGCTATGAAGGATTCCAATACTCCCTCTCCAAGGGTCGAGAGGTTGAGCGCCACGGGCGAGAGCGAGCTGATGACCGTCCTGTTGTCAGCGTAGCTCTGCAGCGATGAACCTATACCAACGCCGTAAAGGACCGAGAGCTTGTATACAAGGTAGACAGAGCCGAAGATCAGCATGAGAGAGGCGATGCTCAGTATTATGTAGACGTACGATACATTCCTCTTGATGAGCGCACCCTCCTCCATACCATTATATCTGAAACAAGCTATTTAACATTATCATGCAGCCCAAACAGCAACTTATTTATATCAAAAACAACGAATATCCTCTGTGATCAAGTGGGAAGGATACGCTCTGGCGTTGGGTCGGATCAGCACGTCATAAACTTCGTAGTAAGGAACGACCTCACCGGCCAAGACGCTCAGATAAAGAAGGGAGACCGCCTCGATGCGACCCTCAACATGCCCAACCTTGACATGCAGAACCTGATACTTGGAGGCGCCAGTCCTGCAGTGCTCGCGGACTCTGTCGCGAGCAGGATGCAGAGGATACCTTCCAGGGGCAAGCTGAGCATGCGCGGCAGCACCCCTATAATCGCCCTTACAACAATACACGGGAATACCCCGGTGGCGGCATTCGCAATAGCGCAGGTGGCGAGTGCGGATGCAACCAACAGCGTGATAGCGGTCAATGTCGCTGCAGCGAAGATGCAGGCGACGGGAGCTGCGATAGACGACAGGAGGGTGGAGAGCCTCTCCAAAGCGCTTGCTGAGTACAAACAACTTGAGAAGGCCCTGACGAAGGACATAGCAGAAAAGCCAGACGATCCCGCGGCACCGCTCTCCACAGCCGTGGTCTACCTCTCAAAGGTCAATATAAGGAGGCTCTCTCTGCAGCTCTCTCAATACGAGTCGAAGCAGGAGATACCCACTGACATAGAGTCGTTCAACGAGGCATCTGTCAGGAAGTTCGGCCCGGAGTTCCGCGTCCTTGTGGACTGGCTGAAGGAGTTCAGCGAGATCCTGCAGGGCAGATACGGGCAGGAGAAGGCCATATCGCTCGGCATAGTCAGCACCCCGGCGCAGTACTCCCAGCAGAGGTCTCTCGTAGACCTGCAGCTCCGTGTCCTCAGGCCTTGAGGCCAAGAAGAATTATATAAATGCGCTTTGATCTACTTCTGATGCGATGAAACCGGAATGGCTTTCCATAAGGCCCGCTTCAACCGAAAAGTACAACTCAATAAAGAGCAGGATAAAGGAAATGGGATTGCATACAGTCTGCACGGAAGCGCACTGCCCAAACATAACTGAGTGCTGGAGCTCTGGAACGGCAACCTTCATGGTCCTCGGCGACGTCTGCACGAGAGGCTGCCACTTCTGCGCGGTCAACAAGGGCAGGAGCGGAATAAGCGTTGACAGTGTTGAGCCAAAGAAGCTCGCACAGCTGATAAAGGAATGGAAGCTGGATTATGCAGTTATAACATCGGTCTGCAGGGACGACCTGGAGGATCAGGGTGCGTCGCACTTTGCAAACTGCATACTCGAGATAAAGAAAGAGGCGCCGCAGACTCTTGTTGAAGTCCTGATACCGGATTTTCGAGGGGATGTAGAAGCGCTAAAAAGAATCGTCGACGCAAAACCCGATGTTATAGGCCACAACATCGAGACCGTCAGGAGGCTGAGCCCGGAGATAAGGGACAAGAGGGCAACGTACGAGACCTCATTATCGGTATTGAGAAACGCAAAGGCGCTCGACAAAAGGATATACACGAAATCATCGATGATGCTCGGAATAGGCGAGACCGATGAGGAAATACTCGAAGCGATGGCGGATCTCAGGAGCGCAGGTGTCGATTTCCTTGCGATAGGGCAGTACCTGAAGCCAATGTCGAACGGCTTCTATGTTGATGTTAAGGAGTATGTGACTCCCGAAAGGTTTGAAGTGTTAAGGAAGAAGGCGATTGAGTCAGGTTTCTTGTACTGTGCGGCCGGCCCTTTTGTGAGAAGCTCGTACAAAGCCGGCGAGCACTTCATAAAGTCCATAATAAAACCGTTATCTGCTAAAGTTCCAGGCATCCTGTGAATAGATCTCTTTTTCCAAGCTCTCCGCACGTTTGGTTTCCTCTTTCGTATAATTTCCAAAGTCGTAATCTTTTCCAGAGGTGAATCCTTTCAACAGGGCTTCGTAAAGCCCCTCTTGAGAGACGTCAGAGTAGTCCTTGACGCGCGTCACCCTCTCCTCAGCGCTCTTTATCATCTTGTCGGATATCTTCTCGCTGCTTATCTTCAACACGCTGAACATCGTCCTCACATCTGTGTCGTAAAGAACCGTCCCGTGCTGCAGGATTGCCCCGCCCCTTCGCGTCTGTGCGTTCCCGGATATCTTCTTCCCATTTACAAGAATGTCGTTTATCGGAGCAAAGCTTGCGGTTATTCCAAGAGAGCCAAGGCCGGCTATAACGTAGCCGCATATTATCCTATAGCTCTCTATTATCCCCTTTGGGAAGAGGGCCTCCGGAGCGATTATGCTGTAGGTTATCTCCCCCTTATTGTCATGGTAGACGGCTCCGCCACCGGTTATCCTTCTAACGTACGATATTCCCAGCTCCTTGCACCTATCTATGTCAACCTCATCATTCATCCCCTGGAAGTTTCCTATGGACACGGCGCTGGGCAGCCACTTGTAGAACCTTATTGTGGGTTGGGATGCGCCGCTCTTCTGCCCCTCAATTAGCGCGTTGTCTATCGCCATGTTCGAATATGCATTCCTTGTCTCAAGCCTTATGACGCGCCATCTCATTTCGATACAGCCCTCTTTATCGCGCTCGCAATCGCCTCAGGGGTTACGCCAATCATGGTCACCCTGCTGCGGTGCAACGTTTCGTACACGGTGTATGCGAGGTTCTCCTCGCTCTCCCCAACATTAACCCCGACAAGGATCTTTTCAAGTTCGCCGAGGGCGCTTTCGGGATACATGAAGAAGTCGCCGGTTATCTTTATCTTCTCTATGGCGCTGTTGTACTCAACCTTCACTGCGACCAGCTTGCCTCCAGGAACCTTAACCTTTGCAGAGCCCTCCAAATTACCCCCAATAATATAAAAAGAACAAACATTAATAGCATTCAGTCAGGTGCTTACATAAGGTTCAAGGGGATAATGGAGAGGTTCTTCCACTGGAAGATACTTCTCGAGATAAAGGAGAGCGACATCGTTGTGGTGAAGAGGGACGGCGACACTGCGGTCCTCTCCCACGGGATAGTCTACTCGAGGCTTATGGATGGATCATTATACACGCAGAGCTACTGGGACTACCTGTTTCCGCTGGCGGCCTTGCACAAGCATTCCGATGTGCTGATGCTGGGCCTTGGCGGCGGAACCGTGCCATACCAGATGAACTGCGTGTTCGGCAAGAATGCAAAGATAGACGCCGTGGAATTGGACAAGAATATGGTGAGGGCGATAGATGCGTTCCTTCCAAAGAAGCTTGACGCAAAGATAATAGTCGGAGACGCTTATTCCTACATGAGGAATTGCAGGAAGAAATACGACGTGATAATACTCGACATATTCAAGAAGATGGAGGTTCCCGCCGAATTCCTCACAAGCGAGTTCATAGGCATGGTATACAACGCACTGAAGAGCGATGGAGTACTGGGAATGAACTACATCTCCAACCAGCTGATAATGAAGGAGCACCTGCTCAAGAGCAAGCTGAGGAAGAGGTTCAAGGTCATGACCATAAAGGAGCCAAGGGCATTCGGAAACCACATCTTCATATGCTCAAAGAGCCTCAACAAAGATGAGATTCTCAGCAGGATTGCGCAGAACTTCAAGCTAAACGGGGAGAACGCCTTCATAATCGACGCATACCAGAAGATGGAATGACATTCTAAAGGGTTCTTTTGTTTTTTGCTGCTCCCTTCAACACCATTTCCGCGTCTCCCGCATCGCCCAGCCCTTTAATGTTCACAAACTTTCCAGGTATCCCGTCTTTGTTGTGCTGTACGTAATAAGTTATCAGGTCTACCAGCGCTCGAACCTCACCGGCCTGTGTTACTCTCGAATAAGCGTTCTCAGCTGCGTCCACCGCTATTATTTTATTATCGACACCACCCTCATCTTCCATAAGGATTACACCTATAGGTCTCGCTTCAACGATGTCGCCTATGTGGAACTTCCTGCTGCTTAAAATGAAAATATCAAGCTCTTCTCCGTCTTGGCAAATCGTTCCAGGCACATATCCATAGTTGAAGGGCTCTGGAAGGGCCCTTGCAAGTTCTCTGCGAACCTCTGATTTTCCTGTTTCTTCATGATACGCATAAGCCAAATTTGACCCGGAGACCATCTCTATCCTTCCTTTAGCTATCAAGCATTCACCTAAGAGTCATTGGTTTTTTCAAGATATTTATGCATTATGAATAAAAGTCTAAATCCAGCCAAACAAGAATCAATATAAGATTTTGCTTAGAGTAATAACACGGGTGAATCTGTTGCAAAAGCGGGTTTATGATGGTAAGGTAGACTACCTTCAAATAATGGATGAGCAAGGCAACATAGACCAGCAGCTCTTTCCAAAGGAGGTTGACGACAACAAGATAATCGAGATGTACAAGTGGATGTCTTTTGCCAGGGCCCTTGACGCAAAGGCGCTCAGCCTTCAGAGGCAAGGAAGGGCTGTAACATACGCACCGCTTATCGGAGAAGAGGCAACGCAGATAGGAAGCGCGCTTGCGATGGGGCCGAAGGATTTCTTCGTCCCGAACTTCAGGCAGCACGGCGTCTTCCTTGTGAGAGGGCTGCCGCTTGACGCATTCTTCATATATTGGAAGGGTTACGAAGAGGGAAGCACGATAGGAAAGGACGTGAATGCTGTTCCTTACATAGTTCCTGTTGCTACACAACTACCGCACGCAACCGGCATAGCCTTTGCACAGAAGTACAGGAACACTGGAGGCACAGTTGTGACTTATGTTGGTGACGGCGGAACATCAGAAGGAAACTTCTACGAGGCGATAAACTTTGCGGGCGTGATGAAGGTTCCGCTGGTCGTCATAATTGAGAACAACGGATGGGCGATATCAGAGCCAAGGAGCAAGCAGAGCATAGCGCAGACGCTCGCGCAGAAGGCTATAGCGGCCGGCATACCTTCAATGCAGGTCGATGGGAATGATGTAGTTGCTGTGTACAAGGCAACGAGGGATGCGATTGCGAACTCTAAGGCAGGCCCGACGGTCATAGAGTGCCTCACATACAGGATGAGCATGCACACAACAGCAGACGATCCAGGAAAATACAGGAGCGATGCGGATGTGGAGGCATGGAAGGCAAAGGACCCGATTCTTAGGGTGAGGGCCTATCTCAACAGGAAGAAACTATGGGATGACGCAAAGGAAGCAGCAATGGCCGCGGAGCAGCTCAAGCAGATAGATGCCGCTGTTGAGAAGGCAGAGTCATTCAACGCTGACCCGAAGAGCATGTTCCAGAATGTGTACAGCTTCATCCCGGATACGCTCAAGGACGAGATGGATGCGGCAATAGCGGCAGGGTATTGGCAGCAGGGCAAATGAGATGATATTATGCTGGTAAACATGGTAAGCGCACTGAACAACGCACTTGACACGATACTCAAGGAGAACAAGGACTCGGTCCTGCTCGGCGAGGACGTCGGCAAGGACGGCGGTGTCTTCAGGGTTACAGATGGGCTCTTTGAGAAATACGGAGAAACGAGGGTGATAGACACCCCTCTGTCAGAAGCCGGGATAATAGGAACATCTATAGGGATGGCGCTTGCAGGCATGCACCCGATCGCAGAGGTGCAGTTTGCCGGCTTCATGTACCTGGCATTCGACCAGCTGATAAACCATGCTGCAAGGTACAGGAGCAGGACCAGGTCTACAAAGAGCGTGCCGCTGATTGTGAGGACCCCAGTGAGCGGAGGTGTCAGGACATTGGAGCACCATTCAGACAGCCCAGAGGTGTACTACTCGCATGTTGGCGGCCTGCTAGTTGTTGAGCCTTCGAACCCCTACGACGCAAAAGGGCTAATGATAAAGGCATCGCACATGAACGATCCTGTGCTATTTTTGGAACCAACAAAGCTGTACAGGCTCTTCAAGCAGGAGGTCCCGGAAGGAAGCTACGAGGTTCCGATAGGAAAGGCGAGCATTGCCAAGCAGGGAGATGACCTCACAATAGTCACATGGGGAACGATGGTTCCAGTTGTAAGGAACGCTGTGGAGAAGAAGGGCACGAACGCAGAGATAATAGACCTTAGGACGATAAACCCGATCGACGAGAAGACGATACTAGACAGCGTGAAAAAGACCGGCCGTGCAATGATAGTGCACGAGGCGCAGCTCACCTACGGTGCGGGAGCGGAGATAGCTGCGAGGATAGCCGAGAAGGCGATATTCGAGCTAGATGCGCCGGTAATGAGGGTCGCATCAGCAAGCCTGCCATATCCTTACCCTGGATATGAGCAGTTCTACATACCAAACGAGATAAAAGTCTCGCAGGCGATAGATAAGATTATGTCAGAGTGATTTAATGGATTGCGTAATATGTGAAGCACCAGCCAGGTTTAAACAAGATGCACTATTTGAAACTCCGTATTGGTCTGCGGGGTTGAGATCTGATGAACAATCTTGCCTTGGCAGAGGCGTAGTTAGACTAAATAGGCATGCAGGGAAAATCAGTGAATTAACTGCAGCAGAGTGGAAAGATCTACGCACAACTATGAGAAAATATGAGGATACCGTTACAAGAGCATTCCTTCCTGCGTCGTTCAATTGGGAATGCCTGATGAACGAAGCATACACATTATCCCCACCAAATCCGCATGTACACTGGCACGTTAAACCCAGATATGCCCACAAAGTAAAGATTGGAGATGTGGTGTTTGAAGATAAAGAGTTTGGCAAGAGGGCGACAGGTAGTTTTCAACCGCCAAGGTCGGTAATAGATGAGATAATTAAAATGCTAAGGGTCCAAATGGAGAGTGTTAGAGTATGAAGGAACTAAAGTTCGTTGATGTTGGCGAAGGCATTACAGAAGGGCACGTCCAGAAGTGGCTCGTTCACGATGGAGATTCGGTAAAGGAAGACCAATCCATTGCGCAGATAGAGACGGACAAGGCGGTGGTAAACCTGCCCGCTCCCATAAGCGGAGTGGTAAAGATAGTTGCAAAAGAAGACAGCATAGTGCATGTTGGCGATACAATATGTTTTGTTGGAACGGCGGCAGAGTTGAAGGGTGCTGCCCCCCAACAGAGTGCAGCAGCCCCAAAAGCCCAGCAACAGCCTGCAAAACAGATACAGGCTGCGCAGCCAGCAACAAAGTCAACTGAGATAATAGCCACGCCGGCTGTCAGGAAGCTTGCAAGAGACCTTAATGTCGATCTGAAGACAATAACTGGCACAGGCCCTCAGGGCAGGATAGTTGAAAATGATGTAAGGGGCAGGGCAGGCCAATCTGCAAAGCAGGCGGCGCCCGCAATGAAATATTCGGAGGTCCTGGAAGAGAAGCACGATGAGGAGATAGCCAGAGAGCCCATGTCAATGACAAGAAAGGCGATAGCGCGCAACATGGAGGAGTCTTGGAAGATCCCAAGGGCAACGCACATGGATCTCATAAATGCAACAGAGCTATGGAACCTGGTTGGCAAGGAGAAGCCAAAGCTGAAGGAGATGGACATCCATCTCACGTTCCTGCCCTTCATAATAAAGGCGCTTGTGCAGGCTCTGAAGGAGAACCCGCACTTCAACGCGAGCTACGACCACGAGAAGCAGGAGATAATTGTAAAGAAGTACTACAACATAGGGCTTGCCGCAGAGTCTGATGACGGATTGAAGGTCATAGTGGTAAAGGGAGCTGACAAGAAGAGCATATCGCAGATAGCAAAGGACATACAGAACCTTGGCAAGAAGGTGAAGGACAAGACGATAACCATAGAAGAGATGAAGGACACGTCAATAACGATAACAAACATCGGGAGCCTGGGCGGGGGCTTCCTGGCAGTTCCCATGATAAACCCGCCAGACGTTGCGATAATCGGAATACTTTCAATGAGGGATTGGCAGTTCTTCGATAACGGAAAGCCTGTGGCAGGGAAGGTGATGCCATTCACGATAACGTTCGACCACAGGGTCGTTGACGGAGCGGAGGCGGTGAAATTGGGCAACGCCCTGATAAAGTACCTTGAGGATCCAGACTTCCTAGAGATGCTCTAATAGACTGGTGCAATGCGTCTCATTACTGCAGCAGCAATTGTGATATTGCTTGCAATGATAGTGATCGCAGCGCTAATCCTTCCTGGCACGCTGAAAAAGAGCGCCCCTGTTTCTTACAAGAATGTTTATGGCCAGCAGTACTGCCTCAATTATGCAGCCAATGTAACTGCAATGAAGTTTGCAATAGCCTCCGGAGTAAAATGCTTCCGCACTGACATCTACCTAAATGAAAGCTACGCCGCTCAGATAGCAAATTACAGCAGCGAGGGCGTCCAGTTCCTAGGCGTCATCGATTACAATACTGTAGGAGCGAAGATCACATCGTCAGGGTGCACCCAGAATTGCAATTGGACCCTCAACACATGGAACAGCAGCGTTGAGAATGCGATTGCTATGTACCCTGAAATACACCAGTGGGAGATATGGAACGAGCCGCTTGTCACGATCTTCATGGACGGCTACGAGAACGGAAGCTCTCTCAACTACTTCAACATGATAAAGAGCGCATACACGATAATAAAGAAGGCAGAGCCAAACAGCACCGTCATCTGCTTTGGTGGCGCGGATCTTCTTCCAAGCAGCGATCAGGAATACGACTTCTACCAGAGTGTGTGGGACTACGGCGCATCCGGCTACTGCGATGCGATATCGATACATGCTTACAGCATACCATACTACAACTTCAGCGAGCAGGTCGGGCCAAGCCTGACGCTCTACCAGGCGTATAACGACTCTCTGAATGTTTACGAGGGCATGACCGGCAAGCCGATATGGATAACGGAAACCGGAATTCCGTCAAACAACTGGACCGGGGACGGGTCAAGCCCGTCCCTAATTGCCCCATCGCAGAGCAGCCAGTCTGGCTTCCTTATCGGATCAATGGAGTTCTTTGGCTCCCACAGCTTTGTAAAAAGCGTTTATTGGTTCCACCTTGTTGGCTCGATTTCATACGGGGCCGACTACGGCCTCCTCAACGCGACAACACTCATGCCAAAGCAGGCGTGGTATTCCTTCCTATCGTTTGTAAATGCCAATAGTTAAATTCTTTCTCTGGCATTTCAACCTGTGAATCGATGGTAATGGGATCCATACCAGAGCAGGTTGATGTTGCCGTTATAGGTGGAGGAGTTGGAGGGTACGTGGCGGCGATAAGGGCGGCACAGCTTGGAAAGAGCGTAGCGCTTGTTGAGAAAAACAAGCTTGGAGGTCACTGCCTGAACTACGCATGCATTCCATCAAAGACGATGATACACATCTCTGACATATTCTACGAGGCGCAGCACTCACAGAAGTTTGGGATAAATGTTCAGTCGGCATCGCTCGATGCAAAAAAGATGCTTGATTGGCGTGTATCTGTCTCAAAGAAGCTCGAAGACGGCGTTGCCTTTCTTTGCAAGTCGAACCAGATAGACGTTTTCAAGGGAGGCGCAACATTCCTGTCATCAAATAGCCTTCAGCTGACCGACGGGGTGACATTGCAGTTCAAGAAGGCGATAATAGCGACAGGGTCGGAGCCTACAGCACTGAAAGGATTCGAGTTCGGCGGCAACGTCATCGATTACAAGCAGGCGCTGCTGCTTGATCACATACCAAAGACGATGCTGATAATAGGCGCTGGATACGTCTCTGTAGAGATCGGCACGCTCTATGCCAAGATAGGCTCCAACGTTACCATACTTGCAAGGTCAGACGTGCTATCTCACTTCGACAGAGATGCGGTATCGCTTGTCAAGAAGCGCATGCAGGAGCTCGGCGTCAAGATAGTCGCCGGCGTCACGCCAGTTTCAAGAAGCGGCAGCACTGTAACGCTAAGCGACGGAAGCAAAATTGAGGCAGAGGTAATTGAAGTAGCGACAGGGCTCACTCCCTACACGGAAGGGCTTGGCTTGGAGAACACAAAGGTATCGAAGGACGAGAAGGGCTTCATAACCGTTGACAACATGATGCAGACAACAGATCCATCGGTACTCGCTGTGGGTGATGTGGTTGGAGAGCCCATGCTGGCGCACAAGGCAATAAGGCAAGGCGTGGTTGCAGGAGAGATAGCCGCAGGGCAAGGCTCCTCCTACGACAACATTGTTGTCCCAGCAGTGATATTCTCAGATCCTGAGATAGCGATAGCGGGAAGCGTAGAGGAGGGTGACGGGGTCAAGGTTACAAAATTCCCGCTCAGCGCTCTGGGGAGGGCGATAGCGCTCGATTCGGCAAACGGTTTTGTCAAAATAGCATATGAGGACGACGGCCTCATAAGGGGGGTGGAGATAGTCTCGCAGGATGCGAACTCCATGATCGCTGAGGCAGCACTTGCTATAGAGATGGGTGCAACCCTTGAGGACATAGCTGATACCATACACCCGCACCCGACATACAGCGAGGCAATCCAGGAGGCAGCGGAAGGCGCTCTTGGAAGGGGGATACACTTTTTCTACGGAAAGCCAAGCAAGTGAACTCCTATGGACTACGACTCTTTTGAAGATGGTTATGCGCAGACATCTCTCGGTCCAATACACTTCAGGCACCACAGCGGCAAGAGGGACAAGCTGATATTCCTTCACGGGCTGGGCGCAAGCACCCTATCGTGGAAGCGCCTAATGGAGTTCATTCCGGATGACATTGACGTTTACTTGGTGGACCTTCTTGGCCACGGAGAATCTGACGCTCCCGAGTTGGACTACAGCGTAAGCCTGCAGTTCCAGGCATTGAGGGAGTTCATATCGCTGCAAAATAACGGCGACAGCTACATATTCGGCCATTCCTACGGTGCATGGGTTGCCGCATATTACGCATCGCAGCCATGCTCTTGCAGGGGTATAATACTTGAGGATTGTGCAGGAGTAAAGGAGATGTTTGACGAGATGAAGGCCAACGGAACAATGGACGAGCATGCAGAGCAACTTTTCAAGGAGGCGATGAAGAGCAAGAACAACGAGCAGGTGATCAGGAGCTCGATCAACTCTGGCATCAGGGAGGACCAGCTCGACACAGAGATACTTTCGGACATAGGAAGGAGAACATTGATAATCTGGGGAGCAAATGACGCAATGTCGCCTGTAAAGTACTCAAATGTGCTCCAGAGCAAGATAAAGGGGAGCCAGCTTGACATAGTGGAAGGCGCAGGCCACGTGCCGCACTTCGAAAAGCCAGGGGAGGTCAGCAAGATCCTGCTCAAGTTTATGAAATACTAAGCCTCGATTTTCCCGTTTTTAAAAATCAAGGCAAGCTCCCCAAGTTTCCTTTTCATTTTAAGTTTTGGTTTTGCCGCCTTTTTTCCATCAACCCTGCCTCTAATGTACTTGATCGCAGCAAGTTTTTCCTTTTCGCTCTCAACTTCGTATAATTCCTTCGATAAAGGCTCGGAGTTGACTCCGCAATAGT
>Ga0335072_10006462_pt1 | contig 17124 bp, 13 predicted proteins | sample Lox_Sample_21_FD_206725 | JGI IMG/M metagenome (GOLD analysis project Ga0335072, IMG submission 206725) | Soil microbial communities from Loxahatchee National Wildlife Refuge, Florida, United States - Lox_Sample_2.1 | ecosystem: Environmental > Terrestrial > Soil > Wetlands | place: USA...
CGTACGTTTCCCTGCCCGACTTATCCCGATATCGCATTGTCGCTGCTGCCGCGGCGGCGGCTGATTCGCCTGATCGAGGATTTTGCCCCCGACGCGCTGCATATCGTCACCGAGGGGCCGCTGGGCCTCGCGGCGCGAAGCTGGGCGCGGCGGCGCGGCTTCGCCTTCACCACGGCGTTCCACACGCGGTTCGCGGAATACATTCACGCCCGCACCAGGATCCCCGTGGCACCGATCTACGCCTGGATGCGCCGCTTCCACGGCGCGGGTTCGGGTACCATGGTCGCCACCGCCAGCCTGCGCGAAGACCTGGCGCGCCGCGGCTTCCGCAACATCCGCCCCTGGACCCGCGGCGTCGACCTGTCCCTGTTCCAACCCGAGCCGCGCGAGGACTGGGATTTGCCGCGCCCGGTGTTCCTGTATGTCGGGCGCGTCGCGGTGGAAAAGAACATCACGGCGTTTCTCGATCTGGACCTGCCCGGATCGAAGGTGGTGGTGGGCGGCGGTCCGCAACTTGCCGCGCTGCAACGCGATTATCCCAAGGTGTTGTTCACGGGACCACGCTATGGCGAGGCGCTGGCGCGCGCCTACGCCGGGGCGGACGTGTTCGTGTTTCCATCGCTCACCGACACGTTCGGCCTGGTGCTGCTGGAGGCGCTTGCCTGCGGCACGCCCGTCGCCGCGTACCCCGTCACCGGACCGAAGGACGTGCTGGCGGACGCGGCCGGACGAGTGGGCGCGGTGAACGCCGATCTGCGGCTGGCGGCACTGGAGGCATTGCAGGCCGACCGCGCGGCGTGCCGGGCGCATGCGGAACGATTTTCCTGGCGCGCCTGCGCCGAGATTTTTCTCTCGCACCTGGTGCCGATGCGCGGTACCGGCGGCGCGAGGGATGCGGCACAGGTTTCGCACGCGAATGGCAGCCCATGAGCGAATGGGCGCCCATGAGCGGCTGGGCGCCAGTGAACTGAGGCGTCGGTAGCGCCCCATCATCGCTGCCCGTCGCCGCGCCTCGCACAACGGCGATACGATATCCTGCTCCCAGCCGGCTCGCCGCGATCGGTCCAATCGCGGGGCCAGCACGCCGGGCCACGTTCCGGGCACGGTTCCCCAGCTCGGCCCGTGGCGCGCGCGATCATCCTGCCGGCCCGCGTCATATGCGCTATAGCGTGGCGTGGTCCGGATGGATTGTGACGGCGATGCGTTGGCTGCTGGTACTCGTGTGTCTCTGTGCTGCCGCCTGGCACCGCCCCGCGCGCGCCGCCTGCTCGGTTGCGGAACGAACCTCGGTGCCGTTCACGCTGGTCCACGGCCGGCTGACCGTGCCGCTGACGGTGAATGGTACCGCGGCGACCTTCGTGCTGGACACCGGCGCCGAGCGGTCGCTGGTGACGCCGCAGGCGGTGCAGCGGCTCGATCTCGCGCTGGACCAATGGGTGGCGACGACGATGCGCGGCGTCGGCGGCGTGGTGGAGCATGCCAATGCCGATCCGCGCTCCATCATGCTCGGCGGCCTGGCGCTGCGGCGGGCAACGCTGGCGCACGACATCAGCCTGACCGTCGGGGCGCTGCCGGCGATGGGAGCGGATACCACGGTGGACGGCTTGCTCGGCCGTGACTTTCTTTCCGCGTACGACCTGATGCTCGACATGACGGCGCGCCGGCTGGCGCTGTACGAGGTGCATGGCTGCGGCGGACGGTTTCTGCCGTGGCCGTCGCCGTATCAGGCAGTGACCGCGACGACGCCGATGCAGCATGCCATGGTGCTGCCAATCGCGCTGAACGGCGTGCGGCTGACGGCATTGCTGGACACCGGGGCGTCGTCGTCGCTGGTGACGCTGCCGGGCATGATCCGGCTGGGGCTGACGCCGCGGGAATTGGCGCAGGATCCCGGCGCCGAAGTGCGCGGCGTGGGCCGGCAGGCGCCCGAGATGCACCGCCACCGCTTTGCCAGCCTGTCAGTCGGTGGCGAAACGATTCGGCAGCCGCTGGTGTGGGTGGCGCCGGTGCGGGTGTTGCCGATCGTCGATGCGTTGCTCGGCGCGGACTGGCTGGATGCGCAACGCCGCGTGTGGATTTCGTTCGCCACGTCGCAGGTGTTGTTCGAAGCGAAGTAGCGGCCCCGCAATCGGCGGCGAGGCCTACGCCGCCTGCATCCCGCGCACCAGGCGGCCGGGCAGCGCCTCGGTCGCGACGCCTTCGCGGAAGGTGACCTGGCCCGACACGATCGTGGCTTCGTAGCCGTGCACCTGCTGCATCAGCCGCTTGCCGCCGGCGGGCAGGTCGCTCACCACATAGGGGGCGCCGCAACCCAGGCGATCCAGGTCGATCACGTTGACATCGGCCTTCTTCCCCACCGCCAGCACGCCGCGGTCGAGCAATCCGGCCGCGCGCGCGGTGTCCGAAGTGACGCGGCGCACCAGTTCGGGAATCTCCCAGCGCTTGCGCTGCTTGCCCCAGTAATCCAGCAGCCAGGTCTGGTAGCCGGCATCGAGAATGAACGCGACATGCGCGCCGCCGTCGCCCAGGCCCATGATGGTGTTGCGGTCCGCCAGCGTCGTCTCGCTGACGGTGAAATCGTAATACGCGTAGTTGCCGAGCGGCGTGTAGATGAAGCCGTTGCCGTCGTCTTCCAGCAGCGCGTCGTACGCGACGTCCTGCGGCGTGCGGCCTTCGCGCGCGGCGATCGCGTCCAGGCTGTCCTCACGCCGGGGCTGGTAGTTCGGTGGGTTGCCGAAGCGGAACATCTGCGTGAATTCGAGGCGATGGAACAGGGGAAAGGTGCTGCCGGATTTGGGGTCTTCGGAAAGGATCTGCGCGCGGATCGCGGGATCGCGCATGCGGCGGACGCGTTCCGCCAGCGGCAGATGCGCGATCGATTTGTAAGTCGGGGTGCCGGAGAACGGGTTCTGGCTGCCGGTCAGCCCCAGCAGCACGCCGATCGCGCGCGGCGCCACGACGGGGCGGATCGGCACGCCGTCGCTGATCGCCTTGTCGGCATGGCGCAGCAGGTCGCGCCAGACTTCGGGGCGCTTGTGACGCTGCGTCAGCGTGAACACGGTGGGGCGGCCGCAGGCCTCGGTCACGCGGCGCACCATGGCGAATTCCGCATGATGATCCGGCGCCCACTCCGAAACGATTTCCAGCATGCCGGTACCGGCGTCGCGCATGCCCATGGCGATGCCGGTCAGTTCTTCCTCCTGCGCGCGCAGGGTGGGCGTGGGATCGCCTTTCAAAGTCTTGTGGCTGAGGCTGCGTGAGGTGGAAAAGCCGAAGGCACCGGCGTGCATTGCCTGGCGCGCGATTTCGCGCATGTCGGCGATGTCGCCCTGGTTGGCGTTCTCCAGGTTGATCGCGCGCTCGCCCATCACGAACACGCGCACCGCGGCGTGCGGCAGCAGGGCGCAGATGTCGATGTCGCGCGGGCGGCGTTCCAGCGCGTCGAGATATTGCGGGAACGATTCCCATTCCCATTGCAGGCCTTCGTGCATCACCGCGCCGGGGATGTCTTCCACGCCTTCCATGAGTTCGATCAGCTTCTCGCGGTCGGCCGGCTTGCAGGGGGCGAAGCCGACGCCGCAATTGCCGATCACCGCGGTGGTGACGCCGTGCAACGACGATGGCGCCATGTGGCTGTCCCACACCGCCTGCGCGTCATAATGGGTGTGGATGTCGACGAAGCCGGGCGTGACGAGTTTTCCCCGCGCGTCGATCTCTTCCGCGCCTGACCCGGCGATGCTGCCGATGGCGGCGATGCGGTTGCCTGTGATGGCGATGTCGGCGTCGATCGGCGCGGCGCCTGACCCGTCGACGACGGTGCCGTTGCGGATGACGAGATCGAATGCGGGCATGGATCGCCCTCCCGTTCAGGTTGTTGCGGCGATCCTGGGGGAAGCAGGCGGGGAGGGCAAGGCATGGGCACAGGCATGGGCACAGGCATGGGCACAGGGCAACCGGCACCGGCACGCATTGCCGGCACCGGCCGGCGCGGCGGTCACGGCGCGCGCGGCAGCGACCAGGCGGCCCTAGCCGGCGGCGAGCAAGCCGCGGAAATAGCCGATGGTTCGCGTCAGGCCGTCTTCCAGCGGCACGCGCGGTTCCCAGCCAAGCTGCGTGCGGGCACGGGTGATGTCGGGACAGCGTTGCGTGGGATCGTCCTCCGGCAATGGCCGCAGCACGATCTGTGATCTGGAGCCGGTCAGCCGGATCACCCGCTCGGCCAGTTCGCGCACCGGGATTTCGTGCGGGTTGCCGATGTTGATCGGCCCGGTCACGTCGTCGCCGCTCGCCATCAGACGCATCATCCCGTCGATCAGGTCGTCGACATAGCAGAAGGCGCGGGTCTGGCTGCCGTCGCCGTACAGCGTGATGTCCTGCCCGCCCAGCGCCTGGACGATGAAGTTGGATACCACCCGGCCGTCGTTCGGATGCATGCGCGGCCCGTAGGTGTTGAAGATACGCATGACCTTGATCTTGGTCCGGTGCTGGCGCAGGTAGTCAAAGAACAGGGTTTCGGCACAGCGCTTGCCTTCGTCGTAGCAGGCGCGCGGCCCCAGCGGATTGACGTTGCCGCGGTAATCCTCGGTCTGCGGGTGCACGGTGGGGTCGCCGTAGACCTCGCTGGTGGACGCCTGCAGGATCTTGGCGCCGATGCGCTTGGCGATGCCCAGCATGTTGATCGCACCGAGCACGCTGGTCTTGGTGGTCTGCACCGGGTCGAACTGATAGTGCACCGGTGAGGCAGGGCAGGCGAGGTTATAGATCTCGTCCACTTCGACATACAGCGGCCAGGTGATGTCGTGCCGCATCGCCTCGAAATGCGGGTTGGCGAACAAATGAGCGATGTTGTCCTTGCGGCCGGTGAAGTAGTTATCGACGCACAGCACGTCGTTGCCCTGGCCGATCAGACGCTCGCACAGATGCGATCCGAGAAAGCCGGCGCCTCCGGTCACCAGGACGCGTTTGCGGGTCAATGCCATAGGAATCGGTGCTCCCGGTCGAAAGCGGTGTCAGCGGCGCGGCAAAGTGTCAAATGCGCTCGGGCGGGGCAAGCCCGGCGGGCGATGCCTATCACGGCACAGATGCCGCGACACATTGGTTGCAGAATCGACGGCCTGATCGCCGGGCCGAATGCCGGCGCTACCCGAGGCACGTCGCGCGATCCGCCGGCGGACCGAAGTCGCGTGGGCGCAGGCCGGCATGCAGCCAGGTGACCAGCGAGTAGATGTCGTAGACCGGCAGCCCCAGCACCTCGCGCAGGGCATGGGCGTAGGGCGGCATGTTGGTGCATTCCAGCACGATGGCGCCGATCTCGGGATGGCGCGCCACCAGGCGGCGGCCGGCGTCCAGGATGTCGGCGGCGGCGAGGCCGATATCCATGTCCTGCTTCTTGCCCAGGATCAGCACGCGGAAGAATTCCTGCCCGTCCTCGGTGCCCGCAATGGGCGTGTCGGCCACCACGCCGGCGGCTGCCAGATGGCGTGGGGTCAGCGACCGCGCCGACACGGTGATGATGCCCACGCGCTTGCCTGGCGGCAGTGCCGCCTGCACCCAGGGAACCTGAAGCAGCGCGCTGGTCGCCACCGGCACCTGGACATGCGCCGCCAGTTCGCGCTGGAACACGGACAGAAAACCGCAGTTGGTGGTGATCGCCTCGGCGCCGTGGGCAACCAGTTCGGCGGCGGCGGCGAGGAAATCGTCCAGCAGCCCGGCGGCGGCGTTCAGCACCACGCGTTCCGGACTGGCGCCCCGCACCACGCGGTACAGCACGGGGAACGGCCAGGTCGCGGCGTTGCCCATGTCGCCGGGGATGCGGGGGAATTTCGCTTCCAGCATCAGGATGCCGAGCGGCGCGCCGTAGATGGCCTTGCCGCCGCGGGCGATCACCGGTTGCCGTGCGAGGCCGTCCACGCGTGGCTGTGATGCGAGACTGTCCATGGCCGGCACCTTGCCCGAGTGCGCTCCCTCGCGCGAGAGTGGGGCACGATCCGCTGTCACAGGAGACCATCGCCATGGCCGACCGGCCCTTCAACCAGGCAGACCTCGACCTGCTTGCCACGTGGGACACGCCCACCATCTGCAACGGCCTCGAGATCACCAATCCGGAACGCCGCCGGTTCGGCTACACGGTCGAGCCCATGGTCTGCATCAACCCCAAGGCCAAGCCGATCGTCGGCCTGGCGCGGGTGGGCATGATCCGCTCCACAGAGCAACCGCGCGGCAAGGTCACCGACCGGGCGGACTGGTACGACCACGTCCATGCCACCGATTTTCCCACCATTGCCGTGTTGCAGGACATCGACGGCCAGGTCGGCTACGGCGCCTATTGGGGCGAGGTGCAGTCCAACATCCACAAGGCGCTCGGCTGCATCGGCTGCGTGACGAACGGGTCGTTCCGCGACATGGAAATGTGGGCGGAAGGCTTCCAGATGCTCGGCGGCCGCATCGGCCCGAGCCACGCGCATGTCCACATGGTGACGTTCGGCCAGCCGGTGAACGTGTTCGGCATGCAGGTGGGCGAGGATGACGTGATCCACGCCGACTATCACGGCGCGGTGGTTGTCCCCGCCGAGGCGGTACGCAAGCTGCCGGCGGCGATCGACCTGATCTCGCGGCGCGAGAAGGTGATCCTGGACGTCTGCCGCGCGCCGGATTTCTCCCCTGCCAAGCTGCGCGAGGCGCTGAAGCGGTCGGGGGAGATTCACTGAACGGGTGGTGCCATCCCCTCGCGGCCGATAGCTGTGTTCCGTGGCAGCGGAGCGGGAACCGCCGGTTGCCGCCCACGGAACCGCGGCTGATCCTTTCAAGCGCCGCGTCCCGGCTGACGCGGCTGCACAGATCGCCGAAATCGTCCTCGAGCGCGACCTTGGCGAGCGCATACTCAAGCAATGGCGATTCCGAGGTGAGACCAGCCGCCTCTTCGGGCTTCCACCAGAAGCCGGTGGACGCGTACAGCGGCGTGCCTCAGCGGTGGAAGACGCACACACTTTCCAGCCGGGCGGACCACAGGAACTGGTCCACCGGCGTTGCGGCAGCGAGCGCATAGCCCGCCTCATGCAGCAGCCGCGCGTCGCGCGCCAGCACGGCGGGATTGCAACTGACATAAATGACGCAGGGCACGTTGGCGGCGACGATCTGACCTGTCTGGGCCGCCGCGCCGGCAAACGGCGGATCCAGCACCACGGCGGCAAAACCGGCGAGTTCCGCCGCCATCACCGGCTGCCGCGCCAGGTCGCGCATCGAAACGGTCACGCGGCCCGCAAGGCCTGCCCGGTTCGCCGCCTGGCGCAGCGAGGCAGCTGCGGCAGCGTCGCCTTCCCACGCCATCACGCGGGATCGTTGCATCAACGCGAAGGTCAGGCTGCCGCTGCCGGCGTAGAGTTCGGCGACACGGGCACGGCCGGGCAGGTGCTGGGGCAGTCCGGCCAGCACGGCCCGGACAATGGCGGCTTCGCCGGCGCCGGTTGCCTGGAGGAAACCGCCGGGCGGCAGGTCGACGGGGACGCCGGACAGCGTGACGCAAGGCGGGTGCAGGACGATCACCGGTTCCGGTTCCGCATTGCCTTGGGCCCAGGACAGGCGGGTGAGATGATGGCCACGCGCGAACGCGATCAGGTGCTCGCGATCGCCGCGGTCCAATGGCGCGTCCGTGCGCAGCAGCAGGTCGGGACCGTGGTCGAGCAAGTTGCCGATGACCGAGGCTTCGCGGCGGAGCGCTTGGAGGCGATGCAGAACCGGCCGCAGCGGATCGATCAGCGCGAGCAGGACCGGATGCAGGACGCGGCAAGCGGAGAGATTTATGATTGGTGCGGTGCGCGGTGCCCTCACTCGCTCCCGCTTCGCGGGCGTTCGTTCGTGCAATCCCAGCGCAACGCCGTGCGGCGTGCGCCTGGCGGCGAAGTCCATGCGGCGGCGCTGCGCAGGTGCGGAACGAACGATCGGCGCGATCGGTGGGTCGGCATAACCGGCGCGGCGAAGAGCATCGCGCAGCAGGTCTGACTTCCACGCGGCATAGCCGTCGTCGTGCCAATGTTGCAGCGTGCAGCCGCCGCATGTTCCGAAATGCGGGCACGGCGGAGTGACGCGATCGGGGCTGGGCTGCCGGACCGCGACATCCTCGCGGCCACCGTTGCCGGCAACCCGCACCACCTCGCCCGGCAGCGTCAACGGCAGGAAAATCCGCCCGCCGCCGGCGAGCGTCGCGACACCGTCGCCCTCGGCGCCGATGCGCTCGATCGTGACATCGGAAAAATCAGCCGCCGAAGGCGGACAGTCCGGTCTGCGCACGGCCCAGGATCAGCGCATGCACGTCGTGCGTGCCCTCATAGGTGTTCACGGTTTCCAGATTCATTACGTGGCGGATCACGTGGTACTCGTCGACGATGCCGTTGCCGCCGTGCATGTCGCGGGCGACGCGGGCGATGTCCAGTGCCTTGCCGCAATTGTTGCGCTTCAGCAGGCTGATCATTTCCGGGGCGGCTTCGTGCGCATCCATCAGCCGGCCCAGCCGCAGCACCGCATGCAGGCCCAGCGTGATCTCGGTCTGCATATCCGCCAGCTTCTTCTGGATCAGCTGCGTCGCTGCCAGCGGGCGGCCGAACATCATGCGCTGCATGGTGTAGTCGCGCGCCGCGTGCCAGCAGAACTCGGCGGCGCCCAGCGCACCCCAGGCGATGCCGTAGCGCGCATTGTTCAGGCAGGAGAACGGGCCGCGCAGCCCTTTCACGCCCGGCAGCATGTTCTCGTCAGGCACGAACACGTCGGACAGCATGATCATGCCGGTGACGGAGCAACGGAGGGAAAACTTGCCCTCGATCTTCGGCGTGGTGAGGCCCGCCATGCCGCGCTCCACGAGGAAGCCGCGGATATCGCCGGCATCGTCCTTCGCCCAGACCAGGCAGACATCGGCAATCGGCGAATTGCTGATCCAGGTTTTTGACCCGTTCAGCACGAACCCGCCATCCACCTTCCTGGCGCGCGTGCGCATCGAGGCAGGATCGGAGCCGGCATCCGGCTCGGTCAGTCCGAAGCAGCCGACCAGTTCGCCGGAACGCAGGCCGGGCAGGAATTTCTGGCGTTGCGCTTCCGACCCGAACGCGAAGATGGGATACATCACCAGCGAGGACTGCACGCTGAACGCGCTGCGATAGCCGGAATCGACGCGCTCCACCTCGCGCGCGATCAAGCCGTAGCTGACATAGTTGATGCCGGCGCAGCCGTAGCCTTCCAGCGTGGCGCCGAGGAAGCCCATCTCGCCCATCTCGTTCATGATGGCGCGATCGAATTTTTCCTCGCGGTTGGCCAGCAAGGCGCGGGGGAACAATTTGTCCTGGCAATAGGCACGGGCAGCGTCGCGGATGGCGCGTTCGTCCTCGGAAAGTTCGAGGTCGAACCGCAGCGCGTCGTCCCATTGGAACGGCGTGAACTGGCTCTTCCGTGCAGGCGGAGCGTCGTTCATGCCTCGCTCTCCTGGTTTTCCGTTTCGGCGACGGCGCGGCGCCGGGGGCGCAGCAGCATGAATGCCGGCATGTCGTCGCCGAAGCCGCGCACGGGCGCGCCGTGGTCTTCCGGCTGGCGTGGCTCATGGCGTGGCTCATGGCGCTGCGGCCGGCGATGGGTTGCGTGCCGCTCCGCGTCCGCGTGCGGGGCGGCAGGGGGCCGGCGGGCGGATGTTGCACGGCCCGCGCCCTCGCTCCTTGGCTGGTCCGCCCCGGCGTTCGTGCCCACAGGCGGAGCGGGAAGCGAAGCGGCAGGCAACGTCGTTTCCGCCTCTGCCCGTTCCCGCCGGCGCGGGCTCTCGGTCTTGGCCTTCTTCGCCCGATCCTTCGCCTTCGGCTCCGCCGCGCGCTTCTCGTCCTTACCGCGGCCACTCTCCTTGTCGTCCTTACCGCGGCCCCTCTCCTTGTCGTCCATGCCGCGGCCGGTCACCTTGGACTTTCCCCGGCGGCGCTTGCGACCGTCTTCCTCGGCCCAGTCCACCGGGTCGAGTCCCTCGACGCTCACCGGCGGAATTGCATGTCCGACCAGCTTCTCGATCGCCTCCACCGCGTAACGGTCCTCCGGCGAGGCGATGGTGAAGGCGTGGCCTTCCAGGCCGGCGCGGCCGGTGCGGCCGATGCGGTGGACGTAGTCCTCGGCGTGGTGCGGCACGTCGAAATTGAACACGTGCGACAGCCCGCCGATGTCCAGCCCGCGCGCCGCCACGTCGCTGCATACCAGCAGCTGCAACTCGCCCGCCTTGAACTTCTCCAGCGTGGAGAAACGCACGGTCTGCGCCATGTCGCCGTGCAGCGCGCCGACGCTGAACCGGTGCCGGGTAAGCGACTTGTACAGGATATCCACGTCGCGCTTGCGATTGCAGAAGATCAGCGCGTTCTGCACGTGCTGCGTGCGCACCAGCCGGCGCAGCGATTCGCGCTTGTCATGCTCGGCGACCAGCACCAGGCCCTCGGTGATGGTGGTGGCCACCGATGCGGGACGGGAGACCGCGATCTCCTTCGGGTTGCGCAGGAAGGCATCGCCCAGCTTGCGGATTTCCGGACCCATGGTGGCGGAGAAGAACAAGGTCTGGCGCTGGCGCGGCAGCAGCCCGACGATCCGCTCGACATCGGGAATGAAACCCATGTCCAGCATGCGGTCGGCTTCGTCGATCACCAGGATCTTGGCGTCGGACAGCAGGATGGTGCCGCGCTCGAACATGTCGATCAGGCGGCCGGGGGTGGCGATCAGCACGTCGACGCCGCGGTTCAGCACGTCGCGCTGATCTGTCATGCTGTCGCCGCCGATGATCAGGGCGTGGGTCAGCTTCAGGTACTTGCCGTACTGAACGAAATTCTCCGCCACCTGCAAGGCGAGTTCGCGGGTCGGCTCCAGGATCAGGCTGCGCGGCATGCGGGCGCGGGCGCGCGAGCCGGACAGGATGTCCAGCAGCGGCAACGTGAAGCCGGCGGTCTTGCCGGTGCCGGTCTGCGCGGTGCCCATCACATCCCGCCCCATCAGGACGAACGGGATCGCCTGCTCCTGAATCGGCGTGGGGTGGCGGTAGCCCATGTCGGCCACCGCGTGCAGTACAGGCTCGGACAGGCCGAGATCGGCGAAGGTGGTGCGCGAGGGCTCGGGCGCGACGGCGATAGAGGCAGCCTCAATCGGCACGTCGTCGGTCGGCTCCGCCGGGGCGGTCGTGGTTTCGGTCAAACCGGGTCCAGTCGATGGCAGGTTGCGGCCAGAGCGCCGCAACAGTCGCGCTTCCGGCGCGGCGCGCCTAGAGCGGATGCTGAGCGGGGATATCAAGAGAGCGCGCGGAAAAGTCAACCTCTCCCCGATAAACCTCTCCCGCGAAGCGGGCGAGGTCGAGCTGCCAAAGGCGTCGACGGTGAGGGTAATCGGGCCGGCACGCTATCCCGGCCATCTGCTGCCCATACCTGACCGGTGCTAGCTAAGGGCTTGTTCGAAAACAATCGAATCGGTTGCACGGTCGAACAAGCCCTAAGCCTTTGTTTTGATCGGCAGCTTTGTCGGCGTGCTGACGCACTTATTTGCCGACGCTGCCTAACGCTCCCTTGCGCGCGTCCGCGCGGCGTAGAACGATGACATCCGTTTCATCTTGGAGGGTCCGCGCATGCAACGCAGCATCGCCGTTGGGCTGGGGATCATGGAGTTCCCGTTCGACACCGCCGCCGGGTTCTGGCGCTGGGTCGATCTGTGCGAAGCCGGCGGCATCGATTCGCTGTGGCAGACCGACCGGCTGGTCAGCCGCGCGCCGATCCTGGAATGCATGAGCGCACTGGCGGCGATCGCGGGGCGAACGCGGCGGGTCAAATTCGGCGTCAATGTCGTTTCGGTGGCAATGCGCGAGCCGGTGCTGCTGGCGAAGCAATGCGCGACGATCGACATGCTGTCGGGCGGGCGGCTGCTGCCTGGCTTCGGCATCGGCAGTCCGCGCGGGCCGGAATGGCAGGCGATGCATCTGGATGCCGGCATCCGGGGGCGCAAGACGGACGAGGCGCTGGAGATCATCGGCCGGCTGTGGGCGGGGGAGAAGCTTGATTACCACGGCAGGCATTTTCAATTGACCGGCGCGCAGATCGCGCCGCTGCCGGCACAGCCGGATCTGCCGATGTGGATCGGCGGCTCGTCGGACGCGGCGGTGCGGCGCACGGCGCGGTATGGCACCGGGTGGCAGGCAGGGTCCGAGCCTGTTGAGGAAGTGGGGCGGGTGATCGCGGCGATCCGCGCGGCGGTGGCGGAGGCGGGGCGGCAGATCGACGACGATCATTACGGGGCCGCGTTTGCGTTCCGGTTCGGAAGCTGGGGCGATGCGGGGATGGACCGGGTGGCCGAGGCATACCGCGCGCGTACCGGGCGGGATGCGCGCGAGGCTTTCGCGGTTGGCGATGCCAGCACGATCATGACGCGCGTTGCCGAGTACGTCGCCGCGGGGGCTTCGAAGTTCATCCTGCGGCCGGCGGCGCAGGGCGACGACGACATGCTGGCGCAGACGCGGCGGCTGGTGGAGGAGGTGCTGCCGCAGGTGGCGATGCGCTGGCCGCGGCCGGTGAAGAGCGTGAAGACCGCGGCGTGAGGAATGCGGCATGCGCGCCGGCGCCACGCGCCTTGCGATGATAGCAGGCGGTGAAACATCGCGCCGATCAGCTTCTGGTGGACCGCGGCCTGGCGGAATCGCGCAGCAAAGCGCAGGCGCTGATCATGGCCGGCAAGGTGTTTGCCGGCGAGCGGCGGATCGACAAGCCGGGATTCGCGCTGGCCGACGATACGCCGCTGGAAGTGCGTGGCCAGGACCATCCGTGGGTGTCGCGCGGCGGTTTGAAACTGGAGCATGCACTGCGGCATTTCGCGCTGTCGCCGGCGGGGCGGGTGTGCCTGGATGTCGGTGCCTCAACCGGCGGCTTCACCGACGTGCTGCTGGCGCACGGCGCGGCGAAGGTGCACGCGGTGGATGTCGGGCACGGGCAGTTGGCCTGGAAGCTGCGGTCCGATCCGCGTGTCGTGGTGCATGAGAAGACCAATGCGCGATACCTGGCCGCGGCGGAAATCGGCGATCCCGTCGCGGCGTTGGTGTGCGATGCCAGCTTCATCGGCCTGGCCACGCTGCTGCCGGCGCCGCTGGCGCTGTGCGGGCCGGGCGCATGGGCGGTGGCGCTGATCAAGCCGCAATTCGAGGCGGGGCCTGAAGCGGTGGGACGCAAGGGCGTGGTGCGCGATCCCGCGGTGCATCAGGCGGTGTGCGATCGGGTGCGGGCGTGGTGGGCGGGATTGCCGGGCTGGACGGTGCTGGGCGTGACGGAAAGTCCGATCACGGGACCGGAAGGGAACCGGGAGTTTTTGATCGGGGCCTTGCTAACCTCTTCCGCCGCGGGCGGGAAAGGTTGCATCGTTACCGGTAAATCCTTCTTGCCACCTCCGGCCGCTGCCACTGTTCCGACAGCACGCCCTGTTTTGCTCCGTACAACTCCGACGAGCCATTGCCGTCGCGGCCCTCGCGCAGTTCGCGGACGCGATCCAGGCTGACATCCACGATACTGGTGCCGGGCACGGTGCTTTCGTAGATGATCTCCTCCGGCGCGGCGATCAGCGCCAGGCCGCGGTCATCCGGCATTACCATGTTCTGGGTCGAAACCACCACCGCCAGGTTCTCGATCGCGCGAGCCCACAGCAGAGCGCGCCATGTTGCCCACAGCTTGCGCTTGTTCAGACCCGCAGGCAGAAACAACAACTCCGCGCCACGCAGCGCCAGGGCGCGGGAGACCTCCGGCACGTAGACTTCGCTGCACATCGCCAGCCCGACCTTGCCGTGCACCGTGTCGAACACCGGGTATTCGTCGCCGGGCACATACTGGAACTCCCAGTATTTGCCGCCGGTATAGAGCCACGGCCCGTTCGGATAGGTGCGGCGATAGCGCGCGGGCTCGCGGCCATCCGGATATGCCATCACGGTCAGATTGTACGCGGTGGCGGCCTGGGCGCTGATCGGTTCGATGGTACCGAACACGGCATGGACGCCGTGTTTCGCGGCGGCCTCGGCGAGGCGCGCGGTAGGATCGTATTCGGCCGGCATGCGCCACGGGCCGGGATAGGTCTCCGGGAAACAAACGAAGTCGGCGCCGCCGGTGGCGCAGCGTTCGATGCTGCGGACCGCGTCCTGCACGTTGGCCTCGTCGTCGGGCGGTGCATGCGTCTGCGGCTGCACCACAGCGATACGGAACGCCATTTTCTCTCCCCTGTTTGATTATGCGGTCGCGTCGGCAGGAATGCGCAGAAACGCGCCCTGCTTCAAGAGTTCGGTTTGCAGTTGCACGACCGGCACCGCGCGCGGCGCCACCCCCAATCCCGCCGCCAATCCCGCGGCCGCGCCCGCCGCCTGGCCGGTCAGCCAGCATTGCGGAATTTCGCGCAGGAACGAGTGGCTGGCGGCGTCGCACGAGACGTGCCGGCCGGCCACCAGCAGCCCGTCCATCGCGCGCGGCAGCAGGCAGCCATACGGCACCGATACCGGCGGCATTTTCGGCGACAGCGATGGCGACACGCCAATCTCGTCGGCGAACGGCGTGCCGTCGCTCCATTGCTCCCGCGTCACGCGCGCCAGGCCAGGCAGGCGGCGCGAATGCCGCACGCCGATCTGCGGCGCGGACAGCATCAGGAACGCGCTCTCGAATCCCGGTGCGTGCGCCCGATAGGTATCGAGGTGCTGCGCCATCAGGCGGTGCGAGCGTATTTCGACCTCGGTCAGGTCCTGCACATCGATGGCGGAATAGCCGGACAGGCGCGGCCCCATGAACAATGCCACGTCATTGCGCCAGGACACGAAGGGACGTTCGAACAGGCCGCCGCACAGCGAACGGCCGCGGTCCATGAAGGCGGCGAAGCCGGCGGCGTCGCCGGTCTTGAACGCGATCCAGCGCGTCATGTCGCAGCCGCCCCAGATCCAGGACGTGTTCATGCAGTGATGGATGTCGCGTTCCTCGATATCGCTCTCCGCCCCCGTCCCGGCACGGGAAAAAAAGTCGCCGTCGCCGGTGCAGTCCACGGTGACGCGGGCGCGGATCGCCAGGCGGCCTTCCTTGCTTTCGAAGATCACGCCGGCGACGGCGTTGTCCTGCATGACCGGGGCCGCGCCGAGACCGTGCAGCACGAGCTGCACGCCGCTTTCCAGCACCAGTTCCTGGCTGGCGAGTTTCAAACGTTCCGGATCGATGGTGGGCGACCAGGTGACGATGCCGTGATAGGCGGCGGTGCGTTCCTTCCAATAGGCCGCGGTGGCTGCGTCGGCGCTGCCCCATTGGCCGCGCGGCGGCCCGGCGATCGCGTCTTTCGGCAGGCGGTCCAGCAGGTCATTGGCGATGCCGCGGATCGTCTGCCTGCCGGACCAGTCGGTCATGCGGTCGATCCAGATCACCAGGCCTCCGGTGGAGAGGCCGCCGAGATGATTGTACCGCTCCAGCAACACGACATCGGCGCCGGTGCGCGCGGCGGCGATGGCGGCGGCGGTGCCGGACGGGCCGCCGCCGACCACCAGCACGTCGCAGTCGCGGAACACCGGCGTGGCGCGCGGCGCCTCCTGCACCACGCCGCCGGGGCGCTGATGGCGTGGCAGCAGGCGGGAGGCGGAGAAGATGTCGGATTGGAAGAAGAACGACTGGTTGCTGTGGCGCACTGCCTGCGGCGGGGCGGGAATGTCCGGGGTCATCGATGTCTCCTTGATCGCGAGGGCATCGGCACCGTCATTGCCGGGAGTGCAGCGACGAAGCATGCCGGTCACGCAAGATAGGATTGAGATTGCTTCGCCGCGGCGCTTCTCGCAACGACGATACGGGTGATTCGCTTATCCTTCGGCTGGGGCGCGGCCATCAGAACGCGCGTCCCTGCGCGATCTCGTGGGTGAATTCCAGGATGCCGGTGCCGATCGCGCTCAATGGTTCATAGCGTGGATCGGTAGTGGCACCCGTGCGCCAACGCTGCCCCAGCTGCAGGAAGATCACCGCCAGTTTGTACATCGCCAGCACGCGAAAGAACATGAAGTTGGACACGTCCCGGCCTGTCAGCCGCGCGTATTCCGCCACCGCCTGTTCGCGCGGATACAGGCACGCCTCGTCGGCCGGCATCTGCGCCATGTCGTGCATCGCCCAGGGATCATCCGCATGAATCCAGTAACTCAGCAGCGTGGCGAAATCGAACAACGGGTCGCCGCGCGTCCCCTGGTCCCAGTCCACCACCGCCACCGGCGCAAAATCATCGGGATCCAAAATCATGTTGTTCAGCTTGAAATCGTTGTGCAGCAGCCCCGGCTTGCCGTCCGGCACAAGCCGCTGCTCCAGCCACGCGCCGACCTCCTGATGCAGCACGTCGGTGGCATCCTCCTTCGCCGCCCAGCCGCGCTTGCGCCAGCCGCTCACCGCACGGGCCAGGAAACCCTCCGGCCGGCCCAGATCGCCCAGCCCGACCGCCGCCGTATCCACCGCATGGATCGCCGCCATCGTCTCCAGCAGTACCTGCGACAGGCGTGCACCGATCTCGGGGCGGTGCGCCAGGTCCGGCGGCACATGCTCGCGGATCACCAGGCCGGCGCGATACTCCAGAATCTGGAAACGCTGGCCGATGATGCCGGGATCGTCGCACAGCAGTACGCTGCGCGGCACGAACGGCAACGCATCGGGCAGGCGCGAAAGAATGCGGTGCTCGCGCGCCATGTCGTGGCTGCCCGCCGGCAGTTCGCCCATCGGCGGCCGGCGCAGCACATACGGCTTGCCGCCGAGGTGAATCAGATAATTCAAATTGGCCAGCCCGCCGGCGAACTGTCGCGGCGGCGGATCGGCATCCAGCCGCAGCCCGCGCGCCGCCAGGAAGATGCGCACCGCATCCCACGGCAAGGCCACACTCTCCGCGGGCGAGCGCAGATCGGGCGGCGGGGCGTGCGGCACGTTGCCTCCTGTTATCGGACGGACCGGTCAGAGATAGCGGAAACCCCGCAAACGATACAGCAGGCGGCTGTTAGTCCTACTGCGTCACTCAATCTGCTGGACAGTTCTCTGCGGCCTACGACCGCAGCAGGGGCAGCGCGGGAGGACGCGAACGAGTGTTCGCGCGAGGCGTACACGCAGCGTGGCAATC
>Ga0335072_10006463_pt1 | contig 17123 bp, 14 predicted proteins | sample Lox_Sample_21_FD_206725 | JGI IMG/M metagenome (GOLD analysis project Ga0335072, IMG submission 206725) | Soil microbial communities from Loxahatchee National Wildlife Refuge, Florida, United States - Lox_Sample_2.1 | ecosystem: Environmental > Terrestrial > Soil > Wetlands | place: USA...
CTTGATCTTTAAGTATGCAGAACGTGTGAAGCAGGTTGGCGACGCAATAAAACCTGCTGAGAGCCAGAATCTGTATGTTCTCAGCGATCTTGCGCAGGCAGTGATACGAAAATGGCAAGAGAAGAAAGGTTGGACAATGCAAAGCTATCCGGGAAAGATTGGCTTGTCAAAGGATCTCTTTACGCCTATGCAGAGTCATGCTGCTGCGCAAGAGGTGGCAGAAAAGCAATATTTGCCTGAAGAGATGGATGACATGCTCAGTGCGTTGATTAAGGCCAATGATAAAAAGGTGAGTCATGCCTACTTTTGATGTGTGAGGCATCAGCGTTAACAATCCGTCTAGCAAAAGCGTAAATCCGATGACAATGCCGATATACCATCCGCTAAAAAACAACGATTAGCACCCGTAAAGAAAACCCCAACCAAAGAAGCTGCTGCGAAGAGGCCTAGCAAGTCAAAAGCGTCAACACGACCTTCCAAGAAAATAAAACCAAGCTCGTTACCCGCAGCGGAATCTTCACCAGCAGAACGTCGACGTAGTGGTCGGGGTGCAGGTGCGAAAAGCTATGCAGATAGAGACGACACAGAGGATGAGCAGGAGATGATGGAAGGGGTGTCAAAATGGAGGTATTCTAATGAGGATTCAGATGCGGAAATGAGGGATGGGAGTGAGGAAGCGGAAGAGGGCGATCAGCAATCAGAAAAGGAGGATGGAGAGCCAGAAGCGGCGGCCGAGGCTGAAGAGGAAGATGATGAGCCTGAGCCTGAAGCAACACCTACACCCGCGCCACCAAAAGTTAACGGCAAATCATCTGGAAAGAAGACGGTGCCTTCGAGAGCCAAACCCGTCCCACAGCCGAAAGCAAAAGCGGTCCCGAAGGCGAAAAGCAAGGTGAAGCCGAAAGCTAAGCCTGCCGTAGCTGCGAAAGGCAAAGGCAAGGCTCCTGTGAAGGATGTATATGATTTCGACGACTCGGACTGATTCACTATCTTTGCATGATGACTGGGACTTCTGCATGGCGTTTGCGATTGATCGTCATTGATGGCCATGAGCGATGCGTTGTTTGACGCTAACCCTTCTTCGTATACCCCTCGATCTTGCATATTCTCTCGCCACTTCTAATCATTTCACGCCACGACTTTGCAAAGTCAGGGCACGCCACGCCGCGAAATCAGGATATGGACGGATATGGATATGGAGGATATGAATGCCGATGTGGAAGGATACAAAATCGGGAGATGGATAATGGGAAACATCATAACCGCGCGCGTGCAGATCATCTCATGCCGGTAATAACACGAGCTTAGCTTCTGTATTTATGGAGTGCATCATCTGTCTCCTTTGTAGGTTGCATACCTGATCAAAATTTAACTAGCCAGCGCTCTATGTATGTATGTAAGTAGCTTCAAAAATGTGCATTAGTCTCATTTCGGGCTTGGTTTGGAAAGCATGGCATGACACATCACGTCACGTCCCATCACAGCAACTTTCTCTGTTCAACATTTCTAGTATTCTCCTCGATAGCCAATCCAAGCCACTAACGTACTGCTTGTCACCTCAAACGCGAGGTATCTTTCTTTTATGCTATATCAAAACAAATTAAGCTATAGAAACGCCTCTCTATGCATGCAATACCCATTGGTGTATCATGTCGCTCTCTCCGTGGCCTATCTTTTGCTGTGAACATGAGTATGATGAATGAAAATGAAATATCCACAACGTCCCAAGTTGTGTGGGTGACGGATGATGTTACTTCTCTTCTGTATCCTCCACTGCTTCTATGCGTAATAGGGTGGAGTGTTGGCCTGGAAAATCTTACTGGTCTGGTCGCTTCGAGATCGTGATCACCACGTATCATGTGACTCCGGATGAGTCAACTAGTCCGAAGCAGCGAATCGATCGATGACGGCTCGAGAAATCCCGGCCCTATGTTGATGAACTTCCGGCTATTCTTCGTCGCCGTTAGTGCATCATAACTCCATGTCCACATCCACATCCACATCCCCCTGCACCTTCTCCTCTTCTGCCTCCACCTTGCAGGGCCTCCCTTCAATCTCCTCCATCTCCTTTAAATGCCGCTCTATAAGGGCCTTCATCGCCAACAGGCTTTGCTTTTCCCGTTGACCCAGAATATTATTTGCGATATTGGAGGCGTCGCCCTGGGCCATCATGGCGACTATAGTAGGCGATGCTTGGGCCTAGATGAGCCGGGGGGTTAGTGCTGACGTCATTGACACGTAAGAAACATGGGAATTTGAAGAGGAACACTGACTATTAACGCGTCGATAAGGAGTTGAGCACCATCTGGAGCGCCTTCTTGAGTTGCAAGTTGAGCGAAGTTTAGAGCTGCTTGTTGTTCGAGAATGGAGTGGCGGTCTACAGCAGTAAATTTCTGCTGGGTGGGCTCCTCGACCATCTCTGGTGGAGTGGGAATCGCTAATGATCCTCCTTGGGCACGGATTCTAACAATTTGTTAATGAGGCTTATATGAATATGCAGGGGACTTACCTTGAGATAAAGTCGAGCTTGATACCCTCTTCAGGAAGCTTGTAGATTTTGCCGTACTCCTTCTGGTCAAAGAAACCCTCATCCTCGTCGTCGCTAGGCGTTAATTCGACATCGATGTGACCATCATTCTTGAATCCTCGGGGGAAAGCGGGCTTCACAACCGATGCGCCTCTGATCTTGCGGAATCGGTGAGCCGGCCCGAGGCTGCCGGGAACTTTGGCGAGAAGATCATCAACATGGCAAGGGCATCTCCAGAGCTTTCCAAGAGGAGGTGGGTTTGCTAGCGGTGGATCTAAGCAGTCTAAATGCCAATGGAGTCCGCAATAACTGCAAGGAATGATGGGGTTGCCGTTGCCTGCGCCTTTATGACATTCGTGACACAGGATGAAGTTGCCCTTGGCATCCTTAAGCTTGAGATAATCAGGTGCCTCTTCGTAACCTGCGTTCCTCCTATGAAACCGTGAGCATGAGGTATCTAGAAAAAGACAAAGAGAACTTACTTTGGCTTCTGAACCACGCCTTCCTCATACTCACCCTCAGCGCCCGTTCGGACATTCTCGAAGTACTCGCGAATGTCTTTGGGAAGATGAAATGCGCTTGGGTTCTTCCTCTGAAGAATAGCAATCAGCTGACCAAATAATCTGGAGTCATCAGTTGCCTTAGGATTGCGTAAAGCATTGCAAGCGTTGCAGAACCAGTTGTCAGGAAGCTGACTTTCGTTCAGTGGAGGGTCAACACATCTGAAATGAAAGGATCTTGTGCAGCCATCACAGCATACAAGGTCGCCGTTGCCTCCACATGACGAGCAATAGTCGTCGTTATCATCCTAAATCATGAGTCAGCCAATGTGGCGATATTAAGTGGTGATCATCTCGGTAAATGCGGAAGCACACATTGGTGCCAGCGATGCAAATCCAGCCTCGTAATCTCCGAGGATTAGATTGGATCTAAAGCGAAAATAGAGATGTAATGAAGAATGAGCTTTGGAACCGGAATAGCTGAAGATGCATCGCGGCGCTGCAACTACGAGAAAGACTTACTTGATTGTTAGGGAAAGTACCATTGCCGACCGGGCTGTTTCGTTCACCGCTTGCTCTTGGAATGCCAGCTGAGGGGCCAGCTTTCTTCTTCATCGGTCTAGATGTGAATCGGAATATGTCAGTGATGCATTTTATCTTCTGAACGAGTTTTGTTGATGCTCAGGCTATAAAAGTGGGATGCGCTAATGAAATCTCGCGAGGCCGCGATGACTCGTAAGGTAGACAAAGGCGATGAAATCCATCACCAAAAACAATATAGCCACGCCAGAGCCCGATGGGATGATATGGAGTCATCCAGATATTGACGAGAGTGATAATATGAAGATCGACTTACGATGTTTTCATGCGTAGGCCACTCTTCGGCTTCCTCGTGGGGCGATTAAGGATGCCTGGAGTCCCCGCACGTGAGTTCGACGATGAGCCAGGTGCCACGTCGGTGTGGAATGATAGCAGAGTCGGAGAGCTGAGGTCGTCGGATTCATCATTGAATTTTTTGCTCGTCCGACTGCCGTGAACGCGCAACTTGATCTGCTGATTCGTCGCAGCACCACCCTCTGGATCTGACTTGGGATCTCGACTCTTGAGTTGAGTACGAATATCGCTATCAAGAACCGTAGCGGAAGTCTCAGTTTTGTTTTTCGCTACCCGCTTCAGTTGAAATCTTCTGTCATTCTCATCGAACCCACGAACGGCGCCAGCTGCTGCCTTTTTCAGCGACTTGAGATTTGGATGTTGTGCAGGATGTTGGGATGAAAGTGTTTCAGGAGGTTGAGGAAGAAAAGGCTCGGCCAGGCGAGCGGGCATATTATTAGTGTGGTTGTTGTGGTTGGCGAGAACAGCAGGAACGAGAGATTTGTTGTTAGTATTGGTACCGGTGGAAGACGAGGCAGAAAGAACGTCCCAAGCGTGTGATTTTGGCCCGAGCCTTGTATGCTGTGTCATTGGCCGAGTTTGATTGTCCCGTGCGGGCGCATGCGAATCATCGGCTGTGGCAGGCCAAGTCTCACTCTTGGATCCTTCTGGATTGGCGTCTTCTGCTACAGCCTGGTTGGGTGACAGTTCAGAGGGGGCAAAACTCTCCTCAGTCTCCAGCAGCTCTGCGTCAACTGACGACAGGTCCGAGTCACTTGAAACGACCGAGATACTGCGACTCCGTAGATGATTACCGTTCATAGTGCCGTTCCCATTCAGTTCAACAGAGGTATCGCGTTTGACCTCATAATTGTTCCCTTTGTGTTTCTTGTGAACGTGACCACCACTCTCTTTGCGAGGCGATCTCGACACCGCATCATTCATCGCTTCAGCTGTAGTCTTCTTTGGAGACAAACTGAAGTTGACAGGAGAGAAATGGATGGGAGTAGTAGTGAAACTTTTGTCGCTCCTAGCGAAAAGTTGCTGTGATTTGCCACTTGTCCTACCTTCTTTCTTCTTGTAGTGCATTAGACTTCTGAACTCAGTCTGTTCCTCATCCGTAGCTTCTTGCGTAGCGATTAGCTCAATCAGGTGTACCATTCTAGGATTTGATCTGTGGTCGTTGTAGAGAGTCTGTAAAGCATAGCGTGTATGAACCCGTCCCGCGGCCTGGGCCTCGCGGCAGGCAAAATCAACAATCCTGTCTGTTCTCTGAAGTTCACGCTCTTGCTTCACAGGCGACACCGAAGTTGAATAGGGAGAAGCCATAGGTGGTAATGATGTTGTGTCACGCATGATACTCTTTCGAGCACTTGTCTGAGCGACAGGTGTTGTGGGATTCCATTCCGCCTCGTCCATCTTGTGTGATTCAGATCTTCTTCGGGAAGGAAGGACAGGCGGCTCAGGCGTGACGGCCTCCCTTGGAGTAGAAGCCGCTGACATTGAGGACTCTCCTTTCCTTACTAAAGTCACTCGTCGCGGTCCTTCTGTCTTCGCCAACTTCCTCACTTTCGAGCTTGGCATTGTGCCCAGAGGTGCCATGTTCTCCAGCACTCCATGGCGAACAATGTCCAGGTGCGGATACTCCATGAAGCTGGGAGCTGGAGGCCGTATCGGCGGCTCAACCCAGGCTTCCATGAAAGCCCTCGATGTTTTCGCACCGGCTGGCTCTGCAATTGTTGCATCCGTATTGCCGGCCGTTCGCGTCTGTCGAGCGTTCGAGGTCATCGTCGCATTGCCCCTTGCGCGCAGCACTCCCAGGAATGCGACGTCTGCAACATGGTTAGCTCAGTACAGCCATGCGAGGGTTGATATGGTTCTACTTCTCTACTTCACCACTGCACAGCACATCGAACAATTCGCAAGGTCAGCCTACGGGAACGCGTTAAGTCGTGGACTAGTCGATCGAAGGGGGCAACAATGATTGAAGGCTCCATCCGGGCCTTAGCGAGCGGACTTACCTGCAGCACCAACAACACTACTCATCATCCCTCCATAAGTTGTATAACATACGGATAACAGGATTACCGGAATACGATGAAGTGGGAGTATTGCTGGTCTAGGTCAAGCTTTATTTCTTATATTTGACTCATTCTGAATAATGAGCAGGAGATGGCGTGGCTGATTTCAGATGGTAAAATGTAGCATTGTCATTCAAATCTATCTAACAACAATGTAAAAGAAAAGATGAGCCCGGAGACCTTGAGGAAATACTAGGTATGTATAAGCTTTGTTATTTTCTCGTCATTCATGGGCTTTTCGTTGCTAATTTTGCTGTCCATCTCTTCTCATTGTTGATCTGATTCACAGGGTCGGTGTAATTCCTGTCGTCGAAATAATTTCTAATGATGTTGTAATTCCTGTTGATAATGCTATTCGCACCCTCGCGGCTACTCTTGCTATCGGTGTTCCCTATTGCCGATGTGTTTCTTGTCGACGATACATTTCCTGTCGATGATGCTCCTCGTGTCGACGATTCTTTACTTGCTCCTCTGTCGATGTCTCTTTTCATTGATGCTCCCCTCTGTTGATGTCCTCCCATATCGATGCTCTTCCTGTCGTCGACATGATGGTTATTGATATGGATTCTGCTATTGATGCAATTAATGTTGTTAAATCTAACGTCTGTTTTCTGTATGATTCTTGTTGCCGAATAATCTTGATGTCGATTTTCTTACTGTAGTCGATGCTTTTCTCTATCGTGAATGAGGCCTTTCTTGTTAAGAAGCTTCTTGTCGCCAAGTTGCTTTCTTGAAATTTTTATATTAAAAACATGGAACGGTATCAACAAGGAGAATATTGCAAAGGAAAGAGTCCAAAGTAGAATGCAAAGTAGAGTAAAGGTAGAAAGAGTGACGGCAAAAGGAAAGCTCACAAATAAGAGTACCAGCCCAGCCATAAAGGTATTCATCTTCAAGACAAAGAGTCACTGGGCCAATTCACATAATGCTTTTTAGTAGTTGCCATTCTGTAAGTAGTTACCAAGTCACAGCGAAATCATCACAGAATCATTGAGACATATGCAGGGACCTGATGGCAGGCGTTCATTGAGCTGCTAGACTCCATTATAGGAGAAACTCTGCGGTTCTCAGTCAGGATCCGTAAAACGTCCCAATATATGATCCGCCACAAGCAGAAGCTCGAATTTCCGAACAGAACGACATCCCTAGTCTGTCGTAGCCTAGCGTCTAAGAACGGCTGGCGGAAGTCTCAGAGCGAGACTTGCTTCGACATCCTTGCTTGTGTGCCACGTGCGAGCTATGAATAAGTTGCTTTATTCATCGTCGCTCTCTTCTTCGTCATCATCCTCTGCAGCGGCAGCGGCAGCAAGCTTCTTGGCAGACTTCTTCTTCTTCTTGTTCTTGCTCTTGCTTCCGGTATTCTTGGCAAGTGGTTGCTCAAGGATCTTGAGAATCTCTTCGTCCGTAATCTTCTTATCAGTCTTATATTTTTCCAGGTCAGGCTTCGGCGGTGCGGTGAGTCGAGAGAGACCATTCTTGGTGATGACTGCGCGTAAAGTAAGCACCGTTTACAGGTATGACGAGCGATTTTTCTTACCAATGGTACTCAGAACTCGGGCAACTGGCTCGCCATCTTTATCCCCTACAACTTCATACTGTCGGAATGCATTACCTCGCACACACTCAACCACGCCAACCTTGGCATCTCTCTCATCGTCAAGCTGACGTAGACTGAAGGGGAACAAGCCGAACTTCTTGACGGCCTCAGATAGCATCTTTCTTGAGCTTGGCCGCTTGAGCCCAACATGAGCGGTAGTACGTCGGTGGAGAGTCGGTCTGTTTTCCAGCGTCTTAACCTTTCCAGACCCGAGACTCACACCCATTTCAACGCCCCAAACCTCTCCAACAGCGGGAACACCCTCGCCCTTGGATCCTTCTCCCGGTGCCAGGACTATCTTCTTCTTGCCCTCGATCTCGTTGCGTTCAAACAACCATGATGTTGTGCTCTCTACCAAGTTGCAGTCATAGCTCTTGACAACCTTGTCAAGAAGAGTGGTGATGCGACTTTGTGTAAGGGGCTTTTGCTGAGCTGCCTTTGCCTTTTCTTCATCTGTGCCAGTTGCTAGTAACCCTGGTGGCACCATCAACCTTAAGAGGAGTTCGTTTGCATAGTAAGTGGCCAGTAGTAGATCTGCTTGCCGACCGGTCAACTCATCATCTTTATTTGCGCTGGAGGGGATGATAATAGTGTCGCAGACAATGGTTCCAAGGCCGTCGATTTGCGCACCCAATTGAATCTTGATCACATCACCAGGCTTCAGAGCCACTGCTGCTTCGGCCTCATCTGTCTTCAGAGGAGTATAGGGTGTCACAAAAGAAGAGGGCGAGACTGTGGTTGGATGCGATATGCCTAGGAAGGATGTTAACCTTGCTGCAGAGCATCTACTTGGGCGGAAATCCTGGGCTGGCCCAAGACTAGAGAATAGTCACCTTTTGTAATCTTCTTCCCCCTGTAAACCTTGCCGATTTCTTCCTCGAGTAACTTGTCACCCCTCTCACAGATGGTTACGATCTTCTCATCGGCTGCACAGAGCTTGGTAACAGCTTCGAGCACCTTCTGGGATATCTGAGCTGCGGTCTTGTACTTTGTGAGAGTATCGGGATTATTGAGGGTGTAGTCTGCCATCAAGGAAGTTAGCAAGAATGCATCCTTGAAGCTTTGAAGAGAATTGAGCATAATTAACCACGTAATAGCGGGGTCGCGGGGCATAGAATGATATTGTGGTGTTTAGGAACAAGCTAGACTGACCAACTTCCTTTTCTTCTGCCATGGCTGTAGTATTGCTTGCAGTTCTGGGTGACTTTTTTTGAAGTTGCAGAAAGGAGGACTGAAGTTGTAGTTTGAATGTCCTCAACCTGTTGTCAATAATTATGGGCAAAGGGCCCAATGTGTGCGTGGCTCGTGAGAGATTCGCTTAAAAGGGGAAGCCTCGTTACGGAAGCCTTTAAGGCACCCCTGTCGAATGATTCGGCTTTCTCCATCCCTTCCACAACCTGTCGCGCTTCATCTAAAGTCGCGCCGCTGCATCACCAACCATCCCGTACGACCTTAATATCGCCAGAGTAGGGCCTGCCACCTCCTATCTGTGTCTTGCGACCTCGTCGCCAATGGTGCTGCGATGGCACTGGAACTTCAACAGCCGCCTACGGGCGCGTCTGCCACAAATACATCCGTTGCAATTCCCCATCGACAACGAGCCCCCTTCGACAAAATATTGTTAGAGCAATATGTCACCAGGGGCTGGTTACATAGCTCGAACATAATAGAGCATGATCGACAGCGAAAGGCAGAAATACAAAGGAAGTTGGCAGAGAAGGAAGACTACATGGATATCCGTCGGCGATATCATCAATGGTTCCCTCCAAGTCGACTATTTGGACAAGGCTACAATGGCTACGGTAATGGACACACAGATGGACCGCCAGGATTATTATATCCAATAGCCAAACCACGTCTCGGACGCAAGAGGACACCACGGCTGCACATCAAACGCAAAGATATGAAGCAACAGGCAGAGCAGTTGGAGGAGCTGGTACCCATCCGACTGGATGTGGATTGGGAGAAGATCAAACTTCGAGACACATTCACATGGAATCTTCATGATCGTGTTGTGAATATGAAGTTATTTGCGGAACAGCTGGTTGAAGATTTTGGACTCGAATCTCCCGCTGCTGAACGCGTCCTCGAACAGGTTACAAATCAGATCTACGAACAAATCAATGACTTCTTCCCACCAGTATATTTCGAGGAAGATGCGCTGGACCCAGAGCTCCCATATTCTGCTTACAAAAATGATGAAATGCGGATATTGATTAAGCTTAACATTACGATTGGTCCTCATACCCTTGTGGATCAGTTTGAGTGGGAGATTAACAACCCCATGAACTCACCAGAAGAGTTTGCCCAGCTGATGGCCAAAGACTTGTCCTTGTCGGGCGAGTTCACAACTGCAATTGCACATTGTATACGAGAACAAAGCCAACTCTTCACACGGAGTTTATACATCATCGGACATCCTTTCGACGGACGACCCGTAGAGGACGCTGACTTGGTCGCCGCATTCTTGCCGTCACCTCTACCATCTGCATTCAGGCCTCATCAACAGGCAAAGGAGTATGCGCCATATCTGTACGAACTCAGTGAAGCGGATCTTGAAAGAAATGAGCATATATTCTCGAGAGAGCAGAGAAGACAGAAGCGCTCGGTGAATAGAAGAGGTGGTCCAACATTGCCCGATCTCAAAGATCGTCAAAGGACGGTGCGGACTCTGATTGTATCGTCCGTCCTTCCAGGAGCGGCTGAATCGGTAGAGGAGAGTAGAATCTATAAGCGTGTCAGTGGCGCTCTAGGAAGGGGAAAGAGAGCGACAGGACAAAGAGATGGATTGGATGGCAATTCGGACTCTTCAGAAAGTGAGGATTCATCGCCCGACTCTCCCGCGCTGTCCCAGCTTCAAGGAACAGCAAGGACAAGAGGTATGCGTGGTGCAGCCACAGCGGCACAGCAACGTATGGCCAATATTGGACGATCAGAAACCCCCGAAGCGGCAACTCTCCACCATCATGAGACCAGAACTTCGGCCAGAAGATTTGGTGGTAGAGATGCTCGAGAGGAGAGTGTTGATGGGCCTTCAACGTTAATAGTCAAGCTTAAGATTGGGAAGGATAGATTCCGGCAATATCTTCGCGATCGTAAGAATGGCGTCCGGCTGCCGCAAGGCCATAATAGGTCTCAAAGTTCTTTGTCTGGTTTCGGAACCCCTGCAGCTGGCTCGATGGGCCCGCCTTTGACTCCTGGTCTTCAAAATAAGCAAATTGGCTCAGGATCGGCGCCCACATCCCAGCCGCGAACCGGCAATCCACAACAAGTTCAAATAGGGCGGGTAGATGCGCCTCCACCACCGGGACTACCAGTACCTGTAAGTATTGTGAGCCCTATATCCTTGTTTTAGAGCTGACCAGTTATAGCCTCAACCGCCTGCCTGGCTCGATCAAGGTCTCGAAGAGCTTCATAGCCAGTATCCGGATGACAACTTTGAAAGCATGATGCGGTACAGCGCCGTCGATATGCGCACCGAGCTCCCCACTTCAATGCCGCCAGCGGGCCAACCCATACCAGCCAATGTCAAATTCATGTATCTCCCACGTATCAGGTGTTTAGATTGTCCTGGAAAGCTGTATACCCCTGGGCCCGGGATGACGGTTGAGAACTTCGAAGTACATCTCAAGAACAAACAACATAGAGAGAAGGTTGATGCAAGAGTATCACGGGAGAGCCGTAGCGGGTACTAAAACAATTTAATGGATGGATACAATGTATCTGTATAAATAGGTCCGGCGCAGACATGCATGGAATGGAGTGGGAGCTGTGGAGTTATAGAACAGTATCATTGCTCCGGCTTGCTGGTAGTATCTGAATCAATTTATGAGATTATTCAATGATGAGTGCTCTGGATGTGTTTTCTCCATGCTAATTTCCCTTTCAACCCGTGATATATGGTTTGCAACATCAGTGACCAAAATCAATATAACTGATCGGCGATAGCAGTCGTCATATATGTATGCACCATAATTGGCCAATTTCACCTCGGTGACAAGGGTGCCACGTGGAGACTCGCTTTTAGCGTACGTCCGTACAGGACAAGTTTTATGCCGATTCGGTTTCATAGGTTGTTGCACTGTATATCCGTATAGTAATGGCTGTGTTCCACCGGGTCTTATAGATTGCCCGTATTGACCCGTCGTTTATTCGGAGATAGGATATGTCATGTTCGTAAGCTCAACCTCTCACCATGAGTAAAGGCGCACTCAATGACTTAAGTACCGCAGCCTTCCAAGTTTATCTCTGTTCTGCATCTATCTAAAGATCAATAGCATTTCTTGTACCGTATCAGCCCTACTCAAGTCACTTCTCAAGAACTCTTATATCAATTATCTCCTATTCACATCACCATCATGGAATTCACCCCTCTCTTCCCTAACACCACCCCCGCCCGCAAGCCCCCCTCCAACAGCTCCCGCGCCTTCCCCCGCGGCGTCCACCCGCTCTTGAGCATCGGCGGGCAGAACTCCCTCCGCGCGCAGTTCACAATCTCAACATGGCTCTGCGTCGGCGCAGCTTTACAATCTCTGCTCGTGCTGCTCCCTTTGCCTGTGTACTGTACAATTCTACCATCCATTGCATTACTAGCGTATAAGATCATCAATACTTATCTGGAGTTGTGGGGATTCAAGGCGAATCACCTGATGCAAGGCGTTATCAAGGGGAGATACTCGGCTATTTTCCCAAACAGTGATGGGAGCTTTACAAGGGGCGCGGGCCAGACTATAGGCGGAGGAGGAGTTTGTGTATTTTTACTTGGGGCGAGGAGTAACAGGTAATTATATTTCCCCTTCCCCATCACCGCCATATACTCCCCTTCCCCCTCTTTCTCGCCTTGCAGCTCAGACTAACCCCCTTCACAGCCCCCTGGGACTCCTTTCCCCCAACTTTGCCTCCATAGGAGGCTTCTTCGCTAAAATGTTCCAGGACCTTGAGAAGAATAGCGAGCAATGGGGTTTCCTGGGCAGCAGCACTTACGCCAGCACTTCGGACCGCCTGACACAGCCCGAAATGCTGTACATCATCTACTTCAAATCATCAGCTCATCTCCACGCTTTTGCGCGCGGTAAAACGCATCAGGACGGCTGGGATTGGTGGATGAAGAATGAGGCCAAACTGGGAGATGTGGCTATCAGCCATGAGGTTTGGGAAGTCCCGGAAGGCGGTTGGGAGACGATTTATCACAATTATGGGCCGAGTGGGTTTGCGGCTACGAGTCATGCGATTGAGGAGGAGGGGGGCGTGAAGCAGTGGGCTTGTCCGATTATTGCGGGAGATCATAAGGCGTTGAAAAATTCGGCATCGAGGATGAGACCGGTTAAGGGGCCTGTGGGGAAGGGTGCTGGGGATGAGAAGGTGTGAAGGAGGTGAAAAGAGGAGATTTTGTTATGTAAGAGTTTCACTATGGCCTTAGAGAGAATGCCTTTGTTGCAGAGATATTGCTTGAAGTACTCTAAAAGGCTGTTCTCCCGCTTCACCATTAAAAGGCCTTTTGCTCGATAGCTTAAATGCAATCCTAACACAGTATCTCAACGTAGAAAAAAAAAAAAAGAGTTGATAGCTCAAGTCACCATTGTCAGAAGAGGGAACTTTACTTGCGTGAAGTGAGAGGAAAGGAATTGAAGGGAGGAAAGAGCAGCGACAGAGAACCGATAGGCCGCCCAGGTTGTGAACACGAGGCTCGTAATGCCTGTCATGTGAGTGTGCTGCCCGGACGGCCTGCACATATTGACGGATGCTTTACACAATCATGGTAAACACTAAACTCAAAATGCAGACTTTGAGGAAGGAAAGTGAGTTTGTTCGTCTCTGGTCCTGTTCTTTTTCCAATCCATTCTGATTTTCATGACGCTTGAAGGGCCGATGCTCATGCTACCTTCTTGTTAGATCACAGATAATAAAAATTCTAGAAAGAGGCCATTGGAATTGAAAGTGGGAGTAAGATCAGTTCGCCCGCTTCGCTTTGATCTTGTTCATATCTGAAGCTCGGCTTGAGCCAACCGCCTATCGCCGCAGATGAGTGAATTTTGCCCAATAGACCAAGAGATCCGAGTCCATGATAAAGTCTCAGTAGTCTTGTAGAAGACTAATCCCTCAGGCGGTTAAGGTATACTTCTTGCAACGTGGAAATTCACATCAGTATGCCGAGCCATGCGTCAGACTGTGTTCAACCCCGGTAGTCTTAAACTCTTACATGTATCTCTCATGATCTTAATGAAGATGGCCCAGCAAGAAGCTTTCTGATATAATAAACACTGCATTGACTAACCTGCTGGACAGGAATTGAAGGCAATATGGATAGAAGACAATGGAAATAAGCTCGAAATAGCTACGTGAGCATCAGGTTCATCGAGTTCAGCAGGTGCCACTATTATTTCTCCTTATAGTACACTTACGAGCAAGATCGCTGTCCTGCAATATCGTTATACGAAGTGCTTACTTTAATAGTAAGGTTACTGGTAGCGAATTCGACACGGGCCTGACCCCTCGCCACAACCCTAGTCATCATTCACATTGAAAGTACACAAACCACTGCGGCAACCACATGATTACGGATCATGATTCGAAATCGTACATCGCTACTAAATCTGGCTGAGGTGGAGCAGGCCGAGCCATGCAATGCTGTCTCTGCCGCCTTCACTCGCTCCCAGAGACCAGGCAAGCTAAGAATAACGATCTGGTCCAATGGGTTCTGGAACAGGACGGTCGTTAAACTTTCTTCCTTCCTCTTCAACACCAGCGATACTCATGCGGTGACTTCTTAGTCAATATTCGCTCCAATGCTTGAAGCCACCTCACCAAGTTCAAGAAAACAGCGCAAAAGTAGGCCCAAAGCTAGGACTGGCTGTATAACATGCAAGTAAGTTTTATGGCGGAACACACACGCCACTTCGCTTTATGCACAACGGACTCTCTCGCCCAGGAAACGGTGTGTTAAATGCGATGATTACGCTTAGGATAGGAAGGGAGAGCTTGTCTCTACAGCTCTGATCGTGTCTAAGCCTCTTCTTCCAAAGCCCAGCCTTCCGCGGCTGACCCCAATACACACACCCTGCGGCCTCTTCTACTAAACGAACAAGAACACTGCTATTTTCGAGTCTTCTGCGATCAGACTATACCTAACTTCTCCAACTTCTTTAACGAACCATTGTGGGGTTGCCTAGTCTTACAAGCGTGCGAACCTACAATGTGCCATGCAGTCGTTGCGATTAGTGCGCTGGATAAGACTCTTGATACCACTTCACAGACTATGGGTTCTGTGCAACAGCGTGCAGAAGCCTGAGATGCTAAAGCGTACTATAAATTTGCTGTACAAAAACGTGCGAAGGCTATTAAAGGAATGAGAGAGTCGGTGGCTAAGGGATGTTGGGACCTGAGTAGCACACTGGTTGTGTGCCTCTTGGCCGTTTGCTTTAAAATCTTCTATGGCAACATGTATTCAGCGCTCGGTCAGGCTCAGAGTGGCCTCAAGCTTATCAACCAATTCTTGGAGAACGCAAAATGCCCTGTTAAGCATGTTACCGGAATAGAGTCGCTCATACCTAATGTTGTGAACGAAGAGATTATTCAGGTCTTCGCTTGTCTCGATATCTATGCGATATCTTTCAAATCTACGGAAGGTATTGAGATCAATACACTGGTCAAGAAGGACATTAAGGAACTCTGCCACGGAATGCCAGCTGTTTTTCTACTTTAAGAGAAGCAAGAGCGTATTAGGAGATACTACTACGACAAGTACTCCACTAGACAGTATGTGCTTGGGGCGCTGACGTACGAGATAATCCTAACAGGCTTACAGGTGCTACTGGATCTTCCTCTAACAAAGGCAAGACGTGATTCTCAACTTCTTCAATCGAGAAACGCGAGTAACAAGACAGATATCTGGACAGCTTAATCTGCTGGTTGAAGGCTTTCGATCCACTCTTGAAGAAAGCCCGCGATTTAGGCAATTGTAACAATATTATCGGGGCCATAGCACTCTACTTACGATTCATAGCTTCTCATCTCGCCCTTGCGGGATCTATATTCAAGGGCGAAGTACAATTCGGCAAGCAAGAAAAAGTCTTCTTGGAAATCATCTCCCTGACACAGTTCCTTATCGACGACCTTGCTACGAGAGATACACGCAGGAAAAATGAATTTCATATTCGACAGCGGTATCAGCGGACCGCTATATGTCGTTGCAGTCCTATGCTGGAATCCTAAAATACGATACAAAGCCTTGGCTCTTCTAGAGACAAATCTTAGACCGGAAGTAGTCTGGGATAGTGTCTTGGCAGTGAAAAGCCGCAACAGTAATAATGAACATGGAAGAGGAGGGTATGGAAGGCGACTATATCCCCGAACACTCGAGGTTAAGAGGTATCAAATTGACTTCTGATCTGCAGCAGCGGAATGGACGACTGCAGTACTTCATACCCAAGAGAGGAGAGGCAGGCGAATTTCTGATTCGCCAGGCAGAATTCTCTTGGTGACATGTCAACAGTTCATGGGATTCTATTCTTCGCTTCCCTCTGTGTTCAAACGCAAGCGGACTGCTCATTGCTGGCATTTTACAGAAGATTGAATAGCGGCTGCTGCTATGGTGATCAATATGATATACATGGGCTAGTCACAAGCGGCCTCTGCACCCCGTTCAGCTATTCATAAGATCTGCCTAGGCTTTGCACTGTAGTCTTCCTGTTTGTCGCAGTCCCGTTATCGTTATGACTATTCTTGCCTTGTCTCATTTCTCAATCCTCCTGCAATGACGATGAGAAGAAGATAGTCGATAAAGAAAGGAAGATAAAAAAAAGGTAGGCAATGTAAAAGACGATGTTAACGACGAGAAGAGAAACGGCAGAACATATAGTAATAATGATAAGAGGAGCAGCAAGGAGAAGAAGAGGAGCGACGAGAGGAATAGAGACAACTAGGAAGAGACGCGACGAGATGGAAATGAAAAAAGAGGCTGTCACTTACAGAATTCATGATTCAGCTGATGTAATAGGAGTACAAACTATCAGAAGAATAGTACAACCAGTATAGGAGGAACTGTAGGGCCGCAGGGTTTTACTGGATGCAGAACCCAGTGTCTAGCTGAGCAATCTACCGCGGCTTTGGTAGCCGATTCGGACGTGGAATCCAACAGATCACATCCCCGGGACCTCTATGAAATGATTGACAAACCTCCGGGAATCAACTGATAGGAAAAGGTCGCTACCCGAAGGTGTGGACTCTCCGAGCTCTACAGATGGTATCTGACAGCGTCCCGTAGATCCTCTGTAGGAGTCTTGGAGGTGGGAAATCTGATCTCAACGATCCGAGTCTTCTCCACTAATATTTCACTGTCCCTTTTACCAAGATTAGATTTCTGGGAGGGGAAGGTCTATACATGACTTACGAGTTCATGTTCGATGTGGTCCGTTCCCCACAGTTCGAGACTAAGCTTTTCGGTGGGGACCGGTCAAGTGGGACACGCTACCCACAACAAAATTTTGCCGCTATCTCGTCTTGGCACTTCTACAGTATCTCCGAGTAATGCTTTCTCGTACCCCAGT
>Ga0335072_10006465_pt1 | contig 17120 bp, 11 predicted proteins | sample Lox_Sample_21_FD_206725 | JGI IMG/M metagenome (GOLD analysis project Ga0335072, IMG submission 206725) | Soil microbial communities from Loxahatchee National Wildlife Refuge, Florida, United States - Lox_Sample_2.1 | ecosystem: Environmental > Terrestrial > Soil > Wetlands | place: USA...
CGCGCGAGCAGGTGCGCGAAGCAATATCCGGAGGCCGGCGTCGCCTTGAACCCACCGTAACACCAGCCGCCGTTCAGATAGAGCCCGTCGATCGGCGTGCGGTCGATGATCGGCGAGCCATCCATCGACATGTCCATGATGCCGCCCCAGGAGCGCAGGACACGTATCCTGCCGATGGCCGGCATCAGCGCCATGCCGCTCTCGCACACGTCCTCGACGGTGGGCAGATTGCCGCGCTGCGCATACGAGTTGTAGCCGTCTATGTTGCCTCCGAAGACGAGGCCGCCCTTGTCGGACTGGCTGACGTAGAAATGTCCGGCGCCGTAGGTTACGACGCAGGGAACCATCGGCTTGATGGCTTCCGACACGAACGCCTGCAGCACGTGGCTCTCGATGGGCAGTCGCAACCCGGCCATGCGTGCAACTGTCGAGGTGTTGCCGGCGACAGCCATGCCGACCTTGCGCGCCCTGATGTCGCCGCGCGAGGTCCGCACGCCGGCGATCCGGCCGCCTTCCCGGATGAAGCCGGTGACCTCGCAGTTCTGCACGATGTCCACACCACGCTCGCTCGCCGCGCGCGCAAAGCCCCAGACCACGGCGTCATGCCTCGCCGTGCCGCCCCGCGGTTGCAGCAGTCCTCCCTGGATGGGGAAGCGCGCATTCTCGAAATCGAGAAACGGCAGCAGGCTCGCGACCTGGCGGGCGGTCAACAACTCCGCATCGACGCCGTGCATGCGCATGGCGTTCCCCCTGCGCACATAAGCGTCTCGTTGGGAGTCCGAATGGTACAGGTTCAAAACGCCACGCTGGCTCACCATGGCGTTGTAGTTCAGGTCCTGCTCGAGGCCTTCCCAGAGCTGCATCGACTGCTCGTAGAACGGGTTGTTGCCGGGCAGCAGGTAGTTCGAGCGGATGATGGTGGTGTTGCGCCCGGCATTGCCGAGGCCGATCCAGCCTTTCTCGAGCACCGCGACATCGGTGATGCCGTGCACTTTGGCCAGGTAGTGCGCGGTCGCGAGACCGTGGCCGCCGCCGCCGATGATGATGATGTCGTAGCCCGGCTTCGGGCTGGCGTCACGCCACGCGGGCTGCCACCCGCGATGACCCGCGACTGCCTGCCGCAGCAGGCTAAAGATCGAATAGCGCATGAGGCTTCATCTTACCTGCTACATTACCGCAGGGGCCCGGCATCGCACTTGCCGGGAAGGAGGCGCGATGGCGCTCGGAGTTTCCGCTAGGCCTGTTCGAATAGCGTTTCTGCTCGTTCCCCGCTTCTCGATGATGGCATTCGCGGCGGCCGTCGAGCCCCTGCGCTGCGCCAATCGCCTGAGCGGCTCGACGCTGTTCGAATGGCAACTGGTCTCGGCCGACGGCAACCCGGTAGAGGCGAGTAACGGCATCTCCGTCGCGTCCCAGGGCTCGCTCGCGGACCTCGGCAAGGTCGACATGGTCATCGCGTGCGCCGGTCTCGAAGCGCCGGAAGTCGAGCACAGCGTCAAGATCCATCACCAGTTGCGGCGGCTCGCGCATCACGGCACGATCGTGGGCGCCATCAGCAGCGGCTCGTTCCTGCTCGCCGAGGCCGGACTGCTTGCCGGCCGGCGCTCCACCGTTCACTGGGAATACCTCGAGGCCTACCGCACTCGGTATCCGCAGCTCGAGGTCACGGAAGACCTCTATGTCATAGACCGAAATGTGTTCACCTGTTCCGGGGGGACTGCCGCGCTCGACATGATGGTGCATTTCATCAGTCAGGTCGGCGGCAGCCAGCTCGCCCTCGCCGTTGCGGAGCAGTTCATTCACCCGCAGGTGCGGACGCAGGAAGAGCAGCAGCGTCTCGATCTGCACGCCCGCTACCGCATCGAGAACCCGAAGCTCATCCAGGTGATCGCGCTGATGGAAGGGGCGCTCGATGAGCCCCTGGAGCTGCGCCAGATGGCGCAGCTCGCCAACGTCTCCGTCCGTCAGGTCGAGCGGCTCTTTCGCGAGCACATCGGGTCCTCGCCGAAGACTTTCTACCTCGATCTGCGCCTCGCCAAGGCGCGCACGCTGCTGCGCCGGACGCTCGGCTCGCTGCGCACCATCGCGCTCGAATGCGGTTTCGGCTCGCCTTCTCATTTCTGTCACGCCTACAAGCGCCGCTACGGAATACCCCCCACGCACGAGCGCCGCTCATTCGCCGCCGACGACGCTCGGCAGCCATCCCTGCCGCGCCGGCCAATCCGGCTCCAGGCCCGCAAACCGGCCCAGTTGTAGCGACGACAGGTCGGCGAAGCCGCACGCCCCGCTGACCACCAGGTCGCGGATTGCGCGCCCGGAGGCTGGCGAGAGTCCGAACCCCACGCTCGACAGCGTCGCTATCGTCAGATTCTCCACTGCGGACACACGGTCGATGACTGGCCGCCCGTCCGGTGTGTTCTCGATGAACCCCGCCCAGCTGCGTATCACTCGCGCATGAGCGGCCTTTGGCAGAAGCTCACAGAGCCGCCGCGAGAGGCTGGCCAGAAGCGGTGTCGAATGTGGCCGTCCGTGCTCGACGTCCCTGACGTCAATCCATTCGTGAGGGCCGCCACCATACGCGAGGTTCCCGCGCAGGGTCTGACGGCCATAGAGGCCGTTGCCGTCAACGCCGCCCAGCGACATCAGCGGCAGCGGCTCCGTCACGATCATCTCGGCGCGAGCACTCATCAACGGCACCACCACCCCCAATAGGCAGGCGAGCTCTCCGGTCGCAGGGCCCGCTGCGATGACGACGTGGTCGCAGGGAAAAGTACCGCGGCTCGTCCTCACGCCCACTACCCGGTCGCCACGCGTGTCGAAACCCAACGCTCGAGTGTGCTGCAGGAGCCGCCCTCCTCGATCGCGCAAGGCCCACGCGTAGGCCTGAAGCGTGCGATGAGGGTTCGCATGTCCGCCGAAATGATGGAAGTAGCCGCCGAAGACATTGTCCCCCGCGAGCGGCACCAGTTCCCGGACCTGCGTGGGATCCAACACGTCGGAGCGGAAGCCCTCATGGGCGCCGTTGTCGAGTGCGCGCCGATAGAGCTCGAACTGCCGCTGATCGAGCGCGATGCGGATCCGATTGGGCCGGAATTCCGTCGGGTAGCCGAGCAGCTCGTCCATGAGCGGCCACAGGCGCTGCTCTTCGCTGAAGAGCGGGCTGTGATGGTGCGAGCACCCTCCTCCATTACGCCCCGAGGCGCCCCAACCGGCGGCACCCGCTTCAATGACGAGAACATCGACCCCGTCTCGGGCGAGCCACCAACCGGCGCTCAACCCGGTGACGCCGCCGCCGATGATGACGACCGCGGCGCCCCTGTTCTTGCCCTGAGCGTCGCGGGCGCTCATTCGCCGGCCACCGGCTCGTCCGCGCAACATTCGGCTGCGGAGCGTCCGCCCGTGAGCCGCCAGAACGGGATCCATTGCGATGGAATGCCGAACCAGCTTTCCCAGCCGTCGCTCATGGCCGCTGCCTCGGGCACCGCCGCCAACTGCGAGAGGCGCAGGGGCCGCACCGGCGGCCGATACGTCGCGACCGGAATGTCGGCCAGCGCGCTGCCGGTACCGAGGGCCATGAGCGCCGCGATTTGCTCGCGACAGCGCCGTCCCTGACACGGTCCCATTCCAGCCCGGGTAAGCCGCTTCACGACGTCAGGATCCGGCGCTCCCTCCGAGTCCACCGCGCCAAGCCGCCCGGCATCGGACGCCCGCTGCCATTTCAGATAGCGCGGCGGGTTCAACTCGAGAACATCCGCCGCCGTTACTTCCTCACATTGGCACACGAACGGGGTCGCTGCTGATTTCAGCGTCATTGCCCGCACCCATGCCACACGCTCCGCTGCGACATCCCTTACGACGTGATCAGGCAATACCGGCTCCCCGTTCGGGCCATCCGGCTCCACGCCGAGGGCGCGGAGAGCCCCCGTAGCTGCGATTTGTCCCTCGCGCCGAGCGATGTCAGCGGACAAAGTCTTCGACGGCCAGGTGCCGGCGCAATCGCCAGCGGCATACAGAAACGGCAACGACGCTCGCTGCGAGCCATCGACGATGGGCACGTGCCCGCCGCGCGCAGCCTGGAAGCTCACCGCGCAACCCGCGGCCTCCATCAGCTCGATTGCGGGAACCGCGGCCATCCCCAGCATCACGGTGTCGCACTCGATCTGCTCCACGGGGCCTGGGAGATGAGAGCCATCACTCCCGACAGGAACGAGCCGGACGGCCGTGACACCTTGCGGGTCACCAACCGTCCGCTCAATGACGTAACGTGTGAAGAGCCGCGCGCCACTTCCCAGGAGAGGAGCCAACAGCTCCGCCGGCCCTGCGATCGCCTCGGCCTGCTCGACGACCGCCGCGATCCGCACGCCGGCAGCCATCAGAGCATGGCCGCTCTGCAACGCCTCCGCGCCGCTGCCGACGAGTACGGCCACTTTGGAATCCAACGCCTCGTAGACCGTCGCCAGCCTGTATGCAGCGCTTGCTCCCATCACACCCGGACGTTGCCAGCCGTCGAATGCGACACCCATGTCCCGGCATCCCGTTGCGACGATCACCTGTCTGAAGCGAAGGAGGTATGCGCGGTCTTCGTCCGCGAGTCCGGCCACGTGGCCGTCGATCCAGCCAGCCGTACGCCGCTGGGGGAAAAGACCCCAGGCCGCAGTGCCGAGGCGGACGTCGATCCCGGCGTCGATCGCCTCCGCAAGCTGCGGCCGGGCCCGCAGGATCGATTCGAGGACGGCGTTACGATTCGCCGCGGTCGGGGCCATGCGCCCGCCAAAATGCAGCGGCACGTCCTCGCCCATGGTCTGCGGGGGCACCGGGTTCTCATCGACCAGCGTGACCCGCACCCCACCGCTCGCGGCGGTCAGCGCGGCCGCGATCCCTGCAGGGCCCGCGCCGATGATGAGCAGGTCGGTCGATTCGTCGATGGGCGGCTGCTTGCCTGCGACCGACGCGCGGTCCCGCCCAACGGACGTGTTCGCTGGCGATTTCATGGGTGGAGAGGCAGCATGGCAGCCGCCTTGTTGGCGGAATATCGTATTCGCGACGACCCATTGCAGAATCCCGACTCGTAAAGCGCTGGATCCGGGCTCCTGCCCGGCCCAGCGTGCCGCGATCAAAAAGCGTGGTTTTTGCTCGCGGCTCCGCCACCTGCGGCGGCGGGGCACGTCCCGGTGCCTGGGGGTCGCACGCGGGCACCGGCGAGGTCGGCTTTGGGCAAACCCGGCGGAACAGCCTCCGAGATCATCCGAGAATGGAATCAAGGCGACGACGCGAAGGCGGCAGGGGCCGCCGCGCGGCCCCCACCCACCTGCGGCAGCTCCCCTGGCGCGCCGTGCGCAATCCCTTCACACCCATGGAAGTGCTGTCGGCGGAGCAGCTCGAAGCCATTCATCTCACGTCGCTGCGCATTCTCGAGGAGCTCGGGATCGAGCTGAGGTCGCCGCGCGCCTGCGACATCATGCGGGCAGCGGGCGCCCAGGTCGATGATGCCACCCTCACGGTTCGCGTCGATCGCGGGCTCGTGGAGCGGGCGCTCGCGGCCGCACCGCGGTCCTTCGCGCTGACTCCACGCAATCCGGCCCGACAGGTGACGTTGGGCGGCAATCACATCAACTTCGGGCTGGTGGCCGGACCGCCCAATGTCCACGATCTCGAGCGCGGACGGCGCTCGGGAAATTTCCCCGACTACTGCAATTTCATCCGTCTCGCGCACTATTTCAACGCCATCCACCTCCTCGGCAACCAGGTGTGCGCACCCATCGAGCTGCCCGCGAGCTCACGCCACCTCGACACCTACCGCGCGAACATCCGCTACTGCGACCTGGCGTTCCACGTCAGCGCGATCGGTGCCGGACGCGCGCTGGATGGGATCAGGATGATGGCGATCGCGCGCGGCATCACGCCCGAAGAGATGGCCGCGAGCCCGGGTGTGATCACGATCATCTCGGTCAACAGCCCGCGCCGGTTCGATGAGGGAATGACAGATGGGCTGGTCGCAATGGCCACCCACGGGCAGCCGGTCGTCATCACGCCCTTCACCCTGATGGGTGCCATGGCGCCGGTATCGTTGGCAGCGGCGCTGGCGCAGCAAAACGCCGAGGCGCTTTTCGGTGTTGTACTCGCCCAGGCCGTGCGTCCCGGGACGCCTGTCGCCTACGGCGCATTCACGTCGAATGTCGATTTGCGTTCCGGCGCGCCGGCCTTCGGCACACCGGAGAACGCCAAGGCAAATGTCGCGAGCGGACAGTTGGCACGACGCTATGGCCTGCCCTATCGAACCTCTAACGCGAGCGCTTCCAACGCTGCCGATGCCCAGGGGGCGTACGAGACCGAGATGGCCCTGTGGGGCGCCATCCTCGGTCACGCCAACCTCATCTATCACGCGGCCGGTTGGCAGGAAGGCGGACTCACCGCGTCGTTCGAGAAGCTGGTTCTCGACGTCGAAATGCTCCAGCTCATGATGCAGTTCCTGCAGCCGGTGAAGGTCGATGAGGCCGAGCTCGGCTTCGAAGCGATCCGCGGCGTCAAGACCGGCGGCCACTTCTTCGGCGAGCCGCACACCCTCGAGCGCTATGAGCATGCCTTCTACGAGCCGCTGGTCTCGAACTGGCAGAGCTACGAGAACTGGCAGATCGCCGGCGGCCGCGACGCCACCCAGCGCGCGACCGAGATCTGGAAGCGCGCGCTGGCCGAGTACGAGGAGCCGCCGCTCGATCCGGCAATTGCCGAGGCCCTCGACGACTACGTGAACCGGCGCCGCCGCGAGATCGGCGACGGCGAGCCCTGAGGGCGGCAGGGCGGACGAGCCGCGGGAAATCATGCGATGATGAGCGCTCACGCGGCTTGCGGATCCGATGATGAGCGACTTCAGCGAACTCGAGATCAACGCCGTCTATCGCGTCATCTCGGAGCGGCGCGATATGCGGCACTTCCTGAGCGACCCTCTCGATGAGGCTCTGCTCGAGCGGCTGCTCGGTGCGGCGCATCTCGCCCCAAGTGTGGGATTCATGCAGCCGTGGCGCTTCCTTCGAATTCGCAGCCCGGAATTGCGCCGCTCGATCCACGCCCTCGTGGACGCCGAACGGGTGGCGACCGCACACGCACTCGCTGAGCGCGAGGACGAGTTCATGCGCCTCAAGGTCGAAGGCATCCTCGAGTGCGGCGAGTTGCTCGTGGTGTCGCTCATGGCGGGCCGCGAAGGTCACGTCTTCGGGCGCCGCACCATGCCTGAGATGGACCTCGCCTCCGCCGCCTGCGCAATCCAAAACCTGTGGCTTGCCGCGCGGGCCGAAGGAATCGGGATGGGCTGGGTCTCGTTGTTCGAGCCGGAGGCCCTGCGGGAGTTACTGAAACTTCCCGCAGGATCCCGCCCGATCGCCGTCCTCTGCCTGGGACACGTTCCCGCCTTCTACTCCCGTCCCATGCTGGAGGAGCAGAACTGGGCCCACCGGTGCGATCTGCGCTCGGTCGTCACCGACTGCTGGAGCGATCCGCAGCCCGAAGCCTGATCAGGAGACCTTGCGCAGGGCGTCCGCCGGCAACCGCTCCTCCAGGCGGTTGCAGTACCAATCGATGAACTGCCTGACCCCGCCCTCGGTCACGTTCGACAACGGGCCAGGCTCATAGGTGGGGCAGTTCATGCCGATCTGATTCTCACGCACGATCCGCCGATCCTGCTCGTTGGTCGCGAGCCAGACCCGGGTCAGCTCGGCGACATCGTAATCAACTCCCTCGACAGCGTCGCGGTGCACGAGCCACTTCGTGGTCAGCTCGGTGCGCGTGGGGCCGAGCGGCAGCACCCGAAAGGAGATCGCGTGATCGCCGAGGAAATGGTTCCACGTCGTCGGGTAGTGGAAGAGAAGCAGAGCCCCGATGTTGAGGTCGGGAGGTATGGAATCGCTGAGGCGTCGCCGAACCGCAGGCTGACCGGTCATCGTGTAGCTGACCGCCGGATCCACGAGCGGCATGCGGGCGGTGCGCATCTGACCGTCGGGTGAGAGCTTGAATTCGCTCGCCAGCGCCGCCGACTCGCAGCGGCGCCAGTGCTCGACGATGTGCGGATCATCCGCCGCGCCATTGACGCTCGTGACCGTGGGAGTGTCGGGGAAGGTTCGCGCCAGCTCCGGATGGTTGCTCGCGCAGTGATAACACTCGCGATTGTTCTCCCAGACGAGCTTCCAGTTGCCTTCCTCGATGATGGTTCCCTGAAACGCAACCCGCGCCTCGGTCAGGCGATGCGGCAGCAGATAGGGCTCGAGATGCCGTCGGGTTGGCCCGAAATCCGGGGCTTCGGTGGCGACGCAGATGAAGATGTAACCGGCGACAGTCTCACAGTGCACCGGCCTCAGTCCCAACTGCGAGCGATCCAATCCCGGACCCATCTGACGCGCAGCAAACAGCCGCCCGTCGAGGTGATAGGTCCACTGGTGATACGGACAGACGAGCTTGGCGGCCGTGCCCGCGGCCTCGGGGCACACTCGCGCCCCGCGGTGACGGCAGGAATTGATGAAGGCGCGGATGACCCCGTCGGCGGCGCGTGTCAGCACGATGGGATATGCGCCGATCTGCAGCGTGAGGTAGCTTCCTGCCCCCGGCAGCTCGGCGCTGTGCGCAACGAACAGCCAGTCCCTGTAAAAGATGTGCTCCAGATCGAGAGCAAAGACATCGTCGTCGGTATAGAACTCGCGTGTCAGACCCATGCCGGGCGTGCGCTCGCGCAGGCTCCGGCGCACCCGGTCGGTGATGGCGGTCATGGTCATGCTCACTCCCCGTGAAACGGCCAACAGAACGCCGTGACGGATACGTGGGGGAGGAGCATTCGGAGCAGCGTGGCCGGGAGCCGACCGCTGAACCTACGTGCCCGATGATCGCCCACCGCGATCCGACGGCTGCATTGCTGCAAGGCTGGTTTCCGGGCTCTGGAGGGGTCACCGACTTGCTCGGTAACCGGCTCGGCGCCTTCCCAAACCCTGGGATCGGGTTCGGTGGCCTATGCCGAGTCGACACTCCACTACCGTTGCGGGGGCAGCGCCGGAATTCACCGGCTTCCCAATTCTCCCGCCTTTGGGCGGGCACCTTCAGCTTCTCTATGCTAGCGGATCTTCTCCTGACGGGCAATTTCGAAGCGATCGAGGTTCATGACCTTGTTCCAGGCGGCCACGAAATCCCGCGCGAACTTCTCTTTCGAGTCGGAGGAAGCGTAGGTCTCGGCGATGGCGCGCAGCTGGGAGTGGGAACCGAAGATGAGGTCGACGCGCGTGCCGGTCCACCTCGCTGCCTTGGACTTGCGGTCGCGGCCCTCGTAGACGCCATCGGATCCGGCGGGGTTCCACTCTGTTCGCATGTCGAGCAGGTTGACGAAGAAGTCGTTGGTCAGCACACCCGGCTTCTGCGTGAAGACGCCGTGCCGGGATTGTCCCGCGTTGACCCCCAACACGCGCAGACCACCCACGAGAACGGTCATCTCCGGCGCGCTGAGATTCAGCAGCTGCGCCCGATCCACCAGGGCTTCCTCAGGTGACATGAGCTGCGATCCACGCAGGTAGTTGCGAAAGCCGTCGGCCACGGGCTCGAGGGGCGCGAACGAAAGAGCGTCGGTCTGCTCCTGGGATGCATCCATGCGGCCGGGAGTGAAGGGAACGGTGACTGTGTGGCCGCCGTCCTTCGCCGCCTTCTCGATCGCCGCAGCGCCGCCGAGCACGATGAGGTCCGCGAGCGAAACTTTCCTGCCGCCCGTCGCCGAAGTGTTGAACTCCTTCTGAATGCTCTCGAGCTTCTGCAGCACGGTCCGCAGCTGCGCCGGCTCATTGACCGCCCAGTCCTTCTGCGGGGCCAGCCGCACACGCGCGCCGTTGGCGCCGCCCCGCTTATCCGAGCCGCGGAAAGTCGAAGCGGACGCCCACGCGCTCGCCACCAGCGCGGCAACCGAGAGCCCGGAGGCCAAAATTTTGGTCTTGAGCGCCGTGATCTCGGCATCACCGACCAAGGGATGATTCACGGCGGGAACCGGGTCCTGCCAGATCAGGCTTTCCTTCGGCACCAGCGGGCCGAGATAGCGCACGATCGGGCCCATGTCGCGATGGGTGAGCTTGAACCAGGCGCGCGCAAACGCGTCGGCGAACTGCTCCGGGTGTTCGTAGAAGCGCCGCGAGATCTTCTCGTAAGCCGGATCGAGGCGCAGCGACAGATCCGTGGTGAGCATCGTCGGGACATGCTTCCTGGATTTGTCGTGCGCGTCCGGAATCGTGGCCTGAGCGTTCTTCGCCTTCCACTGATACGCGCCGGCCGGACTCTTGGTCAGCTCCCACTCGTGTTTGAAGAGGTTGTCGAAGAAATGATTGCTCCATCGGGTCGGTGTCTGCGACCAGGTCACCTCCGGGCCGCCGGTGATGGCGTCGGCACCCACACCGGTGCCGTGCTTGCTCCTCCAGCCGAGGCCCTGGTCCTCGATGACCGCGCCCTCGGGCTCCGGGCCGACGAAGGACGGATCGCCGGCGCCATGCGTCTTGCCGAAGGTGTGGCCGCCCGCGATCAGCGCCACAGTCTCCTCATCGTTCATCGCCATGCGTGCGAACGTCTCGCGGATATCGCGCGCCGCCGCAACCGGATCCGGCTTGCCGTTCGGCCCTTCGGGATTCACATAGATGAGTCCCATCTGCACGGCGCCCAGCGGATTCTGCAGTTCCCGCTCGCCGCTGTAGCGCTCATCGCCGAGCCAGGTGCCCTCCGGGCCCCAATAGAGCTCTTCCGGCTCCCAGGTGTCGGCGCGGCCGCCGCCGAACCCGAAGGTCTTGAAGCCCATGGACTCGAGGGCCACGTTGCCGGCGAGAACCATGAGATCCGCCCAGGAGATCCGGCTGCCGTACTTCTGTTTGATGGGCCAGAGCAGGCGGCGCGCCTTGTCGAGATTGGCGTTGTCCGGCCAGCTGTTGAGTGGTGCGAAACGCTGCTGTCCGCCGCCGGCGCCACCGCGCCCGTCGGCGATTCTGTAAGTCCCCGCGCTGTGCCATGCCATGCGGATGAACAAACCACCGTAATGGCCGAAGTCGGCGGGCCACCACTCCTGCGAATCGGTCATCAGCGCGTGCAGGTCCTTGATCACGGCCTGCAGGTCGAGACTCTTGAACTCGCGCGCATAGTCGAAGCTCTCGCCCAACGGGTTCGACCGCGGCGCATGCTGGTTCAGAACCTGCAACTTGAGCTGGTTCGGCCACCACTCACGGTTGGACCGTGCCTTGACCCTGTCCGCAAAGGGGCATTTCTCTTGCTCTGCCATGGTCTCTACCTCAGCTGCCGCGCAGTGTGCAGTATTGCGGAGATACTCTATTGCCGGCGGAACCCGATGCAAATTCGATTCTATCTATGGGAGCCATTGAGAGAACCGATTGGCGTACTCGGGCTTGCGTCCGGGCAAGCCGTTGCGACTGCCGCCTGATGAGCTTTACAGGTCGCGCCGCAGATAAACCCAGCGGGCGGCAACGGCAAATGCAATCACCCACATGATTCCCGCCAGCAGGAGATTCACCGTGGCCCAGTGATAGTCGAGTGTCGGCGACGGGTGTGGCCAATACTGCTTGAATTCCAGCAGCGAGACGTGTACCTGGAATGGGAACCAGGCGGCAATGCCCTCGAGATGGTATCCCACCAGCGTTCTCGCCACGATGTTGTCGAACACCTGGTAAACGAGGATCAGGCCGATGGCCGGGCCCGAGCTGCGCACCAGGACCGAAATGAGCAGCGCGGCGGACGAATACCAGAACATTCCAAGCAACACGCCGAGCCCTGCAGTCACGTACGTGGTCCCGGGATACAGAAACAGCTTGTGCGGCGGGTGGGTATCGAAATAGCCCCACGCGGCGCCCACCACGACCTGCGTGCCATACAGCGCCACGCAAATGATGGGAATCAACAGGAACTTCCCCAGAAGCCAGTTCCGTCTGGACAGACCGTCAATGATGTTCTGGCGGCTCGTCCGCCACTCGAATTCACCGCAAACCGACAACGCCATCAGCACCGCGGCGAAGAGGCTCGCCATGGGGGCGCCGGCAGTCAGGACCACCTCCCAGGCGTTTGGAAAGCCCAGATATGGGCCGGGCACATGCCCATGAGACCGGCTGTAGAGGAGCGTCCCGAAGAAAATCAGCGTGAGTGCGAGGAAGATCAGGTAAAGGACCCAGGTGGTGAGTCGCTTGCGCAGCTTGAACCATTCGAGCCAGAGCGCCCGACGAATCACGCCTCGTCTCCGGTGACGGCGAGAAAAGCTTCCTCCAGAGTCTGGCGCCGACTGGAAAGCTCGCTGACGTATATTCCGCGACCGGCCAGATACCGGTTCAAGCCGGCCGGGGCTGCATCGACCAGATCCAGACAGACGGCGTCGCCCGCGGTGCGGACATTCCTTGCCGATTCATACTGTCTCACCGCCTCGTAAAGCTGCTGAGTGTCGTCGGCGCAGACCCGAAAAGTGATCCTTGCATCGGTGAAGTCCTTGACCGCACCGCTGCGCTGCAGTCGGCCTCGCTTCAGGATCGCGACGTGGGTACAGACTTTCTCGACTTCATCCAGAAGATGAGTGGACACGAAGATCGTGCGACCCGACCGCGAGAGACTTGCGAGAAGCTCCCGTATCTCACGCATCCCCTCCGGATCCAGGCCGTTCGTCGGCTCATCGAATATCAGCAGCTGCGGATCCCCGAGCATTGCAGCCGCCAGGGCCAGCCGCTGTCTCATACCCAGCGAGTAGGATTTTGCCGCCCGATCGGCCGAGTCGAGCAGGTCGACGGCCGCCAGGGCCGGATCGATGCACTTTTTGGAGAGTCCCTTGATGGCCGCAACGATCGCCAGATTGTCGCGGCCCGTCAGATGAGGATACAGATTGGGCTGCTCGAGTGTTCCGCCCATGCGCCGGCGTGCGAGCGCCTCGCGATTGCTTTCGCCGAATACCGCGATGTCACCGTGCGTCGGCCGGATGATCCCGAAGATCATGCCGATGGTAGTCGTCTTGCCGCTACCGTTCGGACCCAGAAAGCCGAAGATCTGCCCGGACTGTACCGTGAGGCTCAGATCCTCCACGGCAGTCTTCTGCCCGTACCGCTTCGTGAGTCCGCCAACCTCGAGGACATTCATGACGCCGATACCCCCGGGAGAGGGAGCTCCCTCCCGGGCACATGGAATCCGCTCACTTGAATGCAACCACCTAGCCCGGATTATTCATGAACGTAGAGCCAGTACAGCGGGGACTTGGTTGCGAGGCCCCGCGGCACCGCATATCAAAAGTTCGTGAATAATGCGCGCTAATGGTGATGGTGCATGTCATTCCATCTATCGGCCGCGGCGATCTCCCTTTCTGCCATCCGCAAGTCGCCGATTGCCGCGTTGGCATGCCCACCGAACTCGCCGTCCCGGCGGTTGTTACCCTGCGCCTCGCGAATGTGCTGAATCGCCGTCTCAGTGGCGCCATACGCATCATTGAGATTGGGATGATGGATTTCATAGGCAAAGGCGACCGTTGTTACCAGAACCGCGCCCAGAGAAGCAATGACGATCTTCTTCATGGTCCCCTCTCGGTAGTCAATGCCATTATCGGCAGCAGGGCGAGCATACTGGATAATCCGGCGGATAGACATATCACCGCGCAGGCTCCAAAGGTTGAGCTGAGCGGCTGCCGCTTCAAACCCTGATGCCGTTGTGAGCCTACAAAAAGGCTCGCTTTTCCGATAATGTACCGGGACCAAGGTTGCCATGTCCGAGTCACTTGAAAGAGTTGACCGCTCAGCGCGGGGCCGGCGCTCGAGGCCGCTTCTGGCGGTCATTCTGCGTATCGCTCCGGCAATCTTCTCGTGCCACACCGGCAACGCCTGGTCAGCCGGCCAGACACTGCCGCCATCGACGAATCAGGCATCTTCGAGCACCGCCCGCGCCAATCTGCCAACAGTGACAATTGAGGCCAGGCAGGAGCTCGAGCGGCGTGTCGATCGCTTCGTCGCAGCGGAGGTCTTTCAGGCTCCCGACGAGTCCATCATGCGGTGGAATGAGCCTGTCTGTCCGTCCGTGATCGGCCTGCCGCGCATCTTCGGTGACTACGTTCAGACGCATATTCTGGACATCGCGCATGCGGCGAATGCTCCAATAGGTGGGCAGCACTGCAAGGCCAACCTCTTCGTAGTCGCGACTCATGACCCGGCGCAGTTCCTGAAGAGGCTGTGGGCGCGGGTTCCACGTGCTTATATCAGTCGAAACGGGCTACCTGGCATCGAACGGGTTCTTCAATCGCCGCGTCCTGTGCGCGTCTGGTTCAACAGCGAGCCGCACTGCCGGATCGACGGCATGTCCGGTGGCAAAAGCGCCGATATGCAGGCATTTTTCATAGGTGGGGGCGGCACCCAGGTCGATACCTCGTCCAGCCTTTTCTGCGGAGGCGGGGGCTCGCGGCTGAGCTATTCCTCCGTCAACGCCATTCGATCAGCCGTCGTCGTCGTCGACATGAATCGCATGACGCGGGTCACCATCCGGGAGCTTGCCGATTACGTTGCCATGGTCAGTCTCGCAGACATCCGCGCGGATGCCGATGCCGGCACGGCGCCGACCATCCTGCGCCTCTTGCAGGACCCCCGGCATTCCCCACCGGGAATGACTATGTGGGATCAGGCTCTCCTCTATTCCATCTACAATACCCGCCAAGCGAGCGTTCTGCAGATGTCGGACATGGAGGATACCGTGGCCGCCCGTATCGAGCGTCGATCCGATCCAGGCGACACCTCATCCTCCTCAACGAGCTTGCGGTCTCCGCCATGGGCAAACGAGGTTATTCCCCGGCCTGGTACCAATGTCATCGATTGGTATCGCGGTGCCGCCGAACGTGGCGATGCCGACGCGCAGAACATCCTCGGGTGGGCGTATCTCGAGGGCCGAGGAATACCGCGAGACTATGGCAAGGCCGCTCAATGGCTCGGTAAGGCTGCAGAACAGGGTAACGCCGCGGCGGAATACGATCTTGGGCTCATGTACGCACGCGGCCAGGGCTTGTCCCAGAACTACACCACAGCTACCGAGTGGTACACCAAGTCCGCCGCGCAAGGCGACGCCAAAGCGCAAAGCAGCCTCGCATTGGCGTACGCGAACGGTCGCGGCGTGCCGCGCAGCTACGCGCAGGCGGCTCGATGGTTCCGCAGCGCGGCTGAACAAGGCTATGCGGATGCGCAGTTTGATCTGGGAGTCATGTACGCCAATGGGGGCGGCGTACCTCGCGATTACGTCGAAGCATGCAAGTGGTGGATCCTGGCCAGGGACGACTCAGCCTCCGGCGACGACGCCCATACGCTGTCTCTGGATAAACTGAAGGCGTCCGCTTCGCGAATCACGGCTGCTCAGATGGCGCGCGCCCAACGAGAAGCCGCCGCATGGCTTTCCGCTCATCGCACCACGCAATGAGCTGCCGTAGGCCTCACGCATTCGCAGGCGGATTCCCGCTCGACCAGAGTTGTCTTTTTCCGCTCTGCTCGACTCCCACCGTCTCATCGCAACTCATTGTATTGGCAGTACTTCCTCTGGCATCACGCAGCACAGTCGGACTAGACTGCGGCGTGCGACTTTGATCTGATCGCCGCTTGACCGGAACAGGGGCAGGCGATGTACCAAAATAGCGCACTTCTGCAGCCCGAGATCCTGCGTGCAGATGATGAGCTCATCCTGGCTCGTGGCAGAGCCGGCGCCGACCAGGCCAGGGTGCTGACCGTGACAACCGCTGCGCGCAACCCCTCGCCGTCGACGCTCGCACAGCTCGAACACGCCTATACGCTGCGCCACGAACTCGACAACTCCTGGGCCGCGCGGCCATTGGCTCTCGCGCGGGAAGAGTCGAGGCTCACTCTGATTCTGGAAGATCCGGGGGGCCAGCCGGTTGATCAACTCTGTTCGCGGCCATTGCCGCTGGGAGAGTTCCTGCGAGTGGCCGTTGGACTCGCAGGAGCGCTCGGCGGCCTGCATCAAAAGGGGCTGATACACAAGGACATAAAGCCCGCCAATTTGCTCGCGCACACCTCGACCGGCCAGGTTTGGTTGACTGGCTTCGGCTTCGCGTCACGTGTGCCGCGCGAGCCCCAGGTCCCGCATCCCCCGCATTTCATCCCCGGTACGCTCGAGTATGTAGCGCCGGAGCAAACGGGGCGGATGAACCACTCCATCGATTTGCGGGCGGACCTCTACTCCTGCGGCGTAACGCTCTATCAGATGCTGACCGGTCAATTGCCATTCAGCGCCTCCGATCCCATGGAGTGGGTACACTGCCACATCGCGCGTCAGCCGCAGCATCCCGGACACCGGCGCGAAGACACTCCGGCGGCGCTCGACGCCATCGTTATGAAGCTCCTTGCCAAGACACCGGAGGAGCGATATCAAACGGCCGCCGGACTCGAAGCCGACCTGCGGTTGTGTCTGACGGCCTGGGATGCTCACGGGCGAATCGACGGAGCCTTTGTGCCCGGACAGTACGATGCTCCCGACAAGCTTTTGGTCCCGGAGAGACTCTATGGTCGCGAGGCCGAAACGGATGTCCTCACGAGGGCATTCGAGCGCGTCGCAAGCGAAGGTAAGACCCGGCTCGTTCTGGTCTCCGGTCATTCGGGCATCGGAAAAAGCTCGGTGGTGCAGGAGCTGCGCAAGAGACTGACTCCTGCACGAGGTCTCTTCGCGGCCGGAAAATTCGACCAGTACAAGCAAAACGTACCCTTCGCAACACTTGCGCAGGCGTTCAGGGACCTCGTCCGCGACGTCCTTGGCAAGAGCAATGACGAAATCGAGCGTCACCGGCTGGAATTGCTGCAGGCCCTGGGGCCCAGCGCTCAATTGATGATCGAGCTGATTCCCGAGCTCGAATTCCTCATCGGGACGCAACCTCCGCTTCCCGACCTGTCCCCTCAGGACGCACAGAATCGACTGCATCGAATGTTCGATCGGTTCATAGGTGTGTTCGCCCGCCCCGAACGGCCGCTCGTCCTGTTTCTCGATGATCTTCAGTGGCTGGATGCGGCGACCCTCTCCCTGGTCGAGCATCTCGTTACCGCATCGAGCACGAGGCATCTGCTGCTGCTTGGCGCCTACCGTGACAACGAGATAGCTCCTGCCCA
>Ga0335072_10006466_pt1 | contig 17120 bp, 17 predicted proteins | sample Lox_Sample_21_FD_206725 | JGI IMG/M metagenome (GOLD analysis project Ga0335072, IMG submission 206725) | Soil microbial communities from Loxahatchee National Wildlife Refuge, Florida, United States - Lox_Sample_2.1 | ecosystem: Environmental > Terrestrial > Soil > Wetlands | place: USA...
CATCACCTGGCCGACAAAAAATCCAAGCATTGTCTTCTTCCCGGCTCGATATTGTTCAACCTGCTTGGGATTGGCCGCGAGAACGTCATCGATCATTTTCTCGAGAGCGGATGTATCGGTCGACTGCTGCGGGCGTCCTTCTTCGTCGTAAACAACAGGAAAATCTTTGCCGCGCTCGAAGCTGAGATCGTAGAGATCTTTCAGCATCTTGCCCGAGATCGTTCCTGACTCAACCAGGTCGGCCGAGGCTGCTACGCCCCGCATCGAAATAGGCGACTGCTCGATCTCAAGGCCTTTTGCTTTAAGGCGTCCTACCAGCTCACTCTGCACCAGATTCGCGACGCGCTTGGGATTCTTCGCCGCCCGCGCTGCCTCTTCAAACTGATCGGCCAGCGATTTGGAAAACGTCAGCACCTGCGCATCATATTCGGTGATGCCATACTCCTTCACCATGCGCTCCCGCCGCGCTTCCGGCAATTCAGGCAAAGTCTGCGCAATCGCTGCCTGCCATTTTGCATCGATCACGAGCGGAAGCAGGTCGGGCTCCGGGAAGTATCGATAATCATGCGCCTGCTCTTTCGATCGCATGCCATACGTCTTGCCTTCGTTCGCGTTATAAAGGCGCGTTTCCTGCGTGATTTTCCCGCCCGACTCGACCACTTCAATCTGGCGCGCGATCTCATATTCCAACGCTTCGCGAATGAAGCGGAATGAATTTACGTTCTTGATTTCCGTCTTGGTGCCGAATTGCTCTTGCCCGCGCGGCCGCACACTCACGTTGGCGTCGCATCGTAGAGACCCCTCTTCCATGTTGCAATCGCTGACTCCGGTGTAGAGGATAATCTCTTTCAGGCGGGTCAGATATTCGTACGCTTCGTCGGGTGACGCGATCTCTGGCTCGCTGACAATTTCAATGAGAGGCACGCCGGTGCGGTTGAGATCGATAGCCGTCTTTTCGTCGGAATCGGGAAAGCCTTCATGCAGGCTCTTGCCCGCGTCTTCTTCAAGATGAACTCGGGTGATGCCAATTTTCTTGCGTTTGTCTCCACGGGACATCACTTCGATGAATCCATGCTCGGCCAGCGGCTTGTCGTACTGCGAAATCTGGTAGCCCTTCGGCAGGTCGGGATAAAAATAATTTTTGCGCGCGAAGATTGAGGTGTCGTTGATGCGGCAGCTCAGAGCCATCGCGGCCAGCGTGGCAAACTCGACCGCCCTTTTATTCAGCACAGGGAGCGCTCCCGGCATCCCCAGGCAGACGGGGCAGACATTCGTGTTCGGCGGCGCCCCGAATCGAGTGGAGCAGGAACAAAAAATCTTAGTCGCGGTTAGAAGCTGAACATGGACCTCGAGTCCAATCACGGGCTCGAACCCGGAAGACCCGCCGATCGACAGTTTTGCGCTCGAAGACACTGCGATGATTATAAGAGGTCTTTACTTACCGCTTCGATGGATTCAGGTAGTTGTCCATCGGGATCTCGAAGAACATCAACTCGTTCCCTTTCGCATCATCGACGCCAGTGATCTCGATGCTCGATCCGGCGAGAGGGGCAGAGATTCCAGCCACGTCGAAGAACAGAAATCCCGATTGACTGGAATGCGGTTCGACCGCGCGTGCCGCGAACTGTGAACTGTCGACCTCATCTCGCTCTTCTTGCGTGATGGCCCCCTTCACTTTTTTTTGCGGAATCGGAATAGGGCTCGGACGGGTTTCGCCTTGCGGATTTACATTCACTAGCCGCCGGTAAATATCATCCGAAGCGACGGGCGTAAGTTTGGCGCGATCGGGCTTGACTAACGTGATCTGCATATTCGCGATCGAGACGGGCTGATCTCCATCGTTGCTCACAACGAAAAACACGGGCAGAAACCCGTGCGCGGCAAAATTAATAGTGAAGATCTTTGCTTTCTGGGCGGTGTCGTAAGGATCAGCCGCGATGGCGACCTTCTCGTCTGTGTGATTGTCGTGAGCGGGATAGCTCTTTGCGGGCTCGGCGACGGGTCTAATGAAGGTCTTGGACTTGGGGAGAAGTGGCGAGAGTAATCCGCCAATGGCAATCAAAGTTGCGGCCCCGGCGATCGTGCGGAATATGGTCGAATGCACACATCTGCCCACCACGTGCCCGGCGATGCCATTTTGCATGGTTCCGATTATAGGCGCGACGGTGTTCTTCAGCGCGCCGGTTTAGAATGACTCAGCTTGGTCTACTTTTTCTACAGTCTGCTGCTGGGAGCAGCGATGTTGCTGACGTCGCCGTATTGGCTCTATCAGGCCCTGCGGCACGGCAAGTATCATGCTGGACTTCCCCAGCGCTTGGGCCGAGTTCCGGCACGACTGGCGCGGAACCGCAAATCAGAACGGCTGATATGGGTACACGCAGTCTCGGTGGGAGAAGTCCTCGCTGTCAGCGGATTGGTTGAAGCCATCAGGCGCCGATTCCCCGAACATCGCATTCTGGTGTCGACCACGACCGATACGGGGCAGGCGGTGGCCGGCAAATGCTTCGGGGAGGAAAATGTTTTTTATTTCCCCCTGGACTTCGCTTTTGCTATTCGCTCTTATCTTGCGGCGTTGCAACCGGAACTCGTTGTGCTAGCGGAGACCGAATTCTGGCCCAACTTCCTCCGTCTGGCCCACGAGAGTGGAGCAGGAATCGCTCTCGTGAACGGACGCATCTCCGATCGATCGTGGCCCAATTATCGGCGTTTTCGATTCGCTCTGACAGAAATGCTATCGCAGGTCGATTTATTTCTGACACAGACCGAGCAAGATGCCGAAAGATTGCGAACGATAGGAGCTCCATCTGAACGCGTGCAGGTTACGGGCAATCTGAAGTTCGATGTATCCGTGCCGCCGTTGCCGGCAATCGTTGAGACTCTTCGCGTCTCCCTTGCCACGGAAAATGCCGGACCGGTCTTGGTCTGCGGAAGTACCCTGGAAAGCGAAGAAGCGCTATTACTGGAAGCATTTCGCAACGTGCGGAGCGTGCATCCGCGGGCGGTGATGGTGCTTGCGCCTCGGCGTCCTGAGCGCTTCGATGATGTTGCCAACTTAATCGCAGCAAGTGGCCTGCCTTTTTTTCGGCGGTCGCAATGGCAACGAGAATCCCTCGCCGGCAGCGTTTTGTTGCTCGACTCCATCGGAGAATTGGCTGCCCTTTACGCTCTCGCGGACATTGCGTTCGTAGGTGGCAGCCTAGTCAGGCGCGGCGGACACAATATCATCGAGCCCGCGCAGTACGGAGTGGCGATTGTAGTTGGTCCTCACACGCACAATTTTCGAGATATCGTGACTCAGTTCCGCAGCCGAGATGCGGTGCGGATCGTCGGGAGGCGCGAGTTGGCGCCGATGTTTCTGCGTCTTTTGGCCGACGATGGCGAACGCCAGGCCTTAGGCCAGCGCGCCCAGGAAACAGTGCGCTCGCAGATGGGCGCGACGGAGCGAACCATCGCCGCGATTCAAAATCTGCTGGGCGCCGATCACTCAGCACAGGCGCCTTCCGCCGCAGCTGCCCATAACCATTGAATCCGCTCTCTTTCATCTACGGTGGCGTTGTCGCTGCACGCAACGCTCTCTACGACTGCGGAATTGTCCGCCCTCGGCGCCTGCGAGGTCCGGTGGTCAGCGTAGGGAATCTTTCGATGGGCGGCTCTGGCAAAACGCCTTTCGTCATGCTTCTCGGCGAGATGCTCAAAGCGCGCGGGTTTGCGTTTGACGTTCTCTCGCGCGGTTACGGACGAAAATCGAGTGGAACATTGCTGGTCGATCCGGCTGGCCTTGCGCCACAGTTCGGCGATGAGCCGCTGCTGATTGCCCGTGAACTGCAGGTTCCTGTGATTGTGGGGGAAGATCGTTTCAAAGCTGGACAGTTTGCGGAATCCAGATTCGGGCCGCAATTGCATATGCTGGACGACGGCTTCCAGCATCGCACGCTGTACCGTGATTTCGACATCGTCCTCGTGACGCCGCACGATGCAAATGACCGCATGCTTCCCGCTGGTCGTTTGCGCGAACCGCGTGCATCCCTACGCCGCGCTGACGCCGTAGTGCTCACTAGTGGTGCGTCCCCGGAATCGTTTCCTGTCGAAGGCAAACCCGTCTGGCGCGTGCGACGCGGTATCGCACCCCAAGATGTACCCCCGCGGCCGGTAGTGTTCTGCGGCATCGCTCGGCCAGAGAACTTCGTTCTGCAATTGCGAGCCGCCAACATTGAGCCGGCTGCCGAGGCCTTCTATCGCGATCACCACCCCTATACTGAACGTGATATCCGAGACTTGCTCGCGTTGAAAGAGAAAAGCGAAGGGAACGGCTTTGTCACGACGGAAAAAGATGCGGTGAATCTGGGATTGCACTTCTCAACGCTGCGGCCGCTGTGTGTGGTCCCGGTTCGCATGCAGTTAACCGATGCAGCTAACGCTCTCGATACCATGTTGCGAACGATCGAAGAGCGCAGACATCCCTCGTGAGAGAATCGGTCAGAAACGAGCCATGACCAAGCACCCGAAAGAGGCCGCGCAACTCAAGAGGATCGTCGAGTCTTTTTCCAACGTCACGGTGACCGTGATGGGCGATCTGGTTGCCGACGAGTTCATTTTTGGCGAGATTTCTCGCGTGTCCCGCGAGGCTCCGGTGCTGATTTTGAAGCACCGGGAGCGTTCGGTCGTGCCCGGAGGCGGGGCCAATGCCGCCAATAATCTCGCCGACTTGGGCGTCAATGTGCTGCCGGTGGGACTGATCGGCGACGACGAGCCAGGACGCCTGCTGCTGAAGTATTTTCGCCACAAGCATATTCCAGTGAGCGGCGTGCTCAAGGACAAGAGTTTTACGACGGTGACCAAGACGCGCATTCTCGCCGGGATGGCCCACACCGCGCGGCAGCAGGTCGTACGCGTGGATCGCGAGCCCTTGCAGGCGCCGAACTCGCACCTCACGCGCGAACTTTACTTGGCAGCGCGGAATTATGCCCATGCTTCCGATGTATTGCTGGTTTCCGACTACGGATATGGTTCCGCTAGTCCGGCTCTGGTTACCGCCTTGCGAGAGAAAGGCAAGCTCCAGTCGCTGCCCATCATTCTCGATTCGCGCTTTCGCATGCTCGAATATTCGGGCGTCACATCAGCGACCCCGAATGAGCCGGAAGTGGAAGAGGCGCTAGGACTCCGGATCGGGCACGACTGGAATAAACTCGTGAGTGCCGCAGAGCAGTTGATGCAGCGAATGAAGCTGCAGTCACTGGTCATTACGCGCGGCCGCGACGGCATGGTCGCTTTTGAGGGCAAGCACAAGCCGGTTGACATTCCAATCTTCGGATCCGATCAAGTCACGGATGTGACCGGTGCGGGCGATACCGTTATCGCAGCCTACACCGCGGCTATGGCGGCGGGAGCCACGACGGAGGAGGCCGCGCAGATTGCCAACTACGCGGGCGGAATCGTTGTGATGAAGCGGGGGACTGCCACGGTCACGCGGAAGGAATTGCTGGAAGCCATCGAACAAGCTGTACCCGCGACGAGACCGCATTGAGGTTCGCCATTGAGAAATGAAAACCGGCCGCACACATTGACGGCATCGTACATTGAAAGATAAAAGCAAAATTGTCAGCCGCGACGAGCTTCGTCGCTATGCCGGCGAGTGGCGGCGTGCCGGGCAGCGGATCATTCTCGCCAATGGAGCCTTTGACCTGCTGCACGTAGGGCATGTTCGTTATCTGAATGCGGCGAAGGCGCTGGGCGGCCGGCTCGTAGTGGCCATCAACTCTGATGCCTCGGTCCGCGCACTCAAAGGCCAGGGGCGCCCGATCATTCCCGAACATGAGCGCGCGGAAATCGTCGCGGCCCTCGCCGCTGTCGATGCGGTCGTCATTTTTCCTGAGCTCGATGTGCGGGCAATTATTCGCGAGATTTGCCCGAACATTCAAGCCAAAGGGACCGACTACACAGTCGACTCTGTTCCCGAGCGCGACACCGTTCTCGAATACGGAGGCCGCGTCGAAATCGTCGGTGATCCGAAGGACCATTCCAGCAGTGAGATCATCCGATTGCGCCTTTCTCAGAGGACGCATTGATTGCAGAATCTGAAGCTGACCGCAGGTTCCAACGCATTCTCATCGTTCGCCTCGGCGCGATGGGGGATGTTATTCATACATTACCGGCCGTGCAGGCATTGCGCGATGCGTTTCCGCGCGCGATGATCGGCTGGCTGATCGAAGAACGCTGGGCGGAACTGTTATGCGCGTCGGGAGCGCCGCGACGCGGACCGCGTTCTCGGCAGCGCCCGCTGGTAGATTGGGTTCATACCGTAGATTTGCGCGGTTGGAAGAAGTCGCTGTTCACGCTGACGACCGCTCAGCAGGTTGCGCGCGTCTGGAATGACGTGCGCAGCGCACGGTACGACATCGCAGTTGATCTGCAGGGTGCCATTCGATCTGCGCTTCTGGCGCGGTGGTCCGGAGCGCGGGCGGTTTGGGGCGCGGCCGAATCGTGGGAAACCCCTGCCAGCCTGTGGTACACGCGCAGCGTGGTCGCGCAAGGCAAGCATGTCATCGAGCGGAATCTTTCCATCGCAGAAGCCGTCGCTCAAACGAAGCTGACCACCCCGGTCGTGCAGTTTCCTCGCGATCACACTGCCGAAGCTCACACTGCCCAGATGCTTGCCGAAGCCGGAATGTGCGATTTCGTGGTTTTGAATCCGGGCGCGGGATGGGGTGCGAAGCGCTGGCCAGCGGAGCGATATGGAATGGTCGCAAAATCTCTTGCCACAGAAGGCTTGCGGTCGATCATCAATTTCGGTCCCGGCGAAGAGGATCTGGTCCGAGTAGCGCAATCTGCGAGCGCAGGTATGGCAGTGCCGCTCAATAGCTCGCTCACAGAGCTGATCGCTCTCATTCGGCGCGCGAAGCTCTTTATTGGCGGCGATACCGGACCTCTGCACCTGGCGGCGGCATTGCGTAAACCGGTGGTTGCGATCTTTGGACCTACAGATCCTGCTCGCAATGGACCATTTGGAACCCGCAGCGTTGCTTTGCGAAATCCCGCAAGCCGCACTACACACGCGAGACATCGTCAACCAGAAGAGGGATTGCTCGCGGTCACCGTAGAGCATGTCGTCAGCTCCGCTCGCCAGTTGTTGCGCGACTCAACGGAGAAGGGGCATGGCTGAGGGGACACGCCTTAATTGGCCGAGGTTAGCCCGGCGCATTCGTGTGCCGCTCGGATTCGCTTTCGCCGTGCTGTATCTATGGCTGGCACGCCCGACGTGGGCTTTCATCGGCTTTGGCGCGATAGCGATCGTGCCCGGACTCCTGATCCGCGCGCTCGCCTCCGGTCACGTGCGCAAGAATGAAGCCCTCGCGACCGGTGGCCCCTATGCGTACACGCGCAATCCGCTTTATCTCGGATCACTCCTGATTGGCGTGGGGTTCGCGGTTGCCGGGCGGAATTGGTGGATCGGCCTCGGACTGGTGCTGATGTTTTTTGCGATCTATGTTCCCGTGATTCGTGGAGAAGAGAAGTTCTTGCGTGACGAGTTTCCCGAATTCGAGGAGTATGAACGGCACGTGCCCCGCCTCTTTCCGCAGCTCACGGCGTACCGCTCAGCGGGAAATAAAGGCGGCCGCTTCTCCGCGGAGCTGTATTTCAAGCATCATGAATGGAACGCTTTGTTGGGGGCTTTGGCGATGATCTCGGCTCTGGGGCTCAAGTTATTCTTTCTAAAAACCCGCTAGCGGATCGCACGACTAGCTTTGGGGCCGGAGGGGCATAAAAAAGTCCACAAGATTGCCATCGAGGTCGCGAAAATAAATCGAGCGGGTACCCCAGGGCTGGGTGGTTGGTCCCTTCACCCATGATTTCACGACATCGTGAAGCCGCGTGTACTCGGCGTCGACATTAGCAACCCGGAACTCCAGAATTGCGCTGCGGTTTTGTGCCGCAGTGGCCGAACCGGGAATGTATTTCTCCTGGGCTGCCGCTGAGAACAATGCGAGAGTTCCGGCTGTGGTGCGGAATTCCACGTAATCCTCTCCGGATTTGTGGGGAGTGATCTGCAAGATACGCTCGTAAAAATTGGTGAGTTCAGGGAGATGGTTTGTAATCAGGCAAGTGTTAATCAGCGCAGGATCAGCAGTGGTCAAGTCGGCTGGACGATTCTCAGTTGGGCCGGGCGCTGACCCTGCCGTACTGCTTGCGACTACAAGCAACAAAGATAGGACGACCACGGGACTGGTTGTCATCAATCGCCTCCATTGCTTAAGCATCGATGCATGTGGTCATTTCTCGGCGACCAACTGCTTCGCCCGGGTCAATTCCGCTCGCGTGGAGTTTCCACCCTCGCACGTCTTCACCAGCAGCGCGTAATATTCCTCGGCATCTTTCTGTTTACCCGCTTGCTCGGCGGCTCGAGCTGCGCCGTAGAGTCCGTCAAAGCGGTTGGGATTCAGCTTCAAATCAGTTTGATATTCCGCCAGCGCTTCCTGCGGCTTGTTCGCTTCGAGCAAGAGGTCGCCCAGGAGTTCGTGAGCCGGAAGATATCCCGTCCCGCTGAACCCGTCGGTTTCCTTTTCGGTCAAAGGCTTCAGCAATTTGATTGCTTCATCGTCTTTGCCTTCGGCGTGGGCAATCCAGGCTTCCGGTTCGGCGATCTGGCGGTCGAGAAAATCGGCTTCGTCGGTCTTCTTATTTTCGCGACGAAGCTTAGAAATGGACTTTACTTCTTCGACATCTTTGCGTGCTTCGTCGAGTTGACCGCTGCGAGCCGCTCCTAAAGCCCGCGCCAGATGTGTGACCGCGGTGTAGTCGGGATCTCTCGATACGGGACTCAACGAGGCGGCGCTCTTCCAGTCATGCAGTTCCAGCGCGTAACTGGCCTCGAAGGACGCCTCGGACTCAAGCCGCGGATCGAAATCCATGCCGTACATGTTTTTGGTCGGCGGCATCCCTTTCACTTCTTCGATCACCTTCGCCGCCTCCTCCTCGCGTCCGCTTTGCAAGTAGGCGTAGACGAGAAAATCCATGGCATGAAACTGATGGCCTTCCCCGCCCATGCCCATCGCCACGGTTTTGCGCGTCGCGGCGATCGAAGCAAGATTGGAATTGATGTCATCCTGCCACAGTCCAACCCGCGCGAAAATGTGCGACGGCATATGTAGCGCGTGCGGGGCCGCAGGCGCGATCTGCGCATAGCGACGCGCGGCGGGAATGCCGAGTTCCGCCAGCTGTGGCGTGTCGTAGGCGTGGATCAGATAATGCGGAACTCCGGGATGATCCGGTTCAATCACGAACAGCTTTTCGAGGATCGCGGCCGCTTCCTTGCGGTGTTCCAGAGTTTCATCGGAAGCGAGCAACGAGAGCGCATAGAAGGTCGCGGCTTCGTGATCGTCCGGATACGATTCGTACACCTTCTTCATCGCCTCGGAATAAGCTTTGGCGCGGGCTGCGTGATTGAGCTTATTGGAATGGCTATAAAACGCGGTGATGGCCGTGATGTATGCTTGCTCGCGCGGCGTGGACTTCAGTTTCCTGGCCCGTTTTGATTCATTCAAACCGCGGGCGATCACTTTGGCGTCGGGCTCGTTCCAGAGCTGATGCCACAAGCTCATCGCGATTCCCCAATGCGCCATGGCACAGTGCGGATCGTCTTGAGCAATGTCGACGAATTCCTTTTCTGCTTCTTCGTACCAGAAAGAATGCAACAGCGCGACTCCGCGCTCGAACGGCTTCTGCACCGACTCATCGCAGGAAATCGAGAAATGCACGGTTCCCAGTTGGGTTTCGTTCAAGGCGTCGTGATGGTGCGGCGTTTTTTCGTCGTCGGCGAGAACAAGCGACGCACAAAAAAGGAACAGAGCGAGCAAGCACACTAGACGTTTCATGAGGACCCCGCTGAGAAGGGAGTTTAAGACCGGCGTGAATGCAGCGTCAAACAGCTGAACGCCAGCACATCGCTCGCAAAACGAAACAGGACCCGGCTGGTTGACCGGGCCCTGACGTGTGGCCACTTGCAAAACTTGTTGGCGACGCTTGGGCGCTAGGTGCGGGGAACGCTATCCGGCCCGCCAGCCCAATATTTGTGGTCGCGCAGGAAATATCGTTCGTTCCAGTAATTCATTGCCGTCTTCAGGAACAACCATCCTACCGGCAGATGCCCCATCTTCTGGAAGCGCCGATTCGTAGTGTAGACTCCGCCGCGAACGATGGCGAAATGTTTGCGGTGAACCTGCTGGCTCAGCTTGTAATCTTCGGCGAAGTGAATCTGTTCATGAAATCCGCCGAGCTGCCAGAACTTCTCCCGATCGAACAGCATGAACATTCCCGTTGCAAACGGACGATGCAGGTACGACAGATACTGAAACATATCGATGCCAGCGTAGAGCAGCCGGTCGATCCAGTTTCCGCCGCGACAGATGACGTTGGTCGTCACGCAGTGCAGGCGCTTCGCCTGTGCTTTTTCGACGCAGCGGCGAATAAGAGAGCCATCGGCGAGTTCGATATCGGCGTCGACGAAAAGGACGTAAGGCGTGTCGGCTTGGGCCGCGCCCTGATTGCGTCCCACCGAAGGCATGCCGCCTGGAATGACGCTAACATTCAGTCGGTCACGAAAGCTGTAGACGACTTCGCGGGTGCGGTCGGTCGAATTCGCGTCAGCGACCAACACCCTCGTACGCGACATCTTCGAGTAATCCTGATTCGTCAGCGAAGTCAGCAAGTTCCCAATCAGCTTCTCTTCGTTCTTCGCTGGAATCACGATTGTCACTTCGTTCCCGCTGGTCGAGTGGTTGGAATTCATGGTTGTAGTCATGGATTTGTACTCCCTGTTCATCGATCGTCAGATAGGTGAGACGGGAATCGACCCAGCCACCCGAGTTGTAGTAATGGATGCCGTCCTCTGCCAGGTGGGTGGCTTCGTGGGTATGTCCGCAGAAGATGCGGTCGGCGCCGTGATGGCGCGCGTGAGCCAGAGCTCCCGATGAGACCTTCGGCGACATACGCAGCCAGCGCGTGTTCAGGCGGTCGATCAGGCGTGCGATGGGCTTGCTCTTGAAATCGAGCTTCTGCAGTTGCAGGTAGAGAGAGGTTCCCATCCGGCTCAAGGTCAGACGGTTCACCTGGAATCCGTCGAACTGGTGGCCGTGGATCGCTATGTGCCGCAGGCCACGATAATTCCAGATGTATCTTTGGTAAACACGCACACCGACCAGGTGCGACATGATGTTCGCGAGCCCATGGTCATGGTTGCCTTCGACCCAGACGACTTCAACCTTGCGCTTCGGATTCGAGAGCTTGCGGATGCACCCGAGAAACTTCCAGTGATCTTTGGTGAGGCGGGCAAAATTAAGGTCGGCGAAGATGTCGCCGAGCAGGATCAGGCGCTGGAAGCGGGTTTCCTTCAATACGCGGGTAGCCTCGCGCGCGTGGCTGGTGTCTGCGCCCAGATGCAGGTCCGAAAGGATCAGCGTGTTGTACACGTGCGGATCCATACTTAGTTAGTAGCAGGGGAATGTTACGAGGTAATGAATATTGCATCAATTTTGGTGCATATAGTAACCAGGGAATTAATCGCGATCCCGCGGAAATATAGTCATGGCACGGTGGTAACTTATCGGCTACGCCGCCAGTAAACCATTTCGTGGCGAACAGCAGTCACTCTTTCGGGGGGACGTATTCGGTGGGCTTGGCGGAGCCTTCGCCAAAGAAGAACGCCTCCAACTGCTTGACGATGACTTCCTGATCCTCGCGGCGCGACGGGTTCAGACGATATTCGTTGAGGAGCATTTTGCAGTGCTCCATCCACATGCGCCAGGCTTCCTGCGAGACGTTGTCATAGATCTTCTGGCCAAGCTCGTTATCAAACGGAGGCTCGTCCAGCCCCGGCATTTGTCGTTTGAACTTCACGCAGAAAACGGTGTGCTCCATAAACCTTCCTCAATGTTTGGGATTTCGAATCTCCATGCTCGCAATCAGACCGCCGCGAATTGCATAAACATGCTCGACCATCTGATCGACGACGAGTTTTCCAGACTTGTCGTGCACGATCTGATGCACCTCGACAGCGATCCTGCCGTCTGGCTCGGTGGTAAAGGCCTGCGGCTCGACCGTTGAATCGAGAGTCTCGAACTGATGTTTCCAATAGTCGCGCACCGCATCTGGTCCACGCAGGCGAGTGCCTTCCAAGGCGTTCGGCCAATCGACATCGGTGTGCATCCGGTTTAGCACGTTTTCGAAATCGCGCCGATTGAATGCCTGATAGACACGGCGCAGAAGCGCGATTTCGTTTGAACCTTCTCCTGGCATACGAGCTAAGACCATCTTACACGGAGAATTGCACGGCCCAGGTCGGTTAGATTCGTGAGGGGTCGCGATGGATTCGATGCCAGAGCCATGCCAATGCGGCCCACAAACCAAATAACGGAATCAAGCTGGCCAAGCCGTGCAGGCCGAGCAGTTGGCCGAGATTGAACGCGCCGTATCTGCCATTGGTTCCGGCTTCCGCAATGGTCAGCATCGATTCGCGATTCATTGCCATCTTTCCCGACCAGAAGGCAGGCCAGACCGAGTGGAGCATAGGACAGTTGTCCTGCACGGACAGTTGCGAAGTCGTCGAAACGACCATCAGCGTGAGAACAACGCTGCAAGTGGCGACGCCTATCAGCACTCGCCGCCACGCGGGCGTGGCGTGCTCCCACAACACGGCGAGTCCGCAACAGAGTAGCGGAATGCTCGCGCCGACATACCGCGGTCCGAACGAGCGGCCGGCTTTCCACCAGTAAAACGACGAATTGAAGAGAAAATAGTAGGCAGCGATCATGGCCGCAACCAAAGCTGCGGAAAAGTAGCTTTTCTGTTTCGCCAGCTTCCAGAGTCCGAACGTTGCGGCGAACGCGATTGGAGAGGCGAAGAAGAGTCCGCGAGAGCATCCGAACAGAAGCTTGAGCAAGCGGTCGGGATGGGGATAGGTCAGTCCGAGATATCCGCGCTGCTGCATGAAGGCGAATGAATTGGGGTCGTAGTAGGAATAGCTGGGGCGGATCGAACCGAATGCGGCGTAGAGATATCCGAGCAAGACCGCGAGACAAAATGCGGCGCCGAGGCCGATTCCAAGAAGCACGCGCCACCGTATCGGTGCGCCGCGACCCCACGCTTCGGAGAGCGCAAAAAGCGCCAGCAGAACCGAGACTGGCGCTGCGGGATATTCAGTCACGGTCGCCCATCCTGCCGCGAGTCCAACGGCAAGGGCGAAAAGAACATCCTGTTTCGGACTTGGGCAGTCGCGCAGCTTCAGTGCTGCAGCAAACGCGAATACGAAGCAGGCTCCAGCGAATGCATGCGCCCAGAACAGGCTGGCGTATGCCCACACGGGTGTGGCAAGGGCCATGGCCAGAGCGCTGAATGCGGCGGCGTTCGGACTGGCCCCGAAACGCAATCCCAAAAAGAACAGACAGACGGCCGCGAGCGACGCCGGCAGGGCAACAGCACCATCGGTCACCGCATACGAAAGCATGAACTCCCCCCGTGCCGATTGCGGAGCAATTCCCGCCATGCTTAGTACAGCCCGGGTGCCCATAGCGACCGGCAGTGCGGCAAAGACTAAGCCTGGGGCCTTATCCGAGTAGTAGTGCCCACGGAAGTGCGCCTTGTCCTGTGTGTTGTCCTGATACGCGTCGATGCGCAGCGTATGCCGCTCAACGATGGCGCGCAGTAGATCAAAACGCGAATTCTGATTCCACCCGCCGCCCTCGTAGAAGTAGGCAAACGAGAACAGAATCACGAACCCAAGCAGCAGCGCAAACTTCCACTGCACGGAAGAGGGCAGGTAAGAAGGACCTGCCTTCGTACCGGGACCGACACCGGGTGCGATTTCGTTTTGCAACAGTTCGGACCGATTTTCGTTCCCTGCTTGGATCCTGTGGGACCTCACTTGCGCGATGCCAAGGCGTACACAGCAATGACCGAGTTGATCTCCTGATCGTCATGCCCGATGGAACCGGCTGCGCTCGATACCGTGGTCGAGTTCTGACCTTTGATTCCAATGTACACAGCGTCGTAGGACGTATCGCCCAGGTTCTCGACTCGGTGCTTGAACGGAGGATACCAGCGGACTTCGCCCGGTTTGAAGAACAGTTCGCGCGTTTTTCCGTCTTGATCCGTAAAACGAAGATGAGCTTTGGTCAGGACTACGACGACGACGCCGGGATGGTCATGCAGAACCGACTTCTCATGCGGACCATAGTGCACGGAAACGACCTGCACACGTTTGTTTTCGAAATCGAGCTTGTAGTGCGTGGGCTCGACCTTGGTCGGATCCTGCGCAAAAGCACAGATCGCCGCCAGAAATATGAAAACGCCAGTGTAAATCAGCTTACGCTGCATTCAGACCTCTCCTCGGGGCGTGCTGATGTGAGTATCTGAAGCGAACTGTAGCTGGCGTGTAGAAATCAGTCAACAATCTCAGAAGGGCAATAAACTGGTTGACACACATGTGCGCCTAGTGTAGTATTTGGGCATGGATAAGCCCAAGACACTCCAAGAGGCGATCACGTACTTCAGCGATCCGCAACGCTGTTTCGATTATGCATTGAAACTCCGCTTTCCTGACGGCAGTGTTACTTGTCCACGTTGCGGCAAAGCAAAGCACTCGTTTATCAAGACTCGCCGCATCTGGTTCTGCTACGACTGCAAAAAACAATTCAGCCTCAAAGTCGGAACCATCTTCGAGGATTCGCCGCTTGGACTCGACAAGTGGATGACCGCGTTCTGGCTTCTCGCCAACTGCAAGAACGGCATCAGCAGCTATGAGCTTGGCCGCGCGCTCGGCATCCATCAGAATTCGGCATGGTTCATGCTGCAACGCATTCGCCTTGTCATGCAAGACAGTTTTTTCGGCTCAAAGCTCGGCGGCGATGAAGGCGCTGAGGTTGAAGTAGACGAAACCTTCATCGGTGGCAAGGCGCGGAACATGCACTTGAGCGAACGCAAACGCCGCATCACGGGAACGGGTGTAAAAGATAAGACTGCCGTCATGGGCATCTTGGAGCGTGGCGGAAAAGTTCGCACGAGCGTAGTACCGAATCGCCGGCGGAAGGCATTGCAGGACGAAGTGCGAAAACACGTCACTGCTGGTTCTGCGCTCTACTCCGATGCACTGCTGTCCTATAACGGACTCGCCAGCGAATACGCGCACAAGGTCGTAGACCATGCCGTTCGCTATGTTGATGGCCGCGTGCACACAAATGGATTGGAAAATTTCTGGTCATTGCTCAAACGTGGTATCTCCGGAACATATGTGAGTGTTGAGCCGTTCCATCTGCATCGTTACCTTGATGAGCAAACATTTCGCTACAACAATCGTAAAGACATGAACGATGGTCAGCGATTTGAATTGGCGATGAGTCAGGTATTCGGAAAGCGGCTCACGTATAGCCAACTAACAGGTAAAACAGATTCGCCGCGCCACGAAACGACAGGGACGGGGCAAGCGAAACAAATTCCCTTCTAGTCCCTGTCGTAGTTTTTAGGTTTGCGCGTGGAGGTTTTCTTTTTGGGATTTTTAAGGATCGACGGTCTGGGGGCTTGAAGAACGGCACTCGCCAGTTTTTCAAAATTCTCTAGCGCCTTCGGTCCTTCGACGCATTCAGTTTTCATTTTCTTTGGCATCGAGTGGGAAGGTCAGACCGCGAATCTGCCCTTCCCTGAAAGCATGGTGAACAACATGACTATACCGCAGCCTCGTGCACATTGGAAGCGCCTGTTCGAAGTTCCGGCTCTTCCAGCATGGGCGCTGTTGGGGTGGAAATTGGCCAGCGCGCTCTCGACGTTCGATTTTCTCAAAAACAATTGGCATTTTTTTGTCTCGCCCACAGGCAACATTCTTCTGATTCTAGTGGGCATTGCGTGGTTGTTTACTGTTGTGCTGTGGCCGTCCAAAAATTCAGATCATCCTGAACTAACTTTCCCCGCCCCCGATCTGAGGGCATTACTTGAGACTGAAGAAGAAAAGAGAAACAAAGCATCGAGGGCGTCTATGCAGACCTCAACAACCATGTGGGGCGAATTAATCAGATGCTTAACAATCTCGCAGCCAAGCCAGCAGAGCCAACACTCAAGCAGCGAACGGCGCAATTGGCGGATGATTTGTTCGCACTTCTGAAGCGGCAAGGACCTGAGCCTCCCCACGCACTCTCCGATAGATCAGGCACCATCGACGGACAGAAACGGACCTTTAATGCATACTTCGATTGGCAGAATCGCATCTACTACCAGTACATGGCTTTCTTTCGAGATCGAGTGGTGAAACTGGATTATGAATTGGCGGCGGCGGGGGTGATGACAAAATTAACCCGACCGGAAATTGACCCCGTCCAAATGGGTCCGATGGAAAACCATGATATCGACGTGAAGAACATAGCGGAAACCTTACTCCTAACGGCAAGCCACATGTCGTAAAATGCCCTGTCACGGCAGTTCTAGTGTACATGTGCGTCAACTAGTTTAATGCCCTCAGAAGATTCCCAGGACACGGAACGGACAATGATGAAGCGACCCGTGAGCGACCCGTGAGCGACCCGAGACATAGGTAACAGATCGTACCGGACACATAGGTTACACTTTCTCCCCTTTCGGGGAGGAAAGTAGATGCCGTGGAAGGAGTGTTCGGTCATGGATGAGAGAGTTAAGTTCGTAGCTCGCCGGCTAGGGGGCGAGGCAATGGCGGATCTGTGCCGGGAGTTTGGGATCTCGCGCAAGACCGGCTACAAGATCTTCGATCGCTATCAGGAATGCGGCATTCACGGGCTCAGCGACCGAAGCCGACGTCCCTATCGCTATGCCAATCAACTACCCTTTCAGGTGGAGAACTACATCCTGAACGTGAAGCGTGAGCATCCCAGTTGGGGCGCTCGAAAGATCCGCGAGCGACTGCTGCGCCGCTTCACCGACATCCCACTTCCCGCCAAAGGCACCCTTCATGCCGTGCTCGATCGCCATGGCTTGGTCGAGCGGCGCAGCAGCCGTTCGCGGCGGCGCGCGCAGGGCACGGCTCTGTCTTTAGGCCAGCGCCCCAACGAACTGTGGTGCACCGATTACAAAGGCGAGTTCTTGCTGGGCAATCGCCAGTACTGTTATCCCCT
>Ga0335072_10006467_pt1 | contig 17119 bp, 10 predicted proteins | sample Lox_Sample_21_FD_206725 | JGI IMG/M metagenome (GOLD analysis project Ga0335072, IMG submission 206725) | Soil microbial communities from Loxahatchee National Wildlife Refuge, Florida, United States - Lox_Sample_2.1 | ecosystem: Environmental > Terrestrial > Soil > Wetlands | place: USA...
GGCTCGGCGTGATGCCCACGTTGCTGATTGTTCATCACACGCCGTCGCCCGCGCTCCAGGCGATGTTCGAGGCTGCCGCGAGCGGCGCGCGAACCGATGAGATTGAGGGCGTGGAGGTGGTTGTCCGGCCGGCCCTGACCGCCACCGTCCCGGACGTGCTGGCTGCCGACGGCTACCTGCTTGGCACGCCGGCCAACATCGGCTACATGTCTGGCGCACTCAAGTATTTTTTTGACGGCATCTATTACCCCGGCCTGGAGGCGACTAAGCGGAGGCCCTACGGGTTGTACGTGCACGGCAACCTGGATACCGGCGGCGCCACCCGGGCGGTGGAGTCGATCACGACGGGTATGGCCTGGCAGCCGGTCAGGCCTGCGGTCGCTGTTACCGGAACGCCGGAGAAGGCGGACCTGGAGGCGTGCTGGGAACTCGGCGCGCTCGTTGCCGCCGCGGTGGCTGGGGAGGTAACCGGGTGATCGTCACGGTCACCCTGAACCCAGCCTTGTACGTGCACTACCAAGCGGACCAGGTGGTGCCCGGAGCAGTGAACTCCGTCGGGCGGGTGCGGCATGAGGCCGGCGGGCGTGGGCTGGCAGTGGCCAGGCTGCTGCAGACCTTCGGGCATGACGTCGTGGCAGCGGGCCTGGCAGGCGGATCCTCGGGGGAGCTGATCAGGATTGAGCTGGCCAGAGCGGGCGTGGCGACGCAGTTCACCCGGATCGCCGCCGAGTCGCGGCGTGTGGTGCGGGTCGCCGATGCCTCGGCCCGCCTGGTGACTAGCTTCGAGGAGCCAGCGCCTTACATCACGACCGAGGAACTCGGCAGGCTGGCCGCCGACTATCGTGCGCTGCTCGATGGCGCGACGGCTGTCGTGCTGTGCGGAAGCCTGCCGGCCGGCCTGCCCGCCGAGATCTATGGGTCGCTGACCAGTTACGCGACCGGAGCCGGGGTACCGGTCATCCTGGACGCCGGAGGCAGCGCACTGCGATACGGCGCGGCCCGTGGTCCCGCGCTGGCGATTCCCGATAGCCGCGAGACAGCTGGTTCGGACACCGATAATGCGACGGAACGCCTCGCAGGAGAGCTAATGACGATCGGCGCCGGCTCGGTTGTGCTTCTCACTGAGCGCGGTACCCACGCTGTGACCGCCGAGGGGCGGTGGCACGCGGTGATCATGCCGCCAGGGGCACGCTCGGTCGGCGAGCCGATGCTGACCGGCCGCCGGGACGCGCTCGTTGCCGGGTTCGTACCCGGAATCGCACTCGGCTGGTCGTGGCCAGACATGCTCAGGCATGCCGTGGCCCTCGGGGCGTCGGTGACGCCCGACGCCGAGCCGGACCTCGACGCCTACGAGAAGCTGCTCCCAGAAGTCACCGTGGCAGGACCTCGGCTCTGACTCGGACGCGCGCGCAGGTCAGGGCGCCGTCCAAGGCCTAAGCTTTTCGGGGTTGCGTACCGCCCACACGTGCTTGATCCGGTCGTCCGCGATGTCGAACGCGAGAACCGTGACGGTGACGCCGTCTAGCTGAGCCACCAGGCCGGGCTGGCCGTTGACCGTGCGCTCCAGAATCGTCATGCTGCTGGGCGCCAGGCGGGCTATCTCGATGAGGTAGCGAGCGATCTGCTCGCCGCCTTCGATCGGGTGCAGTGCGGCGGTGACGAGGCCACCGCCGTCGGCGATCACCGTGGCATCGGGGTCGAGCAGGCCGAGCAGGGCCTCGATGTCGTTGGCTTGCCATGCTCGCTTGAATTCCCTGACAATGCCGGCCTGCCGGGCCACGGGGGCCGCAGGAGGCTGAGACGCGCGGACGCGTCGGCGGGCTGAGGAGGCAAGCTGGCGGCATGCCGCCGACGTGCGGCCGGTGATCTCGGCTATCTCGGCGAAGGAGTAGCCGAAGACGTCGTGCAGGACGAATGCGACGCGCTCGGCCGGCGTCATCGATTCGAGCACTACGAGGAAGGCCATGCTGACCGACTCATCAAGGGTGACCCGGTCGGCAGGGTCAGCCGTCATGCCGCCATGCCGCCCGCTGATCCACTCTGCCGGATCGGGCAGTGGTTCGGGGACCCACTCTCCCACGTAGCGCTCCCGCCGGGCGCGCGCGGAGCCGAGCACGTCCAGGCAGATGCGGCTGGCGACGGTCGTGAGCCAGGCGGCTGGGGACTGAATGGCGTCCTGCTGCTGCCGGGACATGGAATACCAGCGTGCGTAGGTCTCCTGCACGGCATCCTCGGCCTCGGCCAGAGAGCCGAGCAGCCGGTAGGCAAGGTTGATCAGCTGACGCCGCTCGCTCATGATCGCGCTCAGACCCAGATCGGGCTGGCCGTCTTCTTGGCCGGATTGGGTGCTCATGATGACTCCCTTCCTGGGTAGCCCTGCCCCTACCAGCTCGACGAAACAGCGCACCCAAGTGTGACGCCGGCGCCCGCGTCACATTCCAGGATGCTGCGTCGTCGTACTGGTGAGGACAACACACCGTCGGCCCCGGCGGTGATCCGCGAAAACGGCAAGGAGATGGCGATGGAACCTCGTCTGGATTACCTCAGCAGCCCGATGGTCATGAAGATCGTCAAGCACATCAACGCGGCAGGTGCCGTACTCCATGACTCGGGCCTGCCGGCTGCGACCCAAGAGCTGGTGAAGCTTAGGGCCAGCCAGATCAACGGCTGCGGCTTCTGCACCGACATGCACACCAAGGACGCCCTGCACGCCGGGGAAAGCCAGCAGCGGCTGAACCTGGTCGCGGCGTGGCGGGAGGCGAAGGTCTTCACCGATGCTGAGCGGGCCGCGCTCGAAGTCGCTGAGCAGGGCACCCGCATTGCCGACGCCGCGGGTGGTGTCACCGATGACGCTTGGGCGAACGCGGCCAAGTACTACGACGATGAGCAGCTCGCTGCGCTGGTCACTGTCATCGCCCTGATCAACGCCTACAACCGCATGAACGTCATCGTCCAGCAGCCTGCCGGGGACTACCAGCCTGGCCAGTTCGGATGACCGGTTCGGATGACATCGAACCCGCACTAGCCCGGCCGGCTGGCTGGCTGGTTGGCCGGCCGGACTCGGTGCCGGGCACTGTAAATGAAGGGCAGGACCGATGAGCGACCTTGCCGCTATCGCGGACCGCGTGGAGATCGAGGCGCTACGCGGCGAGTTCACCGACGCCGCGATGATGTGCGACTACGATCGCGCGGCGTCGCTGTTCACAGCGGACGGCGTGCTGCGGATGCCGTACGTCAACGTCGAGCTCTCCGGCCGGGAGGAGATCCGGGCCTTCGGCGCCCGGCGCGAGGCTCTGGTGGACTACCTGGTTCAGACCACGCACCCAGGCACGATCCAGATCGCCGGCGACACCGCCTCCGGCCGGGCCTACTTGTCGGAGCTGATCCGCATGCGCGATGGCAGCTCGCACCTTAACTACGCCATCTACCACGACCGCTACCAGCGCACTCCGGACGGCTGGAAGTTCACTGAGCGCGTCTACGAGATCAGATACCTTGACAGCACTTCGCTGAAGGGCTCGCCGCCCGACGTCGCGGGGGATAACCGCTGACGGTCTGTTTCCGGGGCGCCGTCATTCTGGCCTCTGGGTGTCTCCGCGTGTTGTGGGCTGCCATGTTGCTGCTGGCCGTGGCGGGCCGGGCCGACGTGGTGGAGTCACAGCTCCAGCCGGCGCGATAGGTCTGAGGCCATGATGCCGGCTGGGTCGAGTTCGGCTCGCAAAGTGCGGAATTGCGCTAGCCGCGGGTACATGGATGCCAGCGAGCCAGCCGGAATCCGCGAGTCTTTTGCCAGGTAGACACGACCTCCAGCAGCGAGCACGTCGTCATCGAGGGCGTTCAGCAGGCTGGTCAGACCTGGGGTGCGGGCCGGGAAATCTAGTGCCAGCGTCCACCCCTGCATCGGGAAGGACAGGAATCCGTCGTCGCCCGGCCCGAAGCGCTTCAGGACGGTCACGAACGATGGTGCCCGAGCGTGACTGATCCGCTCGAGCGACGCCCGCACGGTGGACTCCGCGCCGAATGGCACCACGAACTGGTACTGGCGGAACCCCGCCGGGCCATAGACGCGGTTCCAGTTCCTGATCCCGTCCAGGGGATGGAAGAACGTGCCAATCGTCTGGAGCTCGCCTTGGCGGCGCCTGGGCGCCTTGCGGTACCAGGCCTCGTTCGCGAGCCCGACCGTGTACCGGTTGATCAGGCCGGGCGGACACGCAGGCGGGGCGCTGAGCCTTGCCACCGGGCGGAACTCCAGCGGGTTACGGCGATCTTTGGCCGCCAGCTCACCCGGCTCGGCGAAATCGCCGCTGGTGATGACCGAGCGGCCGAGGTTCCGCCCGCCTGCCAGGCAGTCGAGCCAGGCAACGGAGTAGGCGTAGGAGGCGTCGGTCTCCGCGAGGTAGGCCAGGGCCTGGTCGATATCGGCAGTGCGGACAGTGTCCACCCGTATCCGCGATGTCTGGACCTTGGTCAGCTGAATCGCGGCCCGCAGGATGATCCCCGTCAATCCCATCCCGCCGGCTGTGGCCCAGAACAGCCGCGGATCCTCGGCCGGCGTCACGCGGCGCTCTTCACCATCGGGCAGCAGCAAGTCGATCCAGGGCACGTGCCGGGCGAAACTGCCCGCGACATGATGGTTCTTACCATGCACGTCCGCGGCGATTGCGCCGCCGATCGTGACCTGCCGGGTGCCAGGTGAGACTGGGACGAACCAGCCGGCCGGCAAGGCGGCACGCATAAGCTGCTCTAGGCTGACGCCGGCCTCGCAGGTCACCGTGCCATGAAGCGGATCGAGGTCACAGATCCGGTTCAGCCTGGTCATCTCGATTACCAGGCCGCCAGCGGCCTGGGCAGCATTGTTGTAGCTGCGCCCGAGGCCACGGGCGATGACACCGCAGGCGGGAGGGCCTTCCAGCAGTTGCCGGACCTGGCTCGATTGGTCCGGCGCAACCACGCGAGCGCGGCTCGGGCTGACCCGGCCCCAGCCGGTCAGCGTCGCGGTCCGGCCGGCCGGCCCGGTTTCCGCCAGCGAGGCGCGCATCCAGCTACCGTAGCCGACCGAGCTCCGACCTTCGCTCGGCTGGCCAGCTGCAGCGGCCGTCGCGGCGGGCCTGCCGGACAGCCTCATCAGTGCTGTCCCCGGCCAGGTCAGGCGGCATGACGGCGCTTGCTGGACGACAGCACCCTATTACACATTGTTTTTCTGAATGATCCAGAGATTCGCACTATGCTCCGCCCTGTGAGCAACTTGGGGCGGCCGCCCTGGGAGATCGAGCCGGGCGGCGAGCGTGGGCAGCCGCCCCGGAATTCCAGGCCGGGCGGCGGGCGTGGGCAGCCGCCGTGGGAGGTCGGGCCGGGCGGCGGGCGTGGGCAGCCGCCGTGGGAGGTCGGGCCGGGCGGCGAGCATGGCCGGCCCCAGGGAGACGTCGACGCGGCGCCTTGGGCCTCGGGGCCGATAACTGGCGAGCTCGAGCTGAGGCCGAGTCGGCCGCTAGTCGCGCGCCAGTCCGTCGAGGAGTGGGACGGTGCCGAAGGACCTCCGAGGGACGGATCACGGCTTGCCAAGCAGGCTCGGAGGCACCAGGTCACCCTCGGCGCCCTCGGCCTGATCCTCGCGAGCCTGATCTGGAAGGGCGCCTTCCTCAGCCACTTCTATTTCCGCCAGGACGACTTCTGGCTGATGGACGCCGCAGTGAAGAACGGGCTGAGCGGGCGCTACATCTTGCGCGTCTGGTCAGGTCAGTTCATCCCCGGTGCATATGTACTCGGCTGGCTTCAGATGAAGATCGCGGTCTACAACTGGACAGTCGGCGCCGGGGTGGAGCTCGTCCTCATTGCCGCGGCGAGCCTGATGGCGTGGCGCGCACTTCGGACCCTGCTGGGCAATCGTCCAGCCATTCTCATACCGCTGGCCTTGTACCTGCTGTCTCCGCTGACCTTCCAGTCCTACAGCTGGTGGATCTCCGCAGTCGAGACCGTACCGCTGCAGATCGCGATCTTTGGATCGCTGGACGCGCACATCAGGTACGTCCGGACACACCGGCTACGGCATGCTGTCGCCGCCGCGTGCTGGCTGGCGTTCGGCCTAGCCTGCTTCGAGAAGGCTGCCGTGATCCCGTTGCTGCTGTTTGCGGTGACGGCAGGGTTCCTGGTCCGGCGGCGGTCCTTGCTCGCTGCGATTCGCGCGGCCGTCGCTGGCTTCTGGCGCGCGTGGGCGCTCTACGTCGGCGTACTTGTCGTCTACCTGACTGTCTTCTTCATCGAGCTAGCCAACTGGAAGACCGCACGGCCGGCTGTTCCCTCGAACGGCCATGTCGCTGTGACGTTTGCCTGGAGCCTGATCTACCACACCTTCGTGCCTGGCCTGCTCGGCGGGCCATGGCACTGGTCGATCACTACGGGCGCCGCCGGCGGGAACGCGCAACCGCCCCATGATGCTACGTGGCTGGCTCTGGCAGTTGTAGCTGGCATTGTCGTCGCCACGCTGCTGACCAGGCGACGGGCGTGGCGGGGCTGGGCGATCCTGTTCGGCTGGCTCGTCGTCGACGACATACTTCCGGTCGTTGCCGGCCGAGTGGCCAACTTCCCGAGCTACGCGGGTCTTCTTGGGACGCAGACCAGATACGTAGCTGACATCTCCGCGGTTGCCGCGATTGCGGTGGCACTGATCTTCTGGCCGGTCTCAGTACCAGAAGGGGATGCTGCCGGGGGCAGCGGGCACGTTCGCGAATTTTTTGACCTGGCGAACTGGCGTAAGGCCGCGGTCGCGCTAGTGGCTCTGTTTGCCGCCGGCTCGGTCTGGACCATCGCGCAGTACCAGCAGCACACAGCAGTTCCGGTCAGGTCCTACATCGCTAATGCAAGGGCCGCGCTCGCGAGCGTCCCACCCAGGACCGTCATCCTCGACCGACCAGTCCCTAGCAACGTCATGATCAACGTGTACGGCCACGACGACGACACGCCCGTGGTACTCGGGCCGCTCGCGTCGCCGGCTGCTCATATCGTCTGGGCAGCACGGCCAGCTGGCAATATCGGCCGCCTGGAGATGTTCGGCCCTGATGGCCGCCTGTACGCCGCCGCCATCGACGGTGTCACCGGCACAACACGGTCGGTGTTCGCGGCCTGTCTGACCGGACGAAAACACCAGCTCGTGGTGCCGCTGCCAGTCCGGCAAGGTCTTGCACCGTGGGTGCGGGTTCTGCGCATCGCCTACCTGGCTAACGCGGCCGCAGCTGGCAGTTCGGTGACCGTTACCTACGACGGCTCGACCCACGAGATACCGATTATGGGGAACGTCAACAACGCTTACCTGCCGGTTACCGGTGCCGCGGCGCAGGTAACCCTGAACGCCAACCTGAGCGGCAGCGCGACGTTCTGCTTTGAAAAGGCCGTCGCAGGCTACTTCATCCCGCTGCCGGGTACCGGCACGCCAGCGCCTATCAACAGGTCAGCATCGTGAATGAGATAGGGCGGCACGCCTCGGGGCGGCCCATTCCCGGTAATCCCGCCGTCCGCGGCCAGCGTCGCCCGCCAACCCCGGTGCTCCCGGCGCCGGGCCGCGCGCTCGACGACGGCGAAGGAGATGTCATCGGCTGGCCGCAGGCTACAGACTGGCTGAAACGTCATCAGGTCTTCCTGATCGGGCTGGGCCTGATCCTCATCGAGCTGATCTGGAAGCTGAGCTTCCTGCACCACTTCTACTTCCGGCAGGACGACTTCCACTTCACCGAGCTCGCCCTGCAGTACGGCCTCACCTGGAAGTACCTGGGTTACGTCGGCTCCGGGCACTTGCACCCTGGCGTGCTGTTGCTGGTGTGGATCCTCGCCAAGGCGGCGCCCTATAACTGGGCTGCCGCCACCTGGATGTCGCTCCTGCTGATCGCAATCGCGAGCCTGGCGTGCCTGCGTATGCTCCTAACCCTGCTCGGCAACCGGCTGGCCGTGCTGATCCCGCTGACGCTGTTCCTGGTAACTCCACTGACGTTCCCCGACGACAGCTGGTGGACCTCGGCCATCGAGTCGCTGCCGTTGCAGATCACGATCTTTCTCGCTGTCACGTCGCAGGTGCACTACGTGCGCACCGGCCGGTACCGGCAAGCGGTCGCGGCCGCCTGCTGGCTTGCCGTCGGGCTGGTCTTCTTCGAGAAGGCGATCGTCATCCCAGTGGTGCTGTTCGCCGTGACGGCTGGGTTCCTGATTGACGACCGGATCGTGACGTCGATTCGGGTGAGCCTCGGCCGGTACTGGCGGGCCTGGGCTCTCTACGCCCTCGTCGTCGGCGCCTACCTGGCAGTGCTGCTGCCGGCGCTTCAGCACTCCACCGTCAAGCCGAAGGCGACGTCACTGGCCACGACGCTGACGTTCTCCTGGAGCCTGATCCGGCAGTCCCTGCTGCCTGGGCTGCTGGGCGGACCGTGGGGGTGGAGTCAGTGGACAAACGCCGCTGTCGCCTACTCGCAGCCATCATCGTCGCGGGTATGGCTGTCGGTCTTCGCCGCCGGCGCGATTATCGTGCTCAGCATCATCGTCCGCAGGCGGGCCTGGCGCGCGTGGGTGATCCTTGCCAGCTGGGTGTTCCTCGCCGACATTGTGCCGTTGCTACTTGGCCGCCTGGCAACCGCGGGTTTCAGCCAGATACTGGGCCTGGACACTCGCTATGTCGCCGACGCGGCGCCGGTGGCGGCATTGTGCGTAGGGCTTGCTTTCTGGCCCGTCGCCCGCGACGACGAACCGGCGTCTGGTGCCAAGCCAGCGCGGCGCACGGCCGACTCGTTCGTGGGCCCTGCCTGGCGGGTCGCCGCCGTTGCGCTTACGGCGGCTGTGACGCTGGGCTCGCTCTGGTCCGTCAATCGCTACGAGAAAGCCACGGCGCTCTACAACTACGTCGGAAAGGTCTACCTGGCGCGGGTCAGTTCGCAACTCGCCGACGTGCAGCAAGACACAGTGATCATGGATCGGCCCATGCCGCAGATCGTCGAGTGGAACATCTTTTACGGCAAGTATGCGAACCAATCACAGGCATTGATTCCGTTCGAAAGCCAGACGACAGTGAAGCACGTGCGCTGGGAGACACATTTCGACGGCACGATCGACCGCCTGAGGATGTTCGACAGCTATGGCGTCCTGCGCAGCGCGAATGTTGCAGGGGTGCGCGCAGAAGCGTCCCCTGTCAAAGGGTGCGCGCCCATCGCCCATGGCGTGGCCACACTGCGCTTTCCCCGGCCTTCAGCGCCTGATACCGGCATCCTCCGGATCGGCTACCTGGCCGGACCGCGCGCCGGCGGCACGGTGACGATCAGGTACGGCAGCAGCACGCTCTCGCTGACTCCGCAGAAGGGCCTGCACAGCGCCTACTTCTCCGTCAGCGGGAGCGCCAGCGAGGTCACCATCACGATGCCGCCGTCGGGTGGCATCTGCGTCGGCGACGTCGAAGCCGGGAATCTCACGACGGCCAACTCATAGCCCAGTCTGGGTTAGCCAGCCGTCGTGACGGCCTGGCCGATGCGCGCTCGCCGCAGCAGGCGCGAGTGCTCTTCGGCGCTCACGGTCTCCGCGTGCTGAGCGAGCAAGACCGGGACGTTGTCCTTGATCGGGTAGCGGCGGCGCAGCCGGGGGTTGTACAGCGTCATCTCGTCGTCGAAGTACAACAGCCCGCCCTTATCGACAGGACACGCGAGAATCTTCAGCAACGCCTGTTCCAGAGCCATCTACGTCGCTCCTCCGCTAGTCGTGCAGGTTATCTCGTCAAGAGCGGTGGCGAACATCTCCGCGAAGCGGCCCGCCGCCGTCTGGTCGAGCAGCGCTCGGTTGTACCGGAAGACGACCTGGAGCCTGCCGCCAGCCGTGATGGCGGCGACGCACATCCCACGTGGCATCTGCGCCTGGGCGGAGAATGCCATCGTCATGTCGCCGGGCGCGCCGAAGTCGGGCGGATCGGCCACGTTACCGAGATTGGTCAGCATAACGGTGTCGCAGACCAGCGGACCGACGGTGCGCAGCGCTGCCCGCACTACCCATCGCTTGACGGCAGCCGGGCACCAGATGGCCGCGAGAGCCCGGAAGCCGGCACCGAGCGGGGGGCCTGGCTGCTGCCGAGCCTGCCGGGCCTGGCGGGCTACGTCCAGCAGCAACGGCCAGAGCTCGCCTTCCCCGCGTGGTGGCAGGGCGGCGATCGTCACCAGCCGCGAGCGGTTCCCGGCCGAGCTCAGCTCATTGGCCTTGCGTGCATTCACCGGGACCGTGATCCGGATGAGGCGGGCCGGTCGGCCGTGCTCGGCGTTCCATCGCCCGATGGCCGCTATAAGCGACGTGATCAGTGCTTCATTGAGGGTGGCCCGGCCGCCCGCAGCGAACTCCCGGACGACCGGGACGCCGGGCAGCGGCATCATGTGCAGGCCGTAGCCGCGCTCAGAGCCACGCTCCGCTGCGATCCGGGCCGGAGGCCAGGCTCGCCTCGCTCGCCGTCGGCCCGGCAGGCCTGGCTCGCCGGGGAGCGGGCTGACATCGGTCAGTGCCGAGCTGACCGGCTCTGATGGCGTGCCGCCGGCCGGCACCCCGCGGTACCGCCGTCCGATGTCACGCAGCAGCTCCAGGCACGACTGCCCGTCCATTGCCGCGTGGTGAGCGTTCAATATGACGTAATCGGCATCGGGACCGCTCGCGACCAAAAGCCGGACCGGCGGGGCCACCTCGACTGACGGAGACCGCCCGAGAAAAGCAATGCGCTGCTGGGCTAGCTCCGCCCCGTCGGCGAAGGTCGTGAATGACACCGGGTCGGTGTCGAGCCGGGCAGGGAGCTCCCACACGTAGCGACGGCGCAGGGCGCCGCCCTGGGCCAGCCGGCTGGCTGCCCTGTGGTTCGCCGTGATCGCCGTGACAGCCGCGGTGCAGAAGGCTGGCTGATCCAGCCGCCCGGGAATGCGCATCTCCAGATGCACGTTGGCCGGCTCGGCTGCGGCATCGAAGTAGCAGACCATCTCATCAGTCACGCTGAACGGCCACCGCGCCAGCAGCTCAGACGGCTGGCCCGTGACCGGACGGCTGATCCGGCTCACATGGCCGGATCGCCGACCGCCGGGCCGCACCTGCAGCGAACTGTCGCGGCCCGGCATGAGCGCGGCAGTCAGCGCGATGAGCGCGCATACCTGCGCAGGGGCACTGAACGGGCCGGAGCCCAGGGTAGTCGGCGTGGTCGCGGTGGCCGCGATGACGCCTGCCATCAACATGGCCGCGACGGCAATGGCGGGCAGCATCCTCGTCCGCCACCGGGCAGCTAGCGCGAGTACCGGTACCGCGACAACGATGGGGCCGCCCACCGCGAATATGACGGCCGCGATCGGCACAAAGATCAGCCACTGCGTGGCGGACTGCGAGCGACTCAGGCGGTCGGCAGGTGCTGTGGCCACGCCGCTGCCCGGCGCTGCGCCAGTCCGGCGATGCTTCCCGTGGGACTCTGGACTGCCCCGCGTCACCTGCACAATGCGGTTATCGGCCGCGTCTCGGACCGGATCTGGCCCGGCTGCTGTACGCAGGACAAGCGCCGGGAGCCTCGGCAGTCCGGTGCCGAGATGAGCAGGTCCCGGCTGCCTGCTGCGCCCCGCTGGCCGCCAGTCGCGCACGCGCCGCCAGCTACCTGCGCGCGGCAGCCAGCCCCAGCCGACCGCCAGCGCGGCCAGGATCAGCAGCGCGATGGCGGACGCGATGATGCCCACATGGTAGAAGCTGGCAGGCGCGTAGGTCAGGATGATGGTGCCGCCGGCGCCGGCTGGCGCGATGAAAGCCTGTTGCCAGCCGTCGAGAGTGACTGGTGCCAGCCTCCGGCCGTTCAGGGTGGCGGTCCAGCCGGGGTTGACATTCTCGTGAATCTCCACGTAGGACTGCGGACCCGGCCCGATCCGAACTTCCCGGTTGTCATCCTGCCACGAGAGGACCTGCAGCTTCCTGCCACCGTCAGAGGTGGCGAGGGGGGACACGGGATGGCCTGGGCTGGTCGCCGCCGCGGCGTCCGTCGTGCTGGCCAGGCTCAGGCTGGTGATGCTGAAGTCGGCCGACGATGCTGCTGACAGCAGTTGCCGTCCGGCAGGCAGCGTGAGCGCGCCGCCCATCGTGCACAGGCGCAGCTGGACCGCCTTGAGCTGCATCAGGTCAGCGACCGTTCCGGTCACCGAGGTCTGATAGTGCTGACCGTCCACCGAGATCACTGGACCTCGGCCGCATCCGAGCCGGAAGGTCGCAGTCGGTGACGGCTCCGCCACGTGCAAGCCGGCCAGACCGGGAATCCTCACGCCCGCAAGCCCTGTCGGCAGCTGCGTAGGCTGGCCTGCAGCGGAATTGCCAGCCGCGCTCCGGGACACGTCGGAAAAGATCAGGTAAAGCTTGTCGGTGCGCAGGGGAGGGCTGAGCCGTACTACGCCGCCGAGGCCCACGTTGACCAGTCGGCCGCCGGCCGGGCTGCCGATCAGCACGCCCGTCGGTGCTGCGGCCAAACCGTCAGTCGGCTCGAGCACGACCTCGCTGATCGTGCGGATGCCGTGCCAGCTGATCGCAAGCTGGGGTTGCGTGTCGGTCGCAGCTGCTAGCCAGGGTTTGGCGCTGGCCGGTTCGAAGAGGTTGTCGGGGCCTAGCTCAGGGAGCGAGTCCCAGGTAGAGCTGGCGCTAACCCGGAAGTCGGACGCGTTATCGGGCGTCAGGCTTGCGATAAGCGAGTCAAGCGCTGGCCCCGGTTCGGGCAGGGCGGATATCGAGGCACTGAGCCGGCTCTCGGCCGACGTGGTGAAAATGCGGTTGAGATCCGCGCCCCCGGACGCCTCGCTCTGAAGGTACGGCGAGGGCAACTGCTGGCTGAAGGAGTACACCTGGGTGGCAGACTTGGCGCCGGAAGCATTCGTAGCGGCCTGCTCGTAGGTGGTCACCCGGACGCCCGGGATCAGGACGTCAGAGATCCCAGCGCCTGGATCTCCGGGCACGACGTTGCTCGCTCCGGTGATAGTGATCCGTAGCCATCGGGACGGGCCTGCCGGCACCCGCATCTGCTGGACATTGCCCGTGTCTACCGTGTCCGTAGTCGCTCCGCCCGCTGCCGTCGTCACGTGCAGCTGGTTGGCGATGGACCGGGTCGGCGAGTCATCCAGAAGCTGGATTCCGACCTGGGCCGGCAGGTCGACGGTTCGGCCGAAGTTGATCTGGATCCACTGGCCGACCGGGGTTTCGGGACTGGCCTCGGTCCAGGCGGTGGCCGGGTTTCCGTCAAAGGCATTGGCCGGGGCGTACTGCGGCAGCTCGGCCAGCCAGGTGCCGGCCGACGAAGCGGTGACGCTCGCAGCTCCGGTGAGCACGGCCACTGTCTGATGACCGGCCGCGGCTACTGGCAGTAGCTGGCTAGGAGCGCGGCCGCCTCCGCCGAGCGGGTCGTCGGGCGGGTTGACCTGCGTAGCGGTGTAAGTGAAGGACAGGAAGTTGCTGGTCGAACCGAAGTCGTTGTCGGCCCGCGGTTGTCCGTCGGTGTCAGCCCAGAGCGCGGGCGTGGCCGGGAGCGGGTCGCCGGCGATCACCGTCGGCTGGCCGCCGAGCACGCCTTGGCCTTCGAGTTGCAGGAGGGCGTCTGGCCCGCCGCTGACCAGAGCGGTCTGGCTTACCGGAAGCGCGGCGACCGGGCTGGTGACACGGAGGTGAGGGTTTGCCGCCGCGAAGATCTCCACGCTCGGATAGCTAGCGGCAAACCCGGCTGGCATCCCAGCAAGGTTGGGGTAACCGGGCGCGGCAGCCACCTGCGGCCCGAAAGCCGCCACCCGGCGAAAGCCGGACTCGGCTAGGGTTTCGTTGACGGCTTGCGGTGGCGTGTAGCCGACGGCGTCAGGACTGACGTCGTTGCGCACGACGACGTAGCTGATTCCGGCCCTGGCCAGGTAGCCGGGCAGTCCGGGTTCCTGCTGGCCCGACTCCACCGCCTGCTCAGCAGTCTGCAAGACCACCTGCGACCCAGCCCCCCCGTACGGAACCAGGCCCCGTTCGGCCCACGGCGAGGTTGCCAGCGTGTCCAGCGGGTCGTCGATCGTGTCGCCCCAGGTGAACTGGCCGTGCGGATCAGCCGGGACGACCAGCGCGGTGGCCTCGGGCGAGTGCGCTTTCAGGTACGCGGCGGCCTGATTCCAGTAGCTGGGCACCGCAGTGAACGAGCCCGGCTGCAGGATCTGACCAGTCAGCTGCGGCAGCGCCAGGCCCGCCAGTGCCAGGGCGACGACGGGGGCGGTGATCGCGGCGCCGGTGAGGTGCGCAGATCGGCCGATCTGCAGCCGCGCGCGCCAGCAGCGCTGCACCGCGTGAGCGCAGCCGAGTGCGAGGGCTACCGCCAGCACTGGCTCAAACTTGTAGGTGCTGCGGAATGGCGCAAGCGGCCCGTCAAGGAGACTGTCGATCGTCGCGTGGAGCGGGCCGCCGAGCGGGCCGTAGTAGCCGGACAGCGTTATGGCGGCGGTGAGTCCGGCGCAAATGCACAGCCAGCGCCGCTCAGGCATATCGCGGCGGGCCAGGCCAGCCAGGCCCGTCCCGGCTGCCAGGGCGGACGCGAGTATGGCAAGAGGCGAGGTCACCGTAGCCCAGCCGGCCGGCAGCCAGGGGCTCCCGCCGAGCTCTAGGTAAGCCGTCCAGGTGCCAGTGCCGCGCAGCGAGGCAGCCGCGGACATGGTCTTGGTTGTCGTCGATGCCTGCTCGATGTACGGCAGGAAATTGAAGGAGTAACGGCCCTGCAGCAACAGCGGGATTGCCCACCATGCGGTTGCTGCGATGACGGCCCCGCCCCACGCGAGGCCGAGGCGGATGCGGCGTCGGCCGCGCGCGTGGGTCAGGATGTACAGGGCCGGGAGTAGCAGAACGGCCAGTGTCGAGACCGCGTTAACGCCTCCCATGGCCGCCACGGCGAGGCCGGAGCGGGCAACGGCCTTGACTGTGCTTGCTCGCCCCTGTGTCGCGGAAACTAGCGGCAGGACGGCCCACGGCACAATCAGGCCAGGCAGCGCTGCCGCCGAGGTCGATCCGATCACGATCGTGAACGTTGGCCACAGGACGAAGATCGTTCCGGCCAGGAGTCTGGACGGCTCGCTGCCAATCCTGAAGGCGCGCGCAAGCTTGACCATGCCGGTGAACCCGACGGCCATCAACAGAGCCAGCCACAGGCGCTCGATAAGCCATACCGGGATGTGCAGCAGCTGGCCGATGGCGAAGAACGGCGCCATCGGGATCGCATAGCCGATGTACTGGTCCTGCAGGCTCCCGAACCACGCCAGCGGATCCCACAGCGACCACAGCCGGGTAAGGAACTCCCCGGCGTCCAGGTCGACGCCGAGCTTCGTGTCGAAGATGATGCGGCCGACATCGGTGGCACCGAAGATCGAGAGCGCAACCAGGAACACAATCAGGAACCACCAGCGGTCGCGCAGGAGAGTTCTGCGCCCGCCTGCCGTGCCTGAAGCCGACTTCCCGATTCGCAGCAGCGGCGCCGTGGTCGCGAGGTCAACGGACCCGGCCTGCCCGGATCCGCTCAGCTCGAAGGCCTGCCACTGGCCGCGAACACGGTCAGGCACAGCATCCGTCACGTGGTCCGCCGCATAATCAGCAGCAGGTTCCAGGTCGCGAACTCACGCAGCAACGGCACCCTGACCACGGCTTTGCACCACCGGGGGTAGTAGCGCGGCATGGCGTCGATCACCATGACGTCGCGCCGCGCTCGCACTAGGCGCAGGGTGCGCCCCACATGCTGGCGGAAGAGGTTCTCGCCCACGCTGTGCTTCGGCGGCCGCCCGTACCGCCTCCGGTAGCGGCGGTCGGCGAAGCCCGCTCCCAGCAGGTGCCAGGGCGACATCTCGTGCCCCCCCCAGGGCGAGTACCAGTTCGTGAACGATACGTAGATCAGCCCGCCGGGGCGGGTAGCGCGGATCATTTCCTCGAGGAGGCCGACCGGGTCGGCTACGTGCTCGAGCACGTTGGACGAGAAGCAGATATCGGCACTTCCGTCTGCCACCGGCAGCCAGTAGCCGTCGGCCAGGATTGCCCCGGCCGGTACGTTGCCGTGGCCGAGTAGTTCCGCGTGGTCGGGCTCGAACAGGTAGCAATTCGCTCCGCGGGAGCGGAAGGCCGCGGTGAAGTGACCGGCGCCGCCGCCGACGTCCAGCACGGTCTGACCAGCAACGTTGGCGTATTCGGCCACTTGATTGACCGCGTCCTCCGCCAGGCTGGAGTAAAAGACGTCCGGGTGCGTCTGCTCGAGCCGGAATAGCCTGAGCAGCCGGATGGAGCGAGCCAGCGTGCCAGGGCCGGGAAACCTTGGCACCCCAGGGCCCGCGGCGCGCTCTCGCTGTAGTGGTCGCGAACTCATGACGTGCCCTAGATCGCGCCCTTCGTGAGTATCCAGCCGGTCCGCCGCCCGAGCCACATTGGTCCTGGCCAGATCAGCCCGGGCCGGGGTCGGCCGACGGCAATTCGTCACTATGAGCACCGGGAACTTCGGCGAAATTACCAGAATCATAGGTCAATGTCCGGTACACATTACTCGTTGGTATCCTGCTGCACCCTGTATCGGTGAGTTCCTGGCCAACTTGGAGCGTGATGGCGTGGCGCACGACCCCGCAGCACTCCCAGCCTCCGATACAGCTGGGCCGCCGGTAGCGATCGAAGCGACCCAAGTTGCCGGAGCTGAGCTGCGCCTAGTCGGTCGCGAGCCGGACCTGGACTGGTCAGCCGCGACCGCTAGTGATGTTGGCCTGGCGGGCGATAGCCCAGGCCGCCGCCTGGTCTTCGTCGCCTGGCGCGATCTGGCCAATCCTAGGGCGGGCGGGTCTGAAGTCCTGGTGGACCGGCTGGCGGAGGGCATGACGGCCCGCGGCGATCAGGTCAGCCTGCTGTGCGGGGGCCCGGCCGCAGCGCGTTCGTATGCTGTTGTCCGCAGCGGCGGTACGTATAGCCAGTTCGTGCGGGCCCCGATGACTTACTGGCGACAGCTGCGCGGGAGTGACCTGGTCGTCGAGGTGTGCAACGGGATGCCGTTCTTCAGTCCCGTTTGGTGCCGGCAGCCGCAGATCTGCCTGGTCAACCATGTCCACACCGACTTGTGGCGCCTGATGTTCCCGCG
>Ga0335072_10006468_pt1 | contig 17118 bp, 19 predicted proteins | sample Lox_Sample_21_FD_206725 | JGI IMG/M metagenome (GOLD analysis project Ga0335072, IMG submission 206725) | Soil microbial communities from Loxahatchee National Wildlife Refuge, Florida, United States - Lox_Sample_2.1 | ecosystem: Environmental > Terrestrial > Soil > Wetlands | place: USA...
CGGGTGGTGGAGACCCAGCTGCCCAACCAGTTCGGCGACTGGCGCGCCATCGGCTACCAGAACTCGGTCGACGGCACCGAGCACCTGGCGCTGGTGCTCGGCGACCTGACCGCGCCCGGCCCTGACGTACTCGTCCGGATGCACTCGGAGTGCCTCACCGGAGATGTCTTCGGGTCCCACCGCTGCGACTGCGGCGCCCAGCTGGACGCGGCGATGGCAGCGATTGCCGCGCAGGGCCGCGGCGTGGTGCTGTACCTGCGCGGTCACGAGGGACGGGGGATCGGGCTGCTGTCGAAGCTGCGGGCCTACCAGCTTCAGGACGGCGGGGCTGACACTGTCGACGCCAACACCGAGCTGGGGCTTCCGGTGGACGCGCGCGAGTACTCAACCGGCGCGCAGATGCTGACCGACCTCGGCGTGCAGTCGCTGCGACTGCTGACCAACAACCCGGCGAAGGTGGCCGGGCTGGGCGGTTTCGGCCTCCAGATCACCGGCCGCGTCGCGCTTCCGTCCGCGCTGACGCCGCATAACGTGCGGTACCTGACTGCCAAGCGCGATCGGCTCGGCCACCAGATCGACAACCTGCCCGTCCTCGAGGACGGCGCGGCGCAGTGAGCGGTGCAGGCCGCCCGGACGGGCAGGTGGTGGACGCCACCGGACTGACCGTCGCCATCGCGGCCACCCGCTGGCACGCCGAGATTACCGATCAGCTCGTGGACCGGGCGCTGGCCGCGGCCCGCGCGTGCGGGATCCCCGATGCGCGACTGATCCGGGTGCCGGGTGCTGTCGAGCTGCCCGTGGTAGCGGCTGAGCTCGCCCGTCGTCATGACGCTGTCGCCTGCCTGGGCGCAGTCATCCGCGGCGGCACGCCGCACTTCAACTATGTCTGCGACGCGGTCACCTACGGGCTGACGAGGGTGGCGCTCGATGCCGGGACGCCGGTCGGCAACGGGGTGCTGACGTGCGACACCGTGCAGCAGGCCCGGGACCGCAGCGGCGGCCCTGGCAGCACGGAGGACAAGGGCTGGGATGCGGTCGTCGCTGCGCTGGAGACCGCGCTCGTACTCCGAGATTTGCGCACCGACCAGTAAGCGCCGGGCGGACTCGCCTCGGTTTCCCGAGCTGCCTAGTCCGCGGTGCCGGGCGAGACGACCCATTCAACGGCCTGGCCAGTGAGTGCTGCGATCCGCTCATAGTCGCCGTCGTAATGAAGAACCGTCAGCCCGTACCTTTCAGCGGTCGCAGCTACCAGCAGGTCGGGAATCGAAACCGATCGATGCTGCCCACGCTGTGCGAGCAGGCCTTGCACCTCGACTGCGCGCTGCGCGATCTCATCGGTCATCGGGAAGTACTCAAATGCTGCACGCTGTGCCCGGAAATGGTCGTGCTCACTGCCCGTCCTCGCGCTGTAGAGGATCTCGAGGTCGATGATCGGACAGGTTCCGACGAGCCCTCGGTCTACCCGCGGTGCCACGGCTGCCCTCACGTCGGGCTGCGTCAGCCGGGCCCAAACGCTCTTGTCGGCTAGGTAACGGGCTACCGCCATGCTGCGGCCATTATTTCCGGGTCAGCAAGGTCAGGAAGCGCGCCACTGGCTAGTTCATCAACGTGACGCCGCCGCGCCTCCTGGTCCACTACTCGGCGGAGCGCCTCGTTGACCGTGTCCTTCTTGGTCTTGGTGCCCAGCACCTGGGCAGCTCGCGTCAGTAGGTTCTGATCCAGGTCAATCTGCGTTGTGGACATCAGAGCTCAACTTCCTTGTACAGAGATCGGCCCGCTCTAAGGATATCAGCTATGTCCTGCGGCGGGCGCAACCCGATAGTGGTAGCCGTGATGGTCGGTGAAACCGAGCCTGCTGTACAGCGTGCGCGCTGCGGTGTTGTCGTCGGTGACCTGCAGATACAGATTCGGGAAGCCGCAGCTCGCGGCCCGGGCGGCGAGTGCGGCGGTGATGGCGGCGGCAAGTCCCTGCCGGCGGTGCTCCCGGGCGATCTCGATCGCGGTCAGGCCAGCCCACTGGCCGGATCCCGCCACCCGGCCGATCGCGATCGTCTCGCCGGCCGACCTGACGGAGCCGAACTCCTGCCACGGCGCGGAGGTCAGCAGCCTCAGCGCGATCGGCGGCAGCTGCCCGCCGCGGTAGTGATACCTGGCCAGCCAGGACGCGTCCGGCTCGGGATCGATCTCGATGACGGCACCGGCCGCCTGAGCTTGAGCGGCGACTGACGATGCCCCGGCGGTCATCACGATGGCGGCATCTGCCCTGATCGTCCAGCCGAGCCCGGCGAGCATGCGGTCCAGCGGGCTGGCAGCGGGCTCGCCAGTCGGGTAGGGCACCGCGATCATGGCGGGCAGCGAGCGCTCGGCGTACCAGCCGCGGACCTGCTTGATCGCCGCTGGCAGCGGGAGGCCCGGATCGCCGATCGCCAGCGCGCTGTTCGCCCGGCCGGTGAAGCCGTCGGCGGCGCGCAGCAGCCAGTCGCCGAGCCGCGCCTCATCCCGCGCGCGCCAGCCCGGCACGGCCGCGATCTCCAGGTCGTCGGTCGAGATCTGCACCCGCGCCAGCGTGCCAGGATTACGCCGTCGCCGCATTCGGTTAGCTGCCTCAGGGAAGCGTTAGCGCGAGACAGGATGAGCTATGACAACGTTGTCCGACGCTGCCGCGATCGGCAGCCGTGACAAGTTCCTCGCAATGATCTCGACCGCCAGGGCTGACGGCACGATTCAGTCCTCGCTCGTCAATGCCGGCGTCCTGGCAGATCCGGCTACCGGGAACGACGTCGTGGGATTCGTGACCTACGGCCCGGCAAAGCTCGCCAACCTGCGCGCCAGGCCGCAGGTCACCGTCACTTTCCGTGCGGGCTGGCAGTGGGCGGCGGTCGAGGGCCAGGCCAGGATCATCGGACCGGACGACCCGGCGGCAGAATCCGATCCCGAGCAGCTCCGGCTGCTGCGCCGCGCGGTGTTCACCGCCGCGGGCGGCACCCACGAGGACTGGGACGAGTTCGACCGGGTGATGACGGCGGAGCGCCGGGCAGTCGTGCTCGTGACGCCGACAAGGATCTACAGCAATCCGGGCTAAAGGCTCTGCGGTCGGCGCCATCGGCCAGGTAAATCACGACAAAAGGTCAAACCAGGCACCGTGTGGTCGACAAGATCGCGCCGGGAACCGCCGGCACGTAGCCTTGGAAGATGGCCGATGTCGCAGTTGTTAGCCCGGTGAGAAGCCGGGTAGCCGGCCTTAGACACGTCGCTGAGGTGACCCGTTAGTGCGCGACATCCTTGATCCGATCACCGGCTGGTGGGGCGCGGACGATACGTTCAGCCTGGCCACCGTGGTTCGCACGTTCAGCAGCGCACCACGCGAGCCGGGCGCGGCGATGGCAGTGTCCGCCTCGGGCGAGGTCGTCGGCAGCGTGTCGGGCGGCTGCGTCGAGGGCGCCGTGTATGAGCTTGCAACCGAGGTCAGCGCTAGCGGCGAGCCCGTACTTAAGCGGTACGGCATCAGCGACGACGACGCGTTCGCGGTCGGGCTGACCTGTGGCGGCATCATCGACATCTTCGTCGAGCCGGTCAGCCAGCAGCGCTTCGCAGAGCTCGGTGAGGTCGCGGACGCGGTCCGGCACGGCCGGCCGGTAGCCGTCGCGACCGTGATCGAGGGACCGGGCACCGTCGGCGCCCGCCGGATCATCTGGCAGGACGAGCACGCGACCGGCACGCTCGGTGCCGGGGACCGGCTTGACGAGGCTGTGGACGACGATGCCCGCGGGATGCTGGCGCAGGGGCTCACCGGGGTCCGCCGCTACGGGCCCGACGGTGAGCGCCGCCGCGACGAGCTCGCGGTCTTCGTCCAGTCGTTTGCGCCGGCCCCGCGCATGCTCGTCTTCGGTGCGATCGACTTCGCCGCGGCAGTGGCCAGGGCGGGCAAGTTCCTCGGCTACCGGGTCACAGTGTGCGACGCGCGCCCGGTTTTCGCGACCGCGTCGCGGTTCCCCGATGCCGATGAGGTCATTACCGACTGGCCGCATCGCTACCTGTCGGGCATCGCGACCGACGAGCGGACCGTCATCTGCGTGCTGACGCACGACCCCAAGTTTGATGTCCCGCTGCTGGAGGTGGCCCTGCGGCGCCCGGCTGCCTACATCGGCGCGATGGGCAGTCGGCGCACGCATGACGACCGGCTAGCCCGGCTGCGCGAGGCAGGCCTGACCGAGGCTGAGCTCGCCCGGCTCCGCTCACCGATCGGCCTTGACCTGGGCGCGCGCACGCCCGAGGAGACTGCCGTGGCGATTGCCGCCGAGCTGATCCAGCTCCGCTGGGGCGGCACGGGACAGCCGCTGACCGCCACGACCGGCAGGATCCACCACGGTCACCTGCCAGGTGACCGCCTGGCGCCCGATGTGGCGGACGAGCGGACCGCGTGAGTGACGTCAGGGAACGTGGCGGGCATACTTCTCGCCGCTGGCGAGGGAAGCAGGCTTGGCCGGCCCAAGGCCCTGATCGAGCTCGGCGGCCGCTCGCTGGTGCGCCGCGGTATCGCGCTGCTGCATGACGGGGGCGCCAGCCCGGTGATCGTGGTGTCTGGCGCTACTGGCCCGCTCGGCACTCAGCTAGCCGACACTGGCGCGAGCGGCGGCGGACCGAGCGCGATCAGCGTCCACAATCCGGACTGGCGATCGGGCATGGGCTCGTCGCTGGCCGTCGGCCTCGCGGCTGTGCCGGCTGAGTGCGCGGCAGCCGTGCTCGTGCTCGCCGATCAGCCGCTCGTCGGACCGGACGCCGTTCGCCGCCTGATCGGCGCCCACGCGGGCGGCGCGAGCGTCGCCGTTGCGTGTTATGACGGACGGCCGCGCAACCCGGTCCTGATCGGCCGTGAGCACTGGCCCGAGGTGATCGGCCTGGCAGTCGGCGACGTAGGCGCGCGCCCGTTCCTGCGTGCGCACCGCGACCTCGTGACCGAAGTCGAGTGCGGCGACACCGGCCGCCCCGACGATATCGACACGCCGGAGGACCTAGCCCGGATCGAGTCACTGCTGGCCGGAACGACCTCGTTCCCTACCTGATTGTCCGGGCCTGGATGCCCCATTGCTGCCTGGCGCTCTGGCCCGGCTCGATGGTCAGCAGGTCCGTGCCGGTGGCGAAGGCGTTGGGCGGGCAGGTCATCGGCTCGATGGCAAGAGATCGGCGCCGGGCATCCGGACCGAGCGGATCGCCGGTAAATACCTGCAGCCAGCGATACCCCGGTCCGGCCCAGAGCGCCAGCTCGGCGTCGGGCCCGGTCAGCCTGGCCCAGGCGCGGCCGTCCTCGCCGGTGTACAGGCCGGTGAAGGCGGTGTCGAGAGAGGTGCTGCCGATCGTGCGGCGCTCACGGAAGTCATACTGCGACCCGGCGACCTCTACGGGCCGCCCGGCCGGGATGCCACGATCGTCGGCCGGCTGCCAGCGCGCGGCCGGCAGCTGTAGCTGCCAGTCGTCGACGGTGCCAGTGCCCGCCCGGAGGTAGGGATGCGAGCCGGTCCCGAACGGTGCCGGCCGGTTGCCGGCGTTGCGGGCGGTGACCGTTACTTCGAGGCCCGCCTCCGCGGTGAGGCGGTAGCCCGCACGCAGCTCCAGACAGAACGGGTAGCCCGGCCGGCCGAGCAGCCGGAGGCCGAGCTCAACGTAGTCAGCCGCCTCCGCCGTGAAACTCCAGGCAGCGAACCGGGTGAGGCCGTGGATCGCGTTGTCACGCGCAGGCTCGGAGATGTCGAGCTGGTAACTGCGGCCGCCGAAGGTATACCTTCCGTGGTCGACCCGGTTCGGCCAGGGAGCCAGGAGCTGTCCGGCACCAGCGGGCGGGACGTCGTCAGCGTCGTAGGTGGTGATGACCGGGCGGCCGTGATGGCTGAGAGTGCGCAGCCCGGCGCCAAGCTCGGTGACAGTTGCCCGGTAATTCCCCGCGGCGATCTCGTGCTGCGCGCCGGTCAGCGGGACAGTCGGTTCTCGCATGGGATCAACTCTGGCATGCACCGACTGGTCCGGACTGATGACTCGCCCGGAGTAATGCCATGCCGGTCCGAGGCCGACGGCGCGGTGGAGCGAAGATGCCGGCGGGGCTGCTTGGGGAGCGGGGGACCTTCAGCCCCGCCGGCAAGTTGAACCCTAGCTGGCGGTGGTGTCCGTCGGTGCGAAGTTGGGCAACCCCGCCGCTAGTTCTCCCGGCCGCGCTCGGCTCAGCCCGCGGTGCTCGCGTGCACGGCGGTCTGCACACGCCCGAGTGTGCCGTTGCGTACGGCCTCCGCAGCCAGCACACCGAATAGGTAGAAGCAGGCTGACTCTTCGGTCGGGAAGATCTGGAGCTCGTGCTGTGCGCCGCCGGCCGAGTGGTAGACCTCAAACTGGTCGCCGAGCTGGATGAGGCACAGTGCCCCTTCGACATCCTCGCCGATCGAGTAGGCGTCGGCCGGGATGCCGGCCAGGTCGGCGAGGTCGGCGAATAGCTGCTCGGTTGCCATCCGGCGGCGGGTCGCGCGGCGCTGCCTGGCGGGCGCTGGCTTCGCTCGGGCCGTGTCGGCCTGCGGCTCTGCCGGTGCCGCCGGCGCGCGGCGCGGGCGCCGAGAGGCCGACGCTGCGCGCAGGGCCTCTGCCTCGAGCGGCAGCGGTGCCTCGGTTGCGGCGGGCAGAGTGACGCCGGTTGTCCCGTCGGGAGCGGGCTGCCAGGAATATGCCGCTGCTGGCTGCTCGGTGGCGTCGGCATAGCCGGAGGGCTCAGGCAGGACGGTCGGCGCGACGTAGCCGCCAGCCTCGGGCGCGGCGGCCGGCATGGCAGAGCCTGCGGAGGCGTTCATGGTCGGAATCCGGTACGCGGCGGAATCGTACGGCCGGGGCGGCAGGTGGCCGGCCGGACCGTGCTCGGTCGAGCTTGCGGGGCGCCGGTACTCGGCCCGCTCCTCGAGGATGTCGGTGACCTCGGCCCTTGGCGCGACTAGCTCGAAGACGCCACGGTCCACTTGCCAGTAGCCGAGCTGCTCGGCCTTGTACCCATCGTGGCCGAGGTAGCCGATATGCAGCCGGTCACCCAGGTCGTCGAGGACCATGCACCGCTCGCCGCGGAACCTGCCAACCGGCCTGGACTCCCAGACCGCCTGCACATCGCCGAGGCGCAGCTGCTTGCGCCAGTGCCCGGTAGCCGGCTCGAAGCGCAGACTCTCCGGCGGCGGGCAGGCGGCGAACAGGACGATATCCCCGTCGGTGGGCCCGATGCCGGCCTCGAAAGGTGATCCCTGGTACGTGGCCATCAGCCGGTAACGCAAAGCTCAGACCCTTCTGCCGGACGGAGCCAGACTTGGCCGTCATAACGGGCAATGAAGTCGGACTTATCGACGCCGATCCGGTGGATCTCTGCACCCACCGGAACGGGAATCGGGTCAGTGAAGTACTCAGCGACGCGCTGATCGTCGGCCGGCGTGAAGCCGGTCCCGGTGAACGGCGGCTTCATTGTCCAGTCGCCGCCGTGCTCGGGCGAGTACGGCACCTGGTAAGCCTCGGTGCCTACTGCCCGCCAGCGCAGCACGTAGATCTCGTCGGAGTCCGGGCTGAAGTCTGAGCCTTCGTAGCCAAGACCGAGCAAGTGGTGCAGATCCCGGGGGCCGGCCGCCGGAGCGTCCGTCAGCCGGTGCACGAAACCGGAGATAATCGACCTCCGGCCGGTCAGGTACGGCTCGACCATGCGCGGCGGTATTGCCTTGTGCAGGATTGTTCCAGGCGCCACGGGTCCGGGCCCTTGGCCAACCTGGCTCACCCCTGCCCCCCCTATGCTGTGACCTGCTGTGCTTCGGTCTACTGTGCCATGACTTACCTGGGATTTCATGGGACTCTCATTATCGCCGGGTGCGTCCCGAAGTGGCCGAGTAGCTGGCCGCAGGGCCCCGAGAGCACCGGTGCCCGCCGGAGATTCACGCCGCAGTCCGGGGCGTTACAGTGAGTCCGATGATGGAGCTCACTGCCGGCAGCGAGCGCTTCCGTGATGATCACGGCGAGGCCGACCTGGCTGTTGCGGCGGCGCTGGAGGCATACGCTGCCGGAACAGGCGGCGAGCATGCTGTGCTGACAGCGCTCGCCGACAGCCGCCTGCTGATCCCCGTGGTGGCAGTGCTCGCTGACGACCTAGCTTCGCCGGCTGCGGGCGCGGGCGATGGCGAATCGCCGGCTAGCCCGCCCGCCGGCCAGACGGGCCTGCCGCGCGAGGGGGAGAAGGCCAGCGAGATGGCCATGCCCGCGATCGTGGGCCGGGACGGTCGTCGTGCCCTGCCCGCGTTCACCTCGGCCGAGGCGGTCCGGCGCTGGCAGCCGACCGCGCGGCCGGTCCCTGTCGCGGCGTCCGGCGTCTGGAAGTCTGCAGCTCACGAGTCATGGGCCGTGGTCATCGATATCGCGGGGCCGGTGCCGGTAGTCGTCGAGGGCGCGCGCCTCGCAGCGCTGGCGGAGGGTGCGCAGGCTCCTGCGATGCACGAAGATCCCGACGTCTGGCAGCAGGTAGCGGCGGCCGCGGCGGAGATTGCACCCGGCATCCGGCTCAAGCTCAGTCCGGCACCAGAGGGCGTGGATTTCACCCTCGAGCTGGCGCCGCCGGCGGGTGCGGCGCGGCCAGTGCCCGACGACGCGGCGAGCCAGATCGCGGCCGGAGCGACGGCGCGGCTAGGTGGCCGGGTACGGGCAGGCATCGCGGTCATCGTCCGGCCGCCCGGCTAGCCTCGGCTCGGCACCAGGCTCGCGATGCCGAACCGGTATTACGATCATGATCGTGCAGGCAATGAGCGTTGCCGAGGTAGCCGACGAGCTGTACGCGCTGTCCCCGGCTGAATTCACCGTCGCGCGCGACGACCGGGCACGCCAGGCCCGCGCTGCGGGCCAGCGCGATGAGGCAGCGGCAATCAAGAAGCTCGCCCGCCCCACCGCGAGCGCCTGGCTGGTCAATCAGCTCGCCCGGACGGCGCCTGATCAGATCGCCCGGCTGGTCGCGGTCGGCACGGCGCTGGCCGAGGCGCAGCGCAACCTGGTGGGGGAGCGCCTCAGGGAACTGTCGAGCGAGCGCCGGCAGGTCATTAACGAGCTACTGCCGCACGCGACGGAGATTGCCAGGCAGGCTGGCCAGCCTGCCAGCCAGGGCACGATGGGCGAAGTCCGGGCCACGCTGGAGGCCGCCCTGGCCGACGCCGGGGCAAGGGCCGCCGTCCAGTCCGGGCGGCTGACGAAGGCGCTGGCCTATGCCGGGATTGGCGAGGTCGACCTCTCGGCTGCAGTGGCGCTGCCCGCCGCCCGGGAGCCTGCGACCGGGACGCAGCATGCGGCCGGGGGCGAGGCCGCGGCGAACGCTCCGGCGGCCCGGGCGGCGGAGGCCCTGGCAGCGACGCAGTCGGCTGCCGATGACGCTGAGCGCGCCCTTGAGTCCGCCGACCGACAGCTAGCAGCCGCAGCCGAGCAGCGGCAGTTCCTGGGGCGCCGGATTCAGCACCTCGAGCGCGAGCTTGGTCAGGCGAAGGACGAGGATGCCCAGCTTGCCCGGAACGCTCGGCAGGCCCAGCGCGACCGGGACGCCGCAGCACGCAAGCTGCAGGCCGCCATTCGCCAGCTGGGGCAGGCGCAGAAGCGCGCTGCCGACAGCAGCGGTCGCTAGCGACGTCAGCCGTCACTCGCTCCTGCGCCGGTCGATCTGCCGCTGCGCCTGCGCCAGGACGCGGGTCACCGCGAGCCCGAACTCCGCGTCGCACGGATGACTGAGGTTCCCTGACCGTGCGCGGTCGGCCAGCTCGGTTAGGGCAATCCGGAGCGCGGCCGCCGGATCCGCCGCCAGCGGCGGCATTGCCGAGCGGCCGCAGTCGCCCCACACCTGCATGTCGAAGCCGTCGGCTGGCTCCGGCGCGCCGAGCGTGACCGTCACCGCGCTGGTCGCCCCACCCTGATGATGCAGCACCAGGTGGGTGAGATCGCCGCGGCCAGCGTCGGCGGTGACCGACTGCACCGGACCGAGAATCTCCCATAGCAACGAGACCGTGTGCGGCCCGAGGTCCCACAGGCCGCCCTCGCGGTGCCGCCACGGAGTGTTGAACGGGCTCGCAGCCGAATGTGCCGTGCCAAGCCAGAGCGCGCTAGCGCCCTGCCAGCCGCCCGTCTTTGCGAGCTCCTTCAGCCAGGCGGCGGTATCTGGCTGGAAACGGCAGGTGAAGAAGACAACTGCGGCAACGCCCGCTGCCCGCACTGCCAGTGCCACCGCCTCGGCCGCGGCCTCGGTCAGCGCGACCGGCTTCTCCAGCAGCAGGTGCTTGCCGGCCTGCGCCGCCCGCACCGCCAGCTCGCTCTGCACGTCTGGCGGCACCGAGAACGCAACTCCGTCGACATCGGCGAGGAAGGCGGCGAAATCGGCATGCGGGGTAATGCCATGGTCGGCGGCGAGGACGGCTGCCGCCTCCGGATTGCGGCCCCAGACCGCTGCGAACTCGATGCCCGGTGTCGAGGCGAGGGCGCGCGCGTGCGCCACTCGCGCCCAGTAGCCGGTGCCGACGAGGCCGAACCGCAGTGACCGGCCGGGCATAAGGGCATCAGGCTGTGGCGAGCCAGCAGAAGATGCTGATGCCGACCTGGAGGCGGGGGAGTTTTCTGTCACGTGAGAAACCATGCCAGACCGGCACGGCGTCGCGGCCATACAACGGCCATCCGGCCCGCTGGCTATGCTCAAACGCGGGCCGCCAGCTTAGGTCCGGCCTGCTTCCGGGCCGCGGCAGGCGAGCGACCAGATCTGCGTGGGGAGACTGATGAGCATGCCGGGCGAGGGCACGACCGCGGCGGACGCTGCCGTCGCCGCGGCCGGGCAGGCCGCCCGCGCGGCCGCAGCGACACTGCGGGACGCCACCGCTGACCGCCTGAATGACGCGCTGCTCGCGATTGCGGCCCGCCTCGACGCCCGCGCTGCCGACGTCATCGCCGCTAACAGCGAGGATGTCCGGGCGGCGAAAGCCGACGGCCTGGCGGACGCATTCGTGGACCGGCTCACGCTCGATGCCAGCCGCGTCGAGACCATGACGGACCAGCTCAGGACCCTCGCCGAGGTCACGACCGAACCGCCCAGGATCCGCGTACGCGACCTGCCGGACGGGCTCGAGCTGCAGGAGTGGCGGCGCCCGGTCGGCGTCATCGGGGCGAACTTCGAGGCGCGGCCGAACGTGGTCGTCGACGTCGCCTCGCAGCTGATCAAGTCGCGCAACGCCGGCGTCCTGCGCACCGGCTCGAGCGCCATCCGGTCGGCCGCCGTGCTGGTGGATGAGGTGGTCGGGCCGGCGATGGCGGCCGCCGGGCTGGACGGCTCGGCGATCCAGCTGCTGCGCGTTCCCGGCCGGGAGAGTGCAGTGGCCCTGGTGCGCCAGCCCCGGCTGATCCCGCTGGTCATCCTGCGGGGCAGCGGCGACAGCACGCGGGAGCTAGCCCGCGAGGCCGCGCTGCATGGCGTGCGCACACTGGCCCACGCCGACGGGGGCGCGGTGCTCTACATCGACTCCTCGGCCGACACCGCCCTGGCGCTGCAGCTGATCGAGCGCAGTCTGGACCGGCTCGGCGTGTGCAACCGGCTGAACTTGCTGCTCGTCCAGCGCGCCCGCTGGGACGCCCTGATCCCGCAGGTCATCTCGCTGGCCGACCGGATCGGGATCGCTGTCTCGGTGCCGCCGCACCGGCACCCGCTCGGCCACGAGTGGGCGCTTGACGCTGGTTCGGAAGCGACGATCACGATCGCGCCGGCCGACGGCGCGGCGGATGCGGCCGAGATCGCCAACCGGGAGACCTCCGGTCTCGCGGCCTCGATCGTCGCGGCTGACGAGGCAGCGGCCGCCCGGTTCCTTGACACCTATTCCGGAACGGGTGCGTTCTGGAATGCGACCCCGCGGCTGCTCGACGGCTTCAAGCTGCTGTCGCTGCCGGAGACGGGGATCAACATCGACGTCGTACCGGGACCGCGCGGGCCGGTAACGTTCCGCGACCTGTACCTCCGCCAGTACGTGGTCGTGCCGAAGGCGCGCTAGCCGGGGTACACCACGAGCGACTCGCGGTGCACGGCATGGATGGCCCGCACCACCCGGCGGGCGGCCGCTTCCGCCGGCACCTGGCCGTGCAGGAAGCCCTTGTCCAGCAGGAACGTTGTACACAGCTGGGGCTGCGCCAGCAGGAGCGAGTCAGCTAGCTCCGCGATCCGGTCCGCCGAGGATGCGGCGAGCTGAGCGTACGCCTCCTGGCTTGCGCGCGAGGTGCCGCTCGCGAGCTCCCGGCAGTCCTTGTAGACGTCAGGATCGAGCAGGGATCTCGGGCCGCTGGCATCGTCCGGCTCGGCGGTCGGGACGGAGCCGCCGTATCTCAGGCGCAGCAGGATCGAGATCACGCACGCGACTTCCTGCGGCGACAGCGCGCGCAGCAGCCGGAGGATGGCCGCCGGCAGCGCCACCGAACCGCGGCCCAGCAGCCGCTCGGGGTGCCGGACGTCCAGCAGCTCGACAACCGAGCCGGCCGCGAACTCACCGTCGACGCGCTTGACGCCAGACAGGAACAGGGTGCTGCCCGTTCGCAGGCTCTGCTCCGCGTCCCGGTTCACGTACACGGAGCCGGCGGAGTAGGCAATGCCGCCGATCCAGCGCTTGCCCGGCTCGAGCTGCGGACCGGCGGCCTTGACGACCGTACCCATCCGCGCGCGCGGATTGAGGCTGCGGCCGACCACGTCCGGCTCGCGGGCCGAGCCGATGACGCACTCGACACCGCAGCATGCCGCCCGCGCGGCCGCGCTGAGCTTTGAGCCCATGCCGCCCCGTCCGCTGCCGCCGGTTGTCGCCCGTACCGCTCGCGCCTGCGCCGGGGTGAGCCGGTCGATCCGCTCGCTGAGCGACGCGTCCCGGTACGCCGCGCGCACGTCGGTAAGGAACAGCAGCCGGGACGCCTCGGCGGCCACTGCGATAGCAACCGCTACCTGATCGTTGTCGAGGGCTGACAGCGGATCAATTGCGTCGTTGCCGTTCACGATCGGCAGCAGGCCCCGGCCGACTGCCTCGCGCAGCAGCTGCCCGAGGTCACCCATGGCACGGGCCGAGGCCAGGTCGCTGCGCGAGACCAGGATCTGGCACACCTCGACGCCGACGGCAGCGGCGAGCTGCCGGTAGAGGGCCATCAGAGCGGGCTGGCCGACCGCGGCCGGAAGGGCGGTGTCGGCCGCCTCGGGCGCCGCCTCTGGGCTCTCGTACCGGCGCAGCACGGTGAGCAGTGACTCGACCAGCCGGGCGTGCTCGTCGTCGCCTGCGGCGGCGGCTGACGACTGCACCGAGGACCGTACGGAGGCGACAAGCGATCGCAGCGCAGGCGCTGCGCCGGCCGTGGGTCCCTCGAACGCGAGCAGCCGCTGGCCAAGCCGGGCCGCGCCCGAGGTAACCAGGATGAGCTCGTGGCCAGCGCGCTGGGCGGCCGCGATCTGGCTGACCAGGCCGGCGATCACGTCGAGGGCGAGACCGTCGCGGCTGGCGATGGAGCTGGAGCCGAGCTTTATCACTTGTCTTGTCACGGACAACTCACGACGGTGGGCCTGCCGGGGATGAAGTCGCGAGGCAACACTGATCTCGCGCAAATGATCATCTCCGACGCTATCACGGTCCGCTTACCAGCGAGATCGGCTGACTCGCGCCGGGAGCCGGCCGGGCCGGCCAGAAGCCAGCGGCTCTAGGAGCCGGTGCGACCGCGACGAGACATGCGGCGGCGAATGGCGATCGCACCAGCCGCGACGCCAACGCCGATCAGTACCAGGCCGGCCGTCGCGAGCCCGCTGGTGGATGTCGTTCCGTGGCTGGTATGCACCATGGCGGCGACCGGGAACGCGGTGACCGTCAGCGCGGCCGTGGCGGACGTCCCGTCCGAGCACGAGACCTCGGGGTGGTAGACGCCGGGCTGCATGCCCTCGGGCAGGACGACCGTGATCGTGAAATCGCCGTCTGCTGCCCCCGCGTCCATCGGGGCCTGCTCGGGCAAGCCGGATGCCCGGCCGAAGAACGTGGCGGCAGGTGCGTCGTCGCTGGCGCACGAGACCGCAAATGTCACCTGGCTGCCCGGGGTAGCCGCCGAAGGCACAACTGACGCCACTGTCGTCGCAGGCGGGCTGAGGGCCCCGGCCGCGGCAGGTGGCACATGAGCGCCCAGCCCGGCAAAGGCTAGCGTGACGACGGCGCCGAGGCCGAGTACGGCCGAGCCTGCCGGGCCGCGATTCAGGCACGCTGACGCCGCAGCTCGCCTCTTCAGGCGCATGAAGCGTTCCTCCCCCCGCACCGCCGAGGGCGGGATACCCGGTCGCGTGCCGGGCAAACGAACGGCTGGGGGCCAGGCATGGCAGGATCGGCAGCATGCTGCGCTGGCTGACAGCAGGGGAGTCGCACGGCCGTGCGCTGGTGGCGGTGTGCGACGGCGTGCCGTCCGGGGTGGAGATCACCTCGGCCGACATCGCGCGGGCCCTGGCGCGGCGGCGAGCCGGCTACGGCCGGGGTGCCCGGATGAAGTTCGAGCAGGACGAGGTCGAGCTAACTGGCGGCGTCCGGCACGGCGTGACCCTCGGCGGCCCGGTCGCCATCACGATCGGCAACACTGAGTGGCCGAAGTGGGAGACTGTCATGTCCCCCGATCCGGTGGCGGCGGACATCCTGGCCGCCCAGGCACGGAACGCGCCGCTGACCAGGCCGCGCCCAGGGCACGCAGATCTGGCCGGCATGCAGAAGTACGGGCTGCAGGACGCGCGCGCGATCCTGGAGCGCGCTAGCGCACGGGAGACGGCAGCGCGGGTGGCGCTTGGCGAGGTCGCCCGCCGGCTGCTCCGTCAGGTGGTCGGCGCCGAGATCGTGAGCCACGTGGTAGCCCTCGGCCCAGTGCGGGCTCCGGACGACTTCCTGCCGGGACCGCACGACCAGGAGCGGATCGACGCTGACCCGGTGCGCTGCCACGACGCGGCAGCCAGCGCCGCGATGCAGGCAGAAATCGATGCGGCGCACCGCGACGGGGATACCCTGGGCGGCGTCGTCGAGGTTGTCGCCTACGGGCTGCCGCCAGGGCTGGGCAGTCATGTGCAGTGGGACCGGCGGCTGGACGGCAGGCTGTCGGGTGCCCTGATGAGCATCCAGGCCATCAAGGGCGTCGAGGTCGGCGACGGGTTCACGACCGCGGCCCGGCGGGGATCGCTGGCCCACGACGAGATCGAGGGCACCGCAGCCGGGATCCGGCGTACTACCAACCGGGCCGGCGGGATCGAGGGCGGGATGAGCACGGGAGAGCCGATCCGGCTGCGCGCCGCGATGAAGCCGATCTCGACGGTCCCGCGCGCGCTGTCGACCGTGGACGTGCGGACCGGAGAGGCGGCTAAGGCCATCAACCAGCGCAGCGACGTGACTGCCGTGCCCGCGGCCGGCGTGGTGGCCGAGGCAATGGCCGCGCTGGTGCTGGCGGATGCCGTGCTGGAGAAGTTCGGCGGCGACAGCGTGACCGAAACCGCGCGCAACGCCGAGGCGTACCTGAAGGCGATGATCATCCAGTGACCGCGAACGGGCAGGCGGCCGGGACCGGGGCGGCCCCGTTCCCGCTCATCATCCTGATCGGGCCGCCCGGGGCCGGCAAGACAACGGTCGGCTCGCTGCTGGCCGGCCAGCTTGGCGTGGGCTTCACCGATACGGACGCGGTCATCGAGGCCGCTGCCGGCAAGCCCGTCAGCGACATCTTCATCAGCGACGGCGAGCCGGAGTTCCGGCGGCTGGAGCGCGAGGCGGTCGCGGCGGCGCTGGCCGGCGGCGGGGCCACCCAGAACGGACCGGGAACGCCCGTGACCGGCGTGCTCGGGCTCGGCGGTGGCGCGGTGATGGACCAGCAAACCCAGGCCAGGCTGGCCGGGCGCGCGGTGGTTTATCTGGAGACCGGCTTCGCCGAGCTGGCCAAGCGAGTCGGGCTGGACCAGGCCAGGCCACTGCTGATCGGCACCAACCCGCGCGCCCAGCTCAAGTCACTGCTGGACCAGCGGCTGCCGGTCTACGACCGGCTGGCCTGGCTCACCGTCAGCACGAACGGCCGGGAGCCGGAGGCGATTGCCGCCCAGATCGCCGCGGTAGTCGCGGGCGGCGGCAGGCCGGGCACTGGCGTGCCAGGCGACGGCAGGTGACCGCGACCCGGATCGCTGTCGGCGGGGAGCAACCCTACGAGGTTGTCGTGGGGACCGGTGTACTCGCCGAGTTGCCCTCCCTGGTTGGCTCTCAAGCCAGGAACGTGGTGGTGATCCACTCGGCCGCGCTCAGCAAGGTCGCGGCCCCGGTCTGCCAGGCCCTGGCCAGCGCCGGATACTCCGTCTCACCCGAGCCGGTGCCAGATGGCGAGGCGGCCAAGGAAATCAGTGTCGCGGCCGGATTGTGGTCGCAGCTTGCGGCTGCCGGGATCGGCCGGGCTGACGCGATCGTCGGTGTCGGCGGGGGAGCGGTCACCGACCTGGCCGGGTTCGTCGCAGCCACCTGGCTTCGCGGCGTCCGGGTCGTGCTGGTGCCAACCACGCTCCTCGGCATGACAGACGCGGCGGTCGGCGGCAAGACGGCGATCAACACGCCAGCGGGCAAGAACCTCGTGGGCGCGTTCTATCCGCCGGCCGGCGTGCTGGCTGATACCGCGGTGCTGGCCAGCCTGCCGGCCGCTGAGTACGTCAGCGGGCTGGCCGAGGTCATCAAGGCGGGGCTCATCGCTGACCCGGTCATCCTCGACCTGATCGAGTCGGACCCGGCAGCCGCCGCGCGTCCCGGCGGCCCTGGCGAGCGCGAGCTGATCGAGCGGGCGATCGCGATGAAGGCTGCGGTGGTCTCCGCCGACCTGCGCGAGGCCGGGCTGCGGGAGACCTTGAACTACGGGCACACACTGGGTCATGCGATTGAGCGGGTCGAGAACTTCAGGCTGCGGCACGGGGAGGCCGTTGCGATCGGGATGTGCTTCGCCGCAGCCGTGAGCCGGCTTGCCGGGCGGCTGGATGCCCCCACGGCGCAGCGGCACCGCAGCGTCCTGACGGCCGTCGGCCTGCCGGTGAGGTACCGGCCCGATGCCTGGCCCGCG
>Ga0335072_10006469_pt1 | contig 17116 bp, 17 predicted proteins | sample Lox_Sample_21_FD_206725 | JGI IMG/M metagenome (GOLD analysis project Ga0335072, IMG submission 206725) | Soil microbial communities from Loxahatchee National Wildlife Refuge, Florida, United States - Lox_Sample_2.1 | ecosystem: Environmental > Terrestrial > Soil > Wetlands | place: USA...
CCGACCAGGGCGGCGCCGAGCACTGCAGGGTCGGCGCGGATGCTGGCGGTCGCGGCCGCGAGCCAGCGTGACCGGATACTGGCAAGGCGAGGGGCTGGCGGCCCAGCGCTGTTATCGGGCACCGGCTAATCATCGCCCGCCCGAGTCCGCTGCCACAATCAGATAACCACCGGCGCGACGACGGGCCGGCCACCGTGCGCAGGAAGTAACCCGAGCTCGGCCGTGGCGGCCGTCGCCCCCGCGGGCGGCCGCCACGGCCGAGCTCCGGTTAAGCCCGGGGCCGATTCCGAACACGCGATCGGCCCCGGATCGCCTCGTACTGCAGCAGGCCTTCGCCCGCCAGCTCGTGTGGCCCTGCCAGGCGGCCGCGCGAGTGGCGCGAGCTCATGCGCGCGAAGATGCAATGCCGGCGGCGCTCATGTCTAGACCGCCGATGGAGAAATGCAGCGCCGCGCCGGCGAGCGGTATTGCTGCCCACCCGTCGTGGCCGTGAGCGAGCAACAGCGCGCCAAGCACGGTCAGGAAGAGGCCAATGGCAAGGCGCGTCGCGCCAAGCGCACGCAGGTGGGGGTACGCCCACGGCGTGATCCGGCGCCTTCCCCGCGCCCAGCTGCTGGCGAGATTGCTGGCGGGCCGGTGCGTCGGGCCGGCCATCTGGTCGCCCGGCCACCCAGTGGTGTTGTCCGTGAGTGCTTGCATCGCGATGACTCCTGTCGCTGCGGCGCCTGGCCGCTCCAGGCATCTATCAATATGATATCACATTGATAGATGAATCCGCGAGAGAGCGAGCATCTGGCTGGCGCCCGAGGCCGAGCGCGAGACTTCGAGCAAGCGCGCGAAGCTCAGTTCGCCCGGCTGCGATTCGTACTTGTCGCGATACGGTTGCCGGAGTACTGGTGTTGCGGCTGGGTCACGCATTCGGGCGGAGGGTTCGGCGATGTGGCGGAGAAGGCGCCGCCTTCAGCAACTGGAGACTGAAGTCGCGCAGGGCAGGGCCGAACGGGCCGAGCTCCGACGCCGCCTTGACTGGTTCGAGACAATTGCGGCGGCCGCGGGAGCGGTCGCACCGGGCACCGATCCCGAGGGCACAGTTCTGAGCTCAAGCCGAGCGAACGCAACGCCGTCGATCGCAACACCATCGAGCCCAATACCGTCGAGGGCGGCGCAGCAGAGCACAGCACCATCGGCGTCGCTGCCGCCCAGACTGCTCGCCGCCGCACGCGACCTGCGCGGCCACGACGTTCCGGTGCGGCTGGAGGTTGCCGGAGCCGAAGTGATCGCCGTTGTCGGCGGTCCCGGAGATCCGGAGGAATGGTGGCGGGCCATCTGGCAAACGGCCGGCCCGGATACGGCCGACGCGGAAGAAGCTCCGGCATGATCCGCGTACGGCACCTCCCGCTGCCAGCCGGCCTGATCGTCGTCGTCCGCAGAGACAGCGATGGCGGGCTCCAGGTCGTCGTCTCGGACGCATTAGCTGCAGACCGGCAGCGCTCGGCGGTCCGGCTCGCGTTGCGCTCGATGGGTCGGACCCGATGGCGCGCTGTCCTGCTTCCCCTCCCGGCAGGCCTCCTGCTCGATGCTGTCAGGCGGAGCATTATGCCGATCACCAGGGCGGTGCGCGCGCATGCGATCGCGAGCTCAGCCGCCGCGCTCGTCCTGGCTGCCGGAGCAGCCGCGCTGATCGTCGGGCTACCGCAACATCGCGGGCCGACCATGGCGGGGCAGAATCCAGGCCGCAGCCAAGTACACGCGCCAGCAGCCGGCCGGACGCCCATCGCACGACGCCCCGGTCACCATCCGGTTCGGCCGCCGGGTGCCATCGCGGTGGCACGCCCGTCCGCAAGCACCCCGCGAGGCCCAGTCACCGCCACTTCCGCCCCGCAGTCCGCCGCACCGTCAGCTTCTCAGCCCGCGCCTGGAAACCCGAGCAAGTCAGCGGTCCCGCTACCGTCAGCCACGCCGTCACCCACCCAGACCGCAGCGCCGTCACCATCGCCCTCGCCACCGCCCTCCGGTCGCGGCGCCTGCCTGGTAATACTGGGCATCTGGGTTTGCCTGTAGAACCGCCTGGCGATCCGCCATCATGCTCGCCGCTCGGCTAGCTCCTCGCTGCCGCCCTCGTCCTGACGCCAGTTCCTGGCCAGAGCAATGAGACCGCGAACCACCTCGGGCGGCAGCCCTGGCGTGCTTGCCAGATGCCTGAGCGTCGGGTCGTCGTCGCGGGTGCCAGCCCGCGCCCAGGAGGTCACGCTGGGCTCGCCGCCGGCCATGATCCGGCGGCATGAACCGGGCGCCCAGCCGAGCACGTTCTCAATAACGCCGAGAGTGCTGGCAGACACGCGCTGGCCGTTCTCGAGCTTGCCAAGAGTCCTGTCAGTAATGCCGGTGGCGGCAGCAAGAGCGCGCCGGTCGCGCATGCCGAGTTCGACCCGGCGCGCGACAACGTAGTCGGCCAGCCGTTGCCAGTCCTCGGTGATCATGGACCTGCCCTTCCCCGGAAAGGCGAAGTATCTGAGGCCGGTGATTCGCTTCCGAAGTGTACAGCTTCACCTATTGGGTTGACATAGCTTCTTGTTTCTTCCTAAAATTATCATCTAGTTCCAGCCATTTCGCTCACTGGCTCAGGCCGACGGTCTGAGTTACTTTGTTGCAAGTCGCCAGACCGTGACCCTGGAGTGTCGATGTGTGACACCGACCAACCCGGTGAGCACCGTGGCCACTCCAGTCGCAACGGGCGCAATGACCGCACTGATCCCAACGGGCGCAGTGACCGCACCCGCCGCGGTGACCGCACCCGCCGCGGTGACCGCGCTACCCGCAGTGACCAGAACGGGCGCGGCGGCCACGGTGCAGGCCCGTCGGCTGGCCCCGCTGGCAGCCTGCTTTGCGAGAAGTACTACCGGTCGCTCCTGCAGCTCGCGGCGCTGCTGACAGGCGACGCCGCCGTCGCGGAGGCCGTGGTGGCTGATGCCCTCGCTGCTCTGCCGCCCGCCGCGGCGGGCTGGTACCCCGATGACACCGTGCGCCACCTGCAGCGGCTCGTACTGGTCCGGTGCCGTAGGGCTGGTCGCTACCGCCGCCTCTCCGCAGCCAGCGAGCAGCAGCCAGCTTCCGACTTCGGCCGCTTGCCTGTCGTGACGGCGCTACTCGGCCTGCCGCGGAGCGCACGGGAGGCTGTGGTGCTGACTCATTACCTGGATCTCCCGGCGGCACAGGCGGCAGCCATGGCCGGCGTGAGCGAGGCGCTGCTGACCGCGAACCTGGCCGCCGCGATGCTCGCCTTCGACGATCGCCTCATAGGACTTTCCCCGGATTCATGATGCCGTCCGGGTCCAGCGCGTCCTTGATCGCCTGATGCACTGCCATCGACTCCGGGCCGAGCTCCTCGCCCAGCCAGCGGCGCTTGATCATGCCCACCCCGTGCTCCCCGGTGAGCGTGCCGCCTAGCTCCAGCGCGGCACGGAAGACCTCATCGGCCGCGGACCACACCGCAGCCGGCACCTCCGGCAGTCCGCGGTCAAAGACGAAGACAGGATGCAGATTGCCATCGCCTGCGTGGGCCACCGTGGCGATGTAGACGTCGTGCCGGGCTGCGGCCGCCTCGATCCTGGCCACCATCTCGGGCAGCCGGGTTCGCGGCACGCATACGTCCTCGACGAGCGCCACGCCAAGCCGCTCGATCGCGGGGTAAGACAGCCGGCGCAGCTCCAGCAGCTGCCTCGATTCGCCTTCTGATGCCGAGACTTCCGCCATGGATGCCCCGGCCGCCAGGCACAGCTCGCGCATCCGCGCGGCGCCATGGTCGGCCGAGTCGCTGTCGTCCTGCGCGATCAGCAGGGCCTGTACCGCGGAATCAAAGCCGGTGTTCTTCCACTGATCGATCGCCCGCAGCGTGGCCGAGTCCATCAGCTCCAGCAGGCTCGGCCTGATCCGCGCCGCGAGGATCGACGTCACGGCTTCCGCCCCGGCGGCGACGCTGGCGAACCCGGCAGCCAGCGTGACCGGGTACCTGACCGGCCGCGGCCGGAGGCGCAGCGTGGCCGAAGTGATCACCCCGAGCGTTCCCTCCGAGCCGACGAACAGGCCGGTCAGGTCATAGCCGGTAACGCCCTTCATGGTCCTGCGCCCGGTCCGCAGCACACGGCCGCCCGGCAGCACGACCTCGAGGCCGAGCACCGAATCGCGCGTGACACCGTATTTGACGCAGCGCAAGCCGCCTGCGTTAGTGGCCAGGTTGCCGCCGATCGTGGCGATCTCGAAGCTACTAGGGTCCGGCGCGTACATGAGCCCGTGCTCGGCGGCTGCCCGGTCCAGGTCGGCGTTGATGACGCCGGCCTCGGCCACCGCGAGCTCGTTCGCGGCGTCGACCTCCAGGATTGACGTCATCCGCGCCGTCGACAGGATCAGGCAGCCGTCCGTCGCGGTCGCGCCGCCCGCCAGGCTCGTGCCGCCGCCGCGGGGCACGACGGGCACCCGGTGCCGCTGCGCCCAGTCAAGAGCCGCCACGACATCCTGCGTGCTGGCTGCGAGCAGCACGCAGCGCGGCTGGCCGGGTGTCACAACGGGCGTCTGATCGTACCGGTACGACTCCATCTGCCCGGGATCGATGATCACCCGCGCGCCGGCTGCCGCCGTTCGCAGCTCGTCAAGCTCGTCGCTCATCAACCATGTCCTCCAGCGCTTGCACGCTCCATGATCGATGTTGGTCTAGAAGTCTCATAGCCCCCTGACTTCACATTGACCACGGAACCGCGGTTCTGCTCCGACTCTGCTCCTATCATCATCCGGGCTCGTCTCAGGTGGCTTGCCTCATTCTCGGCCAGCGGCCTTCATCCGGCGGCGGCAGGCCGCGATCACGGTAAGTTATGGCGGCATGGATGCCGCGCCGCAGATGCCCATGACGCCGCTTGGCACGGGCGGCCCGCTGGTATCCAGGATCGGCCTCGGGCTAGCCGCGCTCGGCCGGCCGGCCTATATCACCAGCGGCCGGGCCAGCGACCTGCCTGACCGCAGCGTCGACGGGCTGGCCGACCGGACCTTCGAAGTGCTTGATGCGGCGTACGCGGGCGGAGTCCGTTACATCGACGCCGCCCGGTCCTACGGCCGGGCCGAGGAGTTCCTGGCCGGCTGGCTCGCCGACCGTGGCCATCCAGACGTCGTCGTCGGGTCGAAATGGGGCTACCGCTACACCGGCGGCTGGCGGGTGGACGGCGGCGTCCAGGAGGTCAAAGAGCACTCGCTCGCCATGTTCACCAGGCAGCTAGCGGAGACCCGCGGCTACCTGGGCAACGGGCTGGCGCTGTACCAGGTGCACTCGCTCACCGAGGATTCCGGCGTGTTCGGCAACGACGCGCTGCTCGCCGCGCTAGCTCGCCTGCGTGACGACGGCGTCCTGGTCGGTCTGTCCACGAGCGGCCCGCGGCAGGCCGACACGTTGCGCCGCGCGCTAGCGGTGACAACGGGCGGCCAGCCGCTGTTCTCGGTCGCCCAGGTGACCTGGAACCTGCTTGAGCCGTCAGTGCAGACCGCCGCGGCCGAGGCAGCCCAAGCAGGCTTGGCGGTGCTAGTCAAGGAAGCCGTGGCCAATGGCCGGCTCGCGCCCGGCGGTGACGCAGCCGGGCCGGAGTCACCGCTTGGTGCTGCAGCGACGGCGGCAGGCGTCACGCCGGATGCGCTCGCGATCGGCGCCGCGCTGGCTCAGCCCTGGGCGACAGTCGTGCTGTCGGGTGCGGTATCACCCGCCCAGCTCGACGCCAACCTCACCGCGCTGCGGCTGGCTGGTCCGCTCACCCGTCAGCTCACCGGGACGATGTCAGAAGGCGCGGCCGACTACTGGGCGGAACGCTCCGGGCGGCCCTGGTCCTGACGCCGATACAGTTATCGATCGCTCACGCAGACTTCGCTTCGCGGTCACCTTCATAGCTCGTAAACGTCGGACGCGACGACAAGCGTGGCCCGACGTGGAAACGTACCCGCGGCCATCCCGCCGCCAGCTGACCCAGCACGCTGCCCGCGCAGCCGCTGCGGCCGCACTCTGCCTGATCATGGGAGCGCTCCTGACCGCGCTCGCGAGCCCGGCCCACGCATCCGGAAAACCCGCTGCAAGGCCGCCCGCGCACACCGCCGGCGGGCATGCCATTGCCGTGCACGCCACTCCGCTGCGCGGCACTGCGCTCCACGGCACGGCGAATTCCGAAGCAAATGCCGACCCGACTACCTCCACCCTCTCCGAGACACCGGCATCGGTGCCCAACGGGGACAACTTCACCTTCACCTACACGGTTGCATCCGCCGACCAGGACACGTCGACCAACTGGATCGGCATCTACGAGCCAGGGCAGACACCCGGCGTGGAAGACTCCACCTGCTGGAACTACGTGTCCGGCGCCAGCGGTACGGCGACGTTCCCGAGCACCTGCCTGGACGGAGTCGGCCAGTACGTGGCCTGGCTGTTCTACAACAACGGTTACCAGGAACTAGCCGGCCCGGTGAACTTCACCGTCACCCCGTCGCAGCCGGCGCCGGCCCCTCAGTTCGCGTCCGCATTCGGCCAGCACGGCGCCGGCCAGCTCACCGACCCGTTCGGCGTCGCGGTCGCGCCCGACCACAGCGTCTGGGTCGTGGATCGCGCCACCAGCCTGGTCGAGCAGTTCAGCCAGTCCGGCCAGTTCGTGCGCGCAGTCGGCAGCCACGTACTCCGCCACCCGGACGGCGTCGCGGTCGACCCGGCCGGGAACGTCTGGGTCGCCAACACCGGAGCCGACCAGGTCGTCGAGTTCTCGCCCTCCGGCCGTGAACTGCAGTCGTTCGGCTCGGACGGCTCAGGCAACGGCCAGCTCGACCACCCGCAGGACCTGGCCCTCGACTCCGCCGGCGATGTCTGGGTCGCCGATCAGGACAACAACCGGATCGAGGAGTTCTCCGCCGCTGGCAGCTACCTTTCGCAGATCGCCGTGGCAACGCCGGACGGCATCGCCATCGACACGGCCGGCAACCTGTGGGTGTCGAGCCCCAGCTACGCCGACGGCAACGCGGTCTACGAGTTCACCCCGGACGGCACCAACCTGCAGTACTACGGCAGCACCCAGGCTTCCTACGGTGCCTTCTCCAACACTGCAGGAGTAGCGATCGGGCCGGGCGGCAAGATCTACGTGGTCAACGCGGACTACAGCCTTGTCACCGTGTTCAGCCCGGACGGCAGCTTCTACACCGAGTTCGGCCTGCAGAGCAGTCCGGCTCACGCCGCGGAGGACCTCGCGTTCCCGCAGGGCATCGCAGTGACAGCGAACGGCACCGTGTACGTGGCCGACAGCGGCAACGGCCGCGTCGTCGAGTACTCCCCCGCGACTGCGGCCACCGCAGCGGCAGTCATCCGGCCAGCCGGCCGCGGCTTCGGTTGGCTGGCGAGATCGCAGGCGGCCGCCGGGGCAGCGATTGCCCTGCTACTCGCGGTCCTGGCCGGGATCATCGTCATGCGCCGCCGGCGCGTGCCCGCCACTGCCGCCCCAGTTCCAGCTAGCACAGTTCCAGCTAGCACAGTTCCCGCTAGCACAGTTCCAGCTAGCACAGTTCCCGCCAGCACTGTGTCAGCCAACCCAGTGCCCGCCGCCGGGTCGGTTGCAGCGAGCAGTAACAACCGCAACTCGACCGGGAACGGCCGAGAATCCGGGCTGATCGTTTCCCGCCGTTCGCTGCTGGCCAACGGAACCGCACTGACCGGTGCGGCCGCCGGGGCGGCGGTCCTGCCGATCAGCCTGCGCAAGGCAATGGCCAAGACGCTGCGAGACGGGCGGCAGTCCGGCGGCAACATCAGCGATATCGAGCACATCGTGATCCTCATGCAGGAGAACCGGAGCTTCGATCACTACTACGGCACGATGCCGGGAGTCCGCGGATTCTCCGACCCCACGGCCATCACGCTGCCGACCGGTAACCCGGTCTTCTACCAGCCGGACCCGTCGCACGCGCAGGGTTACCTGTTGCCGTTCTACTACGACCCGTCAAAGACGAGCGCGCAAGCCACGCCGGGGACGGATCACTCCTGGCCCACCCAGCACCAGGCCTTCGACAACGGCAAGATGGACCAGTGGATCGCCGCGAAGGGCCCCTACACCATGGGGTACTTCAAGCAGCAGGACATCCCGTTCCACTGGGCGCTGGCCGAATCGTTCACCATCTGCGACAACTACCACTGCTCGGTGCTGGGCCCGACAAACCCCAACCGGCTGTACATGTGGACCGGGATGATCGACCCGAACGGCACCGGCGGCGGACCGATCATTGACAACACCCCGGCGTTCAACAACGTCATCCTGTCCTGGACGACCTACCCGGAGCGGCTTCAGGCGGCGGGCATCAGCTGGAAGATCTACCAGGAGGAAGACAACTACGACGACAATGCGCTGGCCTGGTTCAAGCAGTTCGGCAACGCACCGACGTCGTCGGAGCTCTGGCAGCGGGGCATGTATAAAGGCCCGGCAGGCGCGTTCGAAAACGACGCCCGCAACGACCGGCTGCCGCAAGTGTCCTGGCTGGTAGCGCCGACCGCGCAGACCGAGCACCCGGACTACTTCCCGGCGGCCGGCGCGGAGTACATCGCGCAGAAGCTGGACGCCATCGCCTCCAACCCGGATGTCTGGGCCAAGACAGCGTTCATCCTCTGCTACGACGAGAACGACGGCATGTTCGACCACGTGCCGCCGCCGGTCGCGCCGGCCGGAACCCCGGACGAGTTCGTCGACGGCACGAACATCGGCCTCGGCTTCCGCACCCCGACGACCATCGTGTCGCCGTGGACAGCCGGCGGTTTCGTCTGCTCCGAGGTCTTCGACCACACCTCGCTGATCCGGTTCATCGAGGCCAGGTTCGGGGTGTACGAGCCGAACGTCAGCGCCTGGCGCCGTCAGACTTGCGGCGACTTGACCTCAGCGTTCCGGTTCGGCGCTGCGCCGTCCCGTTACCCGGGGAACGGCGAGCTCGGGCTGGCAATGACCGAGAGCCGGCTGCTGCGTGCGCAGGCACAGGTCAACGACAATCCGTTCCCGGTGCCGCCGGCGGTGAACGAACCGCTGCCGGCCCAGTAGCGGTTACCGATAGCGGCGGGAGGGCGGGCGGGGGCAGAACAATCCATCCCGCCCTCCCAGCCTCCCGCCGTCGACGAAGGTGTTATGTGTTCCGCGGCCAGGGCGCAGACGGCGGTGCGTGCCTTGCACCCCAGATATCGGTGAGCTCGCTGCCGCGGAATCATCCGTAGGTGGGGTGCTGCGGCCAGCCGGGCGGGGAGTCCTCCCAGTCTTCCTGGCGACCGTAGGGGCACAAATCGAGGATGTTGTGAACGAACACCAGCCTGTCCACGCTGCGCGCAGTAGTCGAGTAGGTGCGGTAGACGTCCGCGCCATCCCGGAGGAACACGCTCAGCATGAAGCCGTCGCCGATGTCGGCGCCGCAATCGGCCGAAAACGACGTGCCATGCGATGACACGAACGGAACCGTCCAGCCCATCTGCGCTTTGTAGGCCTCGATCTGCGGCAGCGGCATGTCCGACACCGTCGCCCAGCTGACCCCGGCCTCGGCCAGGCCATCCAGATCGGTGACGTTATTGGTGAACCCGGTGCAGCCGGGGCAGAACTTGCCCGGACCCAGATCCATGAACTGGTAGACAACCAGTTGGTCCTGGGCGTCAAACAGTTCCGCCAGCGTCTTAGAGCCCGCCGGTGTGCCGAACTTGTAGCTGTCGCCGAACCTGACCATCGGGAGCCGCCGGCGCCGCGCAGCTAGCGCGTCCAGCGCCCGGGTGGCCTCCTTCTCGGCCTTGAGCAGCTCATCACGAGCCTGCTGCCACTGCCCGAGGGTCACGATCTCCGGTTTCGCCATGCTTCTGTCCTCCGCATCTGCCAAGCAGCAGGCGTTGCCCGCATCAACTCAGACCGACCGGAGTCGCCGAAATCATCGCTGGCAGAGGCACGACGTCGAGACTCTACTGCGACAGCCTTGCTGAGGCGAGCAGCCGCCCGTCAGCTTGCAGCCACAGCACTGTCTCGCCCTCCCGCCGGTCGGTTACCAGTTCCGGCAGGCAGCCCGGCAGGATGGCCCGGTGGTACTCGATCTCAGCCGCGGACGGTACCCAGCCGGCTGCCGCCAGCTCGTCCTCTACGACAGCCCAGTGGACGGCATTGTTGACGTGCCCGGCAGTATCGAAGTCCGCGGCACGCAGCGGCCAGACAGTTGGCGGCGATTGGATACCTACCCCGTTCCCGTCATGAACGGGACGCGGCCTGGAAAGACGAGCGGACACTACGCGCCCGCCGGCCGACTCGCCGTAGGCGTTCAGGAACTCCGCCGACAGCGGCACGGGCCGACCGTCTGCCGCGGCGACAGCCGCCCAGACAGCGCTGGCTTGCACGAACGCTGCGCCGTCGGAGCCGGACAGCGTCGTCGTTCGCTCGGCCCAGCGGGGTCCGGTGCCGGAGCAGAATGTCGTGATACTCAGCCGCTCCCCCATGACCGGGAGCGCTCTGATGCGAAGCTCGCACCGGCGGACCAGCCAGACGACCGGCTCAGTAAGACCGGAGTCAGCCAGGTCATCCTCGGCGGCAGTCTGCAGGTACCGGGCCAGTGCGTCCAGCCGCAGCCGTCCGGACGGCACCACGTCGGTGCTGCGAACGATCCGCCGGGCCGTGTAGACCCGGCCGCTGGCAGGCTGCGGCCTGAACGTCTGCATCCTGGCATTGTTCCATCGGGGACGGCCAAGTCAGCTGGGGCCTGCCGCGCCTAGCCGACGGCGGTCAGCGCCAGCTCCCGCTGCTGGTAGGCGGGAATGCCGAGGAGCTCGTCGACGGTGACGAAACGATATCCGTCCCGGCTGAGCTGGTCGACGACGATCCTGGCGGCCTCGACGGTGCTGGCCCGGTTCCCCGGTTGCCCGTCGTAGCCATCGTGGAAGATGACGATGGATCCGGGTCGCGCCTTGGCGAGGACGCGGTCGGCGATCAGCTGCGCCCGTGGCTGGAACACCTCAAGCGGATGGCAGAACTCGCCGGAGACGGCCCGCAAGCCGTGGTCGGCCAGGACGCCGCGAAGAGCCGGAATCCGAAGCAGCCACGGCGGCCGGTACAAGGCGGGCCGCAGGCCGAGCGTGGCGAGGGCCTCCTGGCCTTTGCGCACTTCCACGGCCAGCGCGCGCGGGCTCAGGCAGTTGCTGAACTCGTGCGTGAAACTGTGGTTCCCGATAACGTGCCCGTCGGCGAGAAGCCGCCTGGACACCTCGGGGTAGCGGAGCACAGCCCGGCCGACCTGGAAGAACGTGGCCCTGATCTGTCGCTGCGCGAGGAAGTCCGCGAGCTCGGAGGTATAGGGCTCGTTCGGGCCGTCGTCGAAAGTGAGCGCGACGACCTTGTCCGACCCCGCTCCGCGGTAGGGGAACGTCCCGAGCGCCTGCGAGTAAGGCGACATGAAGAACCAGTAGCCGGCCGCTGCCGCCGCGGCTCCGGCTGCGGGCCATCGCAGCCGCGCCGCGCCCGTCACCACGCTGCCTCGACGAGGTGCAGGGCCAGGTCGCCGAAGATCACGCAGAAGGCCAGCCCGAAGCTGAAGCTCGCGACCTCCTGGACCTTCCGCCGGACCTTCCCGTGCGATGCCGTCGTAGCCCGGAAGGCCGGTGCCATTCCGACGACCTGGCGGCCGGTCAGCCGGTTCAGCGCGTAGCCAAGCAGGTAGTAGTACAGGCACGTGACCACGATGGTGTAGGCCAGTCCCCGGTGCAGCCGCCGCGACGAAGTGAACGTCGGGTTGCTGAGCACGAACGCGACCGGGCCGCGGGAGCGCAGCCGCCGGAGCAGGTCGAGCTCATCGCCACCCTGGGTCGCCTCGGTGTCGTAGCCCGGCCACTCGCTTTTGCGGAACGCGATGTTGGTCGCGGTGACGTACAGGATCCGGCCCGTTAGCGTGGCCACGAGGCTGACGACGGTAAACAGGACTTCGGTGTAGACGCGACCCCACCATGGCGGGTCCGCGAAGCGGCAGGGCCCGGCCACCGCCACCCGCGCGGGGTCCTCCCGGAAGGCCCGGTCAATCCGGGATAGCCAGTCGCTCCCGAACGTCGTGTCGGCGTCGGTGGAGACAACGATCTCGCCCCGGGCCGCAGTCGTGCCGCATTGCCGGGCCGGGCACACGCCCGGCTTCGGCTCGTGCACGACGATCACGCCTCGTGACCGCGCAACGTCCGCGGTGGCGTCGGTGCTGTTGTTGTCCACAACGATGATCTCGTAAGGACCGCGAAAGTCCTGCGCCAGCAGTGAATCAAGGCAGCTGCCGAGAAACTCGGCCTCGTTGTAGGCAGGAATCACGACGCTGAACCGCGGGTGGCTGTGGTCCGCGCCGCCATCGGGCCGGATCAGGCACGGCCGCTCGCTCATCGGCACGCTAGCGTGGCTCCTTTCGGGTGAGCCCGCGGGAGCCCGGCCATCCCGGAACGTCGCTAGGCGATGCATCACCCTACCGGGAGCAAAAATAAATATTTAGGGATATAAAAAATTTTGAGTCTGACATTCCCGTAGTTGGGGAAGCCTCTCGTTCTACTCATCGCGGCCCTGCTCACAACCAGGAAATCAACTGACTCTGCTGCTGCCGGAACCCATCAGCCGGCCATCAGGTCTCGCAGGCCGGTTGCCAGCCGCTCGTAATCCGCGGGCTGGTTGTACACCTGGGCCGAGAGTCTGACGGTGCCGCGGCCGTTCCAGCACCCCATTGCCATCTCCACCCCGATCGCTGCCATCTGATCCCGGAGCTTGTAGGCCTGCTCGAGGCTGTCGGCGGTGCCGGGCGGCAAGAACAGCAGAGCCATGCTGAGGCCCGGATCGTGACGCAGGTCACTCGTCGGCAGGCCAAGTATCTCCGCCACTGTCGAGTGGGCCCAGCTGACCAGCGCTTCGTTGTGGGCGCGCACGCGGCCCCAGCCCAGCGACCCGAGCAGACGGAGCGCGTCCGGAGCAGCCAGCCACGCCGACAGGTCGTTGGTCCCGACCGTGTCGAACGACCTCGGATACCCGTCCGGCTCGCTCCAGGACACGACAAGCGAGCGGATCTCCTGGCGCCATTGCGGGTCGACCCAGAGCGCGCCGGTCCCGGCCGGCGTGCAGGCCCACTTGTGCAGGTTGCCGACCCAGAAGTCGGCGCCGAGACGCGGCACGTTGAGGGCCAGCATGCCCGGCGCGTGGGCCCCGTCGACCAGGACGCGGGCGCCGGCCCGATGGGCCAGCAGGGCAACCTCTTCGACCGGAAACCGGCGGGCCGTCGCCGATGTCACCTGGTCGGCCACTACGAACCTGGTGCGCTCCGTGCAGCGCTCCGCGAAAGCTGCCACGACCTCGTCGTCACTGCTCTGGTAGGGAATGCTCGCGACGACCCGCCGTGCGCCGGTGCGGGCGCATAGCCGGTCCAGCGCGTAAGACACTGCGCCGTAGCCGTGATCGCTCGATAGCACCTCGTCGCCGGGGCTGAGTTGCAATGACTGCGTCACCGCCGAGACGCCGGCGCTGACGTTGCTGACGAACGCGAGATCATCCGCTTCGGCGCCGAGGAACGCGGCCACCTCGGCTCGCGCCACCGCGACGAGATCGGGTAGCTCGCGCGCGAACCACCGCATCGGGTTGATGGCCATCTGCCTGCGGATCTTGTCCTGGGCTGCCAGCACGGGTGCGGGAACGGCACCGAAAGAGCCGTGGTTGCAATGCGCCACCTCGGGGTCCAGCAGCCAAAGCCGCCGTACTTCGTCCCAGTCGTCGCCCCAGATCGCGTTCGCGCCCATCGACCGCTTTCCCCGTTTCCCGGCTGCGATGAAGCAACCGCTACAAGACTGTCACCGGGCCGGTGGTATCCGGCCGGCCTGCCATACGTCAGGTTAAGCGGACGGCTGATCGTGATTGACCGATCGAGGAGGGACCATGGCTCGCAAGATCGCGAGGACAGCGGCCGGAGCGGCCGGGGTGGCTACCCTGGCTGCCACTGTTGTGGCTGGTACTGCCTTGGCTGGCACCGGCCTGGCTGGCACCGGCGTGGCGCAGGCATCGTCGGCCACGTCCGCCAGCTGGCACATCGTCAAGCAGGTGCACTCCGGCGCTGCCGGGGATTTCACCGCAGTGGTTGCTACCGGGAAGTCGTCTGGCTGGGCATTTAACGGAAATACGCTCGCCGCGCCGGCCGCGAAGCCGACGGCGTGGAAGCGCAACGGCAGCACCTGGACGCGGGTGTCGTTTCCGGGCGAGCAGGGTGAGGAGGTAGTCGAGGCGCGCGCGACGTCGCCGTCGGACGTGTGGGCTTTTACCGAGGTTGGCCCAGGCTCCAGGGTGCTGCGATGGAATGGCCACACGTGGTCCGTTGCGAAAGACTTCGCCTTCCCGATCGGCGGGGCCAGCGTCGTCGGCCGCAAGGACGTCTGGGTGTTCGGTCAGCCAGGGATCAACGAGCAACTCGGCGTCTGGCACTACAACGGCCGCCGCTGGTCACATCTAAGCACCAGCCTCGACGGCGGCAGTGCCTTGTCGGCGACGAGCGCGTGGGCATTCCGGGGAACGGCGGTCTACCACTACAACGGGCGCACGTGGGCTAAGACGAGCGTCGCGAAGCTGCTGCCGAAGAGGCTGTCTAACGACCTCAACGACCCGATCGTGACCGGGATCTACGCGCAGTCCGCTAAGAGCGTCTACGCCGTCGGCAACGGCCAGGCGGAGGACGAAGGCGGCCCGACAGTGATCCTGCACTACAACGGCTCTCGCTGGAGCAAGGTCGCCCAGGGCAACTTCGGGTATGGCACGCAGCCGAGCCAGCAGATCGGCCCGGACGGTAGCGGCGGACTGTGGCTGCCCATGCCCGGCTTTGGCGGCTTCAAGTCGTACGTCCTGCACTACTCGGCTGGCACGCTGACGGAGCCAGCGCTGCCGCATGGGGCTGAGGGCATCGACGTCGAATCGATCGCGAACGTTCCCGGCACTACCGAGATGCTTGCGGGCGGCTTTACCCACGCCACGAACAACCCTGGCGCCAAGGTAGTCGCCGTGATCCTGCAATACGGAAGCTGACCGCACGGCTCAAGAAGGCTCAGGCAGAGAGCCTGCCGCGGGGCATCCCGGCCTCGCGGCAGGCAGGCGCATGCCTGGTCATCGGAATGCCGCCGGATTTCCGCCGGTTGACAGATCCGTTGGTGGCAAGACGACGACAGGACGGCTATGACAAACGGGCAGGCAATCGAGCTGGCGGACTCAGCTGAGGAATCTGGCGCCCTGGCGCCCGCCCGCCCGGACCTGCGACTCGCAGGCGGCGAGCGAAAGATCGACATGGCAGCAGCGGAGCGTGCCGCCGGGGAGTTCCTGGCCGCACTCGGAGTCGAACTCGGTGCCGAAGAACTGCGCGAGACGCCAGGCCGGATGGCGCGCGCTTATGCCGAGCTGTTCGACTCACCGCCGTTCTGGCTCACCACGTTCCCTAACGACGAGGGATACGACGAGCTAGTCGTCGCGCGAGACATCCCGTTCCGCACCGTCTGCGAGCACCATTTGCTGCCGTTCGCGGGCGTGGCGCATGTCGGCTACCTGCCGGGCGAGCGCATCCTCGGGCTGTCGAAGCTAGCCAGGCTGGTCGAGCACTACGCCGCCAGGCCGCAGACCCAGGAGCGGCTCACCAAGCAAATCGCCGACAGCCTGGCCGCCCGGCTGCAGCCGCGCGGGACCGGCGTGGTGCTCGAGGCCGAGCACACGTGCATGACGCTGCGCGGCGTCCGGGCGCGCGGCTCGACCACCATCACCTCGGCGCTGCTCGGCTCGCTGCGAGCTGACGCACGCTCTCGAGCGGAGTTTCTCGCCCTGGCCGGCGTGCAGTAGCCCGCGCGTGTCACCGCGGCGTCCTGCCTCCCTCGCGGGTGACGCCGCCGTTTCAGCCTGTCCGCGCCGGGGATGCTCACTAGCCAGGATTCGGTCATGCCGTTGACAGCTGTCTGTTCGGCGACACATCGGGCCTGCCCGCCACGGGCAGGTCGGCCAGCCGGGTCGCTCTGCACGGGACAGGCGGCCCGAGCACGGGCAAGGAGACGACATGAGGCAGCAGCAAGATCTTGAGGGCCTGACCGCACTGGTCACCGGGGCGACCTCGGGTATCGGCAGGGCTACAGCCGAGGAACTGGCCCGGCAGGGCGCCGATCTGGTCGTGCACGGACGGGACGCCGCTCACGGCGCGTCGGTGGTCGACGGCATCACTGCCCAGGGCGGCAATGCCCGCTTCGTGAGCGCCGATCTCGGCGATCCCGAGGGGCCGGGCGATCTGGTCCAGCAGGCCGGTCCGGTGGACATCCTGGTCAACAACGCCGGCTTCGCCTGGCACGGGCCGACGGCGGAGATCGACCTGGCTACCTTTGATCAGCTTTTCGCCGCTAACGTCCGTGCGCCGTACTTCCTCGTCGGCGCGCTGGCCCCGAAGATGGCCGCCCGGGGCGGCGGCAGCATCATCAACCTCGGCAGCGAGGCCGGCCAGATCGGCCTCCCCAATGCCGCCGCGTACAGCGCCACCAAAGGCGCCATGGCGTCGATGACCCGAGCCTGGGCCGCCGAGTTCAGCCCTGCTGGCGTACGGGTCAACACCGTCGCCCCCGGACCTGTTTACACCGCCATCCAGCCCGACAACGAAACCGACGCGCTTGGCGCCACTACCCCCATGTCCCGCGCCGCCCAGCCCGGCGAGATCGCCGAAGTCATCGCCTTCCTCGCTTCGCCGAAGGCCAGCTACATCACCGGCGCCGTCCTCGCCGCCGATGGCGGGCGCACCGCGGTCTGATCTGTGCCTGACTGAGGTCGCCGCTGGTTCCGGCCCGGCATCATCAGCGGCGGACGCTGCGGTCTTCGCGCGTTGCCTTGAACAATCCCGGCGAGAGCGACAACAGGTGACGTAGCCTCCGCAAGCATCCAGAAATCAGCATGATCGGCGATAACGGGCATTTCACCGCGACCGCTTAGTGAGCGCTACCTCGGTGCGGAGACTGCGGAATGGACGCGCCAGGATCAAGACGGCTCACGCGCCCGTTAAGGGCTCTCACGTATCCATTTTGTCCGGAGGTGTCGCTATGACAGATGTC